>Ga0208693_1001776_pt1 | contig 14980 bp, 16 predicted proteins | sample AD_UKC071_MetaG_FD_184438 | JGI IMG/M metagenome (GOLD analysis project Ga0208693, IMG submission 184438) | Active sludge microbial communities of municipal wastewater-treating anaerobic digesters from USA - AD_UKC071_MetaG (SPAdes) (version 2) | ecosystem: Engineered > Bioreactor > Anaerobic >... | reverse complement strand
CATATGGTGGATTAGTTTATCATAATACTCGTACCTGCGATCTATCAAGGCCAAATCATTCTCGCATTCGTATTCGACATTATCTATTTTCTTTCTCAGCATTACCGTAATAAACAACAACGGAATAATAAGCAATAATATCCGCACATCGACGATTAAAACCACAGTAATCATAGAGAATAAAGCAATTCAAAAATTGTAGAGAAATTTTTACTTCGCTCAAATATTATTTGTTTATCCTTATACTCAGTTATATACATAGCTGTTACGTTAGGAATGCCGTGATCGACTTGGTATAGCGTATTATTATAGAAGAACCAAGTTTCTTCGTTTAATAATAGCGTACAAACATATTCTTCATATGTTATTTTAATTTTTCTATTCTCGAGTATTCTACTAATTTAAGCCAAAAAATACGGGAATATGACGAAGCGTTTTTCTCTGAGAAATCATTGATTATTTATCTTGGAACCGCATCACATGCGGCGAAATTGTATAAAATAAAACGGTTATCAATAGAGAATGAGCAATTGCTATTAGAAATAAGAATAGAAAATTATAAAAACGGCCTTCATATCCTCAAGCCGTGGGTGTTTTTCATAGAAGTGAATAAATCGGACATTGAATGAATTACAACTATAAAAGTAAAATCAATAGATGCGAAACCGCGCGACAATAAAATCTTTTTTTGCGTGACTGTTATCACCTTTCTGTTTATCGTAACATTTATTCGAAGAAGGCGTTTTAAATTTATAGCAAACGCAACAACCGGCTTATTGCACAGCAGATTCATTGGGTGATTTTGTTGATGATGGTTTGATAGTTCTAGATCAAATTAGCAAAATAGCCATTTCTTTAGAAAATATTGTTTTTATACTCTTTTTATGATATCATATTCGCAGATGGTAATTTCTTCTGCTTTTTACAGTAGAAAAAACATTTTGAAAGGGAGAAGAAATAATGATATACATAGTATGTAACGAGAAAACGAATTATAACGAGATCATACTTGAAAGAAGCTTTTTTAAATCAAATTTGTATATTAATTATGAAAAGGCAATAAGTTTAGAAAAGAACAGATTTTTATACAAAGAAAACGATGGCGAAGAAGTAGAATTTACGTTAAAAGGAAATAAAATTTTGGGAATGCAGTTATATTTTAACGATTGTTCAGTTACCATTCTAAAAAAAATAAACGCATTTGAAATTGTTTTGAGCGCGCTGCCGCTCGCGTTAGCTGTGATTGGCGGCTTCAACGGAGGAATTTACGGCGAATTACAAACGGCGCTTATTAACGGAATAATTTGCGCCGTAGCAGGAATGGAGGTTATTATTTCATTCTGTCGCAAATTTGAAAATGTTTTTACAAAATTATTGTTTTCTATCGCGGTATGTTTATTTTTCACAGGGCTTTGGTACTTTTTTGCAATCTTGGACAATATGCTGTAACCATGGGCTTGATACTTGTTATCCGGCCTTTTTCTATTGAAAGCCGTTTTTATGACATTCTCTACCTTGCAAAAACATAAAAAGGTTATTTATGATCGATATCTTCATAAATAACCTTTTTTAAATTTCATTATCCAGATAAAAAGTCCAAAACGACACTAATCGGTATTGAATAGCCGTAACCGTACTGGGGATTCCCATACCGGTCTTTAAGCCGAAGCGTCGTTATGCCGATTAACTTGCCTCTTGAATCAAGCAAAGCGCCGCCGCTCGAGCCAAGGGCGATGTTGATTTGCGCCTGTATATATTTGCGCGACTCGTTATCGATAATAATGCTGATGCTTTCGCTGCTAATAATCCCTTTCGAGATGCTTATTCCCTGGTTGCTCATATTGCTCATATTGCCGACGGAATAACATGTCGCGCCGGTCCTAACTCTTTCTTTCGCAACCCTAATCCTCTTAAGTTTCGCCTGATACGTCTCGTCCGTCACTTTTAACAAGGCCAAGTCTTGATGCTCATCGAATTTTATAACTTCCGCTTCATGATATTCTTCTTCCGTCGCCAGCCTGACGTAAATCTCTTCATAAATAACCGATTGCTCATCTTGCTTATAGGAGACAACATGATAATTGGTAATTAACTCGCCGGCGTCGTTAATAACGACCGCGCTGCCGGCGCTTTCGCGCTCGCCGGCGACCGCCCGCGTTTCCAAAACGCCATCCACCGCCTTTTTAAAAACATTTTCGGGCGAATAAAGCTTTTCTTCAACGAGGAAAAAACCGATGAAAGCTAACAACGCGAGATTAAAAATAGTCAAGACGATATTAAACTTTTTCATGCGGCTAAGACGTGACTACGCTTAAAGTCAATGTGTCGACTTCATAAATTTCATTCGCGGTCATGTTTAAAATCATCTCAAGCCCATCCGTTTGATACGTTCCCGCGAGCACTAAATCGTCGCCGGCATGGACCTCAAATTGCCGGTTCTCCAAAAAGCGAAATTCAATTTCCAAATCATGCTCTCCGAATTCAATTTTCCCGTCGAGGATTTTGGTGAAGTCGGAAAACTCGTTATATGATAGTTTGATGCCGTACTCGGGGTTTTCCCAATCGACGGTCGAATAATATTTCGCGTCGATTTCCTCTTCCTCCAAATCATGACGGTAAAGATCAAAACTATCGTTATAAGATTCATCCGCGGAATTATTAGTAATAATCGTAAGTTTGATCCGGTCTTCTTCCGTCTTCCATCCTTGCTTGTAAGCGGAAATTTTAAAAACCATGAGTTCCGTTATTTCTTCTTCGCCGCGAACAAGTATTACTAATTTCTGATGAACGGGACTTAAAATCACGGCGATTTCTGTCGTTTCGCCGTTAATATTGATATGACCGGTTCCGTGACTGCTTTGAAATCCTTGCATTTGAAATTCCAGTCTTTTATCCGGCGACGACCAAGCCGTATTTTCTTTACAAATTTTTTCATACCCGATTCCCACGCAGGATGCAAGAAAAAATGAAAACAGGATAATAATGATTGCAAACAACGTTCTTTTCACGAGAATTTAATCACCTCATTCTTTTATAACCATACCCGAAATAAACATTTCTGACGCGTCCGTCCTGTTTGAATCAATTACATCGTACAATTGCGATCTTGGCGTCAAAGACGCGTTTAAATTGTTGTAGTCAACAAACATGCTCGTGTTATTGTGTCGCTTCACGTAAACGGTGTGCGCGCCCGCGGAAAAATTTGCGATTCCGTTTGAACCCACATCATTCCAAAACGCGATAATCGAATAACGATAATCGCTAAGATTGGACTCATACGAAGACAAACTTAACGATGTGGAGATTTTCTTAACCTTATACAACTTTAAAACATCGGCGATATCATGAAGATCGGAGAAATAATTCGCGATAAAAACATTTGCCGTGACAACCGCCGCAAACAAGGCCGATTCTATCACCGCGGTCGTCGCCAGGAGCGCGGCGGGAGCGCTAATCCCCAGGATAATTTGCATCCACCAAGGCTGTTCTTTGATATAATTGGCCACAATCACGGCGGCGACGGCCGGCACCATCGCGGCGGCGATCGGGTAGACGATAAAATCAAAAATGATCATCGCCTCCAGCGCGAGCAATTGCAGGTATTGCTCGGGCATGGGGTTCGCGCCGAATATGCCGTACGCCAAGTCGGCGTTGCATAACTGGGTAAGGGCGATAAGCGTCGCGAAATCGGGATTGTTTCCGGTATCGCGTAAGAAATTATACATCGCGATAACTCCGCAACCCGAATCATATATTGTCGATAACCCAAACTTCCAATTTTTCCATTTCGAATTATGCTGATCGTTAATGAAACCCGTCGGCTTGGTAAGTTTCGAGTTATGTTTAAAATCATTTTCAATCATGACCATTTTCGCGTGATACATGATATATTTTACCGGGCCGTCCGTTTCCAATATCGGCGGTTTTACAACCTTGTAAGCGTTGCTTTTCGCCGCGTCTAGCCCGACAATCGAATAACTGATATTAAGGATCGGATAAACTATCGACCCGCCTTCGCCGCCCCCGTTTTCAAAATACAACGCGCTTTGGATGGTAAGATTGAGCGAGGTTTTTTCAACGGGTTCCTTAACGCCAAAATCCGACCCCAGAAAGTAATACCCGTAAAAATCAAACTGGATATCCTCGTTGCCATCCTCGTCGATTACCATGTAGCCGAAAACTCTTTCGCGCTCGGCAACTTCCCCGGCTAAATCCGTTAAATTGATATCCATAAATAATATATCCAATTCTTTCATATATGTCACATCAAAATTTAGGGTATAGTCGGAAAAGTTTTCATTCGCCAAGTATTCGACGTCAAAATAATGTTTGACCTGTTTTTTTGACGTGTAAAAAATCCCGTTATCGGCGATATCGAGTTTCGCGTCGTCAAACGACGCCAAATACTCCAAGCCGCTTTCGCTTTCAACCAGATCCGCGTATACTTCCCTTTCAATCAAATGTTTTCGCGAGGCCTGGTTAAGGGTGATAAAGAATACAAACAAAATAAATAAAGACGCGGCGATAATTAAACTCTTATTATTTACAAGCAGAACCTTTTTCACTTGATAATCCCCCCTTCGTTAAGTGAAAATTTGCGTTCCTTTGCCTTCGTTTTGTATTATTCGCATATGTTAGCTTAAACGCCGCACATACGAATAAACCTCATTCCCTTTATAGCTAACGAGCGGCGCGGGCGGCCGGGCGGCCGGCGCGCGTTGACGGCGCGGCGCGGGGGCGAGATTGAAACGGTTCTGCTATGTTTGCTTGTTTTTTCGCGCGATAAATCCTATTCATATAATAGGTATTTCGAACGCTACGGGTTTATTCAAAAAATCATGATAAAAACAGATCGCAAAATATTGCGCATAACCGCCGGCAAAAAACCAACTTTTCGATCGTCAAGGCAAACTCCTCCCGCGGGATCACATACGGCATTCCCCCTTTGAATTGCTAATTCCATTATAAACTGTTTTTCAAATAATGCAAGACTTTTTACATATTATTCCATTTTTTTTAATTTTTCACTTTAAGTTTTTTCCGATATTTTAGCGGAAATTATCATTATAATAAATGAATGTTAAAATTCTGTCGCAATTTAAGGCGCGCATTATCAATAAGCCCGTTCATAATCAAAAAAGCGGGCTTACATTCCGAGTAAACCCGCCGGATAAATCATTCTACTATTGATAAAGAACTACTTTCCCGCCGTCCTCAGTTTTCGCGTTAACAAAGCGAAACTGAACAAAACGAGACCGATCATGTAAACGAGACCGATGAGCATATACGCGTAAAAGCCAAGATTTGACGGGTGACGGCTCACCATCATGATTTTAAGCATTGCCTTGATCGGCCAAAAGTTGGGGAACGCTCCCAATAGATATTGTTTCCCGTCGGGAATAGAGGCTCGCCGCCTATTGCCTGGAGACGACCGTCGCCCGGCACGCCGGGAGGATTACTTCGGCCTTCACCGCCCTGGGCAAGACGATGGCCGCCTCCGGCAAGGACCTCACCGCCGTCGCTTACGTAATCGGGACCGGCGGCGCCCTCACGCGGCTTCCCGACCGGGCGAGGATCATCCGCGCCATGCTCGACCGGGCCGACCCCCATTCCTTGAAGCCGCCCGCGTCGGCGCGGATCCTCATCGACACGACTACATCATGACGGCGACTGGGGTCCTAGCGCGCAAATACAAAGAAGCGGCCTTAAAGCTGCTGAAAAACAGCCTGAAGGACGGGGAGTGAGGCATGTACCCGCGTATCGAGATCGACCTTGAAAAGTTAAGATACAACGCCGAGCGGCTCCTCTCCTTGTGCGGCGCAAAAGGGATAGAAGTCTCCCTCGTGACCAAGGTCCTCGCCGGGAACCGGGAGATCGTCGGGCAGCTTGCTTCCCTGGGATTCGCCCATATCGCCGATTCCCGGCTGGAAAACCTGGAGGCGTTTAAGGATATCAATATTCCGAAGATGCTTTTGCGGCTGCCGATGCCGAGCGAGGCGGATAGGGTCGCGCGGCTTGCGGATATATCATTGAATTCGGAGATCGCGACGATCAGGGCCCTGGACAAGGCGGCCGGGAAACTGAACGTTAAGCATAAGATCGTCCTGATGTTCGACCTGGGCGACCTCAGGGAAGGCGTCTTTTTACGGGGACAACTATTCCGGCATGATCCGGGAGATCCTCGCTCTCGAAAACATCGAGTTGGCGGGCATCGGCACGAACCTCACCTGTTACGGCGGGGTGATTCCCGACCGCGACAAACTGGGCGAGCTTATCGCCATCAAGGAAAGGATCGAGGCCGGATTCCCGGTCAGGCTCGGGATCGTCTCCGGCGGGAACTCCTCTTCCCTTTATCTTCTTGAAAAGGACCAGATCCCCCGGGGCATAAACAACTTAAGGATCGGCGAGGCCTTGTTTCTGGGCCGGGAGACGGTGATGATATTGCCCTACTCGCTTAACGTTAGTGAAAGTAGTGAATGTTAGGTGAAAGTAAAACCACACTACTTTCACCTCGATAAAGCCAGTAAATAAGCCACTTCCGAGGGTTTAGTGAAAGTAGTGAATGTATTTTAAACTTCTAAGCCAAGAAAACAAAATAGATAAAAATATAAATAATAATTATAGTCAGTGTGGAGTTGAGATTTCTTTCACTTCTTTCACTAAAACATAAAAAACCTCGTTATTACAGAGTTTATTAGGTAAATGTTACCTAAAAGTACTTTCACTCAGCTTTCACTAAATTCACTAAATATTACAGAAAGGAGGGTTACCATGAAATATTATACTCTTGTACTAGATGCACATAATTTACTTTGTCCTAAGCCTTATATCAATAATGTACTGTTAAATGATTCCCATCAATATTACTTTGTGGAAAAGGGTAATGTCTATGAGCTAGTCAATAATAATCCAAACGATTTAAGCACTGATCATAGAGTTAGATGTCCGAAATGTATGGCACAATTAGTCAAGATTTCAACTAATAAATTCAACTGTATTTTCTGTTCTAAAGGGAGGTAGGTATAGTGAAATAAATAAAGAGTAGTCTTGATCTTGAGAATTTCGAAGTGATTCAAATCATACTAAAGAAAAATCCCATAATCTTACGAAGGATAAAAGACCAGAAAGTAAATTTAAATGGTGTATCGAGCATAAAGGCAGTGGTCGCTACTTCGAAACCTACAAGAATCTATTATAAAAAGAATATGAGGAGGAAATATTTATGAAAACAACAACTATTTACAACCGTGCTTTTTAGAACGCAATGAGAGGTAACCAAAATGCATATGCAGAAATGAAGGAAGGAACTGACCACACAGGTGGTTATCTTGTTCCTACCGATTTTAATGACAATTATTTAAAAGCTGTGGAAAAAGAAAACATATTTAGAAGATTAGCCACTGTGGTTAATCTAACATCAAAAGATGGAACAGTCCATGCAGTAGCATCAACTGGTGAAGCAGAGTGGCTTAATGAATCAATCGCAATACCAGAAAGCAATGATACGTTCAAGCAGTTCCCTATTAGATCTCATAAGTTAGCCAGCCTTTCAAGAATAAGGGAAACCTTTGTGAAGGATAATGATTTCAACCTAGAAGGTTATCTTGAAAATGAGTTTGCTCGTAGGTTTGGTAGAAGCGAAGAGAATGCTTTTATTAACGGTGATGGTATCAATGAACCTACCGGCATTTTAAACGTAACAGGTGGCGGAGAAATTGGTTTGACAGCCGAAAGTTCGACCGTCCTAACCTATGACGATATCATCAAGTTATACTTCTCTTTAAAACCAGAACATAGACGAAATGCAGTGTGGATTATGAACGATGAAACAGCCTTTAAACTTAGAACATTAAAAGACAACAATGGCAATTATCTATGGAATCAAGTAGATAATACAATACTTGGAAAACCAGTAGAATATTCAAACTATATGCCAAATATAGCAAGTGGTGAAATACCTGTTGCCTTCGGTGATTTTAGTTATTACTGGATAGTAGAACGTCAACCACTCACAATTAAAGTTCTACAAGAATTATACCTTCATAATAACGAAATTGGCTTCTCTGGCTACGAAAGACTAGATGGTAAACTTATTCTTAAAGACGCTGTAAAACTGCTTAGAATAGCTTAATAATCACTTCTACTTGGGGTTAGGGGGAGTATAATCTCTACAACTAAATTAATGATCAACAGGTGGGGGGCATCACACAAAAAGTCGATGTTTCAAACAGGGTATATAGAAAGTAATTATGTCGGTAATGAGAGTATGGATTTGGATGAAAATGGCAAACCTGAAAGTTCTGTTACAATAAAGAAGAAATACTAACAAGCTGACGAGTCTAACAAGATTAAAACAATATTTGTGACCGATAACCTATTTGAAATTGAGAAATAACTTGAAAACCAACTCGCTCATGGGTTTGATAGAACTAAAGTACACTCCTTTATTTATGGTAATGGGACTCGCGATAGTCCTACATATTTTAAAAGACACAGTAAGCGTAAAAATCAGTGTAACAGCCTCTAAATTCTCAACCTTAAACTAAAGTACAGAAAAAATACAGTGTGGATTATTGATGATGAAACTACACTTCATTCAACGAACATAATTAAAAGGGTAAGATTAGAATAGACATCTGAATTCTTACCCCTTTTATACTTATTTTTTGCGTAATGGTCAAGCTTAAAATTGATTTTAATGGCCAAAAATCACCCTTTTTTGTTGTTTTATAGGGCTATTTTATAGCTAAAACCTAAACAAATAGACGAAATGAAAAACACCATAAAACTATAAATGTATATTAATATAATGGTTTTTTAGATTTTACAACAATATTTTTATTTTTTTACTATCTCCTTAGCTAATTTCGCGAAAATTCACACGAAGTCCTGGTGCAGTCAACAGGAGTATATTTGTAGAGGTTTAAATCCTCTCTGTTAGATTCTTAGTAATATATCAAAAATATAGTCCTGTGAACACCCCATCTTTGAGAGCGAGTCTAGATCTAAAGGAGTTAAATATTTAAGTAATAACAGCTCTCTGTAGCTATGACATATACTTCGGCAGTCGGCAAAATAAAAACATAGACTTAATCATATTTATAAGCCTATGTTTAATGTTGTATGATTATTTGTGCCTTAAATATGTAATCCTTGAGATAAGATGCTAATTGTTACTGTATGAATTACCCATATTATTATTAAGCCCAATCCGAAAAACCCAAAGACATTGTTATTCATAAAATCATATACAAACACATCTATTAGGAAAAGGGGAATACTAATTATGATTAATACAGTTTGAACAAATAATGGAACAGCTCTAATATATAGAAAATATCTATAACCAATTACACGCCCTTGGTGCATAATTTCCCCTTCCTTTAAGGGAATAATTTTTCGTAAAAATGATTTATCATTAACTCTTAATTTATTTCTTGTACGATGTGAAAAGTGTGCATCAAAATTGTTACCTAACATATCAAAAAAATAGAAGATCCAAGGTATTACTAACCCACTACCGAACAACCAAATCATTTAAATCCACCCCCAATTATTACAAGCATAATTTAATCCAGTTTGAGCAAGGCTAGAAATAGGAGTATATATAATAATATTTCTAGCAACATTCATGAATAACATTCTCATTGTTCCAGGAGTTGCTGCCTGAACAGAATTAAATGCAGTTTTAGCATATAAATTTAGTGTACCCTGAAATCCTCGTTTTGATATTTCTCCCGCTGCATATCTATTTGCAGCTTTTGTAATTGCTCTTATAGCTGTAACACCATCATCACTCAATCCAACCATATTTTTAGCAATATTTGAGGAATTACGTGCACCAGCTCCACTAATTAAACCACCTAGAGCTCCAAAACTTGTAGAAATTAAAGAACCTGCTAAAGTTAACTTTTCCTCATGAAATGCAGAATCTATTGCATATTGACCAAACCCCATAGATGCTCCTAACCCAATAGATAATCCTAATCCTACTCCAGTTGCAGCCAAAGCGGTTGAGCCTAGAGTAAATAATCCATCAACACCTGCTTGCCAATAGTTTATATCATCCCAACCATATGAAATACCTTGGCTTACAACGCTAGAACCATATCCTACTAAAAATGAACCTCCTAGTAATAGTATAACTAAAATAAAGGAATTACCATTAGGATCTAAATACATAACTGGATTGTTCCCGCTATAGGCATAAAGGTTTAATCCGTTTAGCAAGGCAGGTTCTAAATATCTGACATCATCCGCATTGATGAAACATCCTATCTCAGGATTATAATAACGACTGTTAAGATAGTACAATGATGTCTCAACATCCTGGTAAAACAGACCCTAAATAATTCAAGTCACAAAACTATAACACTTGTGAAATAGATTTCTACCTTCATTACAAATTAAAGGGAGCTTAATGTTTACATAATCATAATATTATGTTGTTAATTAACTTGATTTTTGAATTGTTTAATTATTTTTTTAATATTTCTTTTATTATAACTGATATAAAGTGGTCTTTCCCATATCTTTTTTCTTTTTACTTCATTTTCAAATAATAATGTTTTTTTATTTTTATATATAATTGAAAATCTATAACAACTTACATCATCAAAATTTGGAATTTTTTCAAAAGAATTGCCATTGACATCAATCCATTCTTGTATTACCTGGTAATGTTTTAATTTTTTTAACATTTTTTTTAAAAATTCATAATGATCTTCGAAGCTAAGTTGAGTAACAGGTTCTATTTCTTTATTACATTTACTACAATAAAAGATTTTATGTATAAATTCACATTTTCCAGTGAAACTTGATTCACCTATTGTAAAATCATAGTATCTTGCTTCCTCAGATTTTGAATCCACTACTTTTTTGTGTTTAATGATTGTTAGAGGATGATTGCATAAAAAGCAGTTATGATTTCTAAACTTAATTTTCAATGGATTTCCAAACTGATAATAATGTTTTGCGTTAGTCATTTTAATCCACATCCCATAATTTTATTCTAAGATAAAATGTATACCCAAACAAAACACTTGCTCCGTTTGAATAATAAAACTCACCGTTTTGTATTCCTAAACCAAAATTTCCACCAATAGAAAGAACTTCTATAGACCCTCCCGTTTCAATTGGTATTCCTAGAATATCTAACTGAACTCCACCACGTGCTGTAAGAACAGACGCCTTTGCCTGCACACCAATAAAATAATCATTTTTATTAGGGTTTACTATGACTCCTGCAAATGTTGTTACTGTTCCAACATCCACAACACCTTTTAGAGACAAACCTAAATTCGAGTCTCCTATTCCAACTTGTCCATTTGCATTTGCTAATGATGTCTTGTTATAAAAGCCAATTTGTAATTTTCCCTTCCTAATATCCCAATTAAACCTAGCATGCGATTCGGTATAGAGAAAGGTCGCTGAACCTTTTCCATAAAACAGTTCATTTCTAAAACTGCCATTTACTGTATATTTATTAAAAAATCCCGAAGTACTTGAATTACCATCATTGTTAATTCCACCACAACTACTTACAATACCAGATACAGCACTCGTTCCATAAACTTGAGCAATTCTTTCAGTATAAGCACTAACCATTACAGGATTACTCACTGAATACGTATATAGGTTAACTCCATTAATACTTGATGGAACTATTTCGCTAACATCTTTAGCGTTAATATAACGACCAATCTCAGGATTATAATAACGACTGTTAAGATAGTACAATGATGTCTCGACGTCATACTCTATGGTGTCCTAAATATTAAACATCTAGGTCACCTATATTTTATAATAATTACAATGAATCATCAATAAATTTGTATTTAATGATCATTCGTCTATGTTTCTTACCATCTTCTGTTTTTGTATAATAGCTTAATTCTATGCGTTCTATTAATGAATTAACCATATCAGATGATAATTCTACATTATCTAAGAATCTATTAAATTCACGCTTTAATTGGTCTAATCTCATTAATTTATAAGTTATATTTTCTTGTACATTCTTTAATGATTGTAATTTTTGTTCTAATAAATCTTGTTCTTGTTTGTTTCTAAGCAACAATTCTTTATATGTTCTTTCATTAATTAAATCACTTGCATAATCTTCATATAACTTAGAGGCAATTTTAATTAAAGTATTAATTCTAGATTCTGTTTTCTTAATTTCAGAAGATTTATCCTTTGATTCTTCTTTCTTTAGTTTACTAACAAATGTTTCAAATGCTTTTTCGTTATGTTTAAGCTTATTCATTAAATCAAATATTTCTTTTTCAATAACACTTTTTATTTGGCTATATTGAATAATATTTGATCTAGGACATTCATGAGGATTATTCTCATGATTTGCACATTTATAAAATGTGTCTTTTTTATTATTTCTTACTTTATGAGCAATAGCCATTCTCTTACCACATTCACAAAATAAGATTGATTTAAATAAGTTTTCATGTTCGTGATGTGCTGGATAGTGTCTTGCACTTAAAACAGTTTGTACTGTTTCAAATGTTTCTTCACTAATAATAGCTTCATGAGTATTTTTAACTATGATATGTTCACTATCAGGAACTTTAACTCTTCTTTTAGTTTTGTAGTTTTCAACTTTATATTTACCATTTTCCATGTGTCCACAGTAAACCATATCAGTTAATATCTTTCTTACAGTTACTGCTTTCCATTTATAGTGATTAGTTCCTTGTAGTTTAGCAAATCTAGTTGAACCTTTTAAAGTCTTATAAGCTGCAGGATTTAATATTCCTTTTTCTTCTAAAACTTTAGCAATAGTAGGTGCTCCTTTCCCGTTAACACACATATTAAATATTAATTCAATAACATGTCTTACGTCTTCATCTACTATTAAATGATTTTTATTTGTTGGATCTTTTATATATCCATAAGGTGTTTGAGCAGATATAAATAATCCATTTAATGCTCTTTGTCTTTTTGCTGATTTAACTTTTCTAGATAAATCTTTAGCATACATATCATTTAAGATATTTTTAAATGGTGCTATATCATTATTATCTATTAATGTATCTACACCATCATTAACTGCGATATATCTTACATTATGTAAAGGAAAGTATTGTTCTGTATAATATCCAGTTTGTAAGTAATCTCTACCTAACCTAGATAAGTCTTTGGTTATGACTAAATTAATCTTTCCTGATTCAATATCTGCGATTAATCTTTTAAATGCTGGTCTATCAAAATTTAATCCTGAATAACCATCATCAATATATACTTCTTTAATAGTAAAGTTATTATCACGACAATATTTTTCTAACATCATCTTTTGTGTTTGAATACTACCTGATTCTCCTAAAGAGCCATCATCTAAAGAAAGTCTACAATAAATAGCAGTCTTATACAAAATAGATTCTATCATATCATCGCCTCCTTACCATTACAATTTTAAGCTTGGTATCCAAGTTAAAACAGGCGACGTGCAAGACTATGTGTTGCAAAGTGAAGCACGTCTTATCCTGTTTACAATTATTTAATTATTTGTTCGATTTTATAATCATTTAATACTTTTTCGAATTCATCTTTATATCTTGTATTAATCAAAATTTTTTTGTCATTTATGAATAAATTGAATTGATAGAATACCGATTTTCTATATCTATTACATGTATATTTTTTTACATCACATATATTAAGTTCGATTTTTCTAAATAAAGTTTTTAAATAAACTCTTTCATTATCAAACTCAACTCTATATTTAATAGAATATAGCCATCCATATAAGCCAAACAAAAAAAACATTGAGTATACCATCAACATTGACAATACAACTTTATCCTGAAAATTCTTCTCATTAACATACATATATATAAATGTAAGTGCAAATAAAATGGTAGCAAATATAGCAAGTCTAAGAAAACTTTTCCCTTCTTTTTTCATTCCATCAATTATTTTATTATCCATAATTTCCCTCCAATTTAATTAAGCAAATCAACTATAAATATAATACACGCAGCTGTGGCCGCAACCGCCCTTGCGCCAGGCATTGGTATAGCAGCAATTCCAGCACAAGCCGCATACCCTAATAATGCTCCATTACCTACTGAAACAGTAATTTCATGAGTTGTGTCACCAATAATTACCCCTCCACTAATTGAAATTCCGTTTTCAAGACTCCATCCAGAACTTCCGGTCAACCAAGGTGTTAGCTGCCAACTTGAACCAAAACCGATATCACTGCTAACATATACACTTCCTCCATACCAATTACCAAAATTAAAACCAACGCCAGCACTATAACCATCATTACCAATATTGCTAAATGAATAGAAAGTCTCAGCAGAATTTAATTGAATAGTAGTTGTATATGAAATATTACCAAATATCCAAGAAATAATCGGGTCTTTAATCAGAGAAACCGTATGATGTGTCAATGCAACTGAATTAGCTTTTGGCCAATTAATATTACCAAAAATTGAACCACCTAATGATCCAAAACTACTAACTTTTGCACCTCCAACTATACTTCCACTTCCAGCAATACTACTGAATGTTCCTCCTGAGGAACTAATCATTCCCCCACTAGACAATCCACCAACATTTGAACTTCTATACGTAATTTCAATTGGATTGTTATTCGCATAAGCATATAGATTTAAACCATTAATACTTGATGGATTTAAACTAGATACATCAGCTGGTTGGATGAATCTGCAAAGTTCAGGACTATAGTATCTATGTCCCACCATTGCAAGTCCAGTTTCGACATCACTATATTAGAGAACATTAGTAAATGTCAATTTCTTCCTATAGTAATAGTATATCACAATCAGTAATTAAATTCTATAATTTAAAAGAAAAAGATCCTAAACCATTTCTAGTTTAGAATCCTAAATTATTTATAAATCTCCATACTATTTTTATTTCTTGGGTTTTCTTCTTGTCTTCTTTAATTGGATGATTTATTTCTATTCTATCTACTAGCTTATAAAGCATCTCT
>Ga0208693_1001773_pt1 | contig 14989 bp, 17 predicted proteins | sample AD_UKC071_MetaG_FD_184438 | JGI IMG/M metagenome (GOLD analysis project Ga0208693, IMG submission 184438) | Active sludge microbial communities of municipal wastewater-treating anaerobic digesters from USA - AD_UKC071_MetaG (SPAdes) (version 2) | ecosystem: Engineered > Bioreactor > Anaerobic >... | reverse complement strand
AGCTAGTTTGAGTAATGCCGTTGCGGAAAGTAACAATGTCGTCTTTATCTGTGTTTTCAGGCGCGTCAATTAAAAAGATGCAGTCTCCTCTACCCTCGACATAGGCATTGCAATGAGCAATAACCGTAGTACTTTGGGAATCCGGCACAACCAAAATGTTTAGATCATCCACATAATCAAAAGCACTTACAGCATTAGTGAAGTCATCGTCAGCCAAGTCAGCAGTTCCGTCAATTCCTCCTGCTAAAGCCTTTTTCGCGCCAAGATCGTCAGCAACAAACTCTTTTTCGGCACTTTTGACTTCTACCTTAATGAATTTATCCACTCCGTTAACAATATTTTCAATAAAGCGAGAACTGGTAGATAGCAAAGAAACATTCTTATAAGTAGTAATCAATTCTTCTTTGTAGAATACTGAGAAGTCATATCTGTCGCCGGAATCATTTTTAGTTAATGTAATAGCTAAGTCATTACCCCACGTACCGCCGTCAATAGCAGAAATCGTTAAAATATCCCCTTCATCCTCATCTTTATAGGTAAATGAAGCTTCTTCCAAGGATTCGCTTGCTACTCCAACAACATAAGCCCTAGTTCCTCCATTTAGAAAGAATCCAAACAGAGAGTATGATAAATAGGAATTTGCGAGAAATGGCGAAGACAAGCCGTAAGCAAATTTGTTTATAAAATCCGGCCATGAAGATACCATGACTGCTTTGTTACGGATGCCTCTAGGCACAATTCCGATAAAACCCCCAACAGAAGTGCTTACGCCCTGGATGGGTTTATCGGCCAAACGCTCTTTAACGTAAACACCAGGAGTTAAATAACTAGCCATCTACTCCCCCTCCTTAAGATTTAAATTAATAGGTTCTAATTCCGCCTCAGTCGCACGTTTATCAGCGTCTGAGGTCTTTTTACTTTTCCTTTTTTGTGTTACGGGTTTCTTAGTTTCCTCGATAACTCTAAAATCTTGTTCTCTCTTTTTAAACATATCAGAAGCAAGTTCTTTTTCTGTAATAGTCTTAATTTCTTTGCCGCCAAATCTAAGCGATCTCGTCGGGAGATACAAGATCGTAAACTTGGGGCTTCTGTTTTGTATTTTAATCATAATTACGCACCACCTTTAACTAAATTATTATTTTCTCAGGGTTATTCAGAGATTTTTGGAGAAGTTCCTCTTCTTTTAAATTTTCTTTATTGATTTCTAAACTAGCATTTTTAGTTATGTAATAAGTCAATAACTTGTTTTTAAACAGGTTGGCGGTAATTAAGTATCTAAAGTTAGTTTTAAACCTACGTAATCTTCTCGATTCAGATTTAGTTTTTTCAGAATCAACAAGTCGCGGCAAATAGAATTGTACACACTCCATATATAAATCTACTGTATCCGGTGGTTCTCCTGAATCAGGAACTTCAATATTAAGAGTACCTCTGGGTGGAAATAATTGTTGTATTTGTGTAATGATGTCTACCATATCTTCATAATACTCAGTAACAACAATGAACTCATAGAAAATCAAGTATGGTTCAGGAGCTTCATCCATTGTCACCTGGTCGTTGGTTCGTGATACTTCAATAAATTGTTGATTCGATATATGAACTCTTTCTTTATCCAGAAGAAGATCATATATTCTTATACCTATCTTGGGTAAGTTTGGGCTATCATCTTCACCTTCTCCTTCGCCAAAGATAAACTCACAATTAACTGCCACTAGCTCATCAGATTCGTTAGTAACTTTAATATTCTCTCTAATGAGAGTAACTAATTTTCTATTAATTTCATTCAACCAAACCATAGTATTGCCCCCTATTCTATTAACTCGGCTGCGATATTTTCTAAATGTTTTTTGATATCGTCTTTTACTCTTTGGTACGCGGGATCAAAGAGGGGTCTATTATATTTTTCTTCTAATACGATAGCTAAATCACCGGCTGTTATACCACCGCTATGGGGAGTATCGCTTTGAACTCCGACAAACATTGCTTTGCGTGATTGTGAATTATCAATCCATTCCATCTTAATACTTGAAATAAACTCATCTTGGAAACGATAAAAACCAGAACGACCGCCTTTGCGAATTTTTTGATCTACCCATGCAGATGATAGTGGAGGCCAAGAAGAGTGCCCCACTTCAATTAAATTAAAAAGTTCATTATAATAAATTTCTGCCGCTTCTTGAATGGCTTGCTCAATTTTAAAGGGTCCAATATCTGCGGCATTTTGAAGCTTCAAAGCAAAGTCTTGTACTGAACCAAAAGTATAAATTTTAAATTCTAATTGCATAGCACTCACTTCACTTTCTGTCCACCAATAGCGTACATTAAGTGCGAATTAAGATATGTCGTAGGTTTAATTTTAAAGATGTTATAAGTAGTTGTATTAAATTCGATCAAGTCGTCTTGATTTACCAGAAGCTTATCATCTCTAGTAAGTAGTCCAACCCTTTTAAACTCTTCTTTAGGAATCTTAACTATAATATCAGTTAATTCTTTCTCTGTGCCTACTTCAGTAAGCATTTCTTCTGAGGGTTCCAAATAAACAAATCCATACACAAATACCGGGGGTTTGTATTTTTTCTTTTTAGATTCACCGTAAATATCATTTTTAGTTGAAGAAACATCATAAAGGCAAATACCAACCTTACCGCCGTTCTCTCTGACAAACTGAGCAATTTGCTTAGCTAGTGTGTAGTTCATTCGCCATAAAACACCTCCGGTAACGGCACTAATAAGCCAGTTCGAACATCTCTGCGTGTAAAAGAAGATATAGAGATTTGTCCGGTACTTGCTTCTTTATAACGCTGCTCCATAGTTTGTGCCATTTTAAAATAAGAACCGCCTATATGTTGGTTATGTATATCAACCGTCTCCACCTTAATTCGTGTTCGAGTAGCCCATTTTGCAGCCAACATATAAAAAGCTGAAGCGGCAGCCAACCAAATAATAAAAGGAGTTTCTGAACTTTCTAAGGTATCCCAAGTTAAATCGGAATCATGCATAACCAAAGCACTGTTTAAACAAGCCTCTAATTCCTCATCTGATAGCTGCGCGGTAAAATAATTAACTTCCAAAATAGTGCCTTGTTCAGGAGGATTATCAAATTTTAATTTACCTATATTTTTTATTAAGGTAAACCCCTCTTCTAGTGACTCCTCGGTAAATTCTTCTTCTGTAGACTCCTTAGTAAAAATTAAGGAGAATGGATAGTCAGAATTATTAATTATGGGATGGCTGGCTAACTGAAAAATTTTAGTCTCCCCATCCGCAATAAAAGTTTCTGTTTCTTCAGTTGGTATGTCTTGAATATACTGTCTAAGTGTATTAATAAGAACAGGCAACATAATAATCCCTCCTATCCAATTTTAACAGAAAACACAAAACATTGCAACTAGATTTGAATGAGTTTTCTATCTCGAAGAAGTTTCTTAACATGCTCAGTAACTAATGCTTTTTTGTCCTTCTCAAATTCATACCACCGACCAGCAATAAATTTTCTGCCACTAAAATGTGGATAAACCTCTACCAATTTATCGCGCTCTTCAGCGGTAATCGGGGTAATTAGAGTATTTTCCTCAACAACTACAACCTCTTCAGCCTCTTTATTCTCGATAGTCTCTTCAATTGGTTTTAAGTCTTTTGGCCCTTTCGTAGTAGTAACTTGTCCTTTAGTTTTAGCCATCTGCTATTCCTCCTTTAAATCTAAGATACTCTAGGGGGGAGTAACCCCCCAATTACTTCATTAAAGAATTAATACACAAAGGTAAACATCAAGTTCTGTTTCTGCGGGATCACAACTAAGCGTAAATGTACTCGGAGTAGTTTCATATACGGAAACTACGGGAACATCGTCTGCCTCCTTACCAAAGGGTGATACAAAAACCGCATACCCTCCTGCTGGGTCTTGACTTAAACCAAGCCCATCCACGCCAACAAAGACTGCATTGTTAGTCAAACCAAATGCCGTATTAAGCGTACCTGCACCAACTGTAAGCTTAGCCGCAACTCCCGATAACGTGCTTTCAATGAATAGTTTACCCTCTTTAACACCAGCATAAAAACCTTCAGGATCAGCCTTCGAAATCCATGCAGCTACTTCTTCAGGAGTAGCCGCTGCGGCGTTTTCAAAGGCATCGGTGTCAAAACTGATTGTTTGAGTATTAATTATTAAAGAATCGCTAGCGGTCTTTTCAGAAAGATCAAAGCTTTGGGCGTCGAAAGTTATTTTAGCGGGTTCAGCATCTTTAAGATTAACTACAGTAAGACCATCACTATCTACATCATTTAACGAAATGCGTTTAACAATTAATTTATTTTTTAGAAGATTATTAAACGCCTCATTAATTTCTTTGTTATGATTATGACCAAAATAAGCCATTAGTACTCCTCCTTTTAATAAGATAGGGGGAGAAGTTTTCCTCCCCCTCTAAATTACCGGGTTTCGATTCGTACAATATTATCATCCATCAAGATGCCAGCACCGAAAATAGAGTACCAAGCAAGCTTGTGGATACGACCAAAGTCTTCAATTCCGCCGTCCCGCATTTCAACCGGGAGAGCTTCCGCGAAGCCGTAAGCATTTTCACCAAACATAACTGCTTGGTATTTAGTGAACGGGCCACCACCACCATTTGGGGTAACCTGAGCAGTTTTAACCTGGGTAGTTTCGATAAAGATAACGTCATGAATCCGACCAATTTCACCAGCATATTGTTTACCGTATTCAGTAACATTCATAAATTCAGAATCATCGCGGATAGTCCTAGCTTGGTGCGGATGAATGAAGCATACATAGTAGTCATTGTTATATTTAGCAGCGTTATTGGTAGCTAAGACTTCAACAGCGTTCTTAATTGCCTCAGAGTCAAATACATCATCAGCAGTTAAAAGCTCATCATTCGTTTTTCCGCCACCATAAATAACTTGGCTACACTTAAGCACCTCATCCCGAAGAACAGTGTCAACTACTTTAGCGTAGTCAAGACCAAGCAGTTTAGCACCAGAGTTCATTACGTCATCAAAAGACGCCTGTAGCAAGAGTTCAGTTACCGCAATAGCGTTACCATACTCGTACACAGGAATCTGTACTTGGGAAGTGCTGAGGGCTTGTGTTTCAATTGCAGTCCCCTCCTCTAATTTTTTCCCAAGCTCAAGATTGTTGTAGGTAAGCATATTCACAGTTAAACCAGGAGTAACCGAGAGATCCTGTTTCTTCACAGCGAACTGAGCAAACCGTAAAACAGGTTGCGCATGGAAAAGAAGCTCCTTAGAATAAACATCTAAAATAGTACTAGACAAAGGTTTATAATTATCATTACTAAGCCTAGCCGATGTATACTTATTTGCCATTGAAAATCCCTCCTAAATTAAAGTTATGATAATCCACCCTCTCGAATTAACCTCTTAATTTTGTCACGATTTTTTGCATATTCTTCAGCACTCATATTTCTAATCATATCTGCCGTCAATTCAACACCAGGAGTCAGAGGAGGATTAGTAATACGGGGAGTATTATAAATTGTTTCAGAAATAGCGGGTTTATTTTCCTCTAAAATTCGTAAATATTCTTGCTGTGCTTCTTTAATAGACTCCTCAATCTCCTCTTCCGAATTTCCTTTTACTAGCTTAACAATTAAATTACCACCTTTTTCTCGAATTTCTCTAATTCTGCGTTCTTTGTAAGCTTGTAATTGGGCCTCTCTTTTCTCTTTTGCAGCCGCCTCCCGTTCGGCTTCAATAGAGGCAGAGAGTCTTTTTAGCTCTTCAGATAATTGATTGACCTCTTTTTTTAACCGTTCCTCTTCTGTTAGATTGTCCTCTTCTATTTTTTTAAGGGTGTTTTCCAAGTTAACATTTCGTCTTTTAGCTTTCTGATTTCTGCTTCCTTATCTTGAATGGTTTTATATAACTTTGCCTTTTCTTGCGCCCGCACTGCTTCAATAATATCAACAATTTGCGGGTCTTTAAAGGTTTCAGGATTAACCCTGCTTTTACCTGACGTAGAAGAATCGTTAACCCCCTTTTCATTTGTAGGAACTGGTTCCTCCAGTGAGCTATCGTGAGTTTGAGTGGGGGTTTCCTCTAATTTTTCTTGACCCCCTGTAACCTGATCTTCAGTTTTAACAGCTTGGGATTCAAAACCAGGTACGCTTTTGTTCATATTTCTTCATCCTCCTTAAATATTTATTCTATGGTCATCCTTTTCAAGGAAAAACCCTAACTCATAAATAGGTTGAATATAGTAAAATGCTCTTGGATGGGGCGGGTCTGGAAATTCTTCTAAAGGATAAATACCTTCTGGATTGAGTTTAATCTTTTTGCATTGCCTTGCTATATTCAAATCAGTATAGGCTGCTAGTTTATCACAAATGTCTTCGCGGCGGTGTTGGGGAGTAAGACAAAACCGAGCATACCGTAATCCGTTTAGTTTGAAAAACTCTAAAGCTGCTTTATGATACATTCGTATTTCTTCAGAAAGAAGTAATGTTTCCATTCCCCCATAAATCGTTCCGCCTCGAACAGGCAACGAAGACTGTATCCTTTCGTTTATTTTAGCAGCTAAAGCTAGTCCATTAATCTCCTGCCCCAGCAACGCAAGAAAATCGTCTTTTAGCATATTAAAAATTCTATTTCTGATCGCTGTAATTCTTGAATCAAAAAAGGAGTTATGGTAAGACTCAATAACAAAATCCTTCTTTAGTTCTTGTTCGAAACCTTTTAATTCCTCTTCATTTAATTCAGAATTTGTCTTAGCCACGTGAATACCAGAGTAAAGCTCTATTGTTAAGTCAATGTACTCATAAACATGTTCTGAAATTTGTTTGCGGAGTTTTTCAAATAGCCCGTCAAGAAAAGCGTAAATCTTATCCTCTATAATAATTAATTCGATACCGTTTATATTCTTGATAGGCCGCAAATATTTAGAAATTTGTTTCTGAGTCTCGACACACGTATTAAGTAATTTAGTACGATGAAAAAGCTGTACTTTATAAAGTGGGTGTTGTTTAATCATCCGAAATATCATCCCTTGCCTTTTCGTCTTTACTTATAATTCCGCCTAAATTTAAGTCCCGCGCTCGTTCTAATTGCAAATCAGCATCATATACGGAATCCTGAATATACTGGGCTTCTTCAATAATCTCAGCTAATTTTTCAGCCGCTTCAGTTTCCCCCAATTCTGTAAGAGCGTCTTTCCTACTCTGTAGAAGTAAGCTGATTTTTTGCGCCATAAGCTGAAGCTGCATAAGTTCGTCTTTTGGTAGCGGATTAGGAAATATTATTTCAGTCCAATATTTTTGATGAGAGTTTAACTTTTCAAACCCCTCAAGGTCGAAATCAGGATGCTTGATAAGTTCAGCATATTTTAAAATCAGTCTATTAATTTTTCTGATCCCTTCTCCATAGGTTATCCATTTTGTACGGGTTAATTCCATAAGAGGTTGGTTTTTAATGTGAAGAGCAATCCCTGAAGTATTAGAAATTCGTCCCTCACCATGACCAAAAGCATCTTTCGGCATATGAGCAATCTCAAACATAGCTGTTTTTAAAAACCCTAAATAATTATTAGCCGCCGCAAGGTCGGTTTCAAGCTCAAGGTTATAGACTTTACCATCTTTAGGAATACCACTCCAAACTTTTCTTGCACCTCTTTCTAAATCCCCCACTTTAGCGCCCTGGACAATAGTAACAGGTGCAGCATGATAGTTAATGATATCAGAGATGTCAGTAGTTTTGTTATTAATTTCTACTTGTAAAGGAATAATATCTTGAAGATCTGACATTCCATAAGGTTCGCCCGGTAAAGGAAGGTTTTTAATGCGTACTACAGGAATTTCTCTCAATATATTCTCTCGTTTATTTATTTGGGTATCATTAATATATTCCGTAATTTCTTGAGAAGTAATCTCTTCTCTATACCAAACCTGTTCTTTCGAGATTGATCCATCAGCATTTTCCTGTTCTAAAATCACGGGATAAACAATCGTACACCGAACCATACGATCTCGGTCATGTGCATCCCAAGTCGGAAATACAGTATATGTAGGTAAAATTAATATTCTAATTCGCCCATTAGGATACATGTCATAATATTCGGGTTGAAGTTTTGGATCATAATTCTCTACAACAACCTTAACCCAGGCATTACCCGTTATTCCACCTGCCTGGGCCATCTCAACGCCTAGAAGCTCTTTGTTGTTATCTTCCCAGACAGTATTTAAAAGGGGCTTAGTAATTTCCTCAGCTTCAGGTTTAACCTTAAAACTGAATCCTTTGCCCATTAAAAAGGCTACCCCTTTATCAACAAAGGCGCGGCAATAATTAAGGGTAATTTGAGGTTCTCCAGTAGGGCGCTGAACCTTCCATTGATTGCCCCTATAAAATTTCCACAAATTCAATTCTTTCTGAATTCGTTGCATCTCTTCGGGAGAAAAAATATCATCCCGTAAAATGTATGGATTCCCCGTAACTACAACATTATCAAAATGTGTTAAATCAGAATAAGGATTATAAGTATCACCCATCTAAAATTTCACCACACTTCCTATTTAGATACTGAGTTAATTGCTTTTTGGAAGTTTTCAAATAACTCCCCCTCTTTAATTTTAACCGTATTTTCAACATTTTCTTGTAAAATTTCTTTGATTGCTTGTTTTCGATTACGAAGATACTGTGCTTGATAATGAGTCCAAGGTATTGATTTTTGTTTTAATTCATACTTAATTTGTTCTACAGAAGGTGGTTGTAGCCAGGGTTGCTCTACTCCACTTTCTAAAATCTTATTTGGTCCGGCTTCTTGGACCTTTCCAAGGTTTGTTTGCGACTCCGCTGTTGTTTGGTGCATATACAGACCCCCTCTTTACTTCCTTTCCACTCTCGAAAGCTTGACGGTCGCTGGCATAAACATCTTTTTCAGCACGATCAACATCAGGTTTCCCTGCTCCTACTCCCACAGGCCGCCCATCTTTAGTAAAAGTAACAGGAGCACCCTTCTTAGTAATAAAACGTACAATACCCTTAGCCTTTTTCTTTAAATAATTGGTAGAAGGTGCGCGTTTTACAATACTCATATTTCTTCCTCCTTTAAATAAAATAAGGGCAGACTATCAAGAAAATTCGTTGTTAATCTGCCCCTTCAAATCTCTTTCTTAAAGTTATACATAGTAAAACTCAAAGCACTTCTCTGTTATAAGCATACCATATAATATAAGATGAGTCAATACTTTTTATTAATTTCTTAATAGTTTTAAGTATTTTATTCCCTCTTCCAGATCAAAAAAGGGAATCATTTTGTGCCGATCAGGGAAAAAGATTACCAGAGGTATACCAGGAATCCCTTTATAGCCTGCAATTTTTTGACCAAAATCATCCCAAACCTTAAATGTGCCGGATCTGATTAGAATTCGATTTTTACCCATAATAGGTCTTTGCATTACAAAAGGCTCATGATAGTGTGCTTCTGCTGCTACATCACACGGTCCTTTAATTTCCATCAGTCTCCGCATCGCATTTTCATAGTTTAGACTGGATTGGTATTTGAATTTGTGTCTACATTGCCAAACATATTCTTCTGTGCCTAAATGAATATTGAGTTTCCCGCCATGCCATAAATTAACCGCACCAGTTCGTTCACAAATAGTACTCACGAAATCTGTGTTATTTTCTTTTAAATCCCAATGATCATGACAATTGTGAACAGCTAAGTTATTTACTACATAAGAATGGTCGTCTTCTACCTCCAAGTTGTAGACAATTCCCTTATAATCAGATTTAGAAAGCTCTTTAATCGGCAGCAAGATATATTCGTCAAGATTAAACACAAATTTCGGTTCTTCTTTAGGTTCTGCCTGATGAATCCCATTAGAAATGCCTACCAGCTTATTAACTTCACTACTTCCAATACTAATCTGGAAGTCATTAAATTCTCTGTTTTTTCGTGTTTGTTGGTGGATAGAATTTATAATTCCATGATTGTCTAAAATCCTTTTTAGTTGATAGGCTAAAGCTTCTGAAGTTGTAGTTATTGTTATGTCACCGTCAATAAAACCCGCTACTAAATAAAGAGCGTTCCTATCGTAAATAAGAGCTTCGTCCACTTGTTTGGCATGAGGGTACTCTCCTAGTAATTTGTAAAAATGTTTCCCAACCGCTTTACCATAACAAGTCACTGTTAATGTACGCTTATCAGGTCTTTCTGTTAAAGCACACTTACGATTAAAATGTTTTTCAACAGTTTTAGATACTGTATCTGCGTATTGTTGTTCATCTACTCCAAAATCAAACCCAACACCAATGATTTCTCCGTTTTGTTTCTTTATATAGCCCTTTGCTAAATATAGACCGTAAACATACATTAAATCAGTCGGAGTTTCGCCTTGATAGAATCTGGATTTAGGAATAACTAAAAAATCTCCTTCTTTGAGTGTACCTATTTCGCGCCATTGAATTAGATTATTAAAATCAATTTCTTTTCTGTCGTGGTCTTTATAAGTTAAGTCCTCTTTTAAAACCGATAAATAAGGATGGTTAGCAGTAGCAGTAGTCGTTAAATCAGAGCCTGCTACCTTGAAACTAACAATTTCTCCATCATAGAAGTTGTAAAATTTTCTTACTACCTTTCTTATGTTTCCATTGTGTGTTACAACCGTATCCCCTACTTCCATATCCTCAATATTTTTATTGACTCCGTTAGCCAACATAACCTTATTGCCCGCCAAAAAACAGCCAATTAGAGCCGCTAAGACTTTATCCCCTAATATATCAAATAACCGCAAAACAAACAAATCCTGTAGTCCCGGCTTTATTATTTGGTTAAAGGCGGTTCCTTTGATATTTCCTTTATAGTTATCCTTGTAGTCTCCGCCACCAATTACATATAACCCGTCTGTGTCGCTCATTAAGTAAATGAGATCTTGTAATAATTCATGGTCAGTACCCTCTCCACCAACGTGCCAATCAGCAGTCCAAGCGATTCCAATTGGTTTTGTGTCTTTAATTCTTATTGTAGCCTGATCTTGTTTAATATCCAATTTAGAAGAGTATGCCTGAAATTCAATCATTTTATTAAATAAATTGTCAACATCTTCTTCTGAATAACGTTTAATATCTTCAAATTCTATTTTATTCATTTCTTTATAGCGCGGATCTCTACGAAGGGCGGACCTAATTTTGTTTAAGCTAAAGTCTAAGCCAGTAATCTTCTTAAGTTCTTCAGCTAAATTTGTCCAACTAACCGGATCTTTTTCTCTATATTTTAGCTCAAAGGCAATATCAATCCAATTAGAGTCCAAAGAATCATCTCCTCTCCTCATCAGTAGGACACGCATGACATTCCCAAACAGGGGTTACCAATATGCTACCTTCTAACGCTTTAATCTGTGCGCTACTTCTTGCCGCAGTTCATTCATTGGAAATAGTTTACCGGGGCAAGTCTTATAATTAGCATATTTGTTGTGTGGGTCAATCCTATCGGCGGATAAATTATATTTATAGCAAAGTCCCGTACAAAGTCCAGCAAGCAAGACAAATCCCTCATCAGGTAAATATTCTTCATCATAGTTTCCAACAACACAAAGTCCTAAAGACCTATAGTTCATCCGCTGTTGTTTCGTATGCGCTCCAACTCTGTCCTCATTCCGCCCAGTTAAGATCGCCCAAGAATCATAAATCCTCTCAAGCCCATAGTGGTAACCGCACGGCGGGGCATAACCAAGCTCCTTCGTATGATATTCACAAATAGCCTTCCAATTAACCGTGATACTGTCTTTAGTTAAGCTATGATGGATAATGATAAACTCAACCTTCTCTAATTTCGCCATAATAACACCTCCTTTACAATTTGGATGAGTATTCCTCTTGAATTTTGCATATAATAGTTGTATAGTTTAATTAAAAATGAAAGGGGTATTTATTTTGGGTGGAAAGCGTTATTTACCGCAAGAAGATCAAATGTTATTAGCAGGATGGTGGAATCCTTTCGAAAGGGAGAGGATCTCTAAAGCGTTGGGGAGATCCCCGCGAGCGTGTAGTTTTCGTTATTACCGTTTGTTAAAAAAGAAAGGAATTACACCAACCAAGTATAAGCATGAGATGATTAAAAAAGAGAAACCCTTATTTTCAGTCCGTGCCGTTGAGGACCCGGAAAAAAGAATTGAAATGGTCTATGATACCGATTTAGAATCCTTGCAGAAAGAGATTGATGCTTTGAAAGAAACGTTGCAGAATCGTGATAAGCAATTTGTTTCTTGGTTAGAAAATATTGCTCATATGTTTTCGGCAAATAAAAGTGAGTTAAATATGCAGGAAATTCTGCAAGAGAATCAAGATCTCAAGCAGCAGATTGAAGAGTTGGAAAAGGAAAGTCAATCTCTTAAAGAAAAGCTAATTCAAGAAAAAGAGCATTATTCAAAAGTCTATAATGAGCTTGATTTCTGGCTTGGTCAATTTTTAAAGCTATCAAGCTTAGAGAAAGTAACCTCTCTGCAAGATTTTATTCCCCGTCTCAAGACGGTGGTAGATAAATGGGGAACTATAATTGCTGTAGAGGCAAAACCAAAGGCCATAGGATAGGGGGGAGTATTTGCTCCCCCTTCAATTCCCTTCCCGTAATTATCTTCCCGGCCCAAAAAATATATTGGGCATTTCTTCTATTACCGGCATCGCATCATGATCACTAGCAAGAACACATAACCCTAAACTATCACAATAGTCATCATGTGCATCTCTATCATCTGGAGGCGCTTGACAAACCATATTTTGCCCTTTGTATTCTTTTTGCAATGACTCCATCTGCTCTCTAAACTTCCTATATGAACGTAAAGAACGTGTCTTAGCATGGGCGCAGATAGTAAGGCGTCCTGAAGAAATCTCCGTATATAAATGTTTCCATAAGTAAGATTTAGAAGAAGTATTAAAGCTATAGGGAATAACTTCAGCAATTCCATAAAGGTCATTAGCAAGGCGGTCGGCAATGGGAGTACCAACTCCCGTAGAGTCAATATAAATACATTTAATATTATAATTCCTTAAAAATTCTATGATCTGGTGATATTGCGCCTCGTAGTCGTCACCCAAAAGTTCTAGCCAGTTAATAACCGCTTTCTTCGGGCGGCGCTCACCAGTAACTTCATTTACTTCAACATGATCCCAATCTACTTTAGCTACTGTAACTACTGTAGAGTCGTTTCTCTTCCCACAATCAATCCCGGCGACGCAATAATCTTTACAACTTTCCATATGTTTTAATCCTCTATCTTCGATCTTATCTAACATTTCAGGACTAACAAACATACCCCGTTCTAAAATCCATTCTAGTTTATAGGACATGCGGAACGCATCGCTATCTTCCCCCAGCCGCCGTTTTTCTTTCTCAATAAACTTCTTATATAGTGGGTTATATTTCATTGCAACTTTATAATCATATTCATAGTGTTTTCTTCGGTAACCGCGTTTTCGGGAGTTTTCTATATCCATTCTCTTATTCCGCCGGATGGTTTCTAAGAAGTCACAAATCTGGTTATTCGAAGTACCAATTTTAACAATAGTACCATTAACCGCCGCCGACATAGGGTGAATCGATTTTTGAATCTTCATCTTATCAATATCTTGACACTCTTCTAAAATTAACCAGTGATAGGTTTTTGATTCAATTTGAGCCTGTTTCGCCGCCGAGTGCATCTGAACAATAGATCCATTAGAAAGTATCATAGGATTAGCATATTTATCTAAAGTTACCCCAATCTCCGGGTCACTTAAAATCATTTGTGCATGTTTAGATACAATTCTATTTCTTATCCGGCTAAAAGTAGTATACGCCTGTTCCACCGACGGCGCGAAAATTCCAATCCATATTCCATCCTTATAAGGTTTTAATAATTTAGCAAACTTGGGAAGAGCAGCTAATAGGGGGATAATAACCACCATCCCGCTCGCTATTACAGAAATTGCCTCCGTTTTCCCACTTTGGCGACTGAAAAGAGCAGTAAATTCCTCTCCATCATTTAAAATAATAGACTCTACTACAGCTTCAGCAAACTCTCGTTGATAAGGATGTAATTTTATCCCCGCCTGGGCTTCGCAATAATCTGTTACCTTTTTAACTAACCAAGGAATATCTACATCAGGAGAGGAGTCTTCTGTGACTTCTTCTAAAATCTCTTCCTCTTCCGCGAACTTAGTTTCCGCCTTCTTAGTTTCCGCCATTTTAGTTTCCGCCATTTTAGTTCCCGCCTTCTTAGTTCCCGTCTTCTTAGTTCCCGCCAACTTAATTCCCCCCCTTTATTTCTAACCATCATTATTTCTAACTATCACTATTATAGCGTATTTTGTTAAATTTGTCCAATGCTTCTTTCTGTTGAATTTTGGGTTAAATCCTTAATAAAATATTTCAGCAGAAACAGGGGTTTCAAAAATCTACTTGCGGTCTGTGGTGCCTGCCAAATTTACCGTCTTTCTTAAAATTTTAAAGGGGAGTAGTGTAAATTATTTGTCAATTTAAAAAATTAAGATAATTAGGAATAAAAAAATAGGAGAGCAGAAAAAGTCTGCTCTCCCAATTTGGGGAATTTTAGTTAATCGGCTTGTTATCAATCAGCTTGATGAGTGTATCCCCACCTTTTGCAAAATCCTCCAAGAGATCTAGAGGGTGGAGATCTCCTAAATTGATGGCGTTCCCCCGGCGGGATAAAAGTATCCACTCCTTCCCTTCATCATCTAAGGAATCGAATTGAAAATTTGAATCGTTGGAAAAATTATACGTTCCGCGGGAGATAGCAATATAATGTAAACCGTATTGGTATGCTAGGAATTGGCCAACTCGATAAGATCGGCCATGATTGGAGAAAAGCAAGTAATTCCCTTCATGAAGGGAATTTTCCCGGGTGATCTTTCGATATGGACCGATCAATGTTTTTACCGTGATCGCTTGTTCTGGTCCGGGGATCAGGAAGAGAAAATGCTTTCCCCTGCTTCCTAAGCTGATGGAAATTAGCTTGTT
>Ga0208693_1001771_pt1 | contig 14999 bp, 15 predicted proteins | sample AD_UKC071_MetaG_FD_184438 | JGI IMG/M metagenome (GOLD analysis project Ga0208693, IMG submission 184438) | Active sludge microbial communities of municipal wastewater-treating anaerobic digesters from USA - AD_UKC071_MetaG (SPAdes) (version 2) | ecosystem: Engineered > Bioreactor > Anaerobic >... | reverse complement strand
AAAAAAGGTTTAGTCATTGGTGATATGCTTGAGCTTGGCGAATACTCCCATTACTGGCATCGAAAGCTTGCTCATTGGCTAAAGAAGTCGGGAATTCAGTATTTAATCTTGGTGGGTAATGAAGTGAAATATACGTTGCGCGAACTAGAGAAAGTTGACGGACATGCCATGTATGTTGAATGGTACAGAGATGTCGAAACAGCGAGGTCTTTTTTCATGATTCCTGAGGATATTGAGCTCTTGGGTCTAAAGGGGTCGAGAAGAATAGCTTTGGAAAAACTCATTCAGGAGGTTTCCGAAGTTGAGTTCTGATTTTGTACTTTTTTTTGGTTTTAGCGTCATACTGGGTTACTTTGTATTCTGGAGTTGCCTGCATCTTGGACTGCGTTGGGGATTTTATCCGAAGCGAATAAGAGAGTTTTATGATGATCAGTGGAAAGCACATGTGCCGCTGAGTGGCGGCCTGGGTTTTTTACTAATTGGTTTGCTACTTTACCTACGCTTTCGTCATCCTGCTTTGCTAATCGCACTGCTATCAGGGTTAGTAGGCCTTGCTGACGATGTGACAAAAACCCTACGTCAAGGACATGGCATGAAGGCTCGCTATAAGATTCTGTTACTTGTGTTGGTTTCACTGTGCTTTTTTTCTTTTGGCTATGGTGCAACAAGAGTGGCTTGGAGTTTCATTGTACTATTGGCGACGACTTCAGCTACTAACTTTACCGATGGAGCAGATGGCCTCCTTGGTAGTGTTTTAGTTCCCGTTTTTTTGGTTCTACCCCAGAGTGGGGTTACGGGTGCTTTGTTGGGATCTTTAATTTCTTACTTGTTTTTTAATGCTTCCCCAGCAAGACTTTTTATGGGAGACACTGGTTCGCTTTTTTTTGGTGGTTTTTTGGCTTCGTTTATGCTTTTGCGAGGACAGGAATGGTGGCTTATACTCCTTTGCCTCATTGGTGTAATAGAGGTAGCTTCAGTGGTAATGCAGGTTATCTATTTTAGGCTAACTGGCGGTAAGCGCATATTCAGAATGACCCCTATACATCATCATTTCCAAAAACTAGGCTGGAGCGATCCACGTATTGTAACCTTGTTTACAGGTATGCAAGCTGTTGCGTGCACATTGTGTTGGGTGGGGTGGAACTGGCCATGGTAAATATTAAACCTGGTTTCTCTCAGGAACTTATGGGCAAGAACGTGCTCATTCTGGGTTACGGTGTATCTGGTCAAAGTGCGGAGCTGTTTATTTCACAGCGTGGTGGAAAAGTGTTTATTTACGATGAGAAACCCATAAAGCCGAAATTGGGTTGCGCTGTTAGTGATGTTCTAAATGAGCACTTCGACCTTTGCGTAACCTCACCTGGCTTTTCATTGGATCATCCAGTACTTAGGAGTTTAAAAGACCGAGGAGTTCCTGTGGTAGGCGAGTTGGAACTATCGTTTGACGCAAGCCGCTGGAACTACTGGATAGCGGTCACGGGAACCAATGGAAAGACTACCACCACGTCCTTTATTGGCCATCTACTGAGGACAGCGGGGTTCAACGTCGTAGTTGGTGGGAATATTGGTGTTCCCGTAACCTCGTTTCTAAATGAACCCATAAGTGAGACGATTATCGTTGCTGAAGTCAGTTCGTTCCAATTAGAAACTGTGCATACTTTCAGGCCACAGGTAGCAGTTTTTTTAAATCTCACACCAGATCACTTGGACAGACACGGCAGTATGGAAAACTACTTTCAAACTAAAGCTAGAATATTCAAATTACAACAGCCTCAGGATTTGGCAGTACTGAATGCAGAAGACAGATGGGCAAGTTCTCTAATAGGAAGCCTTAAAAGCCGTACTTTGGCTTTCGGTATTGAAAAAGGCGATGTGCACTGGTCTGAGGGTTTCCTGAATGTATTGGGCACAACTGTTGCTAGTGTCTCTGATGTGAAGCTACGGGGTCGACATAATTTAGCAAACATAGCGGCAGGTGTAGCTGCTTGTTATCATTTATTACCTGATGGTTTCGACTTTGGAAGTGCCATTTCGCAATTTTGTGCACCAGAACATCGTATTGAGTTTGTACGTTCCGTGGATGGCGTGAGTTTTTACGACGATTCGAAGGCGACAAACCCTGATTCCACCATTGTAGCGTTGGAAGCTTTCCGTGAACCGCTCATCCTTATTTTAGGCGGTAGGAACAAAGGCATGGATTTTGCGCCTTTAGCACAGTTTATAAAGCAAAGATCCACCGTTAAATGGGTTGTGGTCATGGGTGAGTCCAAACAATCCATCAAGGAGTCTTTGTTGGCTCAGGGCTTTGAAAATATAACCGAAGCACAGGATCTGGAAGAAGCGGTGACGTTAGCCTATGGAATAGCTGATGCTGGTGATGTGATCTTGCTTTCTCCTGCTTGCGCATCATTTGATATGTTCAGAAATTTTGAAGAGCGTGGTGACCGGTTTAAGGAGATTGTAGAAAGGTTATGACAAGGTTCTTGCGTGCATTACTGAGCTTTGTGATCATAATTGTGGTTTTCATGATTGGGTTGGTTACTTGGCAACCCGGGACAGTTGACCTAAAGGACGTGGGATTGTACGTAGGTGTAATCAGCGCTGCCTACTGGATGTCTTATTTGTTCTTTTTTCTTTTTCGAAAGGGGCAAATACTTAGCAATTTGCAGTGGTTAGTCACCATTGTTCTGTTCGTTACACTCATTCTCACCCTTTATGTGGGTGAAATGCGCTACGGCTCAAAGAGATGGCTAAAGGGTGTGCAGGTTTCAGAATTGTCGAAATTTCTCCTTTTGCCGGGCTTATTTAAAAACTCCGGAATTTACCTACTGGTAGGACTGGTAAGTGCGTTTTTAGTCGTTTTGGAACCCGACTTAGGCACCGGCTTGATAATTGCTGCATCCGTTTTTATTGGATCGCTTGTTAGAACGCTAAAAGGTAGGAGCGGCATCATACTCTGGACCATCATCATCGCAGCTGTCATTGTTATGCCCGTGGTTTTCTCTTACTCGTTGGAGCTGCGGCAGGGTGTGGTTGCTAGAATAGCTGAAATGCCAACGTTTCATGAGCATTGGGAGGATCGATTTCAGAACTGGGCAGATCCGCTTAGAGATCCCTTTGGCGAAAGTTATCAAACGTTGTCGGCTCTGAACTCGCTGGGTCAATCATCGGGGTTTGGTAAAGGTATTGGCATGTTAACCACACTACCCGTGGCTTGGGCAGATTATGCCTTTGCCGAACTTGTTAGGAAATTTGGATTGCTTTCTGGTTTGCTAGTGCTGATGTTATTGGGTCTTTTGATACAGCTCATTCTTAATTGGGGCGGTCGCAGCAAGTACTACGTTGCTGCGGTTCTCATGTTGCATGTGGTGGTTAACCTTTACACAGTGGCAAACGTACTTCCGGCTACGGGTATTCCATTGCCCTTTGTTGGTAGGGCGCTCCAGAACTCTGTTGTGCTATCAGCTCTTACAGGGGCAGCTTTGGGAGAGGCGGTTTAACGTGATACTTGTTGTGGGCGGAGCCAGCGCTGGACACAACATACCTGCTCAAATAATGGGAAACGTGCTAAAGGAGGCAGGTTTTGATGTGACCTTCTACAACCCGAAAGAGAAAGTGGCTTGGAGGGACGTAAAAGCGGTCCTAGCCACTGGAAGTAGAAAGAGCTTGCCCATGGCACTGCAGGCTAAACTTCGTGGAAAGAAGCTAATTCTTCACGAGCAAAACGTAATCCCTGGAAGGGCTAATCGTTTTATGGCTGGCATGGCGGACCAGATCTTTCTTGCTTTTGAGGAATCCAGGGTATTCTTTCACAGCCGCGATTGGAACAAGCTAACTTTTGTGGGTATGCCGGTGAGAGAGCCAACCACTGATGCTGAAGAGCTCAAGAAAAAAATGCGGGTTCGAAAGCCACTGCTTCTGGTGACTGGAGGAAGTCAAGGTTCAGCTTTTCTCAATTTCTTCACAAAGCATGTACTCATGGACTTAAGAGATAAATACTTCATAGTGCATCAGTGCGGTTCTCTTGAGGACGAACGTTTCATGAACAGTTACATTAGAGCGCAGACATTACCGGATTTACAGAATTATGTAGCGGCCGCAGATGTGGTGATTGCAAGATCTGGTTCCTCCACACTCCATGAGTGTTTGCACTTTGGTACGCAGGCTATTTTCTTTCCCATGGCACACTCCACTGATCGTCATCAATGGGCAAATGCGGAAGTATTTAGACAAAAATACGGTTACCCGTTTTTCTGGGAGCATGTGGTAAAACCTAGCGAAGTAATTTCACAAGTAGAGGAATTTCTGACTAAGGGCCGCAGAAATCCTGTTGAAGTTTTTGATTCGGCAGCTTTCGTTGAGGCAGTTGGGAGGGTGATCTCATGAACATAGTAGTACTTTTTGGAGGCACATCACCTGAGAGAGACATTTCCCTAAGAAGTGGTGAGAACGTAGCTGCATCGCTTCGTGCTCGTGGACACCAGGTGGAAACATTAGACACTGCGGATCCAAATTTCGTGGCAAAGCTACTGCAGCTAAAACCAGATTGCGTTTTTCCGGCTCTTCATGGTGCTGATGGTGAAGACGGTAAGGTTCAGGGCCTTCTGGGCATGCTACGTATTCCCTTTGTTGGCTCTGATGTGCGAGCATCGGTAATTACCATGGATAAGTATTTGACAAAGTTAGTAGCACTTCAAAATGAAATACCCACACCATCTTTCATTTACATCTATGATCGAAATGCGGCCCCCGATTACGTTTCTGTTGTAAATGAGCTGGGTTCACCATTCATTGTAAAACCGTGTGACGTAGGTTCCACCATAGGGCTTAGTTTAGTTACCAGTGCAAGTGAGTACGAGTTGTCATTGGAAGAAGCTTTTCGCTTTAGTGACAGGCTACTGGTGGAGGAATTCATAGATGGTTACGAGATAACTGTTGGTGTGTTCAGGCTAAAAGACCAGTTTTTTGTGCTTCCGCCCATATGGGTGGTGAAGCCTGATAGGGTTTTTGACTACGACACTAAGTACAGACCAGGCGGTGCGAAGCACATCTATGACTTGCCCATACCCGATGAGGCTAGTGAAAAGTTAACCTTCTACTCAAAATGCATCTGCAGAATTGTGGGTGTTGGTGGAGTAGCACGTTTGGATTACATTGTAAAAGATGAAACTCCATACCTTTTGGAGATTAACAGCATCCCGGGCATGACTGCGGAAAGTCTGGTTCCTGATGAGGTTCGGAAGGCGGGCCAAGATTTTGGGCAGTTTCTGGAAGACTTGATCAGAGATGCGCTATAGCATGGTTGTGGTGGGTATCATATTATTAGTGGCATTCGTTGGGATAGCATACTTTGCTACGTACAAACCCTGGATCTTTGTTTTCGATGTTCCCGAATACAGTAAGTATGAAAAACCGCTGTCAGCGGAAAAGAGCTTAAAGGAAATCGTAAGTTTTTACGTGCCTGGCATGACGAGTGTAAATCTGGATTTGGCCAAAAGGCAGATCAATATGAGGCTCGATTTACCAAGACCCGAAGGATGCGTAGTCATAAACGGTACCACGTTGGTGGTAGTTGGAACAAAAACTGTGGAAACAGATCTTTACTCAGCAAAAGTACTAACGGAATGCGTTACGGTGGATAAATGGGATGAAAACAGAATGAAGGTCATAAGAGCACTTGAATCTCAAGGTATAAAACCCGTTGACATAAAGTTCAGCGACGGTTTCTTTGAAGTTGTTGGTAAGAGGCAGTGTGGTAAGGGTGTCATAAAACTAACCATGGCGAACTTGGATAAGCTGGGTGTTATAAAAGAGTTCTGGGCTGACTGTCAGTACCATGAATACAGACTTCTTTATGATAGCGGGGCGGTTTTGAAGTGAAGCGAGCCAGTTATTGGGTAATCTTGCTTCTTACATTGTTTATTGGTTTCGTTCTGGGTTACCAGCGAAGCGTAGTTGCACGGAGCTCATATGTGTTAACGAGCAGAAAAGGACAACTTATCGCACAAATTGAACAGAAAGAAAGTGATTTGAGCCGCCTCAAAGAAGAAGTACAGAGTTTAGCAGAAGAAGTAGCTGCTTTCCCGCAAGTTACACCAAGTACTCAGTTGGAAACGAACTTGGAGCAACAGAAAATGAAGCTTGGTTTTTCGGAAATAAGCGGACCTGGTCTCATAATTACTTTGGCGGACTCTAAACAAAAGCCGAAACCTGATGACGATCCTAATTATTACATCGTTCATGATTGGCAAATAAGAAATCTGGTTCGCTTTCTCTTTGGGGTTGGTGCGGACGGCATCGCGGTTAACGATCAGCGTATTGTTTTCAATTCAGAAATTGTGTGTGCCGGTCCCATTATCATAGTAAATGGTCAAAGATTGTCACCTCCTTATCACATCTTCGTTGTGGGCGACCCACAAGTGCTGCAGGAAAAATTGAATGATTTTCCTGACCTGGAGCTGCTAAAGGCACTTCGAGACACGTATGGCCTTGTTTTTCAGCTTGAAACTTCTTCTAACATTTCCTTACCTGGACGACCTGTGGAGGTGCTGATGAGTGCGAAATAAGTGGCTCTTCTTCTTAGCCGTGGCTGCCATAGTTTTTGTTTCAGCTTTTGGCATGGGCTTTTCCAGAGGTGGACCACAAGTGGATCTAAACTCGCTTTCAGAAAGTGATTTGGCTATGATTTATGCAAAATCATTAGATGAAATCAATAGGCTGGAGTCAGCCAAGGAAGTTCTGCTGGAAAAGCTTTCGGAGCTCAAAAGCACGAGCCACGATATTGATTCACTAAACCGACAACAGAGAGAACTCGTTGCACGTCTTGAATCTTTGTCCTGCGATGCACCTTTAACCGGTTCAGGGATAACTATTACGGTGAACGTTCCTGAAGGTGCATTCTTGGGTTGGGATTGGCCCATAACACTGATCAACAATGCTTACAGTGCAGGTGCATTGGGTGTGTCTGTGAATGATGTTAGGCTCAGCCCTAAGTGGTACGCGTATTACGAAAGTGGGAAACTGCATGTTGAGGGTAAAACATTGAGCTCGCCATTTGTTTTTGACATTGTTGGCGAACCAGAATCAGTATTGGCAGCTATGTACTTGCCCAGTGGCGTTTTTGACACACTACAGATATGGGGGGTTAGAATAGAGCATGAACTCAAACCAGAACTCACAATCCAAAAATGCAATCGTTAGGAACTTAGTACTCGCAGTCTCGGTTATTGTGGTGGCAGTGGTCGGCTTCTATTTTGGCATGAAATATGGCCAGCGTAGTTCGTTTTCTGCTTCCCAGGTTCGCTACATAGGAGTTCTCGTTTTAGTTGTGCTGGACGCCATTTTTGGTGGTATCAGAGCTGAGATTCAAGACATGTTTGACATTGTCATATTTGCGTCTGGTATTGCCGTGGGTGGGCTAATGGCTGTGTGGCTTCTTTTCTTGGGAGATTTGTTTGGCATTGATTTAAGCTTAGCTGCCGTAGTAACATTTGGAGGTCGCATATTCCAAAATGTGTCCATTATTAGGAGAATATTGATTGAGAAGATAAGGAGGGCAAGGTGATGGAGGAACGTATTCCAGATTTGTGGGAGGGTATCCAGGCTCAAATAAAAGTAGTAGGCATCGGAAGTGCTGGGAACAATGCTCTAAATCGCATGATACTTGGAGGTATTGATGGTGTGGAGTTTATTGCCATGAATACCGATGTTCAGGCTTTGTCGAAGTGCTTGGCACCGCAGAAACTGAATTTGGGGCCAAAACTGACGCGTGGCTTGGGAGCTGGTCTAGATCCTGAAAAGGGAAAAGCAGCTGCAGAGGAAAGCGTTGAAGAAATTAAGAAACTTCTTGAAGGAGCTGATTTAGTTTTCATTACAGCTGGCTTGGGTGGTGGCACGGGTACGGGAGCGTCACCAATTGTGGCCAGGGTGGCGAAAGATTTAGGTGCTCTTGTGGTTGCTGTGGTCTCAAAGCCTCATGTGTTTATCGAGGGGACGACACGTTACAAGATTGCAGAAGAAGGACTTCGACAACTGGCTGAGCACGTGGATGCTCTAATTCCCATATCCAATGAAAACATTTTCAAAATGGGTAACTCTGAAATGACTTTGGATGAAGCATTTGGCTTAGGAGACCAGGTGCTTATGCAGGGTGTTAGAGGCATTTCAGAAATCATACTAAAACCAGGGTTCATAAACGTTGATTTTGCGGATGTGCGTATGGTACTCGAGAACGCAGGCACGGCTGTCATGGGCATAGGTAGTGGCACAGGAGATAATAGAGCCGAGAAGGCAGCACAACAGGCGATTTCTTCGCCCTTATTGGAGTTTAGGCCAACTGGTGCTAGCAGACTGTTATATAACATAACTGTGAAGCCTGGAAACATTACTACCAAGGACATATCCAGTATTGCGGAGATATTCCAACAAATTGTCAGTGATGATGCGCTTATTAAGTTCGGTGTGGTGTACGACGAACAGTTGGAAGACAACAAGATCGAAGTAACACTCATCGCTAGTGAATTTAAGAACGAAACCACTAGAACAGCCACTTTTGGTACTTCCAGAGAGCAGCCAGTAAAAGAAGTTAAGCGAGTTACCATACCAGAAATCTTTGGTAGATGACTTGGAAGGAGCAGCAAGAGCTTAAACGCATTAAAGCCAGTGAGCGTTGGCTTTGGCAACCGCGTTTTTACGGGACTGATACCGAACTTGTAGTGTTTCCAGGTCCTTACAATGTTGGTATTGCGAACCTGGGGTACCAGTTTTTGTTAAGTAGGTTATTGCAACTTAATAAGTCTTTTAACCGTTTCTTCATTGACCCTCGCTTGCCTTCGACTACAAGTCTTGATACGGAAAGGGCCCTTCTGGACTATGGTCGATGGGATGTAACACTACCTTTTGAAGAAAATCTTTTAGAGCTCATAAAACTGCTCATGAAGCTTGATATTCCACTGGAAGCATCGGTTAGGGATTATCCTGTGCTAAATGCGGGTGGCGCCATGGCTCTTATCAACCCAGAGCTGGTATCCTTTATTGCTGACGAAGTGTTCGTGGGTGAGGCTGACGAGGAATGGCCTGAGAAAAGAAATAGAGCAGAACATAAGGTGGCAAAAAACTTTGGCGTGCATTCAGTGGTTACAAGTTCGCAGAGTGTGTTTAGAGACACCATGCTAGTTGAGATTGCACGTGGGTGTATGTGGTCTTGTAAGTTCTGTTTCTACAGGCAAGCTTACGGTGCTATCAGGTTCGTACCAAAAGAAAGAGTGCTGAACACCATGGCAACGCTTAAAGAACAAGGTTTTGAAAAAGTTGGATTCGTTGCTGCCAACGTAAGCGATGTTCCTTGGTTTAAAGACATTTTGAACTATGGAAAGGATCTTGGTATGAGAGTTAGTGTCTCTTCATTGGCTGTAGAAACACTATCGCAGGAGGTCATGGGGCTTTTGAGGACGCTTGGCGTACAGCAACTCACTCTGGCTGTGGAACACGGTGATGAAAAGCTAAGAAAGCAACTTGGCAAACCCTTCTCCGATGAGGATCTAATAAATACGTTAAAGGCAGCAGAGGCTTTGGGATACAGAGGTGTCAAACTCTACTTCATAAACGGAATCACACCTAATTGGAGATTCAATGCGGAAAGCGCAAATAAACTTCTAAATGATATTAGAAAAGCTGTGAAAATGTCCATTAAAGTATCAGCGTCCGTCTTTGTGCCAAAACCAGGCACTGCAATGAAGGACGAGGCGTTTCCATCAGAACAGCTAGTCGATATGGAAAGAAAGATGCTTTTAAGCAACTCTGCTGGAATTTCCTTTGCCTTTGAGCCTTACTGGGAGGCTCAAAAGGAATTTGTTATGAGCCGTCTAAGCCCGGAAGATTTACCCACGTTTGTGTCAATTTTAAATGAAAAGGGTGAACGGAAGGCAATTCAGTTTTTTTCTGAAAAATACAGCAATTAGGCGGTTCTCAAGTGTTATCATATATTTACAACTGGCGCACAGGTTATTTTGCTTTTCAGAAGGAGCGGTTAGCATTGGGTAAGCTAGTAAACAATTTTGTAGTAAATTTGGGAAGTGTTCAGGAGGATGGCCATGGCTAAGGAAAATGAGAAATACAACGGTACTATTAATCTGCCGAAACCTTTGTTACCCATGAAAGCAAACTTGCCACAAACTGAAGAAACGTGGCTAAAGTTTTGGGAAGATGATAATGTTTTTGAAAAAGCGCTTGAGAGACGTAAGAATTCTCCACTGTTTATTTTACATGATGGTCCTCCTTATGCAAATGGGGATATTCACTTAGGGACTGCTCTGAATAAGGTTCTAAAGGATGCAGTTAATAAATACAAACTGCTTCGCGGTTTTAAGACACCCTATGTTCCAGGGTGGGATACCCATGGTTTACCCATCGAGCAGCAGGTGACCAAACAAACAAGAATAAACCCTGAGGATTTTGCTGTAACTGAGTGGCGTGACAAATGCAAAGATTTTGCACTTTCATATATTGACAAGCAAATGAAAAGCTTCAAGCGGCTAGGGGTCTTGGGACTTTGGAAGGACTACTACGCCACCTTTAAGCCTGAGTATGAAGGGAAAGAACTAGAGATCCTCGCTGACCTAGTTGAGAAGGGGTTCGTGATAAGAAAGAGACGTCCTGTTTATTGGTGTCCCCACTGTAAGACAACGCTTGCGGAAGCAGAAATTGAATACCGTGAGAAGGTTTCACCTTCCATTTTTGTAGCGTTTCCGGCTAAGGGCGGTTCTTACAAGGCCATTGCATGGACTACTACCCCTTGGACTTTACCGGATAACGTGGCATTGGCTTTTCACCCTGAAGAAAGCTATGTGTTTGTAAATACGGGCGAGGATACATTTGTGGTTGCCGAAAAACGTTTGCAGGACGTTGCTAAGGAGCTCAGTTGGTTTGATTACGAAGTTGTGGCATCAAAGCCAGGTGCTGCTTTTGAAGATGAACGATTTGAACATCCCGTTTATGATGACAAAGAGACTGTGGCCATTTTAGCTGATTTCGTATCCATGGAAGATGGAACTGGCATTGTACACATTGCTCCAGGTCATGGAGAGGAAGACTACCTCGTTTGGGAGGAAAAAGGGCTAGACTTCCCTATGATGATAGATGATAGCGGCCGGTTTACGGAGCAAGCAGGGTTCTTGGCTGGTGTTTTCTATGCTGATGCCAATGATATGGTTCTTGACCTTCTTACTAGAAAAGGCAAACTCCTGCATAAAGGTATGGTAACGCACTCATATCCACACTGTTGGCGGTGTCATAATCCGGTAATATTTAGAGCCTTGAGCCAGTGGTTTATCGATGTTGATCTTTACCGCAATGAAGCATTGGAAGCCTTGAAAGAAGTTCAGTGGATACCCACGGGTTCAGATGTTCGCATTGGAGATATGGTGAAGAGCAGACCAGACTGGTGTTTGAGCCGCCAAAGAATCTGGGGCGTCCCAATACCGTCAATAAAATGTAGTCATTGTGGGCGCTCTATTCTGGATCCTCGTGTGGTGCGGAACGTGGCTGCGGTTGTGAGGAAAGAAGGATCTAACATTTGGTATTCAGAGCCGTTGGAAGCGTTCTTACCCGCAAAAATGGAATGTCCTGATTGCGGTTCAAAAGACTTTGAGAAAGAATACGACATTTTGGATGTGTGGTTTGATAGCGGCGTAAGTCACTATGCAGTTCTGGAGCAGTATGACGGAATGCGGTGGCCAGCAGACCTTTATTTGGAAGGTTATGACCAGCACCGTGGCTGGTTTCAGACCAGCCTCCTAACGGCTGTACCTCTTAAAGGGCAAGCCCCTTATAAGACAGTTTTGTCTCATGGTTTTGTCTTGGACGAGTCCGGAAGAGCCATGTCCAAGAGCTTAGGCAATGTGATTGATCCCTCTGATGTTGTCGCCAATGTGGGAGCAGACGTTCTAAGATTGGCGCTTCTCATGAGTGACTACACTGCCGACATTCAAGTGGGGCAAAACATCTTCAATCAAGCTTCTGAGATTTACAAGAAGATAAGGAATACGTTCCGATTCATGGAAGGGAACTTGTTTGATTTTCAAAGTTCTGACGAGGTTCCTTTTGCCGAGATGAAACCTCTGGACAGATGGATTCTGGGCCGATGGACTGACATGAAAAGAAAACTTTCTTCAGCCTTTGACAATTATGAATTCTACAGCTTTGTAAGTATTTTCCATAGTTTTTGTGTGAAAGAACTGAGTTCTACATACTTAGATGCCATTAAGAGCAGATTGTACCTTAAAAAACCTGACAGCGAAGAGAGGAGAAGTGCACAGACAGCCTTGAAAATAATGGCTACAGAATTCCCTGTGCTCATAGCGCCCATTCTTACGTTTACTGCTGAGGAAATGTGGCAGGCTTTACTGAGCAGGGGCTTGGTTACGGAAAAGTCCGTATACTTCTCGGACTGGCCCGATTCTGCTTTCTCTTTAACTGAGGAAGAATCAAGCTTCTGGGAAAATGCTTTACGTCTTAGAGAAAAAGCAAATGAGCAAATGGAAAAACTGAGGAAAGAAAAATCCATTGGTCATTCGTTGGATGCTTCAGTAGTTGTTTATGGAAGCGGGACCGAATTCTTATCCCATTCTGAGTGGGCGGAGTTTCTTGTGGTTTCCTCAGCTCAGATTAAGAATGAAGGTAAAGAGTGGGATATAGAGGTAGAAAAGGCCTTGGGAGTAAAATGCGCACGATGCTGGAGGGTTAGGGAGGACGTTGGCCTAGATGCTGAGTACCCTGACATATGTGGAGAGTGCTTGGACGATATAACTGGATAGTACTAGGTATTTACGGCTTCCTAACGGACAGGATTTGTAAATATGTGGTCCTAAAGGGAGGAACCTACATTATCAATGAAGGTGTCTCTTTCGGGGTCAGTTTAGGGAAAAACACTGACTACATAGTGGTTGTTGCCATGTTCTTGCTTCTGTGGGCGACTTTAGGTGAAAAAAGATACTTGTGGCTTTCTTTTTTTGGTGCTCTTGGGAACGTTCTTGATAGATGGCTCTACGGTGGTGTTGTTGATTACATAAAGATAGGAAACTTTCCTTGGTTCAACGTTGCTGACTTTCTCATTGTGCTGGGGCTTTGCCTATGGGTAATGAAGCAGATAGGGTTATTACCGGAATAGTCCAGCAAGAAGCTAGGTTGGATTTAGCTCTAATGGAGATTATAGATGATGAGGGAATATCTCGGACGTGGGTACAGAATAACATTAAGGCCGGCCTGGTTAGATGCAACGGTGACGTGGTAACAAAGCCTTCTTTAAGGGTAAAAAAAGGTGATCTCTTAGAAATTAGGTTGCGGTCAAGAATAAGCGAACTCCAACCTGCTGATGTGGAGTACTCAGTGATTTATTACGATGAACATTTGGCAGTTATTGATAAGCCTCCAAACTTGGTGGTGCATCCTGCTCCAAGTGTTAAAGGGCTAACTCTTTGCCATGGGTTACTCAAGGATTTTCCGCAAGTGAAGAATGTGGGTAGTGCTGAGCGTCCAGGTATTGTGCACCGGCTGGATAAAGACACTTCTGGACTAATGCTTGTAGCTCTTTCTGAAAAGGGCTATGCAGGTTTGACAAAGATGATCAGTGAAAAAAGTGTTACCAGGAAGTATTTAGTGGCGGTTTACGGTGTTGCAAACAGGCCTTTCGAAGTGGACGCTCCCATTGGTAGGGATCCGAGAAACCCAACACGTATGGCTGTGGTTCCGCATGGAAAGAATGCCTATACGCGGTTCCGACCTGTACAATGTTTGGAAAAGGTTAGTCTGTTGGAGGCTGAGCTTTTCACTGGTAGAACTCATCAAATTAGAGTCCATTTGAGCCATGCCGGCTTTTATGTTCTTGGAGATCCCGTTTATGGAAACGTGGAGAGCCGTTTGCTGGCGCCAAGGGTGTTTCTTCACAGTTACTATTTGGAACTGGAACACCCTATTACTGGTGAGCGTTTGTTTTTTGTCAGTCCTCTGCCTGAGGATTTAGATGAATGTTGGCATATTTTAGGAGGCGGTGACGTTGTATACCCTACGATTTGTGCGTGAGAATGAGAAGCTTATGAGAGAGGCATTAAGGAAAAGACAATACGATGAATCCATTCTTGACCAGCTATTGGCTCTAGATGAACAGCGTAGAAAGGAAGTTACTTCTCTGCAAGAACTGAACACGAGAAGAAATGAATTAACGTCCGTGGTTTCCAAGAAGAAGAAAGAGGGAACTGACGCGTCCGAGGAAATAGAGCTACTTAAAAAACTCAAGGAAGAAGTTTCAGCGAAGGAAACCATAGTGTCGGAGCTTGAATCGAAAATTCAAGAAATACTAAAACAGTTGCCGAACATCCCACATGCGTCGGTGCCTACTGGAAAAGACTCGTCCGAGAATGTGGAAGTGCGGCGATGGGGAGAGCCAAGGACCTTTGCGTTTGAACCTAAACCTCACTGGGAAATAGGGGAAAACATGAACATATTGGATTTTCAAAGAGCTGCGAAAATATCTGGTTCACGCTTCGTGGCGTATCAAGGATTGGGTGCGCTGTTGGAATTAACGCTCATAAACTTCATGGTGTGGACTCATGTAAAGGATCATGGTTACACATTTGTTATTCCCCCTTACCTGGTAAAAAGCGATACAGCCTTTGGTACAGGTCACTTGCCGAAGTTTAAGGATGAGATGTATTACTGTCCCGAGGACGATCTTTACCTTATACCAACAGCAGAACTTCCCATGGTGGCGTATCACAGTGGAGAGGTTCTTGTTGAAGCAGAGTTACCTAGGCGGTATGTAGCTTATTCTGCTTGTTTCAGGAGAGAAGCAGGAGCGGCAGGAAGAGACACCAGGGGTCTGATTAGAAGGCATCAGTTTAATAAAGTGGAGCTAATAAAGATAACAAAACCTGAAGACTCCTATAATGAATTGGAGTCCATGGTGAGTGATGCTGAGTCCATATTGCAACTTCTTGAGCTTCCTT
>Ga0208693_1001768_pt1 | contig 15015 bp, 16 predicted proteins | sample AD_UKC071_MetaG_FD_184438 | JGI IMG/M metagenome (GOLD analysis project Ga0208693, IMG submission 184438) | Active sludge microbial communities of municipal wastewater-treating anaerobic digesters from USA - AD_UKC071_MetaG (SPAdes) (version 2) | ecosystem: Engineered > Bioreactor > Anaerobic >... | reverse complement strand
TCCCGGAAGGTTCTGTAGAATCTTGACCGGGTTCATCGGGATCCCATGCCGCATCTTTCTGAAACAACATGCACCCGCCGGCCAGGACAGAAAGTAAAACGACTGCCAGGGCAAAAGTCAGTATAACAATCCTCTTTTTCACTGGTTGACCCCCCGTTTGATCATTTCATGGGAATATTTATTCCCGACACTGTCATTATAGATCCTAAATGTTAATTAATAAAGTTTTTTTCACAGCTGCCAGAACAAAACAAAAACCCTACAAATCCTTTATTTGCAGGGTTTTTTTAGGTTTCTCGTGGTGGGCGAAGCAGGATTTTCCAAGTTTGGATAAGTCGATATCATCAAATGTGAAGCCGGACTTGCGTTTCTTACGTATCATAAGGTTGAGCATTTACATAGCATCTCCTGTTTGTTGGATATAAAAAAGGCGATGCAGATAATCAGTCCACAACACCATAGTTCCCAATTTGCTACTAGCCAAAATAATTAACTTAGGTCAAGACGGAGAACTTGATTAGACCATTTTTTAATCTATAGGCTCAAAAAACCACGCTTAAAAGCATCAGGATAATTAAAAGTCTTCTCAGCAGGCCCAAATTTCACATATATGCGATTCCGAGACCTGTCAAGACAAGTGACAACGCCCTCGCCAAAAGACTTGTGCTTTACAACAAAACCAACATCTATGTTCAAATAATCAGGTTCCTCTCCAGTAACTCGCACAAAATCAACATCTTCCGTCTCTTCATTCTCCTCAGCCACCTCACCTGCTATTAGCACTCTGGTGGTAGAACAAGCGCTCATACTTCTCGCGCTTAATAACTGTATCCCAGCCGCCAACATCTTTGCCCTCATGCTTATTGATCCCAGTATATGAAAGGCTGGAATCCTCGTAACGCTTAAACTTGAAAATGGCGTCGTTCATAAGGCTAGCATTAAACAAGCCAATCGAGCAAAGAAGCTCAAAATCCTTGACGCTAAGGCCCGTAACTTTCTTGAATAAGCTCGGCTCCAGTTCGGTAATCACATCCCTCAAGCAACGCTCTCGGTAGTCCGTCAAATACATAAACACAGGAATCCGCGTAGCAAACTTTATGAGTTTCTCCTGTATCTGCCGACGCAAAGATTTGTACTCCCTTTCCTCCTCAGACAACTCCTTCTTCTCATCCGACGAAAGCTCCTCGTTTTCCTTCTTGACCTTCTTAACCGCTTCAGACTTGTTTATAATAATCTCAATATCCTTATTGAGGCTGCGGAAAGCTTCAATGCTCATCAAAGCTTCAAGAGCTTCCTTGTTATTCAAAAGACGGTTAAGCGTATCATTGTCCACGTTGACAAGAAGTGCGGATTCCCAGCGCCTGGCAAGCAGAGTAGCCGACGTGCCGGACAATGCAATGTCCAAAATGTCCTGGGCATCAACCTGCTTCATGGAACTGCCGTCATAGGCAAGAACAGGTAAAAAGTTAATAAACTCCTCCACTCTTTTCTCGGGGTCAGGCTCGTCTACACCCAAACGACAGCTGTAATCTGAAATCTGGCGTAGAGCCCGCTCAAGCGCAAAATCAAAAACGTAACACTCATGCTTCATGATCAAACGCCTGCCATGTTCGTCTATAATCTCCCACGGAGACTGCACCCGAAAAGCCGCCTGGAAATAGGTTTCTGGGCTGTTTAAGTTGCGAAGTATGAAAATCCCCGTCCAGGGGCGAACTGTAACGCCAGTAGTTAGCTTGCCGCAAGTCAATGTTATCGTCTTCGTCTCAAGTGGATCGGCCATCGCCGCACGCACCGGTTCCAAGGCATCCAACCCAACACCTGCCGCAGGACCAGCACATACGACAACCCTGTAATCGTGATAAAAACGGTTCTGCCGTTGTGCCAGTAAATTCGCCATTGCATAACAAGAAGATACACTCGGTAAAAACCACAAGGAATGAGACAAAACATTAAGCAACCGGACATCGGAATACGGCATGGGAGGCCGCCTATCCCGACCCAGCTTCAAATCGTCAATGCCAGCCGGCAAATAAGCACCGCGAATCAAATCAAGCCACTTCTGGACCTCATTTTCATAAACAAAACAGGCATTCTCACCTTCACCCTCAGCCGAGAAAAACACATTAAGATCAAAACCGTCAAACTCCCCCTGCATAGCAATATGGCGAATGCTGTCAGGTATGCGGTAAGTCATCATAACCATGCGAGGAAGAGCTTCATAAGGATTGTTTGGCCCAACCCAACTTTCTTTGGCACGCTGTTCGTCAGAATAAGTCCAGCTGTAAATTTGCTCTTCGATAAACTCACCGGAATTAAGCGCCCGAAACGGCGTACCGGAAAGAAATAAGTAATAATCTGTTGTAATGGGCAGGAAAGTCTCATTATAAGCATTGGCCGCTTCGTCGCGCTTGTAGCGCTCTATATCAAAATTGACAACATCCTCCTCGTCTGGATCCTCGAACAACTTCTTGGCATTCTCGCGCCAAGCACCAAAATGATACTCGTCAAAAATGACCAGATCCCAATGCGTGGCATGAATAAATTCGTTCTTTGCCTTAATACCGCCACTTTCATTGGTGCCAAGAAGATCCTGGAAGGAACCGAACACCACGATGGGCCGAGATTTATCCGCAGCGGCAAACTGCTCATCAATACTAACGCTGTTATTGCGAGCATCCTTAGTGGACACAAACTGCCAGCCCTCAAAATCCACATGAGTCATAAGGTCTTCCGCCCAAGCAGACTCCACCGCAGGCTTAAAGGTCAAAATCAAAATGTAATTAAAATCCATTTGCTTAGCAAGCTGATAAGCGGCAAAAGTCTTCCCAAAACGCATCTTGCAATTCCATAAAAACTTGGGCGCACGATCCGGATCGCTACTTTTTGCCAACACAAAATAATCCATCGTCCGCTCAACAGCATGTTGTTGCTCCGGTCGCATCACAAAAGTTTTGGTGCGAGAGCCATCCAAACGAACACCTGTTCGAAGCTCGACAATCGCTACCTTTACATCATCCACGGAACACTTAAACCACTCGCTGCGGCCGGAATCCCCTAATTGCAAAAACCCCTTGCGGCGCAAAACGGCATGAACATCGCGATCCGTAAAGCAAGAACCATCAGCACGCATGGCCGATTTCCTAAGAAGTATCCTGTAAGGAACCCCGACGGTGCGCACTTGCTCGGCTATGCGCTGCCCCACATCGCGTTCCGTATAGCCAACCTTGATAAAACCCTCGTGAGTAGAAACGCCTTTCAATTCATAAGCATAAATGGTGGGATGAACCTCCGGGCGTTGCTGAAAAAATTCTGCCGCCACCTGTATCACTCCCCATTATCCATCGGCTTTATCAAAGATTCAATAAACGCTACTTCATCAGCCGTCAAGCCATACCTGGCATACAGCTCTTCGTCTGTCCAGGGCTTGCAAAAATCTTGCATGGGAACAAACAAAAACACCAGCTTCGACAAGTTAATCGAGCTCATCGCTAGCAGAATCAAGAAGCGCACAAATTTTGTGCTCAAATAGCTCAACAGGTTATCGGCAGGTTCCCTGTTGTCATAACTGCCAATGGTAAAATATGAGTGAGTACAGACCTCTTTAGGACCGATAACTTTTAATGACGATGTTAACACCTTAAATCTACCATCCCTACCAGGTTCACCAGCGTGTTCCGCACTGGTCTTGCTAATCAACACCTTGTACTTGTCAACAGTATCATAACCACTGCCTATTTCATTAGGCCGGATGTAGGTTATGCCGTCACTTGCGTGCAAGACCAAATCATCCGGGTACTGCCTCTCAGGACGACCCCGATAATTCGTAGACAACTTATAAGGCATCAAGGGACTGATTATTTCTCCAAGCTTCTCTTCCTTAGCTGCCAGCACCTTGTGAAGAATCGGCACAGCCTTGTTGTAGCGTACAATCACGGAAAACTCATTGAGTGGCCTTGTTATGGTATGCTCATCATCGCCGTTTACATTGGTAAATTCACAGTCTCCTATCCTGTTACGCTCCCATAAAAAATAACAAACGCCGCCACTAACGCTGTTTTGCGGGAAACAATCCTTTGAATTAATAAAATCAACAATCTTCGTTATATGCCGGTCATTCATCATGTTGTCCCGAAATGTGTCCAGTCCCATGCCCCCTGCAAACCACCGGGATGGAATAATCATCGTGATGTAACGCGGGTTAAGCTTCTTAGCCTGCTCCACGAATAGATTATAAATCGGCCTCGCCTGCCGGCCGGCGCCAGCTGTATCCAGTTGATACGGCGGATTACTGATAATTACATCAAATCGCATGTTGAAAATCCCCTCTGGCTTTGATGTATGTATCCATTCATAGGCATGAGACTCAAGAATCTGTCCACGCTCTTCCGCACCAAAAACAGTGTCTCTTGAAACACCACAATACACGCACCTTCCATTTCTCCAAGTATGATTTACCTGGCGATAGCGAATGTTCCCCTCAATATCGTCAAAGCGAGTAACAGAAAATTCACTATTGGGATACTTGGAACAGTAAAGACTACGGCGCGAAAGAAAAGCTGTCAACTCCGTTATGGCAATGCCAAACAGCTGATTATTGAAAATATGGTCAACACGTTCTTGCAAGTCCGGCATCTGCGGCCCAAGCCCTTTTATCAAGCGCTTCGCAATTTCACGCAAAAACACGCCCGTCTTGCAGGCTGGGTCAAGAAAAGTAGTCTCTGGACTGCAAAACAACTCCTGCGGCAGCATATCAAGCATCCTGTTTACGACATTGGGCGAGGTAAAAACTTCGTCACTGCTGAGATTCGCAAGACACAAAAGAACATCAGGATTATACACGGAATCATATAAGCCTGCTTCCGGCATTTTCATGCAACCTCCTGTAATGCGCAATATGATGCCTCAGAAATTTCCCCTCTCCCCTGTTATACAGATCAGTTTTCTCGAAAAGCACTCCCTGGGAAAAACGCTTCCCCGAAGACGATCCGTTTAACAACTCGTCAAATGTATAATCCTTGCGCTGCATCAAAGCATTATTAAACGGAAAAGTCCATTCGGAAAACACAATGGGCTCGTCGGTATCATTACCGTCCTCGTCAACACAGCGTAGAGTTAGAGCATTCCCACAAACTATGTTGCGGCTAAGAATAAAACGCGCAGCCTGGCGTGTCTCTTTGCTGCACTTTTTCCTACATACTACCTTGTACTGGTTGTCCCAATAAGTATAAAGCCTCTTGCGACAAGCAATAACATTATCGTACAGAATATCCACCCCATAAAGACTGCCCAGCGCTAGTAGCGAATTGCGCTCATAATCATAAACGCTCCGGTGATACTTTCTTTTTACAACGGCGAGCTTGCGAGCAAGTATTTCCAAAAGAAAATTGCCCTCGCCACAAGCAGGTTCCAAAAAGCGCGAATCTATCCGCTCAGTTTCAGACTTAACCAGGTCACACATAGCCTTAACTTCACGCTCGGCAGTGAAAACTTCTCCGTGAGCTACAACGCGCTGTTTGGATTTTACCTGCCACATCGCTCCGCTCGCTCCTTTTCGGGAACGTAATCCATAATGTCTCCAAAACTCACGTTTAACACACCACATATCCTATCTAAAACATCCAATGCAACCAGCATGTCCCGGCGTAGCTTGGTCATGGTATTGGGGGACACTCCGGCCGCCTTGCGCAAATCCGCTTTGCTCATTTTTTTGTCAACAAGAAGCTTCCAGAGCTTGTTATACGAAACAGCCATGCCAGATTAGCCTCCCCAAGCCATTTTTTATAGTATATACCATGATCCCCAATAGTCGCAAGATTTTAAGATAACTTCCCACAAACTTATATTCAGGAGCTAATTAAGTAATGACACCAACATGACCTGCATTTCATACACCCCCCTTTGTTTGCCATGTAAAATGGTCCTACAGGCAATAAGCCCACAGCACCATACTTCGCAAGTTACTGCTAACTAAAAACAACTAATTCAAGCCCGGATGAGAAACCTGCTCATTACCACTCAAGTAAGGATAAGACCAGCCATCATCAATAGCCCAAACATGCTCAAAATCCCAGCGTCATCCTCAAACTTAGCTCGCTGCTTAAGATCAGCAGGGTCTTGGGCTCCCTGCCAGCAGAAGAAAGCTGCACAGAAGTCTGGATGTCCCAGAAAGAAGAAACAATAGAGTCACTATTATCAAGCCCCACCAAGCCGCCAACACGATCATTGCCCTCAACAAGGCCGGCAGAATAGCAGTTTTCAATGAAGCCATCACTACTTCCCACCACCAATACATCCAACCTGTCCAACCGTTTGTGTGCTACTTCATTTTTAACATGAGTTCAATCACATTATTAAAAATACCGGGCAAACCGAGGGCCAAAATACCGGAGCCTGAAGACTTGGAGATCAAAACCTGAGGACAATCTGAAGACCTGCTTTAAAAACAATATGCAAGACAGTTCGAAATATACAGACCCCCTGACTTTTTCCTTTTGCTTCCATTTCGACATAGTTTTCACTATAGCTTTCACCATAGTCTTCACCATGTTTTGATCCAGAAAACACTTTTTTGATACGTTTTAACAATATCTGGTAGCAAACAAAAACCCCGCAAATCCTTTATTTGCAGGGTTTTTTTAGGTTTCTCGTGGTGGGCGAAGCAGGATTTGAACCTACGACCCCCTGCTTGTAAGTCAAGGGGCTATAATCTGCAAAAAGCCCTCAGCCCCAGGTTTTTGCGCCAACATTTTTCACTGTTCACCATGTTTTTCACCATATTTCTAAAGCTGTTTACACCGTTTTATCGCTTTTATCCCTATTTTCTTTCGGCAAAAAAACAACATTGCTGTACAAGCTCTCGATCTTCTGCACTGTTTTGACCTGCCGCTCTTTTTGAATGTGCGTGTAAATTTCCCGCATGATTGATACGGTATGCCCCATTATCGCAGCCGCTGATACTTCATCAACTCCTAGATCAAACAACTCCGTACAGTAGGTGTGTCGCAAAGCCCTGAAATGCAGCTTGAACCGGTGCTCTTCCTGGTCCGGGTTTTCATCAAACCACCTGCTCAGCTTATCGTTTGCACGACGCTGCATGTTTTTCAATTCTGTTTGCCCCATCTGCCCGCCATCATGCCCCGGGAATACGTAGAGACTTTTTGGAGCCCTCTTCAGGTACTCCTCTAACCAATCCGCAAAAGCCGATGAAATCGGGATGTCCCGAACGCCCCGCTTGGTCTTGGGAGGTTTTTTGCGAGGCTTTGAATTAACAAACTCCGTTGATTCCCGAACATGAATAATCTTTTTGTCCAACTCCAGGTCACGCTTGCGCATGAGCGCAATGGCTTCTGTAACACGCATCCCAGTATTTAAAATTGAAAACGCTAACGGAAATATCTTATCATTTTGCAATACCTTAATCATAATGTCTAACTGCTCCGGCGAATAGCAGAACCGTACCGGGTCCGGCGCCTTTACCACGTTGGTACCAACGACCGGATTAAACGCTATCAGCCTGTCTGCCTGCGCTTTATCAAATATTTGCTTTAGCGTCATTCTTATTTTGTGTTGCAGGCTTTTAGACGATGCCGTCTCATTCAATAACTGCTGGATATCGGAAGTTGTAACTTCCCTGATACGTTTCCGACCCAACGCCGGGATGATATGCACGTTTAGTGCATTGACATACATCTCTTGCGTTTTTATGGCTCCTTTGCCCTTTTTAAAGACATTAAACCAACGTACTGCATAGTCTCTTAAGGTGGGATTTTCCCCGATGTTGTAGCCCTGGTCTTTAAGATACTTGAGCTTGATGTACTTCTCCAGCACTTCTTTCTCAGTTTTACCGTATATGTGTTTTTGTTCCCCATTAATGGTAATAGTAGTGCGGAAACCGCCCCGGGAATGGGGGGTAATCTTGGGGCCAGTCTTTTTAGGCATCACCATCCCCTTCCCACATCAGTGCTTTTTCGCAACATTTTCCTGGGCTTTCCATATCCCGCAACCTCCATGCGATGCTTGCTTCCTGCCAACGACAGCAACGCTGATAAAATATGGCGGTACGGAAACCGCCCTGGTATTTTGATATCAATTCCTTAAGAAAATGACATCACCTCCTCATGCCTTGCAACTGTCTTTCCCCAATGCAAAAAACAAATAACAACGTGAGCTTGGCGAATGTACTGCTTGTGACGATTGCGACTTACAGCTATGTTAGGCATTATAACAAGTGCAAGGCCTAAAACGATTCATACTGCTTTCTCAACACATATTATAACACAAGTAAACTAAAACCCTAATGAAATCTTGGGAATATTAAGATAACCCCATCAAAAGCTATAGTGACACATACTTTTGACGTTTGCCCCTACCCTTATCCTTAATTGAAGGCAACACCAACGTCAACGTCTTATTGGCAGGGCCATGATCGATATAGTCTGCCAGCGCTTTTGTGGTAAGCAACCAGCTCTTGCCCACCTTCTGAGCAGCAATATCACCTCTTTTGCAGAGTTTGCGGATATTCTCCCAATATACACCTAACTCCGCCGCCGCTTCTTTAAAAGTTATGGTTAGGCCGTATTTCTTAAGCAAATACTCGTAGGTCAGCGAATAAACGCCATCCCCCCTTCTCTCTTGTTCATTGACAGGCATGAGGTACTCATCCTTTCTGCTCATGTTAATAAAAAAGCCAACTCCGATGGAGCGGCACCTTTTCAAATAAAAAACTACAGCGCGTATAATATCCATCGGACAAAAAGCGCTGCAGTTTCCCTGCACACTCTTATAATTTTTCTACAAACAGATCCTGCAAGACATGTTATAAACTAACAAAAAACCAACGTCAACATTATAATATGATAAATATTATTAAATATGCTATAAAATAACTCAATCCGCATAACGCCACTATGCTTGGTAGGATAACTGCGACCAGGAACAAACCACATCGAGCCTTTTCCATTGACCGCCTGCTATGATCCAACTTCTGCCGCAACGCTCCACAACAACTGCCATATATTCACGCCGCGACGAAAGTATATGGGCTTGCCCTCACCTACAGCGTAAGCCTTGGCCTCCCACATGGCGGCGTGAGAAATGTGCTCCGTCAGTACAATAAGCATGTCAGATTCTTTAAGCACCTGATAAAACTCAGGCCCCATTTTTTCAGCAGAATCCGTCAATACGACACAGGGATAGTCTCCCCGCTCCGCCTGCTCATGGCGCCAGCCGCCAAGTATCCCCACAACCTTGCCCTCCAGAACAGACAAATCCGGCTCCTTCTCGGCCCGCGCCGGCGGAGCAAGGGGCGCTTCTTCCAAAACCGCCGGCTCCACCTGCTCCTCGGCTGGCAAGCGCCTCGCCAGCTCACTTTTCAGCTCCGCCACCAGCCCCTTCAAGTCTCGTATCTTTTGAATATCCCCGGGGTCACGATTGTAAACCACTCGCATATTTCTCGCTTTTTCCAATTCTTCGCCCAATTTCTTAATCTTGTCCTGCAATACGGCAACATGGTCCCTCTCCTGCCGCAACAAGGCATACATATCGGCCAGCTTCTTGCGTTTGCGCGACAGCTCCTTCTGCAGCTCTACAATACGATCCAGCAAAATCGAACCGTCTCCCGTCACATCAGCCGCCTTCCCAAGAACCGCCATAGCCTCGGTGCGGTAAAGCTCCAACTCCTCCGGCAAAGGCAAGTGCAGCACGGGATAAACGCATCTCAGCTTGCCAAACCAACTCATCCAGCGCCCCAAGGCCGCAGCCCACAGCAAAAAGGCCACAAAAAGGTTGTTCAAAATAATCCCCAAAGTCTCGCCATCTATACCGGGACTTATCATCTGCGCCCAGTCACGATATGACACAACACAAATTCCCGCCGCAGTCACATTGCGATACCCCCTTCCCACAAAAAAAGCAGCCCCTTCCCCAGGGACCACCGCCTTCCGGCTAACGGCTAATCAATCACGCAGACAGGCAAGAACCCGAACGCGCGTAACTCCTTTTAAAACAGCCTTTCAACAAAAACATCCGAGATCGAAATGCCTAACCTCCCAACTCCTTGCCATCAACTTTTTCAGCGACGACAGCACCGACGACTAACAAGACCGCATCAACGCCATGCGCTGCTCACAATAACCGCGCTCATACTCTTCCTGCTCTGCACCACTCAAACCACCAGGAAAAACTAAAAAACCGCCCGCTATCACACGAGCAGGCCGCCCAAAACGCGGATTGGTCGAAAGAATACCCCTACATTCCTTAAGAAGCCTCGGGAACACAATGCCCGGAACCAAGCGAGCAGCGCCCCAGTACCGGAAATAAAACTTTCGCCCATCACCGCCAGAAGCCTCATACGCCCGCTCAAGAAGCGCAAACAAACAACCCAAACGATAGCCAGCAGTACCGCCTGTCACCATAAAATACACCCCCTTCATCCATAAATAAATGGTATAATAAAGCAAAAAAAATGAAAAACAATAAGTTACTTAAAAGGCTCGCCGCCATCGGCCTGCTCAATGCAGCCGACTACATCCTCACATTTTACGCACTTAAACGAGGCCACGAAGAACTTAACCCCGTCATGGCACATATCGTCCATACACCGCTTTTCCCCATACTCAAACTCGCAATCGTACCGCTGCTGCTTGCAGTCATTTGGAACATACGCAAAAAAGTCAAACCCAAAACCTTGGAGTACACCACAGGGCTCCTGCTTATTACATACGCCATCCTCATACTCTACTTCGGAATAGCATACACCACAGGAGCCCTCTAAAACTAGCGCGGCAAAGTTATAAACAACAAAAGTGAACTACCCCTTCCTTACGGAAGGGGCTTCCTGCTTCACAGTGGCCCTAACGGACCAGCTCCACAGGCGTAACTTTCCGTGGTCCCCACGGTAGGGAAGCATTTAGGCCGCTTCCAGAGCCAGTGCTCTCTTCAGAATATTCCGGGCAGCGTTCACGTCCCGGTCAAGCGTGAGGCCGCAGTAAGGGCAGCAGTGTACCCGTTCCGATAATTCTTTAGGTACGGTCATCCCACACCTGCTGCATTTCTGCGAAGTGCCGGAGGGGTTCACTTTGACCAGCTTGGTACCAGCTTCTCCCGCTTTGTACTCAAGCATGGAAATGAACTCGCCCCAGCCGGCATCAGAAATGCTTTTTGCCAGGTGATGATTCTTCACCATGCCCTTTATGTTCAGCTCCTCTACAGCAATCAGACTGTAGGTGTTTACTAATTTACGGGACTGCTTGTGCAGGAAGTCCATCCGCTGGTTGCGAACTTTGGCGTGGAGCTTCGCCAGCTTCCTCCGGACCCTCTCCCTGTTGCGGGATCCCTTCTCCTTGCGGGAGAGTTCCCGCTGGGCTCGCTTGAGCCGTTCTTCCGTTTTTCTCAGATGTCTGGGGTTTTCGATGATGCTGCCGTCTGAAAGGGCCGCAAACTTCTCCAGCCCCGCATCCAAACCTACGGCAGGGCCGGTATGTGTTTGCTGCCGGGAAAGTTCTATCTCTACGGCAAAAACGGCCCACCACTTGCCGGCAGCGTCCCGTTTGATGATAACAGTTTTGATGATGCCGGGAATTTCCCGATGTAGTTTTATCTTTACTAGCCCGATTTTTGACAGCTTCAGTTTGCCGTCTTGGAAGGAAGCTCCTTTTCCTTTTCCAAACTGGGTGTAGGTAAGCGATTTGTAACGTCCTCTACCTTTGAAGCGGGGATACCCCGGCGTCTCTCCGTTTTTGACCCTGCGGAAGAAAGCGGCAAAAGCTCTGTCTACCCTGAAAAGCACTTCCTGTGCTGCCTGGGAATGTACTTCCCGAATGCGCTCGTCAGTTTTTTTAGCCTGCTTCAGCCAGACCTGTTGCTCGATCCGGGAAACGGAACGCTTTTCTTTTTCCCATGCTTCTTTTCTCTGGGCGAGTGCAGTATTGTATATCCAGCGGCAGGTCTCCAGCCAGGCAAGGAGTTTCTGCTCCTGCTCTCTGTTAGGGTAGATGCGAAACCTGTAATTACGCACTGCCTTGGGACTGGACGTACCTTTTGACATCTTCCAGCTTCACCTCCCCCACAGTGGCAAGAAAATAGCTCGGCGACCAGAAGTGGCCGCCCCACAACTCCTTTTTCAGTCCGGGGAATTCTCTGAAGAGCAAGCGTGCAGAGACCGACTTGAGGGAATTCACAAACTTTGAGAGCTGTACCTGGGGTCTGGAAGCAAAAAGGATGTGAATGTGGTCCAGATCGGTCTCCTGCTCGATGATCTGTACCCCGAATTTCTCTGCAACGCTGAGGTTTATTTCTTTCAGGCGCGAGGAAATCTCTCTTGTCAGTACCTTTTTCCGGTACTTCACACAGCACACATAGTGGAACCGAAGAGAGTATACAGAATGACATCCCTTATCTAATTGGTACTTCATGCCTTTATTTTATCGGAAGAACTGAAAATAAGCAATGCCCGCCTCTCATCCCCACCCTCACGGGTGGGGACTTCCCGGCGGGGAAGTTAACAACGCCACAACAACCAGGACAACATCAGCCAGAACACATCACCCCCTAATGAACACCACCAATGGAATCCGCATAACCCGTATAACCCGTAAGGCTGCGCAAACGCTCCACGGCCACCCAGATCAGCCAAATACCTGTGCCCTGGGCTACATCCGTCAGCTCTTCAATCAAAAACGCATCCGACTGGTACACTTTTTGCTTGTAACGAACCGTGCGGCAACGATCAGGACAATTAACAGCCCTGGCACAATGCTGGCAGCACACAGCCTCGCAAGGACACTCATCCACATTATCACAAACTATCACCACATCATTCAACCTCTACACCTCCCCGCAGGCACGCCCCCCCTCAAGCCCCGCTCCACAAGACCAGGAATACGCACCCGGCGAAAATTTAACGTATATTCAACCGCCTCGCCATATATATCAGCTACCATCGTAATGCGAGGAAAATCAACCGACCGCAGCTCCCCACGCAAACCACTCAGTTCACCCTCAACCACCTCAACAGGCAAACCAGGCATCAGCGGCCGGCAGGTATAATTCTCAACACAACCCGCTTCCAAATCACACAGCGGGCGAACACCAGACGCAGGACACAAATACCGGACCACAAAAGGTGTGTCCAACACGGGACGATAAGTGTCACCGTCCAGGGCCATCTCCACAAACACATAGCCCGGAAACAACGCCGCCCCAAACGAATCCCGCAACACATAAACCCGGCCTATCTTGGAAAGGCCATAACCTTCTATCAAATCCGCCACAACCTGCTCCATGCCCGTCATAACCTGCAATACATACACCTTTTTCACAAACTCCCACCCCTTTACTAAGACGACACTACCGCCTCGCTCGAAACCGATAAACCAAACAGGTCAACAGGCTCCAGTTTCAACCCGCTCAAACACTGGTAAAAAACCAAATTAAACGGATCGCCCATCTCGTCGTCAAAACAATAGCGCACGGGCAGGCCAGACAAAACCATGGAACGATCCGGCAGCACAACAATGGCCTGCGGAATGTTGTGCCGTGACAAAAAAGTGCGATCAAAACCACGCCGCGGCGCACACACACCCAAAGGATTGTTCACCGTCACAACCGCCTGAACCGGATTATGATAAGATACCTCAATCCTCACACCCGAAACCCTGGACAAAAAATAAATCAATACCTGGTTCACCAGGATCATGCTCTGCACCTTGTAAGGATTGCTCACACCCACTACCGACAAACCCAAATAACGACGCGCCGTATGACCCACCGCATAAACATGCCAGATGGTCTCATCATCCAGATGCAAACAGTAATGATACAAGAAGCCATACTTGACCATGTGACCAAGCCGGCGAACGGGATAACCCAAAGCCTTTATTTGAGAAGCGGTCAGCATCACGTGACGATCCAAAAGATGCGCTATCTCCAAATCCCGCTGCGTGAAATACGAAGGCCGGCTATGCTGGTAGTTGAAATTCCTGCACTCCACACGCATGGCAAAAACCTCCCCATAAAAAAGTAATTGGCGGGCCCTCCCAAGAGCCCGCCAAAATCAACCCGAAAATGCACTAATCCTCCAAATAAACCCAGCGCCTGTACAGCGGCACCTTTAACTTATTCAAAACAACATAAGGACCACCCACCACAACATCACTCTTCAAACCCACATTGTCCTCCACCCGGGCGTGAACATACCAAACACCATAACCAGGCAAACTCACCGACTTGCTAACAGACTTGGGACCACCGCTCACAGACACCCACGACCAGGACGAAGGACGCTTGTCAGAACTATCCGAAACACCCACACGATAACGCTTAACCCCACTATGATCATCAAAGAAACGAGCCACAACAGAACCAGATTCAACGAAACTGCCACTCCGAGGATCAAGCATGACCCGGGGGTTCTCATTGTCTATCCGGTAAGGCCCGAAACGCTTCGTCACCGTCCCACCACCACCAGAAGCCTCCACATCCAGGTACCACTCCCCGGTTCCAGACTGCGACATGCTGCGGCTCGAAGAAGAACTGTACGAAGTCCACGAACCGCCACTCCATTTCGCACGCTGGGAAGTGGTATTCCCAAAAGTCAGGCTCACCGAAACGCTTTCCTTGGACCAGCCACGGCTCTCGGGAACCGCCGTAATGGTCGGCTTGGGAAGCGGAATATGGCGCCAGGTCGCGGTTATCTCCCACATGCCGCTGCCGCCATAATCAGCGCCACCCAAAACCTTGGCCGTCAACGCCTGGCCCGAAGAAATCGTATAGGGGCCATAGGTGTTCGTGCGGATCAACCCCACGCCATCCTTCGAGGTCAAATCAAAGTAATACTTCCCGGGACTGGTCACGGTCAGCTTGTTGTTGCTAAGCAAATATACCTCCTGGGGTGTTTTTTGCAAGTACTTTTTCCCTGTTTTTGCAGACACCTTCTGCAGCAGCCACCCAGGGGAATTTACGTGTAATTTTTCATTAAAGAATTTTTGATCCTGTAACTTTGCCCATCAAAAATCAGCA
>Ga0208693_1001767_pt1 | contig 15019 bp, 16 predicted proteins | sample AD_UKC071_MetaG_FD_184438 | JGI IMG/M metagenome (GOLD analysis project Ga0208693, IMG submission 184438) | Active sludge microbial communities of municipal wastewater-treating anaerobic digesters from USA - AD_UKC071_MetaG (SPAdes) (version 2) | ecosystem: Engineered > Bioreactor > Anaerobic >... | reverse complement strand
AATTGTCTGATAAGCTGATATTGGTCCACTCTGATCACTCCTGCTTCCCCCATACATTGTTTATTTGCACTTTCAATGATAGGGGATTGGTCTGGCAGAGTGGTCCACTTTTTCGCTAGCGTTTTTATCTTTCTTGGCTCTCTTTTAGTCTAGCGTTTATAAGGTATCAACCTGGATGGAGTTAAGGATGTTCTGGGCATGTGGGTAGGCGAGAACGAAAGCGCCAAGTTCTGGCTCTCAATCATGAATGGACTCAAAAATCGCGGTGTTGAGGATATTCTGATAGCCTGTGTGGACGGTTTGACTGGCTTTTCCAACGCCATTGAAGCAGTATTCCCCAAAACCGAGATCCAGCAGTGCATAATCCACCAGATTCGTAATACAACCAGGTTTGTTTCCTACAAAGACATCAAATTGTTGATGTCAGATCTGAAAAAAGTTTACGCTGCTATCGATGAACAAACCGCCTGTAACCGTCAAGTAAAAATGAACAAAAAATGATAAATAACTTTGGACACCTAGTTATTACCAAAAATGGTTTGGCGATGTTTTAAGCGATAGCTGTCACCGGTTAGATGGATAACCTCACTTTTGTGAATCAAGCGGTCCAAAATAGCGGTTGTAATTGCCGGATCACCAAGGATATCACCCCAGTCTTCTGGTCCTTTATTTGATGTAATTATGATGGAAGTTTGGCCGTAGAGTTTGTTTATTAGCTGAAAAAAGAGGTTTGCTTCGTGTCGGTCAATAGCCATGAACATTAAGTCATCGATAATAACCAGGTCAGAACCCACCATTCTCTTTACTTTTGCCTTGGAATTCCGGCTAATTTCCTCTGTTTTTAGAAGACGGATGAGTTCATCCATCTGGACAAAACTCACCCGGTAACCACGGTTAATTGCTTCAATTCCCAGCCCTATGGATAACATGGTTTTGCCAACCCCAGGAGGACCTAGTAGTATTAGATTATAGGCCTGTTCCAACCATAGAAGTTCTTTTAGTTGATTTAACTGTTTTTTACTTAATGAGGGTTGCACCGACAGATCGAAATCTTCCAAAGTCTTGTATTCAGGGAAAGATGCTAATTTGTAGAATCTTAACCGCTGTTTTTCCTCTCGTCTATTAATTTCATACTGCATAAGATCTAATAAAAAGTTTTGGTAACTGGGTTCCTTTACTTGTGCATCCATTAGTCTTTCTTCTACCACTGCAGCAGCTGCTGTTATCTTCAATCGTTTCATATCATTTATGAGTTGCTCAAGTTCTGCTGACACTGTCTCACTCCCTGTAGTTCTTTTATATAGATGTTTATATCCCGCACTTCAACATGCGTTTTTAACACCGAACGGTCAACCTCAAAAAGAGGGTCAATACTATTTTTGGTCTCCTTTTGTATATCATCATTAGGGCCATAAATATTGTGATAATAGTTTAATGCATCTGCAAAATCCGTAGCACCGTGAAGCCTGTTTTTCAGACAGTACTTTAGTGCTTCCTGAATAGCCCTAGGGGATTTATCCTTACTGTTATCCTTAATAATCTTCAACTGGTCTCTTATGTAGCGAGGTTTTTCTTGCCGCACCAGGTTAAGGAATTCATTTGCTTGAGAGGAATTATTAAGAAGTTGCGCCACTTCTTGCAGATAGTCTTTAATACCCTTGTCTTTTTCTCTGCGGCAATCGCTACTTTTAATGAGTCTGCCTTTTTCAAGGCATACGGGATAGCGGATAAGTTCCAGTTCACCATCAGGATTGGCAATGATTAATATACCCTCCTCTTCCTTGATAACAACTCTTCGATCAGGTGCATAGGTTCCTAAAGGCAGGGCATAACGGTTACCCTGGTAAACGATAGTATTGTCTTTGCGGATCACTCTAGTTATAATCTTAGTAGTTGAAATATTTATCTTGTGGGGTACCGGGATGAGGTGTTGCTTTTCGTAGACGAACACTTCTGCCGGTATCTTTTTTGTGGTATTGTGAACTTTACCGTTTCCGGTCCGTTCTAACCAGGCTAAACAGTCTTCATTTAACTTTTCCAGGTTATGAAAGGTACGATTTTTAGCAAAGTTCCTTTTAACATATTTCACTACATTTTCAACCTTTCCCTTAGTTTCCGGATCCGCTTTTCTACACATATAAATCTTGAATTTTCGGGTCTTTTGGTAATCGGCAAACTCTTTGGTGAGTACCAGGTCGCCACCGTTCTCACTGACCAGTATTAGATGATCTTGGTCGTATACAATTTCCTTAGGCATCCCTCCATAGTATTCGAATGCGTTTTCATGAACGTTAATTAAATCTCTGGTTGTAAACGGACGATCTAACCACTCCACGTATTTATGCCGGGAATAAGCTAGCACGAAGGTTGCAAAGTACAGGGTTGCTAATCGGCCACTAATGCTTCGTAAGGTAATTTGTCCAAAATCCATTTGCAGTTGCTGTCCGGCTGGTAATTCATCAACGGCTTCATATTGACGCACATACTTAACCTGGGGAATACCACACTCCTTACGTAATTGTTTGACAAAGTTTCGGACTGTTCCTTCGCTAACACCTCCATCAAGTTTTCTTTCCTGCAGCCAGTCTAGTACCTGTGCACCGGTTATATCCTGATATTGTATCAACCAGGATTTAATCAGTTCCCGATGCTTATCTAGTTTTTTGGTTCTGGTTTTTCGCTTTTCTATAACCTCCTCCATTTCTTCTGGAGTCATATCCAGATACTTATATACTGTGGTTCGAGACAGATCCAAGCGCCGCGCAATCTGGCTTACGTTAAAATGCATTTTCTTTAGTTCCTGAATATCGAAATACATATTCCACCCTTCTGTGATGTTCATTTTATCCTCCTTTGCTATGATGAAAGCTGTTTTATTTCCAGTTCCATCATAGCCATTTTGGAGGATTGTGGTAAATATTGTTCATTCTTATTTGTTGCTTTCTGTCCATTTTAGTTTAGCGGTTACACTTGCCGATTACATCACTCAAATCGCTCCCCCCAACATGTGTTAAAAAACCTTAGACCAACAAGCTATTCTGTCAATTCAATTACCTGAGAAGCCAAAAGCTTATCTCCATCGAAAACCCCGAGTATCGCTATACCGGGGCCATAGATATCCAGGTCAGTCCAAACCCGATGATACGATTCAGTCCACCCCGGTTCTATCCATGTAGTCTGCGCATATGAATCCAACAACGTTCCATCTGGCGCAGCCAAAAGGTAAAGCAAATCGAAATAAATAACTTCGTTTGGTGAAGGGTGAATTAACGCTAACTCTGCAGTTATGGTTTTTGTCCTTGCTTTCGAAAATGTTGTTCCAAAATTATATGTATCGTCGTAACACCCAAGATAAACAACGGAAGCGTTGGTTTTTTCGAAATTTGATTTTGTAGCATCTGTAAACTGGGAATTGTCTTCTTGGGGTAGTACATCATAGTTTTGAGTATGTTCCCAATCTGATTGCGGGTGTTCATCCAGGGATTCAGCAGTATCTAGATTGTCTGCCGGTTGAATGGGATTTAATGCCCCATCATCAGAACTGTTTTCGTTTTCGATTATTATATCTTGATAAACTGCTTCCTCTTGTTCGTCTTCTATGACCTTACCTTCTTCACTCTCAAATGGTTCTTTTGAAATAACGTCAATTTGATTATTAGCTGTATCAATACTATCGTTAACTCTAAATCCATCAGTTGCCCAGTACCCAAATAAAATTAATAGCAGCAGGAATACATACAATGGGGCTAGACCCCTTGACCCGGCTGGGTCATGTCCTGCATTAGTCCATTCATTTTCCCTAGGATATCTTGGGGCAATGTTTTGCAAAGATATACCGCACCTGGAACAATAAGCAGCATTCACGTCATAAACTGGAGAGCCGCAGTTGGAGCAAAACTGTGCATCCAGATCATCAGAATCAATATCTACCACCATCAAGTTAGTTCTGCCGTCATGGTTAGAAGGATTAGTTACTGGGTTACCGTTACAACCGAAAGTAGTACACCCTCTGGCTTCATCCCAGCATTGCCGATGATGGGGCATGCCGCAGGCAGAACAAAATACCACTGCTTCTCCTGGTTTTATAGGGGTTTGACAATATGGGCAGGTTTTGCCAAGTATAGCATTCAAAATCGTTCCTCCTAATCAATAGCCTGCTTGCTGTACACTTAAGTAGGACTCGATTTTAATGAGATTATTCGATTGAAAGGCCATTTTGATAGTTAGCAGAAAGTGATAATAGCACCCTCACAGGCGCTGAATATGCCTAAAATAGGACTTTTATTAAACATGGCTATATTATACAATATTATCTAAGGTTTGATGATATTTTCCTTTTTTGTATCTGTTTTTCCAACTTACGCAGTCGACTAACTCGGGTTTAAGACAAAACGATGTGGTAACAGTACGTATTATTAGCAACAGAGTTAATCTATCAGCAAGCTTACCGGGGGGATCACGTGCGCAGCAAAAGGTTATATGCAGATTGGCATAGAATGCAATTGTTAAATAAGAACTCAGATCTTATTGATATCGAGGCCTATGGTGACCCGCCCGAAAAATACATTCTTACCTATTGGTGCAAGGGTTTAATCTGGTTGCCCGGTTATCCTGCTCCCTCCATCAGTTCCCAGCATCGCTTTGAATTATATTTGAATGCCGACTATCCCCGTTTGCCTCCGGTTTTCCGTTGTCTCACCAACATTTTCCATCCTAATATATTGCCGCCGGAACGAAATGGCGGGGTTTGTATCGGTCATTGGACACCAGCTGAGACCCTCGACAATTTGTGTATTCGCCTAGGTGAAATGATACAATACCGGAATTATAGTTTGACCGATGCTCTGGATTTGAAGGCCGCAAAGTGGGCTGCAGCTCATCAGGATAGCTTTCCCCTGGACACAAGGGATTTTTGGAATAATGGAAAGGAAATAAATGATGAGATTATTATATCGTAAGAAACACCTGGTCGAGCCGGCAATAGCTTTACTATTACTGCTAAGCATTGCCGTGCTGCCAGCAAAACCAGTTGCTGCCGAAGATGCTTCCCAGTTGTTTGATTTTGTCAGCCCTAGTGTCGTTAGCATTATGGCCGGCAATCAGGTTATTGGCAGTGGGTTTATTGTCAATTCTGAAGGATACATAATAACCTGTGCTCATGTAACTAAAGGGGGTACAAAACTAAAAGTCAAACTGGCTGACCAGCGGTTGATTCCGGTGGAGGTTTTGGATCAGGATACCAAACTCGACTTAGCCGTTTTGCGTGCTGATGAAAAAAGCTTGCCTACCGTTAATTTCTCACTGGCGGCAGTTAAAACCGGAAACAAAGTATATGCAGTAGGGTCACCATTAGGCATGGAGTCCTCGATGAGCCAGGGGATAGTCTCCAACCCTTCCCGTATAATCCAGGGGCAAGAATTTATTCAAACAAATATAGCTATAAACTCTGGAAACAGCGGGGGCCCCCTTTTCAATGCCAGTGCCCAGGTAATAGGCGTAAACTCCATGAAAATAGGCGAAGCTGAGGGCATTGCCTTTGCGATACCCAGTGGAACGGTAGTGGAGTACCTTCTATCCAATGATGTTCCCGTAGCCACGGTAACATCAACGACGGGTGAGGCTAGTGATTTGCCTGGGAAGACAGAAGACGGCCAACAAAGCCCAGCCGATCAACCTGAAACAGCAGGTAAAACGGTACCCTTATGGATGGTTATTGGAGTTATTATAATCCTGGTACTGGCAGCAGGTGCCGGAGGGTATTTATATTTTAAGCGCCGGCGCCGCCAAGCTGTATCATCCGGTACGTCGGAACCTGAACCAAATATTGTTTTGTCATCGCAGGAACAGCAACAGGCACCACCGGAAGACAATCTGGAAGATATTGATATTGAATTAAAATAAACAGATAAGGAGCGGGTATTATGGCTAAAGTTAATGTCACTATTATTGATGTTACTGGCAACAAGGAACAACAGGCGGCTTTGCCGGATGATGCACCGGTAAGACGGATAATTGCCAAGCTGGTGCAGATGATGGAACTCCCCGCCACTGGTCCCGATGGACAACCCATGAGCTACAAGTTTATTCACAAGACATCGGGAAAACAGCTTTCCGATGACCAGACCCTCAGTCAGGCCAACGTACAGGATGGTGATGTTTTGCGGCTGCAGCCGGAAATAACTGCAGGCTATTTAAACTCGGTGATGTAATATGGATATTTTAGATATCACACAGGATGATTTGAAACAAGAATCCAGCGGAAGTACAGCCCCTTTGCTTGATCTGAGCAGAATGGATGATGAAAAAGAGGATCGCTATAGCCGGTTTCGGCTTATCCCCTGGTGGGATCAGGAGAAACTGGCGGCTGCACGGGTAATGGTAGTCGGGGCGGGAGCGCTGGGCAATGAGATATTAAAAAACCTGGCTTTACTGGGAATTGGCCATATTTATATAGTTGATTTCGATAATATTGAGAATACTAACCTGTCCCGTTCAGTTTTGTACCGGCAGCGCGATGAGGGAAGCAGCAAAGCAGAGACAGCAGCCCGGGCAGTTGAAGAGATAAACCCCGATTGCCGCGTGACCTGGATAAACGGCAATGTTGCCTGGGATGTTGGGTTGGGTTGTTTTCGCCGCATGAATGTGGTTATCGGTGGACTGGATAACCGGGAAGCCCGGCTAGCCATTAATCAGGCCTGCTGGCGTGTGGGAGTCCCCTGGATAGATGGAGCTATTGAGGTGTTATTTGGTGTGGCCCGGGTTTTTGTGCCTCCCCTTTCTGCATGCTACGAATGTACTATGACAGAACAAGACTACCGTTTGTTAAACATGAGACGTTCCTGTGCTTTATTATCCCGGGAAGAAATGCTGACCGGCAAGATCCCTACTACACCTACTATTTCGTCAATAATTGGCGGGATCGAAGTGCAGGAAGCGGTCAAGCTTATTCATAACCGGGAGGACCTGCCTACCCTGGCAGGAAAGGGATATTTTTTCAACGGGCTTAACCATGATTCATATGTAGTAGAGTACCAGTTTAAAGAAGACTGTCCCAGCCATGAGAGCTTCGAAAACATTATCGAACTGGATCATCAGGTAGCCAATACTACGGCAGCTGAGATATTAGATATAGCTCGTAAGCGACTGGGACCAGAAGCTATTATCGATCTCCACCGCGAATTGGTACTCACTTTCAAATGTGAACAGTGCCAGAGTGAGGAAGAGGTTTATAAGCTGCTGGGACAGCTTTCTGAGAAAGAGGCTCGTTGTCCTGGTTGCGGAGAAATAAGAATGCCCCGTATGACCCATATCATCCAAGGGAATGAAGATTTTCTATCACGACCTTTAAGCCAATTAGGGGTTCCGCCGCTGGATATTATCAGCGCGCGCCGAGGTATGGAAATGATACATTTTGAGTTTACTGGTGATCTGCATGAGGTAATGGGATAGGTGGTGAAACATGTAGGTTGAAGAATATTGAGGATAACGTGGTACCATTATCACTTGATCTGGATGATTACGAGTATCTTCCGGATCGCCAGGCATTAAACAAGTTAAAAAAAATGAAAGAGCTGCAGTTCATAACCAGAGAATACATCAGAGAATTTGCCGAGCCATTCATAAACGGCCAGTTAAACGGCACCGGGGTAAAAGTATCGCGCCGGCAACTGCCCAAATTCCATCAACTAATTGAAAAAGTAGCCGCCATATTGCATATCTTTCCACCGCAAGTATTTATCTGCAATGATCCATATTTAAATGCATCAACCTTTGGTACCGGAGAACAGAATGTTATTGTCATCTCCCATAGCCTGTTTGAGCAATTAAATGATTGCCAATTATCGTTTATCCTGGGGCATGAAATGGGGCATATCAAGAGTCAGCACGTACTCTATGCCAATATGTACCGTTACCTGCAAAACCGGCAACGCCGTTTTTCAGCTTCCCTACAAAAAGCTATTCTGGACTGGGAAAGAAAAAGTGAGATAACAGCTGATCGGGCAGGACTCATCGCCTGTCAGGATATCAACGAAGCTTGTCGATGCTTGCTGGTCTTCGCCTGTGGATCCAAGAGACTGGCAGACGAAATAGACATTGAAGAATACCTGGAAAACCAACTGCTGTCCCTGGATTTTAATCCGGTGGGACAAATAGCCGAGACCCTATACAGCCATCACTACATTCCGGTGCGTATGCGGCAGCTATTGGATTTCTATTATTCGGAGCAATTCCGAAACTTATGGCCTAACAAACGGGATTGGCCTGATCTCAGCTCATCGGAATTAGAAATAGAATTAAAATAGAAAGGAATGAGTTCATGAGCGGTGAACACGATGACCTGGAAATAAGCCTAAAGCCCGCTGACGATATGCTTCTTTCCCAGGCACAGGACTTTATCATAATAGTAGATGATGATGTCCACCAGCAAATGAATAGCTATGCCCAAACCGATTTATCCCGGGAGTTGGCGGGAGTAATCTTGGGTCATTATGAGCAACAAGGTTCTAAGGTGATTATAAAGGTAATAGCTGCGATAGAAGCCCGCGATGCCGAAAGACAAAGAGCCAGTGTGAAACTTACCCATGAATCCTGGGCTTATATTAACCAAGTCAAAGATAAGATGTTTCCAGACCTAAAAATTGTGGGCTGGTTTCATACTCATCCAGGTTTTGGTATATTCCTTTCTGAGTTTGACCGTTTTATTCATAAGAACTTTTTTAACCTGCCCTGGCAGGTTGCCTTTGTAATAGACCCAGTGGCACATAAAGAAGGCTTCTTTTGTTGGGAAGGCAAGGAGATAAAACCATGTAGCTTTGTGGTAGAAGAGATCGGATACAACAATGGCGGGTATTTGTTGCCCGGTTATAGCTCAGAGGCAGGATCTGATAATAAACCGTCACCTGCAGATATGTACCTAGATAAAGTGGATGCTGCTGGCACAGGCGGAGGCAGATGGTGGCAGGCTATCATAGGTCTGGTGCTCATATTCGGTCTAACCCTGGGCAGTTACAATGTAGGAATAAAACAAGGCCAGAGAATGCATGTAGAACCTCCTTCCCCAGAACCCGCTGCTGCCACTGCTGCGGTAGTTAAGAATGAAATCCCTGTAGAAGTCATTTACAAGCATAAAGTACGTAAAGGAGATAACCTGTGGGAAATCAGTGAAATGTATTATGGAACCGGCTTTCGCTATAGAGAAATAGCCCACCATAACTATTTGCTCCCAGACTACATTATACAGCCTGGCCAAATATTGATTATCCCAAATGTAGAGGAGGACAAGCCATGAGTGCTGTAGGCAAGACTTGCCCTTACTGCCAAACCCCAGTAAAACCGGGTGAAGCTGTAGTTTTTTGTTCAGCCTGTTCCATTCCCCACCACCAGCAATGCTGGACTGAGGGCGGAGGGTGTACTACATTCGGTTGCCGGGGACAGGCTTCTAGGGTACCGGTAAATAACCGATCCAATCGACCCATAGTAGATATTGAAGTAGAACCAGAAAGAACGGCACCAACCAAATTCTGCCCTTATTGCGGTGAGACCATTCTGCTTCGGGCTATTAAATGTCGCTATTGCGGGAGTATGTTGCCGGATGCGCAGATGGCGGCCGGTCATTACCAGCTTGCTGCTCCCGGTCCTCCTCATCAGACAGGAAGCCACGTGCGGTGGTATCCAAAAGCATCCTCCTTTAACCGGTTGATAGCATCAATACTAGACGGCTTAATAGTGTCTCTGGCTATCTGGGTGCCAATATTCCTTGCTGAGGCTACCTATAGCGATTTCTTTTATTTCATAGCACTAATAACCTCTATTTGGGCTATATGGTATGCATTTACCAAGGATGGCAGAGAAAATGGCCAGAGTATCGGTAAAAAGGCTATGGGGCTGATGGTGGTTAATCTCAACACTAATTTACCCTGTACTAGAGGTAAGTCGGCCTTGAGAGCCTTGCTATGGATAATCCCATGTATAAGTTTAATCGACTGTATTATGGTCTTAGTTAGTGATGATGGCCGGAGAATTGGTGATTATCTGGCTAATACCCAAGTCATAGCAGTGTCCAGTTACCCTGGATTAAGAACCTAAAAGGAGGGATTATATGAGCGCGCGTTTACGTCGGCTGACGGCAGATTTTGAAAGGATTCAGAACGAGGCTGCCGGCCACAAATACATAAAAATTGAGCCGATAGGTCCTTATCCCCCGGAAAGATATTTGGTTACATACCTAGTGAAGGGACTAAAGTGGGATAAAAAGCTGAACCGCCCGGTAGCAATTAAAAAACACCAGGTAGAGATCTACCTTAGCGAATCGTATCCCAGAGAAAAGCCCCTATGCGAAATAAAAACAGAGATTTTCCATCCTAATTTTCGAAGCAAGGGTACGGTGTGTATTGGGGATCACTGGGCTGCAGGTGAAACCTTGTGGGATGTTATCGTGCAAATAGGCGAAATGATTCAGTACCAGAGTTATAACCCTAAGAGCCCGCTGGATGCTCAGGCCGCCAAATGGGCCCGTGCCAACGAACATCTTTTCCCCATTGGCAAAGTAGACCTCTATCAACCCGAGCCTGAGGTGGAGATCGGTCTGGAGACTGTTCCCAGGACAGAGGACGATGACCTTGATATTACTCTTATTTCCGAACGCCCAACTGAAGAGGCCGATACACTGGATGATATAGAGATCGAATTCAATTAATGGGGGTGGGGTGATTACTTTGCCACATGACCCGAAAGATGAGAACCTGGAAATCATCCTGGGTCAGTCCCAGGATATCGCTGTGAATACAAGTGATTCCCGTCATCACCAACTGCAACCGGTATTTTTTATCGGCAGTAATCATCAGCCTATTTATATCCATTACACGGTATGGGAGCATTTGTGGAACTATGCACAGGATAACCAAAACCGTGAAGTAGGGGGGGTTTTGGTAGGAGAATCAGTGCTAGATTCAGGGGTCAGCGTTTTGGAAATTACCGGTTTTATTGAAGGACGCTATATGAAAGAAAGTTTCACCACCCTGACCTTCACCCATGAAACCTGGAATGACATCAACAAAAGGCTCGAACAAGACTACCCTTACAAAAAAATAGTGGGCTGGTTTCATACCCACCCTGGGCATGGCATTTTTCTTTCCCGGTATGACACTTTTATCCACCAGAATTTCTTCCCCGGCAAAGAACAGGTGGCGGTAGTTTTTGACCCCTTGAGAAAGAAATGCGGCTTCTTTGTCTGGGAGGATAAACAGATTGTCCGAAATTACAATGTCTTTATTTTTGCTTATGGTAATGAGAACTTTCAGGGAGAAATTAATAACCTGCCGTATACAGCCCAGGATAATCTGGACAATATGGAGACTAAATCATACATAGATATTGATGTCGACCTATCAGACCCAGTGGAAGGGAAGCCCAGAGGCAAACCATTTCATGAGATACTGTCCCCATTAATTGAAGAACAAAGTTTTGAACCAAAAGCCCCAGCTACACCAACTGAAACTGAACCATCTTCCCAGCAGGAAGCTTCTACACCACTTGCTCCAGATCATGCAGCCTTGGATACAGACCATCTCGAATCTTCCTCTGTCAACCCCGAACTTACCTTTGAATTCTCCAGTGAAACCAGCCTAAATCAAGGCACTGTTTTATCAGAGTCTGATAACGGTCGTAAAAAAAAGTATCAACTTGCTCAGAAATCTTATTTTGCTGCCAGCAAACTTAAACCTAATGAACCAGATAAAACATAGTTTTGAGATTAAACAATAGTTTAGTTGAAATATAACAGGAGGTGGGAATGTGATGCCTGACGATGACAATCTGATAGTACTGGATACCGAGGATCTTCCCGAAGTTGATACACCAGAAAAAATTATAATTGAACTGGATGATCTGGACGATGATGAGATTTTCCCAGGTATGCCCTCAGACTCTGCTGGTTTTTCTCCAACAGTCAAAGCTGGCGGCAATCCGATTATACGCTCTAACATTTTGCAAAATATAATAGCCGGGGCTATCGGCGGACTGCTGGCCTGGTTGGTAACCGAAATGCTCTTTGAGGATAATGGTACCGCCCAATCCCTAGAACAGATTATCATCGAAATGGCTCTCTTTGGCGGAGTAATTGGAGGCCTTATGGGGTCTGCCCTGGGTGCTGCCGAAGGGGTAATAACCAGAGTTGCTCCCGTGGCACTGCGGGGAGGAGCCATTACTCTGGGAGTTGGCTTTTTAGGCGGTATGGTTGGCGGAGGCATTGGACAGATTTTATACAGTGCTATGGGTGGCGGTACCTTCGCGATAAGTATGGGTATGCAGGTGCTGGCCCGTACCCTTGCTTGGGGTTTGGTAGGCCTGTTCATTGGTCTAGGGCAGGGCATTTCCTTTCGTTCCAGCAAGAAAATAATCAATGGATTAATCGGAGGAATGATAGGGGGTCTGGTCGGAGGTCTCCTATTTGATTTAATTGGCAGCGTTACCATGGGCGGTGGCACCAGCCGTTTCATAGCTATTACTTTAATGGGGGCTGCTGTCGGGGCTGCTATTGGTATGGTGGATGAAATCCGCAAGGAGGCCTGGTTGAAAGTAATCGCCGGACCCATGGCTGGAAAAGAATACATATTGTTTAACGAAGTTACACGGGTGGGAAGCTCACCCAAGTGCGATATTGTCATCTATCGTGATCCTGAAGTTGCACCGTTCCAAGCCATTATAGAAGGAAAACAGGGGCGTTACAGGATAGTAAACAACAGTGTCGACTACCCCGTTTTTGTCAATGACCGCCCGGTTTCTGCCTCCGCACTAGCCAACGGACAGTCCATTCGCATGGGATCAACCGTATTCTTGTTTCAGCTTAAAGAGAGCAATCGGACATTTGACTTCGATACATAGGAGAAAGAAATGTTTGGCTATATAACTCCTCGGCAGGCAGAACTTAATCACCAGCAGCGTTTAGAATACCAGTTGTTCTACTGTACCCTATGTCACACTTTGGGAAAAAACTATGGCTGGTCATCCCGGATGGCTTTGAGCTACGATGCTGCCCTGTTGGCTATTATGATAGTCGGAATGCAGGAAAGCCAGGGAATTAACCAAACTGCGCTGAACATTCGCCGCTGTCCGGCTGCTTTCTGGCGAAAAAAAGACTGTTTGGATTCTGACCAGTCTGCTTTCATTTTTGCCGCCAGTGCCGGCTTGGCAGCAGCTGCCGGTAAGGTTTTAGATAACGTACAGGACGAAGGAAGATTCTATAACCGCCTCTTATGGAAATGGATACAGCCCCGGTACCAGAAGGCTCAAAACACCTTGCCCTCCCAAGGCTTGGACCTTGATATGGAAGCTGTAATTTCAAACCAGATTGAAGCAGAAAGGGAATCCCTCAGTCTCCTTGATGTAGCCCAACAAACCTCAGAGATGTTAGGAAAAATCTTTGCTGCTATGGCTAGATTGGGAGGAAAAGAAGAATACCTTGATGCATTGTATCAGCTAGGCAGCTATACCGGCCGGACCATATACATACTGGATGCCTGCAATGACTTGCCGCAGGACCAGAGGCAATGTGCCTATAATGCCATTAGCGCCTGCTATGATAATGCCTGTTACCAGGAGAAAGGCAAATCTATATCCCTTAAAAGAACTAGCCACTCTGGTCATAGAGATTTGGCTCGCATCCGCAGCCTAGTTGACAGCCTTAGTTTTGGCAGCAGGCAACAACTGGTGCGCCGGTTATTAGTAACTTCTCTCCGTAACCAAGCTATGTCGATATTCGGGTATTTACCGGCAGCCAAACGTCAGCCTAAGTTTAATCCCTGGCGCTTATTGTTTGATGAGTCTGGAGATATTGGAGCGTGTATAGGAGATATATGTACATGCTTTTGCATGCTGGCTTGTATTGGTTACTGTTGTGAAACTTGTTCTGGTTGTTGCCAAGGATGCTGCGGCAGCGAAAACAAGTATTCCGAACCACCTAGACAATATCAACCTCCTAGGCAAGAATACCCCCCGAATCCACCCCTTTGCAGCTATTGTGGAACTGGAGCAGATGTGGTCTACCATCCCCAAAAAGGCTGGATTTGTCTTAGTGCGCTAGTCCCCCGCCTTCGTCAAGAAATCCTACCCCAACATTCAGCCATGCCGACATGGTGGGAAAAGTCTGCCCCTATTGTCAGACCACCATAAAACCAGGAGAAAACATCATCGTATGCCCCGTTGCAAGGTACCCCATCACCGTCAATGCTGGCAGGAAAATGGCAACCGCTGTACCACTTTTGGATGCAGATAGCGATTCGAAGGCTGTCACATCATAAGCAGATAAATAAGTCTTTTGAAGGGAGGGAATTTATAAATGAAACTTTGCAATTATTGCGGAGCTGAAAATCGGGACGAAGCATTGTTTTGTAGTGCCTGTGGGCAAAATATAGACAATACAGCCGACAATCTAAGGGTAAGCGCTAATAGCTATTCTCAAAAAGAACCAGCAAATACTACTGCGATAAAAGTATTTGGCATTTTAATAGTATGCTTATTAGCTGTAATACTCATGTTTAACGCCTTGACTACAGTATCATTAGTTAATGCTGATATTAACCAGTGGGAGTATAAAGTAGTTAAAATGTTTCCAGAAGAACAAAATGACAGAACAGGATGGTCCAGCAGTGCTTATAACACCATTGATGTCGATGAAGCCATATTGAACAGGTTTGGAGATGCGGGTTGGGAACTAGTTAGCAGTACTATGGAAGTAGAGACTGCCTGGCCGAATTTTGGAAACGAAAACTATGTTACGGGAATTCAGCCAAATGTTCGTCCCCAATGTTTGATTTTGATATTTAAGCGACCGGTAATAGAGTGAGAGTTTTGCATATTTATCTAAGCCCGAAAATAATGGGATTTTAGTTGCCTAGAAAAAGGACTTCACCCCCCATTTTGTCGAATTAATAAGTGACTAACAAATAACCCGTGAGAGGAGAAGTCACTTATGAATATTCGACAGAACTGCATTTTCTCCTTTGAAGACGCATTGAAAATG
>Ga0208693_1001749_pt1 | contig 15087 bp, 10 predicted proteins | sample AD_UKC071_MetaG_FD_184438 | JGI IMG/M metagenome (GOLD analysis project Ga0208693, IMG submission 184438) | Active sludge microbial communities of municipal wastewater-treating anaerobic digesters from USA - AD_UKC071_MetaG (SPAdes) (version 2) | ecosystem: Engineered > Bioreactor > Anaerobic >... | reverse complement strand
ATCGGCCGCAGGAGGAATGCCTGCACCTGATCGTCGAGATCCTTGGCCATCCGGGAGACCGAAGCCGGAGAGAGCTGATCGATCCCCAGATGACTGACGATCTCCTGGACTCTCCTCGTTGAGACGCAGCGAAAATCGGAGATTTTCTCGACTAACGTCCCTAGAGGTAGGATTCGACGATTGCATTCACCAGAGCCTTCTCCACCCGGGCATACCGTCCAAAGACCTGTGTCTCGAACGGGAACTCCCGAAACTGCGGTTTCCGGAGGATCGTCTCCCCGTATCGGGTCTTGAGGGATCGGTCCTTGTAACCGTTTCGATGCGCTTTCCGCGCATCGGTGCGTTCGTACTGGGCGGCTCCTGCCTGCTGGAGAGCTTCCTGGAGCATCACCTGGTTGAGGAACCAGGTGATGAGCGTCTTCATGCCGTTCTCCTGATCGGAAAGATAATCTTCGATTAACGCTAAGGGATCCATGGCCCTGTTTCTCCTTTGTCCAAATCTAGGTTGGATCCAGGGCCAATTCAATTTTACAGAACTTTCGTTACGCTACCGTGGTCCGGGGTAAACCAGTTTAAGTAAACATTCAGTAAGGACATACCGGCTGGTACATTGAGCAGATGAGTATCACTCTCCCCCTGCGTAATCGTAAAATACTCACGGGTTCCGTACCCGTCCGCCTGCGAGAGAAGTCCCGCGACTCCGTCATTTTCGTTTCCGATACCTGCAGCTGAAACCACCGGCACGATGAAGGCGACGACGGCAAGAAGTCCTATAACGCGGCTGATCTTCATCAGAATCCACCGATGAGACATCGGAAGACCTCCGTATAAAAATTCTGTCCAATTTCTTTACACGTTTTATATACGCAAGCAGTACGTCGATCTCGGCGCGTGAGAGATCACCCGAGCGTCTCCGGAATAGCACGCAGGATCACGGGCATTCTGCCGAGAATCGTCCATTCCGCACCTTTCTGAAGGACAAGCGCAGTGCGTGAGAGGTGTTGCGCGGAATATTAAACCCCACCTCAAGGGGTTTTCCGAAAAATGACCGTTGAAGCAAGAAATTACTCACGACGAAACCAGGACTTTTTCTCCGACAAAACCCAGACGTGTAAATAATTTGCATACGTTATCGGTTAATGTAAAGAGTACCGCCGGCTAACCCGCTCCTCTCCTCTTCATTGTTCTCTCCCGGGCAGGTCCCTGCCCGGCACCGTACCCCCCGGCAGGTGATCCGGCATCATCCCGACCACCCTACACTCAGCGCGTGGCCACCCCGTTCATGGGTTCGGCGGTGAACATCGCGCTCCCGTCCATCGCCGCTGAGTTCGCTCCCGACGCAGTATCGCTCAGTTTCGTAGCCTCGTCCACTTCCTCGCGACCGCGATCTTCGTCGGCGTGCGGGATTGACCGGCGTCACTCCGAAACGCAGTAAACGTAGTAGACCCGGCGCCCCTCCCTCGTCACGACGTCCACCCCATGCACCTCGTTCTCGAACCCGGGGAAGAGGGTGTCGAACTCCTGCGACGCCGTGAGATAATCGACGATCGCCCGCGTGGCCGCCCCGCACCGCTCCCCCGGCATGATGACCGGGATACCGGGCGGGTAGGGAACGACCATCACCGCGACCGTCCTCCCCTCGAGGTCGTTCGCGGGCACTGCCGTCACCTTGCCGCGCACCAGGCGGCGGTAGGCCTCCGCCGGGGTCATCACCGGTTCCGGCAGCGTCGCGTAGACGTTCTTGAGCGTGGCGGCGATCGACTCATCCCGCAGATAGCCGTGCATCTCCCGGCAGAGGTCGGCAAGGCCGCGGCCCGCGTACCGGGCCGGGTGCTCCCGCACGAGATCGGGGAAGACCTCCTCGAGCGGGCTGTTACCGTCGTAAAGCGCCTTGAACCGGAAGAGCTCCGCAAGCAGCGTCCCGGACTTGCCCTTGGTGATCCCGAGCGTGAAGAGGACCAGGAACGAGTAGTACCCGGTCTTCTCGACGACGATCCCGTTCTCCCGGAGGTACCTCGTGACGACGGCCGCCGGTATTCCCCGCTCCTCCATCCTCCCGCCCGGCCCGATCCCCGGGGTGAGGATCGTCACCTTGATCGGGTCGAGCATGGCGTAGCCCTCCTCGACGCCGTCGAACCCGTGCCAGGCATCGTGAGGCTGGAGGAGCCAGCAGCCGGCGTGGTTCCGGAGGAGCACCTCGTCCGCCTCACCAAGTGGTCTCTCCGTCTCCTCGTCCATGATGCAGTCGGGCTGCCAGACGGTGAACCACCAGTAGTCCTCCCCGGCCCGGCTCCCTGCCCGGATCTCTTCGGCCACCGTCACCATCTTCTTTCGAAAGACGATCGCCTCCTCGATCGCCTCTTCGACGAGGAACCTCCCCGAGTGCCCGGCCATCATCCTGGCGGCGACGTCGAGCGACGCGATGATGGTGTACTGGGGGGAGGTCGAGGTGAGCATCATGAACGCCTCGTTGAACCGCGGGTGGTCGACCGGTCCTGTGCCCCGCCTGACGTGGAGCATCGAGCCCTGCGAGAATGCGGCGAGGACCTTGTGGGTCGACTGGGTGGCAAAGATCGTCGGACCGACCCCGTCCCTCTCGTGCATCCCGTACCTCCCGGCGTAGAGGGGGTGGAACCGGGCGTAGCCCGACCACGCCTCGTCGAAATGGATGTAGGGGACGGTCTCCTGGAGCTGCTCCTCGATCCGTTCTACGCTGTAGCAGATCCCGTCGTAAGTGGAGTTCGTGATCACGGCCAATCTGAGCGTCTGCGACGCGGGGTCCTTGATGAGCGGGCAGTTCCTGACCTTCTCCGCGACGACGTCGGGACGGAACTCGCTGCTCCGGATGGGGCCGATGATCCCGTAGTCGTTCCGGGCCGGGATGAGGTAGATCGGGACGGCGCCGGTCATGATGATCGCGTGCATCACCGACGCATGGCAGTTCCGGTCCACGAGGACGACATCGCCAGCGGTGACGGTGCCGAGCCAGACGATCTTGTTCGCGGCCGACGTCCCGCCGGTGACGAAGTAAGTCCGGTCGGCCCCGAAGACCTCCGCGGCCTTCCGCTCAGCCTCCCCGACGACGCCGGAGTGTTCGAGGAGCGACCCGAGTTCCTGCACCGAGGCAGAGAGATCGGCCCGCAGAGCGTTCTCCCCGAAGAAGTTGTAGAAGATCCGGCCTGCTGCGTTCTTGAGGAACGCGACGCCGCCCATGTGCCCCGGGGTGTGCCAGGAGTAGCGGTACTCCTCGACGTAGTCCATCAGCCCCCGGAAGAACGGCGGGAGGACATCGGCGAGGTAGGTCTTTGCGGCCCGTTTGATGTGGCCGGCGATGAACCCGGGGGTGTCCTCGAGTTTCCAGATGTAGCCGTCGATCCGGGATATGACGGAGAGGGGGATCGCGGAGATGGCCAGTTTCTCGGTGTTCAAGAATATCGGGACCTTCGGGTTCCTCTCCCGGATGAGGGTGATGAGGTCCGCGGCGGTGAGCATGCCGTCCGCGGCCTCGGGGGTGAGTTCCCAGTCGATGACGATGCAGCTCGCGTGAGGATGCGAGAGGAATGCGTGAACCCCGTCGCGGGCGGTCAGCGCCTCGATGACGGGGAAGTTCTCGCGTTTCAGTTCTTTCACGATCTCCCGCGACGCCCGCCCTTCTGCGGTATCCGAATGCAGTTCGTCGTCGATAAAGAGAACGGGAAACTCCTCCAGGTAGTCCATGCAGCCACACTCCTCAAAGAGTGATCGGGAGGGGCCGCTTTAGAACCTTTTGGCCGGGTCACCCGAGCTCGAACGACGTCACGCCGAAGATCTCACGGAGGGGGAGGTCGGGAATGGTCTTCGTGTAGATTCGCCCCGTCTCAAAGACGGGCGACATCCCGTGCCGGCGGGCGAGCGCCACGGCGGCGGCGTTCGGCTCCGGCGTATCCAGGTAGATCGGCTCGCCCGGCGCCCGGGCGGAGAGCGCTAGAAAGATCTCCTCCGCAACCTCCGGCGTCTCCGCAAAGAGCGGCCCGATCTTATAGCCGCTCCGGCACCGCCGGATGACGCCGTATCCCGTGATCATTCCGTTGTCATCGAGAACAGCCCGGCCGCAGGTTTCTTTCTGCCGGATCCAGGCCGCAAGGAAGCGGGGGCGCGGCGCAGGAAAGTGGCGGGCGTCGTACGCGGCAAGCCGGTCAAACGGCACCTGACCGAGGTCGGCCGAGCCTTCGGGTTCGCTGCCGCCGCCAGTGCCCTTGAACCTGATGTTTCTGTATGCAAGTGTGAACGCGGACCGCGCACGGTATTTCTCCTGCATCGCAACGACACCATCGCCACCGATGTTGCGATTCCCTGCATGAGCCATGCCGGCAGCAAACAACCTGCTCCCGTAGCCCCGGTTCCGGTACTCCGGCTTCACGATATACAGGCCGGCGAAGGCAAACGCCTCGCTGTAGTTGACGACCGAGATCGATCCGATGGGTTCACCATCGAGTTCCGCGATGAAGAACCCCTCCGGATCGGCGGCGTGGAAGGCCTCTGCATCGTGAATTCCAGGATTCCATCCCTCCTGCTCCGCCCAGTCAACGGCAATCTCAACCTCCTCCCGCCCCATCCTCCTAACAAGAAATCTATCGCGGCTCACACTGCTCCCCCCTCTGCGTTGTGCGGTTTTTCCATTTGATTCTATCCTGAAAGAGGATAAAGGAGCGGGGGCAGAAGGCTGTTTCGATCGTTTCTGGATGTGACGTCGGATGCATCAACCAATGCTTCCCGGGTTTGATAGACCTCTCCATGGATGGATATGTCTCCATGTGAGACGCAGAGAGAGGGGGAGAGGGTGATTTGGGGGAGTGTAAAACCATGAGTGAACGTTGGTTTGATGTGGCCATATCCGCCGAATCCTCCGGGCCTCCAGGGATCGGGGAGGGGCGGAGGATTGGCGACATTCGTATCAACGACATTTATATGTACGGAAAGGGCCATCTATCTCCAATGAAAAGCGAGGGGCAAACACCACCAGCAGTCTGCGCGGGATTTGATATCCATTACCCCTGTTATATCAACCCGGGGTTTCGAACTGGTATTGCAAAGGGTTTACATGACCAAAAAGAGGGTTATTTTGACCCATACCTGAAGGAAGACCTGGGTGTGGTCATCGACCGCTCCTTCCAGCCGGCAACAGAGATCCTGATCGACCTCCTTGAGGCGGGGTTCGCATGCGCTCTCAGCATCTCCGGCACCGTCGTGGAACTCCTGGAAGCGTGGTACCCGGATATGCTCGATCTCCTCTCTCGTGCGGCAAAGCACAGGAACGTCGAACTCCTTGGAGAGACCTACTACCACAGCGTCGCCGGCCAGTTCAGGAATCCCGGAGAGTTCGAGGCCGAGATCCTGATGCACCGCGACCTGATGAAGGATTACTTCTCATCTGTGCCGACCACCTTCGCTCACACCGACTACCCCATCACACCGGCCACCGCGGAGGTGCTCAGGGATAACGAAATCCGGGCAGCCATCATCGAGGGTGACAGCGGTCCTGCCCTCGATAGTGACCCAAACCATGTCTACACCTACAACGGCCTTCCCATCCTCATAACCCACTGCAATCTTGCCGACGATATCGCCGTCAGGTTCTCCTGGCGCGATTGGGACAGATGGCCGCTCACGGCCGACCGTTACGCGGAGTGGATCTCAGTCTCCCCGGGCGAGTGCATCACGCTCTTCCTGGACTACCGCGTATTCGGCGACACCATCGGAGCCGAGACGGGCATCCTGGAGTTCCTGCGTGCTCTTCCCGCAGCCCTCTCCGCAAAGGGGGTGGATAGTATACACCCATCAGATGCCGTCACCAGGTTCTCGCCCCGCTGCGATATCGGGGAGATGGTCGACGCCGATAACCAGCAGCGAACCATCCTGCAGCAGTCCGCCCTTCAGGCGCTCGAGGATGCGGGAGCCCTTGTTGTGGACAAAAAGGCCTGGCGCCGCCTCCTTGACACCGAAAACCTGCGCAGGATGGCGATGCGATCGACCCCCTGCGGAAAACCGTATCACCCAACCAGCCAGCAGGCTGTCCACGACCATTTCGCCGCCTTCATGCGTGTCCTCTCGGACATGGAGGAGCGGTCAGCTCCCGCCAGCCGCTCACCCCGGGCGGTCCTCTCGCTCCGTTGCGTCCCGCCGGAGAAGGCTTTCCACTTCTCGTCGCAAGAGCGGCCAGCCGGTTACGCCGCTCACAGTCTGCAGGAGTTCGTAAATATCCTGGAGTTCGCCCCAGACGAGGTCGTCAATTACCACCTGGATCGCGGAGATTTCACCCGCTGGATCGAGTTCGTCATCGGCGATACAACCCTGGCAAAGAAGATCTCGGGCATATCCGACCGCAACGAACTCCGGTCAACGATCCAGAAGAGGATAGACAGTCTATGGAAACGTATAAGATAGCATTCTTCTGCTGGGAGTCGCTCCACTCCAGGTTCAAGGTTGGAGGGCTTGCACCGGCGGCAACCCACCTTGCCGAACACCTGGCGGCAAGGGGGCACGACGTCCACTTCTTCACACGGGGCGACGGGGAGGATGCAGCCATCAACGGTGTCCGGTACCATTACTGCCTGCCATACGGCGACAACATCGTCGACTACTGCAGGACGATGAGCAACATGCTTCTCGACGCCTTTCGGGCTCATGACACACCACCGTTTGACATCCTCCATTTCCACGACTGGCACATGGTTGAGGCGATGCACGTCCTGCGCGACCGCAACACCGTTCTCTCCTACCACTCCACCGAGTACGGCCGCAACGGCGGAAACTTCGGTGGCTGGTGGGAGTTCCGGGAGATATCAGGCAAAGAATGGTATGCCGGCTACATCGCAAAAGCGGTCACAACGGTATCAAACTCGACAAAGACCGAGGTTATGTGGCTGTATGGCGTTCCGGAATGGAAAGTCACCGTCATCCCGAATGGGATCGACCCCGACGCCTACCGCATCCAGGTCGACCCGGGCGAGGTTAAGAAACGTTATGGCATCCATCCCCTGGCACCCGTCGTCCTCTTTGTCGGCCGCCTCACCTACCAGAAGGGGCCCGACCTCCTGGTTCAGGCCATACCCGCGATCCTCGCCAGACGCTGGGACGTCCAGTTCCTCTTCGCAGGTACCGGCGACATGCGCGACAGTCTGGAGAAGATGGCTACCGGCCTTCCCGTTCAGTTCCTGGGCTACGTCGCCGACGAAGAGCACCTCCAGATCCTGAACGCCTGCGACCTTGTAGTCATACCAAGCAGAAACGAGCCTTTTGGACTCGTCCTTGCAGAAGCCTGGAGCGCTGAGCGTTGCGTCGTTGCGACAGATGTCGGGGGGCTCGCCGAGAACATAGAGAATTTCAAGGACGGCATCAAGGTCCCCGTCCGTCCGGAATCGATAGCCTGGGGAGTATGTCTCCTCATCAACGACCCTGCCCACATGCAGCGACTCGGGCGGGCGGGGCGGCGGAAGGTGATGGAGAGGTTCCGGTGGAGCGTCGTAACCGACCGGATGCTCGATGTCTACCGGAAGGTTGTTGCAGCAAGCCGCGACGACGGCGTCAGGGAGGGATGAAAAGCGTGCAACAGAGGTTGCCCGATATCACAAAGACGGGGAGTCTCATAACCGATTACGACGTCTACCTCTTTCGGCAGGGGACGCACACACACCTCTACGAAAAACTGGGGTCGCACATCGCTATCTCCAGCGGCGTTAAAGGGACATTCTTTGCGGTCTGGGCGCCAAACGCCGAGGAGGTCTCGGTCATAGGCGACTTCAACGGCTGGGTGGCCGGGAAAAACCTGCTAAGGGCGCGGAGCGATGGGTCAGGCATCTGGGAGGGTTTTATCCCGGGTGTCGGCCACAGGGATCTCTACAAGTACTACATCAGGAGCCGCTACAACAACTACTCGGTGGAGAAAGGCGACCCCTTCGCCCACTACTGGGAGGTTCCGCCGAAGACCGCTTCCATAATCTGGGACATCTCCTACTCCTGGCACGATCGGGCGTGGATGCGGCGCCGGGAAGAGTATAACAACCCCACAGCTCCGATCTCCACCTATGAGGTCCACGCCGGGTCGTGGCGGCAGCCGCATGATGGGGTGAGACGGTGCATGAGTTACCAGGAACTCGCAGTAGAACTCGCAAGTTACATGCTCGATGCAGGTTTCACCCATGTTGAGTTCCTCCCGATCATGGAGCACCCGCTTTACGCCTCCTGGGGTTACCAGACTCTCGGCTACTTCGCCCCGACGAGCAGGTACGGCACCCCGCAGGACTTCATGCATCTCGTCGACCACCTGCACAAGCGTGGGATCGGGGTGATCCTGGACTGGGTGCCGTCCCACTTTCCCTCCGACGGCTATGGACTCTCTTACTTTGACGGCACCCACCTTTACGAGCACGCCCTCCCCGCCCAGCGCTACCACCCGGAGTGGAAGAGTTACGTGTTTAACCTGGGGCGAAACGAGGTTCGATCGTTTCTTATCAGCAGTGCCGTATTCTGGCTTGACCGCTACCACGCCGACGGTATCAGGGTGGACGCGGTCTCCTCGATGCTCTACCTGGACTACGCCCGTCGTCCCGGCGAGTGGACGCCAAACATCTACGGCGGACGGGAGAACCTGGACGCGATAGGATTCCTCCGGAAGTTAAACGACACCGTTCATGCAAACTATCCTGATACGCTCACCATAGCCGAGGAGGCTACCGCCTGGGCGGGGGTTACCGCGCCGGGCGCTACTGGAGGGCTCGGGTTCGACCTGAAATGGAACATGGGCTGGATGCATGACACGCTCGACTATTTTGCGCTCGACCCGATCTACCGGAAGTACCGGCACGACCTCCTGACGTTCAGCATATGCTACGCCTTCTCCGAGCGCTACATCCTCCCCCTCTCGCACGACGAGGTCGTCCACGAGAAGAGCGCGCTCATCGGAAAGATGCCTGGCGATGAGTGGCAGAAAAGAGCGAACCTCCGTCTCCTCTTCGGGTATATGTTCACGCACCCGGGGAAGAAACTCCTCTTCATGGGCGGAGAGTTCGGGCAGTGGTCGGAGTGGAACCACGAGACCGGGCTTGAGTGGCACCTCCTCCAGTATGCGCCGCACCAGGGGATCCTCCGCTGGGTCACCGACTTAAACCGCCTGTACCGTCGCAAAGCCGCCCTCCATGAGTGTGATGCCGACCCTTCAGGGTTTGAGTGGGTTGACTTCTCGGATGCTGAGAAGAGCATCATAAGTTACCTGCGGCGCGGTCGGTCGGTCGATGATATTGTCCTTGTCGCCTGCAACTTCACCCCGGTACCACGTTACGGCTACCGGATAGGCGTCCCCTTCGGCGGGTTCTGGCGAGAGGTGCTCAACAGCGATGCGGTTGAGTACGGCGGGAGCGGTGTGGGGAACCTGGGCGGGGTGGAAGCGGAACAGGTTCCGGCGCACGGCCGGGCGTGGTCGCTCCCGCTCACGCTGCCCCCTCTTGCGGTCGTCATCTTCACCCCCGAGGGGGCGTAAACCGGATGAAGAAGCGTGCCGTCTGCATACATGGCCATTTCTACCAGCCACCGCGGGAGAACCCCTGGCTCGGGGAGGTCGGCATGCAGCGCTCCGCCGCCCCCTACCATGACTGGAACGAGCGGGTGACCGCAGAGTGTTACGCCCCGAACACCGCCGCACGCATACTGGATGCCGACGGGCTGATAGAGGAGATCGTTAACAACTACGCGCGGATCAGTTTCACGGCCGCACCGACGCTCTTGTCCTGGCTCGCCCGCCACCGCCCGGCGGTCTACGAGGCAATCCTTGCAGCCGACCATGAGAGCCAGGAGCGCTACGCCGGCCACGGGTCGGCGATTGCATGCTGCTACAACCACATCATCATGCCGCTGGCGACCCGGCGTGATAAGCGGAGACAGGTCGTCTGGGGCGTCCGCGACTTTGCGGCAAGGTTCGGCCGGATGCCCGAGGGGATGTGGCTTCCGGAGACCGCGGTCGATCTCGAGTCGCTCGACCTGATGGCGGAGGCCGGGATCCTCTTCACCATCCTTGCCCCCCACCAGGCGGCGAGGGTGCGGGAGATGGGGACGGCAACCTGGACAGAGGTCGCTGGTGAGACCCTGGATACGACGATGCCATATGTTTGCCGCCTCCCCTCGGGCCGAAGGATCGCGATCTTCTTCTACAACGCCGGGATCTCACAGGAAGTCGCGTTCGGTGACCTTCTCTCAAACGGGGAGCGGTTTGCCGAAAGGCTGGCCGAGGCGTTCTCGCCCGGGGGAGAGCGCTCAGAACTTGTGCATATCGCGACCGATGGAGAGACTTACGGCCACCACCGCAAATTTGGGGATATGGCGCTCGCTTACTGCCTCCGATCGCTCGAATCGCACCAGAACGTCAGCCTCACGGTCTATGGCGCCTACCTGGCCGCCAACCCCCCCACCCATGAGGTCACCATCCAGGAGGGGACGTCCTGGAGCTGCCCCCACGGCATCGAGCGCTGGCGGGAGGACTGCGGTTGCAGCAGCGGCGCGCACCCTGCGTGGTCACAGGCCTGGCGCGGCCCGCTCCGGGAGGCGATCGTCATGGTCCGGGACACCATCACACCCCGCCTGGATGAGGCGCTCGCTGAGATCCTCGATGACCCGCTGACGGCCCGGGACGATGCCGTCAGCCTCGTCCTGGGCACCTGGTCAGATGAGGCTGTGGAGGCATTCATCGCCAGGCACACCACCGGCAACCTCTCTGCGGAAGAGAGGCAACGGCTCCTGGCGCTCTTCGAGATCGAGAGGCAGGCGAACCTTATGCAGACAAGCTGCGGCTGGTTCTTCGATGATATTGCAGAACCGGGGAGCGTCCAGGTCATGCGCCACGCAAAACGGGCAATTGATCTCACCCGGCGGGTTCTCGGCCTCGATCTCGAACCGGCGTTCGTCGAGACCCTCCAACGGGCCAGGGGCAACGACCCCGGGCACGCAACCGGTGCTGAGGTCTACGACGCCCGTATCAGGCCGCGGGTTTTCGATCTGCCCCGGATCGCGGCCGGGGTCGCCCTCTACGCCCTCTTTGGCCTTGAACACCCAGCGGCCACCTCCGGGATGCATGCAATCCAGGTGGAGTGGCCATACCGCCTGAACGCCGGTGATGGGCGACGTATCCTGGGGAGGGTTCACCTGCGGTCCCGCGCTGCGGGAGAAGAGGGGGCCTATGACACGGCCGCACTCTTTGACGGGATCGATCGCATCGTCCTCGGGGTGAACGAACCCGGCGGCGATGCGGCGATCCGGGAGGCGCTCGCCGGCCCGGATCCGGCCGGGGCGATACCGGCGGGTTTCAGCCGGCTCTATACCGCAGCAGACCTCTCCGACGAGGAGAGGTGGGCGATAGCCCGCGAGATGATACCGGGGATCGAGGAGGCGGTCTGCGGGGTCTACCGGGATGAATCAACCCTGATCCGGACGCTCAAAGACCTCGGGGTCCCGTTACCCGGGGCCGCAGCCCACCTCGTGGCGTATGCCGGGAGCAGGTGCCTGGCCTCGATCTTCGAGGAGGGGTGCCCTGACCCAGGCCGATTTCTGGCGATCGCAAAGGAGGTGGAGGCCCTGAACGCTGCGCCCGATATACCTGCCCTGGCAGCGGCAGCGGCGAGGAGGATCGAAGGGTCTATCCGCGCGGCGGCGGCCAGACCCGACGACCCCGCCCCACTCGAAGAGATTCCGCGCATCGTCGGTTGCGCGAGGCTGCTTGAACTGCCTCTTGACCTCTGGGAGAGCCAGAACATCTGTATCAGGCTGCGCGGGCACTACACGGAGATGTGCGGGCGTGCCGGACGTGGAGATGGCGGTGCAGAACGGTGGGTGGAGGCCTACAGGAGGGCGGCGGTATCCCTGGGCGTGCGTGCTCTTCAGGGGGCGAGATGGGGATGAACCGGCGAGGAAGCGGGGTTCTGCTCCATATAACGTCTCTCCCCTCGGCATACGGGATCGGCGACCTGGGTCCCGCGGCACAGCGGTTTCTGGATATCCTCGCCGGTGCCGGACAGCGCTACTGGCAGATCCTCCCCCTCAACCCGACTTTCCCGGCGTTCGGTAACTCCCCCTATCAGAGCAACTCGGCGTTTGCCGGGAACACCTGGCTTATCAGCCCGGAGCAGATGGTTGCAGACGGTTTTCTCGACGCCGCTGATATCGCGGACCCGCCATGGTTCCCGGTGGACCGGGTCGACTACCCCCGGGTGATCGACTACAAGAACAGACTCTTTGACCGGGGGTTTGAGCGGTTCAGGGAAAGGGGCAGCGACTACCGTTACGAGGAGTTCACGGTTGATAACGCCTCATGGCTCGATGATTATGCTCTCTTTGTGGCCCTGAAAGAGCACTTTGCCGGGCGGGCGTGGGGCGAATGGCCGGTCGCCGTCCGGGACAGGGAGCAGGAGCCGCTGGAGAACTGCGCCGCGAAACTTGCCGAGCGGATCTTAAGGGAGAAGTTTCTCCAGTATGTTTTTGACAGACAGTGGAAGAGGTTCAAAGACTGCTGCCGTGCCCGCCATGTCCAGGTCATCGGGGACATCCCGTTCTACGTCACCTACGACAGCGCCGATACGTGGTCAAACCCGGGACTCTTCAAACTCGACGAGCAGAAGAGGCCGACTGCCGTCGCGGGTGTACCACCGGATCTCTTCAGCGAGACCGGGCAACTATGGGGAAACCCTGTCTACCGCTGGGAGGCGCACAGGGAAGAGCGGTTTTCGTGGTGGGAGAGCCGGATCGAGCGCGCCCTCGTTCTTCTCGACAGGCTGCGGCTCGATCATTTCCGGGGGTTCGTCCAGCACTGGGAGGTCCCGGCCGGTGCGGCGACGGCGCAGAACGGCCGCTGGGTCGATGCGCCGGGGCGTGAACTCCTGACGCACCTTGTCCGGAGCAGGCCGTGCCTCCCGATCATCGCCGAGGACCTCGGTTACATCACCCCCGATGTCCGCGAGATGATGGCACTGTTTGGGTTTCCGGGGATGAGGGTCCTGCTGTTTGGGTTTGACGGCGATATAGCAGAGAACCTCCACGCACCCCACAACATCGGCCGAAACTGCGTCACATACACGGGCACACACGACAACAACACCGTCCGTGGGTGGTTCGAGCACGAGATCACCGATCGCCAGAAAGACCTCCTCTTCCGCTACATAGGAGGGTCGGTGAGCGCCGACCAGGTGCACAGGATCCTTGTCCGCCTCGCGATGCTCTCACCCGCAGAGACGGTCATCATACCGATGCAGGATATACTGGGTCTCGGGCGGGAGGCACGGATGAACCGGCCGGCCACAGCAAAAGGAAACTGGGAATGGCGGCTCCGCCCGGAGCAGATGAGGGAAGAGGCCATGCAGGAGTTTGCGGGGATGGCAGAGGTCTATGGGAGAAGTTGAAAAGACCACAAATGACTCAATAATTTCGATATCATCTATACATAACGTCTTAACTAATTACGCATAATCGAGCCAGGGCGGTATTCGGTTGACTCCAACTCTCAAATTGAATTTCAATCGCAGAAGCAAGATCCGAGAGGGTGGAGAAATACTTGTTATGAGTAGCCTTCTTTCGAGTCTCCTTCCACACTCGCTCGATCGGATTCAGTTGAGGGCTATAGGGAGGAAGGAATTCAAGGATCAACTCTTCCTTATGCTTCTCCAGCCAAGGCTTGAGCATTTTTGCATGATGGTATCGACTGTTGTCCAGGATCAGGCATAGGATCCGGTCTCTTTTACGGAAGGAGAGAAGTTTCTCGAGAAAGTCCTGGAAAGTGGTTGCATTGAAAGTCTCACTTAACTGGTGCACTAAGCGACCAGTTCCAATCGCCACTGCCCCGAAGACACTGATATGGAATCGCGTGGGTTCCTGCAATACCACTGGATCCCTCTCCTCTGGAGGTATCCACATACTGCATCGTGACCCATGCTGCTGAAAGTGGCACTCATCCAAACTCCAGATCTCGAGAGTATCATCCTTCTCCAGTTCTGCAAGTTTTTTTAAACGCCTCTTGAGCGACCGGGTCGCCCCGTGAGATAACTGGTCGGGGCTTTCGCTGTCGAAATCCCAGTTGATGGAAGAGGCGCTGGGCCTGCCTAATCCCGAGTGTGATCTGGTATCTCTCCTTCAGGTGATGGCTCAGGAGCCTCCCGTCCCACAGGTTCTGCGAATACCCTAAATCTCGGGGATTCTTCCGAAGGTCCTGGTCAATCTGCTCCTTTACTGCGTCCGAGATTCGGGACGGTCTTCCCGGACGACTGTCATCGTGCAGCCCTTCCACACCGCGGGTATTGTATGTATTTACCCAGTTCTCGATAGTTGTCGGGGAGTGCCCCAGAATCTCTGCTACCTCGTAACAATCGTAACCCTTCGCTACGAGAAGAACTCCATGTAACCGGTGATCATACCGTGAGTCTTTCGATCGACCGATCTGCTGCTGGATCTCCCGGACTGCTGATGCGGCGTCCTTCACCAAGAGTTTTCGCAATTGTATCCCCGTATTCTGGATGTGATGTGATTCTATATTAATATACTGTAGGAATTATGACGTTATGTATAGATATGGGGAAGATATCAAAAGGAATATAATAACTGTGAGAAAAACTACACCAGCAATCAGAGGACAGGGTTCCATGGAAGATTCCATCAGCGATCAGTTCGATCATGTCCCGGAACGGATCTCCGGCCTTGTCGACCTGGCATACAACCTCTGGTGGAGCTGGAACCAGGAAGCCCGGATACTCTTCAAACAGCTGAACCATCAGGCGTGGAGGACAAGCGCCCACAACCCGATCCGGATGCTTCGTGAGATCCCGGTTGAGTTCCTGAACCGGGCGGCAAATAATCCAGCTTACTGCCACCGCTACGACATCATCATGCACCGGTTCAGGGAGTATATGAACACAGCCGGAACATGGTTCCCAGAGAACTACGCCGACCGCCCCCCTTTGACGCTCGCCTACTTCTCGGCGGAGTACGGACTCCATCATTCGTTACCCATCTATGCAGGCGGACTCGGGTTCCTTGCCGGCGACCACTTGAAGGAGGCAAGCGATCTCGGGATACCGCTGG
>Ga0208693_1001744_pt1 | contig 15102 bp, 13 predicted proteins | sample AD_UKC071_MetaG_FD_184438 | JGI IMG/M metagenome (GOLD analysis project Ga0208693, IMG submission 184438) | Active sludge microbial communities of municipal wastewater-treating anaerobic digesters from USA - AD_UKC071_MetaG (SPAdes) (version 2) | ecosystem: Engineered > Bioreactor > Anaerobic >... | reverse complement strand
ATGTGCAGACAGCCGCAGAGGCGACGGGGCTGGAGTTCCCGGATGCCCTCGCCCAGTCCGGGGCGGACGCCGGGTAGTCGTCACTCGTGGACAATGGGGCGGGTGACTAATCAGAAGCTGCCCGCGACGGCGGATCAGGCGTTCGATGCGGCCGCCGGAGCCCACCTCCCCGACCCTCCGATGACGGACGATCAGACGTCCGTGGACGACGGTGTGGATGAGGCTGCGGTGGAGCGTGCGCTGCGCGCCGGTCTGGAGCAGTTCGACCTCGATGAGTCCGACCTGGCACTGCTGTCTGCTGACAGCGGCAGCCTCGACGCCGGCACCGAGCAGGGCCCGTTGCCGGTCGTGGCCGTGGTCGGTCGGCCCAACGTCGGCAAGTCGACGCTCGTGAACCGGATCCTCGGTCGCCGCGAGGCCGTCGTCGAGGACGTTCCCGGGGTCACCCGCGACCGGGTCGCCTACGACGCCGAGTGGGCCGGGCGCCGCTTCACCCTCGTCGACACCGGCGGCTGGGAGATCGACGCCTCTGGTATCCACCTTCGGGTCGCCGAGCAGGCCGAGGTCGCGGTCGAGCTGGCCGATGTCGTCATGTTCGTCGTGGACGCGACTGTGGGTGCGACCGACACCGACGAAGGCGTGGTCAAGATGTTGCGGCGCTCGGGCCGCCCGGTCGTGCTCGTCGCCAACAAGGTCGATGACCAACGGTTCGAGGCAGACGCGACGACCCTGTGGGGGCTCGGTCTCGGCCAGCCCTGGCCGGTGTCGGCCCTGCACGGCCGCGGCAGTGGCGATGTCCTCGATGCCGTTTTGGAGGTGCTCCCGACCGTCTCTCAGGTGGGCCGAGCTTACGCCCGGGGTGGCCCGCGCCGGGTGGCGCTCATCGGGCGCCCGAATGTCGGCAAGTCGTCCTTGCTCAACAAACTCATCGGCCACGAGCGGGTCGTCGTCGACGATGTCGCCGGCACGACCCGTGACCCGGTGGACGAGTTGGTCGAGCTCGGCGGCAAGACGTGGCGGTTCGTCGACACCGCCGGCATCCGCCGTCGCGTGCACCAGACCCGCGGGGCCGACTTCTACGCCTCGCTACGGACGCAGACTGCGCTGGAGAAGGCGGAGGTCGCGGTCGTCCTCATCGACGCCGGGTCAGAGCTCACCGAGCAGGACATCCGGGTGGTCCAGCAGGTCATCGACGCGGGCCGGGCCCTGGTCATCGCCTTCAACAAGTGGGACGTCGTCGACGAGGACCGGCGGTACTACCTGCAGCGTGAGATCGACAAGGACTTGGTCCAGGTGCCCTGGGCTCCTCGAGTCAACATCTCGGCCCGTACCGGACGCCACCTCGACCGCCTCGTCCCGGCGCTCGAGACCGCGCTGGCGTCCTGGGACACCCGTATCCCCACGGCCAGGCTCAATGCCTTCCTCGGCGAGATCGTCGCCGCGTCACCCCACCCCGTGCGCGGCGGCAAGCAACCGCGCATCCTCTTCGCTACCCAGGCGTCGGCGCGCCCGCCGCGGTTCGTGCTCTTCGCCAGCGGATTCATCGAGGCCGGATATCGGCGGTTCGTCGAGCGCAAGCTGCGCGAGCGGTTCGGTTTCGAGGGCACACCGGTCGAGGTGAGCGTCCGAGTCCGCGAGAAGCGCAAGCGCTAGGACGGTGGCGCCGGGCACGGCATACCGCGCGATTTCGGGCCCTGGTATGCCGTGCGATAGGGTTTCGTTCGCTCTCGGGGCTGGTTCCGGCTTGGTCCGACTTGGTCCTCGGGGCAGCCACGGGCTGTGGCGCAGCTTGGTAGCGCACTTGACTGGGGGTCAAGGGGTCGCAGGTTCAAATCCTGTCAGCCCGACCAAAACCCTTGCGATGCAAGGGGAAACGGGTCTCGGAACTTCGGTTCCGGGGCCCGTTTCGTGTCAAGTGACCGCTAGTGTCTCCGCTCGCGACCTCGGCTGACCCTGTCTGCGGGCACGGAGTCGGTGTCATCGGCATACAGATCGATATCGAGGCGGATGCCGCGCCTCCCGAGTGCTGCCATGGTCTCGGGCGCCACCGACACTCCTTCGTTCTCGTGCTCCATGAACCAGCCGCAGAGCAGGTTGACGTCGTAGTGGTCAGTGAGGGTGGCCCATACCGCCGGGTCTGATGACAGTGGGTTGAGGATCGCGCAGACTTGGCAGTCCATGTCGGCAGGTTCGGTCTCAGTGGCCGTGCGGAGCCACATGCCGAACGTCGTCGTCCTGCTCCCCGAGTCGGGGCCTATTGAGTCGCCCTTTGCCCATCCCTTGGTTGGCTCGCATCCGTGCAACGATGACACGGCGGCGGGTGTCAGCAACTCGCCTGTAATCCTCAGCGAAGTGGCTGAGCGCGCAAGACCGGCCACACCGTCAGGTTCTGGCCACCCGAACCGTGGATCCGGCGGATACTCGGGACGCGAGCGCGTCCAAGGCGCGCCCACCCGGGAAAGGGGTGCGCTCCGCCCGTCACTTGTTGTCTTCGTGACGGCAGACTGTGCGTGTGAACATCAACGGTCTGAGGTTCCGTGAGTGGACCACACCGACGGGATTCGCGTCCTCGGCCTTGTTTCAAGAACGACTCTCTTGCGGGATCTACATCCTGCTCTTCGCCGACGGGGAGGAGTATGTCGGCCAGACGGTGCACTTCCCGACACGGTTCTCGACGCACCGGCGTCGCTGGACCGACATTAGGGCGGTCAGATTTGCCGCTGTGCTCTTCGAGGATCTCTACGAGGCTGAGCGAGCCGTCATTCGACATCGGACTAGTGCTGGGGTTCGCCTACGAAACCTCACCCTGCTATCCCAGCCGCTCGGTTCCTCGCCGTTCGATTTGATCGTGGACCGTGAAGTTCAGGCAGCGTGGCTTGAGGTCGAGGCGACCAATGAGGGGCCGGTTGACCTGGACGAGCAGCGGGTGCTGATCGCGCAGCGTCGCATCCGGACGCGCACTCGCCTGGATGAGTTGCGCGCACACACTCGGTTCCAGGACGTGCTTGAGTCCGTCGCTGGCTACATCGCGTTCGTGATCCCGTGGCCGCATCAGACCGAGGGAATGCAGTGGACCTTGACGGCTCTGCCCTCGACCGCACTAGCCCGTGACAACCGTCGACTGGCAACTCTGAGCATCCACAACGTCGAGGTGCTCGTGCTCGGTGAGAGCCGTGACGCTGACGGTCAGTGGCATCCCTACACGTTCATGAACACCGGTCTGATGTCCCGAGTGCCTTCCGAAATCGCACACCTGGTCAGCAAGGTCGACGGCTATCGCTCTGCCGGGAGAGTGCATCGGATCGAGGTCGCAGGATGCGACGCTGTCCTCGATCTGTTGTCTATACCTCGAGTGCGATTGGCCGCTCGGTCTCTCGCTCTCGGGCAACTTCGCAAGGGCCAGAGCGTCTTCTCCCGGTTTCACAACGATGCGTTCGCGGACGAGGTCTTCGCCAAGCTGTCTGGGTGGACGGTCCAACCTGCGAGTAGCCACACCGGCTGAACCGAGCCGGACGGGACGGCATTACCGTCCCTTCGGGGGGAGCGCTGCCAGGCCTTCGTGTTGCCTTCGGGTGATGGTCGTCTCCCAGGGTTAGAGTGGCCGCGTGTCGGAGGCGAAGGGCCGCGTGCGCGGCGCGAGCAGCGGGGGAGGCGAGGTCTCCCACCGCATCGTCACCATTCCGAACCTACTGTCCTTCTTGCGCATCCTCGGCGTGCCGGTCTTCCTCATGCTCATCCTGCGCGAGCACGACGGCTGGGCGATCACGGTGTTGGCCTTGGCAGGTTTCACCGACTACCTCGACGGCAAGATCGCCCGCACGTTCAACCTCGAATCCCGCCTCGGTCAGTTGCTCGATCCGGTGGCAGACCGGCTCTACATCGTCAGCACGGTCCTGGGCTTGGCCTGGCGCGACATCATTCCCTGGTGGCTGGTGCTGGCCTTGGCCGCGCGCGAGCTCGTCATGGCCGGCTTCCTGCTGGCGCTCAAACGCATCGGCATCATCGGCCTGCCGGTTCACTTCCTCGGCAAGGCGGCGACCTTCAACCTGCTCTATGCCTTCCCGGTATTGCTGCTCGCCCAAGGCGACAGCACCGTCGCGCACTGGGCGCTGCCGATCGGTTGGGCGTTCGCCTGGTGGGGGATCGTCCTCTACTGGATCGCCGCAGTTCTGTATGCCGTGCAAGCGATCGGCTTGCTGCGGCGCAGACGGGCCCACGCATGACCGCGACACCCCGCCCCGACGCCTCGATGAGCCTCATCACCGAGCTCATGGAACGGCCGCTCGAACCCAGCTACGCCGCGGCGGCCGACCGCCGGGTCGACGTCGGTCTGCCCCCCGCCACATCCACCCGCAGCGTCACGGTCGTCGTCATCGCGGTGCTCGTCGGGTTTGCCGTCGCCGTCGCCGCCCTGAGCCTGCGATCCACGTCGTCCGTGGTCGGCCGGGCCCGCGCCCAACTCATCGGACAGATCAATGGACGCCAAGGCGTCGGAGACCAACTCTCGGTGCGCATTCAGGCATTGGAGACGGAGATCGCGGCAATCCGGGCCTCGGCCTTGGCACCGTCCGGGCAGTCGGCCCTGCTCGCTGAGCTCAAACGCCTCCAGGTCGCCGCGGGAAGCGTGGCGGTGACCGGCCCCGGACTTCTGGTGACCCTCGATGATGCCGCCTCCACCAATGGCAGCAATGCCGACCCTCGAGCCAACAGCGGGTTCGGTGACGGCCGGGTCACGGCCACCGACCTGCAGGTCGTGACCAACGGGCTATGGGCGGCCGGAGCTGAGGCGATCAGCATCAACGGCCAGCGGTTGACCACCCATTCGGCGATCCGCTTCGCAGGACAGGCCATCCTCGTGGATTTCCGGGCCTTGGCCCGGCCCTATGTCGTCACCGCCATCGGTGACACGACGGCGATGCAGGGCGCCTTCGGTGCATCGACGGTCGGCAGTTACGTCAAGGCGCTGACCGACAACTACGGCATCCCCGTGACCATCGAAGGCAGCGGGTCGCTCACGTGCCCGGCGAATTCGGTTCCAGTGCTTCGGTATGCCGAGCCTTTGGCACCTGGTTCGTCGGCGCCGACCACCAGCGTCCCGTCGAGCACGGCAAAGCCGAGCCCCACGTCTGGGACCAAGAAGACCGGCACGACCAGCAAAACCACGACAGCGACGCCCAAGACGTCGACAGGTCCCGCCCCGGCAGGCGGACCAGCGCGAGCAGAGGCGATCGACCCATGACCCTGAAGGAGCACGCATGATTCCGGCACTTGGCCTTCTTGTCGGGGTCGTCATCGGGCTGCTGCTGCATCCCACGGTGCCGCTGTGGCTGCAGCCCTACCTGCCGATCGCCGTCATCGCCGCCCTGGACGCAGTCTTCGGCGGTGTACGCGCCGTGCTCGACGGCTTCTTCAACGACAAGGTCTTCGTCGTCTCGTTCCTGTCCAACGTCCTCGTGGCCGCGTTCATCGTCTTCCTCGGCGACCAGCTCGGCGTCGGATCGCAACTGTCCACCGGGGTCGTTGTCGTGCTCGGGATCCGGATCTTCTCCAACGTCGCCGCCATCCGCCGACACCTGTTCAAGGCATGACGGCCGGGGCCGGGAAGGGAGACGACGTGAAACCGAGCAAGCTCCCCGGGGTGGGCCGGTCGTTCCTGCGAAGGCTCCGCGCGAGGCGCGCCGCCGGGCCGGGGTCTGCACGGCATACCTCGGCCCCACCCGTCCGCTCTGGACCCGAGCCCACCCCGACAGCCGGTATGCCGTCCACGGCCCCTCCCCGGGCCGTGCCGGAGCGGGGGATCGTTCCCACGACCGGCGCGATCCCGCGCCAATCTCTCACCGCGCCGACAGCCCGGACTGCCGCCAGCCCGACCGTACGGGACCCCGCGGAAGCCGGGCACCCCGAGGACAGCCGAGATGCCACCTGGCGACGCTTGCGACGGATGGGCAAGCCTCGAATGTCGCGCAGCAACGTCCTGGCGACTGCCTTGACCTTGTCTTTGGGCTTTGCCATCGCGACCCAGATCCAACAAACCCAAGAGACCGGGCTGGCCAGCCTGCGACAGGACGAGTTGGTGCGGGTCCTCGACGACGTCAACCAGCGGTCATCTCGCCTCGATCAGCAGGTCCGCGAGCTCGAGGCTCAACGTGATGTCCTCACCTCGGGAGCCAACACAGCGGCCGAGGCAGCGGCTCAGTCGCAGAAGCGTCTCGACCAGCTCTCGATCCTTGCGGGGACCGCGCCGGCCCGAGGCCCCGGGATCGCGCTCACGATCAGCGACCCCGGCGGAGCGGTCCGCGGTCCGGTGTTGCTCGATGTGCTCCAGGAGTTGCGCGATGCAGGAGCGGAGGTGGTCCAGGTCGGCGCGGTGCGAGTCGTCGCCGGGTCGTTCTTTACCGACGCGGGGAGTTCGGTGACGCTCGACGGTCAGCCGCTGACCCGCCCTTACGTCTTCATGGCCATCGGTGACCCCAAGACGATGGCGTCGGCGATGCAGATCCCGGGCGGCATCGTCGACACCGCCCGCCGGCTCGGGGCCAATGCCGTGGTGGAAGAGCGGCGCATCGTCGAGATCACCGCATTGCACACCCCCAAGACCCCTCGTTACGCTCAGCCCGTCCCCGAGGCGGGCTCGCCCGGCGGCAGCAGCTGACCGACTGATGGTCGACCAAGGCGGCGGCGGACCCACCGCAGCGTCGTGACAGAGCGATGGAAGGCACGAGATGAGCGAGTTGGACTACCCCGAGGACCTGCGCTACACCACCGACCACGAGTGGGTGCGGGTCGGCGCCGATGGGTCGGCGCGCGTGGGGATCACCGCTTTCGCCCAAGATGCGCTCGGTGACGTCGTCTTCGTGTCCCTGCCTGCGGTCGGTGACGCGGTGACCGCCGGAGACAGTTGCGGAGAGGTCGAGTCGACCAAATCGGTCAGCGAGATCAACGCCCCAGTGTCCGGCGCGGTCACCGCGGTCAATGCGGCCCTCGATGCGACACCCGAGTTGGTCAACACCGACCCGTATGGCGAGGGCTGGATGTTCGAGATCGGCGACGTGGCCCCCGGCGCAGTGAACGAGCTCATGTCGGTGACGGCATACCGCGACTCGGTGAGCTGACCACTGTCCCGGCGCCCTCGGCTTGTCGTGCGAGCGCCGAGGGCTGCTAGCCGCGTGTCCCTGGGATGACGTATCCTGCCCAGACCGGAGGTGCACGCCGTGACGTGTGAGCCTGCGGTGAATGGCCCGGTGTCGACACCCACCGCGGCAGATTGGAGCCCCGCGATGAGCGACCACGTGAGTGCGACCCCTCCACCGCGCCCTGGCGAGCCCACGACGATGCGGTTCCGCGGATCCGCGGAACCGGTCGAGTACATCGAGCACGAGCACGGCCTGAGCACGGACGACCAGGCCACGATCGGAGCCCTGCGTCCGGGCACCGCGCTGCTGGTCGTGATGCGAGGCCCCAACAACGGCGCGCGCTTCCTGCTCGATGACGACTCAGTGTCCTCGGGCCGGCATCCCGACAGCGATATCTTCCTCGACGATGTGACCGTCTCACGGCGGCACGCGGTCTTTCTGCGGACTCCGGCAGGGTATGCCGTGAAGGATGTCGGATCGCTCAACGGCACCTACGTCAACCGTCAGTCGGTCGAGCAGGTCACCCTGCGCGGCGGGGACGAGGTCCAGATCGGCAAGTACCGCTTCGTCTACTACGCCGGCTGACGCCGGGAGACTCGGGTTGTCTGCTCGCTCAGCGCGCCAACGAGGCCGCTCCATCGGCACCGTTGTGGCCGAACTGCAGCCTGCCTTCCCCGAGCTCACCATCTCCAAGATCCGGTTCCTCGAGGCGGAGGGGCTCATCACGCCCGAGCGCACCCCCTCCGGCTACCGTGTCTATTCGGCGGCCGATGTCGAACGATTGTCCTATATTCTGACCGCTCAGCGTGACCGCTTCTGGCCGCTCAAGGTCATCCGCGAGGCGCTCGACGCCCTCGAACGTGGGCTGACCCCCGGAGAAGACGTCACCCCGAGCGTGCCAGCCGACACCTCAGACCGAGCTCTGCCGGCTCCCCAGATCCTGGCCGCCCCGGGCACCTTGCGGGTGACCCGGTCGGAGCTCGGCACCGCGAGCGGTCTGGACAGCTCGGCGCTGCAGGCGCTGGAGTCCTACGGTCTGCTTCGGGCCGATGCCGGTGGCTACTTCGGGGAAGCCGACCTTGCGGTGGCCCGCGCGGCGGCGGCGCTCACGGCATACGGGATCGAAGCCCGTCATCTGCGGCCGTTCCGCTCCGCGGCGGAGCGCGAGGTCGCCCTCGTCCAGCAGGCCCTCGGGCCGGTGACCGCTGGCCGCGACGAGGTGGCTCACCGGGAGGCCGCCGCCGACGTGCTGCACCATTGCCTGGCGCTGCATGCGGCACTCGTGCGGGCCGAGTTCACCCGCTGAGCGGCGTTGGCCTGAGTCCATCCCGGGTAGCGTGAGGGAATGATCCCTGTCGACGTTCTCGGCGTCCGGGTGGAGCTGCCCACCAACCAGCCCATCGTCGTGCTGCGGGAGCGCACCGGCGATCGTTACCTGCCGATCTGGATCGGCGCGCCGGAGGCAAGCGCGATCGCCTACGCCCAGCAGGGCGTCACCCCACCGCGTCCGCTGACGCACGACCTCATCGGACTGCTCCTGGACAGCCTGGGACACACCCTGGAAGCGGTGCAGATCGACGCGCTGCGCGACAAGGTCTTCTACGCCACGCTCGTCATCGACGGGAAGCGCATCGAGTGCCGGCCCAGTGATGCCATCGCCGTCGCGCTGCGCACCCAGACGCCGATCTCCGTGGCTGAAGCGGTCCTCGACGAGGCCGGGATCGCCATGGCACCTGAGCAGGACGACGAAGTGGAACGCTTCCGGGAGTTCCTCGACCAGGTGTCGCCCGAGGATTTCGAGGCAGCCGAGGGCGAAGGGCCGCCGGAGTCCTGAGCTTCGCCCGCAGTGGACGGTAGATCAACCTCAAGTTGACGTTGATGTTACTGTTGTGACTCGTGCGACACGAGGGGCAGAAGGTGAAGCGGTGATTGACGATGAGGGCCGCGGAGCCGTACCGTCGACCTTGAAAGTGCACCGGTGTAACTACACCCCAACTGCGCCCCAACTACGCCCAGGTATGCCGTCCACGCGCCAGTCACGCGTCGAGCGTCCTACGTCGTGACCCGGCCAGTTGGGACAGCCGCACCGGCTCCATTCGTCGATAGTTGCTCCCAGCACCGAGTTCAGCTCGGCCGCAGCCTCTCCAGGAGGGCGTCGTGACCGCCACCAACCCGGCACCTCGTGCGATGGGCGCTGCCCAGGGACTGCTCTTCGACGCGGACCTGCCGGTGCTCAACCCCGACGACGGCTACCGCGGGCCAACTGCCTGCCGGGCGGCCGGGATCACCTATCGGCAGCTGGATTATTGGGCCCGCACCGGGCTGGTCGAGCCATCGGTGCGCTCGGCCACTGGCTCGGGCACCCAGCGGCTCTACGGCTTCCGGGACATCCTCGTGCTCAAGGTGGTCAAGCGACTGCTCGACACCGGTGTCTCGTTGCAGCAGATCCGCACCGCGATCGAATGCCTGCGTGAGCGGGGCGTCGACGACCTGGCCCAGATCACCCTGATGAGCGACGGTGCGACCGTCTATGAGTGCACCTCCGCCGACGAGGTCATCGACCTGCTCCAGGGTGGTCAGGGCGTGTTCGGGATCGCGCTCGGGCGAGTATGGCGTGAGGTCGAGGGGTCGCTGTCCGAACTGCCCAGTGAACGGGCCGAAGACGAGCGCCTGAGCGCCGCCTCCGACGAGTTGTCGGCCCGACGGGCCGCACGGCGGATGGCCTGATCGCGTCCAGAGCACGACGCTGTCCTGCTGCCCGACCCGGGCGGTAGACTGCTGCCCGCCACTCACACCTGCGCGGGAGAGTCTCGGTCCAGATCGTTCGCCGAGCGCCGAAGGGGCAACTACCCCGGAACCTCTCAGGCCAACGGACTGCGCAGGATGGCAACTCTGAGGGACGCCGCCGTCCGACAGAGGGGGCGTCCCATCGGTCCATGTTGATGTGTCGGAGGCCCCGTTGTCACTCTCGTCCGCCCCGCTGCCCGAGTTCGCCCGTCGCCACATCGGCCCAGCCGGTGCCGACATCGACCACATGCTCGAGGTTGTCGGACAGCCCAGCCTCCAGGCCATGGTCGACACCGCGGTCCCCGGGCTCATCCGCGCCCAGGACGCCCTCGACCTCGTGGCCGCTGACGACGAGGCCGCTGTGACGGCAGCTTTACGTGAGCTCGCCGGGCGCAACACGGTGCTGCGGTCGATGATCGGCCTTGGCTACTACGACACCCACACTCCGCCTGTCGTCAAGCGCAACGTGCTGGAGAATCCCGCGTGGTACACGGCATACACGCCCTATCAACCCGAGATCTCGCAGGGGCGTCTGGAGGCCCTGCTCAACTTCCAGACCGTGGTCAGCGACCTCACCGGACTGCCCATCGCGGGCGCCTCGCTGCTCGACGAGGGCACCGCCGCCGCGGAGGCCATGACGCTGATGCGCCGCAGCAGCAAGGCGGCCAAGGACGCCGTCCTGCTCATTGACAGCGAGACCTTCCCGCAGACGATCGCCGTCATGCAGACCCGCGCTACCCCCCTTGACCTGCCGCTCGTTGTCGCCGACCTGAGCGCCGTGACTAGCCCGCAGGAGTTGACCGCGGCAGCCGGTGGTCGGCCCGTGTTCGGCGTCCTCGTGCAATACCCCGGAGCCGATGGCGAGGTGCGCGACTGGAGCCGGCTGGTCGAGGTCGTCCACTCCGCCGGTGGCCTCGTGACCGTTGCCACCGATTTGCTCGCCCTCACCCTGCTCGCTGCGCCGGGAGAGTGGGGCGCCGACATTGCGGTAGGCAACTCGCAGCGGTTCGGGGTGCCGATGGGTTTCGGTGGCCCGCACGCCGGGTTCATGTCGGTGCGCGCCGGGCTGGAGCGATCCCTCCCCGGCCGGCTGGTGGGTGTCTCCGTCGACGCGCTCGGGGCTCCGGCCTACCGCCTTGCGCTGCAGACCCGCGAGCAACACATTCGTCGCGAGAAGGCGACCTCCAACATCTGCACGGCGCAGGTGCTGCTCGCGGTGATGGCCGGCATGTATGCCGTGTGGCACGGCCCCGCTGGTCTGGCCGCCATTGCCACGCGCGTCGCCGCCACCACTCGCCGGCTGTCGAAGGCGCTGGACGCCCACGGCGTCGAGGTGCTGACCGCCCAGCCGTTCGACACGCTCCGGGTGCGCGTGCCGGGCCGGGCTCGGCAGATCCAGGCCGCGGCCGAGGTGGCTGGCATCAACATCTGGCTGCATGACGCAGACACGCTGTCGATGTCCTGCGACGAGACGACGACATCCGCCGATCTCGGCACGCTGCTGTCGGCATTCGGGGCATCGGGCACCGTGCCCGAACCGTCGGAAGCCCTCACCTGGCCCGAGGCGCTCGGCCGTGACACGGCATACCTCACCCACCCGGTGTTCCACGAACACCACAGCGAGACAGCGATGTTGCGCTATCTGAGGCGGCTGTCCGACCGCGACTTCGCCCTTGACCGGGGGATGATTCCGCTCGGGTCCTGCACGATGAAGCTCAACGCGACCACCGAGATGGAGCCGGTCACCTGGCCGGAGTTCGCCGGCTTGCACCCCTTCGCACCTGCGCATCAGAGCGAGGGCATCCGCGCGCTCGTCGGTGAACTGGCCGACTGGCTGGCGACGATCACCGGCTACGACGCCGTCTCGTTGCAGCCCAACGCGGGCTCTCAGGGCGAGTTCGCGGGGCTGATGGCCATCGCGGCCTACCACCAAGGCCGCGGTGAGGGTCACCGGCGGATCTGCCTCATCCCGGCCAGCGCCCATGGCACCAACGCGGCCTCGGCCGTCATGGCCGGGCTGTCGGTGGTCGTGGTCAAGACCGCGCCCGGCGGGGACGTCGACCTCGATGACCTACGGGCCAAGATCGACACGCACCGCGACAATCTCGCGGCCATCATGGTGACCTACCCCTCGACCCATGGCGTCTTCGAAGACACCATCACGGAGTTGTGTGCGATGGTCCACGACGCCGGCGGCCAAGTCTATGTCGACGGGGCCAACCTCAACGCCCTCGTGGGTCTGGCGCAACCGGGACGGTTCGGCGCCGATGTATCGCACCTCAACCTGCACAAGACCTTCTGCATCCCCCATGGGGGCGGGGGGCCGGGTGTCGGCCCGGTCGCGGTGCGGGCCCATTTGGCGCCCTATCTGCCCAACCATCCATTGGCACCGGAGGCCGGACCTGCGACCGGTGTCGGCCCGGTGTCGTCGGCGCCCTATGGTTCGGCGAGCATCCTGCCGATCTCGTGGGCTTACGTGCGTCTCATGGGGGGAGCGGGGCTGACCCGGGCCACCGAGCAGGCCATCCTCAGCGCCAACTACATCGCGGCGCGGCTGCGGGAGCACTACCCCGTGCTCTACAGCGGCCAGGGCGGGCTGGTCGCCCACGAGTGCATCCTCGACGTCCGACAGATCACCGCCGAGACGGGTGTGACCGTGGACGACATCGCCAAGCGCCTCATCGACTACGGCTTCCACGCTCCGACGATGTCCTTCCCCGTCGCCGGCACCCTCATGGTGGAACCGACCGAGAGCGAAAACCTCGCCGAGCTCGATCGCTTCTGCGACGCGATGATCGCGATTCGCGGCGAGATCGCCGCGGTGGGTCGAGGTGAGACGAGCGCCACCGACAGCGTGTTGCGGGGGGCGCCGCACACGGCATACCAACTCGCCGGTGGCTGGGACCGCACGTACGACCGCGTCTTGGCAGCCTTCCCACCTGGGGTGGATCCGACGGCGAAGTACTGGCCCCCGGTGGCCCGCATCGACGGGGCTTTCGGCGATCGCCACCTGGTGTGTTCCTGCCCACCACCAGAGGCCTTCGAGGGCTGACCGGGCCGGCTTTCCGGCTGCGCAGACCGAATCGTGGCCACCAGACGGTTCCGGGGACCACCCGGCAGTGAGTAGGGTCAAGCCTGCTGAGCGGGGCATTGCCGACTGAGGAGATCGTGCGTGGCGAAGAAGGCGAAGAAGCGCAAGCCGAAGCGGATAGCGGACGCCCCGCTTGTTCCGGAGCTGGTCCCGCCGCAGCTGCGGCCTCGGCGGGCGCTGGACTACGACCTGGAACGGCAGTCCGAACACATGGCCGTCTCGGCGCTGCGTGCTGCCGCGCCAGGCATGGAGTACCTGCTCACGCGCTACCCCCGCAAGTGGCTGCGCAAGGACGTTGTCGCGGGTGTGGCCGTGGCGGCCTACCTGGTCCCGCAGGTGCTCGCCTACTCCGCGATCGTCAATGTTCCGCCGGTCGCCGGACTCTGGAGCGCGCTCGCGGCCATCATCGCGTATGCCGTGATGGGCGGCTCACGGGTCCTCTCGGCCGGGCCGGAGTCGACCATCGCCCTGATGGCCGGCGCTGCGATTGCCCCGTTGGCCGGCGGTGACCCCCAGCGGGCCCTGTCGCTGTCGGCCGCACTGTGTCTGGTCGTGGCCGGCTGGTGCCTGATCGCTCGGGTGCTGCGGGCCGGCATCGTCGTTGAATTGCTATCGCAACCGCTGCTCGTCGGATACCTGGCCGGCGGAGCGGTCCTCATGATCGTGGGCCAGCTCGGCAAGGTGACCGGGACGAAGGTGTCCGGCGAGAGCATCGTCGACCAGATCCAGTCGTTCCTGTCTGTCGTGGGTAACACCAAACCGCTGACCCTGGCCGTCGGCCTGTCGACGCTCGCGCTCATCCTCGTGGTGCGCACAGTGAGTCCCGCGCTGCCCGCGCCACTTATCGCGGTCGCTCTGGCGACGGCGGTGTCGGCGCTGCTCGGCCTGGCCGAGCAAGGCGTGGCGATCGTCGGACAGGTGCCCTCCGGCTTGCCGATGCCGCACCTGCCCGACGTGAGCATGACCGACCTCAACGCCCTGATCCTCGCCGGGTTGGGGGTCGCCGTGGTCGGTTACAGCGACAACATGCTCATCGCACGTGGTTTCCCCGCGCCGCTGGAAGAAGGGGAGACGAAGGCCGACGTGCGAGTGGACCCGCAGAAGGAACTCGTTGCCCTGGCGGGCGTTCAGGCGGCGATCGGCTTCTTCAGCGGCTACCCGGCGTCGTCGTCGGGGTCGCGCACTGCCCTGGCCATCGCCTCCGGTGCCCGCAGCCAGATCTACTCGCTGGCGGCTGGGCTGTGCATCATCGCGGTGTTGTTCTTCGCCGGGCCGCTCATCTCTGCCCTCCCGCAGGCCGCGCTGGGTGCCGTAGTGTTCTACGCCGCCGGCAAGCTCGTGTCGATTCCGGAGTTCCGTCGGCTGTGGAACTTCCGTCGACGCGAACTGGTGCTGGCCGTCGTCACCATGCTCGGCACGGTGATCATCGGCATCCTCGCCGGCGTCGTCCTGGCCATTGCCATCAGCCTGCTCGAGATGACGCACCGGTTGGCACGGCCGCATGAAGGAGTGCTCGGCCGGGTCCCTGGGCTGCCGGGCATGCACGACGTGGCCGACTACAAGAAGGCTCGCACCATTCCCGGGTGCATCTTCTATCGCTACGACGCGCCGCTGTTCTTCGCCAATATCGGTGACTTGCGCGAGCGGGTCGAGAATGTCATCGCGCAGGAGAACGCTGCGTTCCCGCAGAGCCCGGTGCGATGGTTCATCCTCAATGTGGAAGCCAATGTCGAGGTGGATGTCACCGCTGCCGACGGCCTGCGCGAGTTGGCCCAGGAGTTGGCGGCGCGCGGTATCGAGCTGGGGCTGGCGCGCGTCAAGCTCGACCTCTACGAGCCCCTCGACCGAGCAGGCGTCATCGACGTCATCGGCAAGGACATGCTCTTCGCCACGCTGCCTGTAGCCGAGAAGGCCTACCTGGCCTGGGCCACGGCCCAATTGCCCACCGCCGCACCCGCGCCCGAACCTGAGGTCGTGGAAGAGGCCGAAGAGCCGGACCTGCTGCCCTGGGAGCGGCCGGACGACGACGACCCCGTCGAAGGGGAGGAATTGGCGGCCCCGCCGTCCCCCGCAACCGACGAAAGCGACCAC
>Ga0208693_1001733_pt1 | contig 15167 bp, 15 predicted proteins | sample AD_UKC071_MetaG_FD_184438 | JGI IMG/M metagenome (GOLD analysis project Ga0208693, IMG submission 184438) | Active sludge microbial communities of municipal wastewater-treating anaerobic digesters from USA - AD_UKC071_MetaG (SPAdes) (version 2) | ecosystem: Engineered > Bioreactor > Anaerobic >... | reverse complement strand
GTCATTAAGGATTGCATCCATTTCAGCGCGGGAGCAGTCTTTATAAGCCTGAGGAAAACAATCGGCCAATAATCTCGCCGCTTCCTTGACATGGCTTAAGTTTGATTTGTCAAAGAAATCTATTTCAATATTTGCCTTCACTAAATTCATAAACTTAAACCCGTTATTTGTACAACTCTCTTATAATTAATGATTTGAAAAGATAAACAACAGCAGCATTTTTCAAATATGTGGATGAAGTGACAACCCTTGGCTGATGAATTGTATTTTATACTATTTTAATTTTATCACATCAACAGCCATGATGCCTTTATCTGTAATAATAGTCTTGAATTGCACAAAATCTCCTACCGATACTCCTTTATATTTGCAATTTGAAACATGAAAGAAAATGTCTTTAGGAGCGCTTTTTATAAACCCAAAACCTTTTTCTGAGTTATAACGACAAATAGTACCTTGTTTTGATTTAGTTATGCTCAATTTTTGCAATTTTTCTAGTAAATTCTCATCATCATAGTAATCTATGTGCATTTTTGATAATATATTCTCACGTAATATATCACACTCTTCATAAGCAGAGCCATAATTTGTTTTCTTTAGGGCAATAGCCTTATTCAAATACCCAATTGCTTTATTTAGTAGACCATAATGATAATAAACTTTAGCAAGGATATGATAATTTTTATGGTTATTTTGTCCGTACAGTACGGATTGTTGAGCCATTATGTAAGCTTTATCTATATTATTGGTTAGCAAGTATATTTCTGCTAAAAACCTAAATAAATAATCTTTTTTGTTTTTATCTAATAACTTTAAAATAGTTGTAATAGCATTTTCATTATCACCTAACTTTGAATCAATAAAGGCTGATAATTCAACAACATAATATTTATTACTTATTGGAAGATTTTTTTTTGCTTTTTCATAATCACCATTAAGAAAATATGTTTTTGCTAAATTATATTTAGCAAATTCATTCGTCGGCTTAATATCTAAAGCAATCTGGAATCTTCTGATTGCTTCATTACGATAGTTAGGAAGATCCATTAAAATTTTGCCATGTAAAAAATTGATGTCATAATAGGTACTACGTTCTTTTTGTTTTTTGCTTTCATCAAATGTATCCCACAAACAATGACAGTCTTTTAGATGCTGCATGGCAATCCAATATTCTGCTTTTGTCAGTTTTTTATAATTACCTATGCTTTTAATATAAGCATATGCTAATCTATACTTAACCACAAAATAGTCCGGATAAATCAGTAATGCTTTTTTAAACCAGTAAATAGCCTTATCCCACTCTTCTTGACTATAGTACTGATAACCGATCAAGTAAGGCCATTTAGCGGAATGTGGTTCAAGTTCATACAATTTTTTAAAATATATAATAGAGTCATTATATTTGCCCGCCCGAGATAAACACCATCCTGCCCGTTCACAAATGTAAGTTGAGAAAGATACCTCATTTAAAAGTTGAACATATTGATCGGCAGCCTCAGACCATTTAAAATCCTTTTCTAATTGTTGAGCATGTTTCAAATTTCTGTCATCTATCATATCACATGCCCATCTTGTATCATTTTTACTTGACTATTAGTTAATATTGAGTATTTCAGTGGCACTTTATGGTGTCTGAGTACCTCTGTTGTTATTTTCCTATACTCATAATTTCCTTCGATGTTTTTTGCCGTTCCGAGTTCAATTTTTCCGAAAGAAAACTGGCATGAAATAAATCTGTTCTTGCCAATTCCTGCCACGAGTAATTGATCGACAATTAATTCACCACTATTTAATTTAATAAGACTTTCATTCTGAATGTCATTAAGATAATTTAAAATACTAAAGTGATTTAGGTTTATTATAAAAAATTGATTATCATTCAATTGCTTAATTATATAATTTTTCATATAGCATCAGTTTATTCCTCACAGATATATTGTAAACATTTTTTAATATGCTCGTCTGCATCATTTTTTGATTCAATTAACATGGTAGAATCGGTCGCCCCTGCAATATCTCCATAATGAAATAAAGCATGTCGTATTGTCTTATAATAATTATAATATTCTTCTAGCTTGGACTTGAGTTTTGCATCTACGTTAATATTTGACTTTAAACAGTAATGTTGTGTGGTTTTATCTTGATAAAAATGTGTAAACCCTGTTTTCGATATTATATATCCGGCTTTATTAAACAAATATTTCATATGACCTTCAAGTGCCCGTAAAGCTGGAAAAACATATTGCGAATAATCTTCAGACTCAACATAATATTTCAAATTAATAATCGCTTGACGAACAAAGCGTTTGATATTTTCCGGATAGTCTTGAGGAAAAACGGCTGGACATATTTTTTGGAATAGACTATCTATCATTTTTGAATCAATACTTTTTCTATATGCATCGCCAAAAATAGAATCTGCATTCTTTCCAAGCAATTCATATACATAAGTTAAAAATATTTGAAATAAAATTGTATTGGCTCCTTGTACAAGCAGTTTTCTTTTTCCGGTTTTAAAATACGTAACAGATAGTTTTTTATCATCCAGAAGAAGTTTATAAACTAATGAATTGGCTTTTTCATCTTTTTTAACTGTAATCATAGAATGGTTTTCCGAAAGCAAATTAATAATAGTTTTAAGTTCTTCAAGTTTAAAATATGATACGGAAAACCAATGATCGCCTGCAATAGGTACTCTAGCATTATCATAAAGGGCTCTTCTAGCTAATTCATCTGCTTTATCATTATACTTATTGTTACTATGTCCTTTAACTTTTTCAAATTTAACATTTATTAAATCAATATATTTATTCATGTATATTGAGACATACATATCCGCAACATTGCTTTTTACTTTCCATTCACCAGATGGCCATTTACCTATCCCTTCATAATCATGATAGATTTTTAGTTTTTTATAATTATTGGACACAGCCCAATCCATGGCATTAATTGCCCCAAGAATTTCTCCGATAATATTTTGGGATGATATGTATTTTTCATTTTTGGATGAACCACATATTTCATGTTCATTCATGTCTAAATCAATAATTAGCACTCCATACGAATAGCGGTTTTTATCTTTGTCATAACTACCATCACAAAAAGCAACAACATATCCTTCCTCAATATCATTTTTTATAGTTTCTTGAAAAATATCAATATCATTTAAATATGCTTCAGCTTCTTCTCTTGTATCAAAAGACTTATATTCAGCTCCTGAAAAACCTTTAATAGATTCCTCGCATGCTTTCCAATTCTCAAATATACCTTTCGTACGACCAGATTTTACTGCATAATATTTCATAGTCTTTTCCCCTTTCATGTTATAATGGTAACTTATACTTAATTATAACATGACAAAATTACAATTACAATAATATTACTATAGATAATAAATATAAATTTATTCAAAATAGTATCATTAATCGTTGAAAGAAGGTTTATGTTTATAAAATATTATTATCAAACCAATTTAGATAAATTAAAAGAAATTCAACAATTCCATTTGATTTTTGCCGGATTCGGCTCGTCGATAACCGCAATCTCCCATAAAGATTCTTCCATCTTCCCGCATTCCTCCGCTGCCCTGCGCTCGATTTCCTCCCACGATTATTATTTCGGGGAAAAATTAATCCGTGATTGCGATCACGTTTGGCGGCGGCTTGTTTTCCGCTCCCTAATCTCGTCGTGTTCGCGCGGGACGCCGGAAATAAGCGGCGCTTGCGGGTCATGAATCCCATGATTTTCCGCAACCAGCTTCGGGTTATAATTTGCATAGCAATAACGACACATATTCGGGCAAGTATTATACATTCCGATATCGACGCTTTCAACGCATCCGCAATCCGCCCGCTGGTTCCTGTCCTTTGAGAGGCTCAACGGGCGGCCGACGAGTTTTTCCAAGAGACGGTCATCAACGCAACGGGAGCGCTCAATCCCCGCCTCTTGCAAGACAATCGGCTCGGCGCAAGCGTCGATCGCAAGCCCGTAACGGCGGGCTATCCCCGCGAGCTTGGCGCTTAAACCGAGCTGCTCGTCAAAGGAAAAGCGGGATAACGCGAGCGCTTTGGCGTTGCTTTTAACCCCGCGGTATTTTGTGTCAATAAAACTAATCGTGACCCGGCGCGTGTGCGCGCGAAGCTCAAAAGCGATCTTTTCAAAAGCGCGTAGATGATAATCGACCGAATAGCGCGAGTTGATTAAGATCGGGTCATACCGCCAGATCACGCGGTCAGCGCCGATTTTTTCCGACAGCCGTTTAAACGCCGGGATGATTACATCTTTTTTATCCGGGATGTTCGGTTCGATGTCTTTCCCGTACGGCGTAATCGTGAACTGGAAATAATACTTGTAATCACGCAGCTCGTCGAGACGAGCCAACATCGGCAGCGGGTTCTTTGTCCAAAAAACGATTCCCAAAACTTTGTCCGGAGAAAGATCAATCGCGTATATCTGCCGGCGGTTGAAAGGGTTTCGGATCAGGACGGATCCTTCTTGGATTATATTATAAAACCAATTAGAATAGTATGCGGGAATATCGGTTCTTCTGCTGGCGCTTATTATCACCCGTCTCACCTCGCTTCGCCGGATAAATTATATCACGAATATCCCGTAATTAAAATAGATTTTCAGATCGCGCTAAGAAAAAGCCCCGCGCCAACGACGGGGCTTTTTTAAAACGATAGACCGACGATTTTCTTTGTGATAAGTTCCTTTAACTCATTTTTAAAAATATAGTAATTGTGCCGGTAACGGATTAAGTCGATTTCATATTTTTGATAATCAAGATCCAGTCCCCCTTTAGAACAAACCATCAAAGCAAAACTACAAACATTTATCTTTTTTCTTAAATCGCTCATCTTTTTTAAATCATCGTTTCCGTAATTACAAGTATCCTTGCATTCGATAAAAAAAACGAGCGTGTGGAGATCGATTAACACGTCAATTTCTTGAATGTTTTGATCTCTTGTTTTAATGAGCGCCCCCCGGTAGGCGGTCAAACCGATCTCCCTACAAGCCTCGGCCGTCAAGTATTCAAGCCAAAACCCGCTGTTTTCAAAAAAATCGCTGATTTTCTGGCTATAAAGATACAGTATCAAGAATCCCTTCTTTTCGATCGTTTTCACAATCATATTGTTTTCTTTCAAACATCCGTATACGCAATCGAAACATCTTTTTTGCTTCGGGGGGAGGAGTTCCAAAGAGACAATCATAACGCCGTTTTTGACGTTAATCATTACTTTGTTTTTAAGAATGTTTTCCAGAAAGTTATACCAGACGATCGGGTAGTTAATAATCAACTTTAAAATCTCGCGGATAAATCTTTCCTCGTTTTGGTCCAGCGAATAATAGTAAAGCAAAAAGTCGTAATCGGCGCGCGCTTCCAAATATATCACCCGATTAATTTATATAAAAATTAAACTTGGCTTATACGGAAATTTGCTCTTCCGCGATTCTTTTTTTAAAAGGGGAATAATACTTCAGGGTAATCCGGATAATCGCCAAAACGGGCACGGCAAAAATCATTCCCAGGATGCCGAAAACGCGTCCGAATAAAAGCAAAAACATAATAACGACCAAGGGATGGGTCTTGATCCGACGGCTGTGAATATAGGGACTTAAGAAATGGTTTTCAAGTTGTTGAATGGCATAGATAATCACCGCGACGGTAAGCGCCCGCTTGGGCGAGGTAATCAAAGCGTATAGGACCGGGAAAGCGGCGCCGATATAAGGACCGAGATAAGGAATAACGTTTGTTACGGCGATGACGATTGCGAAAAAAACAGCGAAATCAAGCCCGATAACCAGGAACACGATCGTGCAAACCACGGTCAAGATCACCATCACCAAAAAAGAACCGCGAACATAGGATGAGATCGTCTGATTAAGCTCGCCGAGATAGTTCTTAAAATGAATGCGCCCGGAATCGATTAGCCGTTGGCGGACGGAACATAGTATTTTCTCATAGTCAAGCAAAAAATATATCAAAATCATCGGCACAAGCACGAAGTAACTCACGTAACTGATGATTTTGTCAATGATGATTCCCGGAAGGGAAGAAAGGTTTTTCATATGCCGGCTGAAAAACGCGCTGATGTTGCGGAAGGTGGGACGATAATTATCGGGGAGAAAATCGAACTGTTGGGCGAAGCGATCGCAAATCGCCTCAATCTCCGCCGTAATCTCCGGCATTTTCTCGACAAGCACCCGGATTTCCCTCATCAGGTACGGCAAAACCGACGATGTCGCGAGCACCGCCGCGATCACAAAAACCGCCACGACAATCGCGACGGCGAGCCATCTTTTCGATACCCGGACCTGAATGGCGGAAACAAGCGGTTGTAAAATAAAAGCCACGGTGAAAGCAATCAAAAACGGCATCAAGAGGAAAAGCGCGAATTTAAGCAACGAAAGAATAAAGGGAAGCGCGAGATATGTTACGTAGACCGTTAGCATTAGAAGCAATACGAAAATCAACTTTTTGATATGATTGTTTATCATAATCCCACCACATTATATAATATGTGAAAAATCGGGATTTAAACTAAAACAGCAGTTAATTATAAAAAAAAGGAAGCTTTACGCTTCCTGTTCGTATCCGTCGGGATTTTGTTTTTGAAAGTTCCAAAGCGACGCGCACATCTCGTCAAGTCCGCGCTCGGCCTTCCAGCCCAACTCTTTTTCCGCCTTGCCGGGGTCGGCGTAGCAAGACGCGATGTCGCCGGGACGGCGATTGGTAATAACAAAGGGAAGTTTTTTACCGCAGGCTTTTTCAAAAGCTTTGATTACCTCCAAAACGCTATAGCCGGTCCCGGTGCCAAGATTATATATATGAACGCCGGGGGAGCTAATTTTCTCGATGGCGGCGATATGCCCCAAGACCAAATCAACGACATGGATATAATCGCGCACGCCCGTCCCGTCGGGGGTCGGGTAGTCGTCACCGAAAACATTAATCCGGCTTAGTTTCCCGGCGGCCACCCGGGCGATAAAAGGCGTTAAATTATTCGGGATTCCTTTCGGATCCTCGCCGATGAGTCCGGAAGAATGGGCGCCGACCGGGTTAAAATACCTGAGGATAACGACTCGCCAATCCGGTTCGGCTATATATTGGTTTTTCAATATATTTTCAATGGTTAGTTTCGTTTCCCCGTACGGGTTGGCGGGAGAAAGGCGGCATCCCTCGTCAAGGGGAAGTTTCTCCGGATCGCCGTAAACGGTCGCGGACGAGGAAAAGACGATATTTTTAACGTCAAATTCCCGCATTACCTGAAACAAAACCAATGAACCGTAAACATTGTTTTCATAATAAAGCAAAGGTTTTTCGACGCTTTCCCCCACCGCCTTTAAACCGGCGAAATGGATTACCCAGTCGATCTCGTTTTCCGAAAAAACGCGCTTCAGCGCCTCGCGGTCGCGAATGTCCGCTTCGTAAAACGGGAAATCTTTTCCAGCGATTTTCTTTACCCGCTTGAGGCTTTCCTTGCTTGAGTTGGCGAGATTGTCGATGACGACGATATCGTAACCGCGCGCCAAAAGCTCGACGCACGCGTGACTGCCGATATAACCGGCGCCGCCGGTGACCAGTATTTTCTTCATTAATACGCTCCTTTAGTGTCTTGATTGTTATAATTATTATATCAATCTTTGAGGCAAATGGCAATAACAAATGACTTATTAGTTTGCGCCGGTTTTTGTATGTTATTTCCGGATTATCCGCGACCTGATAACCGGCGCAAGACGTTTCGCGTTTTAAATAAAAACCCGCAAACACGGGCCTGATTGCGGGTTTTCAGTTATTTAATTTATTTATTAACCCAGTATTTCATCGTGCGGATAAATTGGGCGGTATAGCCCATCTCGTTGTCATACCAGGTAATAACCTTAACGAGTTGTTTGCCGTCGACATCAAGCAAGGAAGTCGCGAGGCCGTCGACCAGCGTTCCGTAAGTGGTGCCGATAACGTCGGTCGAGACGATCGGGTCTTCCGTGTAGCCGAGAGTTTCGTTCGCGGCTTCTTTGAACGCGGCGTTGACTTCTTCGACCGTCACGGGACGCGCCGGTTCGAAAACGAAATCGACAACCGAACCCGTGACTACGGGCACGCGAAGAGCGACCCCGTCAAGCTTGCCTTTCAGTTCGGGGATAACCGAGCCGATGGCGGAAGCGGCGCCGGTCGTGGTCGGAACGATGTTTTCCGCCGCGGCCCGCGTCCGGCGGGATTTGATGCCTTTCTTATGCGGTCCGTCAAGCGTGTTTTGATCGTTCGTGTAAGCGTGAACGGTCGTCATAAAGCCTTTTACCACGCCGAATTTATCATGCAAAACCTTGACGACGGGAGCCAAGCAGTTCGTCGTGCACGAGGCCGCCGAGATAACCGTCTCGCTGCCGTCAAGAATATCGTGATTCACGTTGTAAACTACCATCTTCATATCGCCTTTGCCCGGGGCGGAAATCAAAACTTTCTTCGCGCCGGCTTTAATATGGGCTTCGGCTTTCTCTTTCGATGTGAACACGCCGGTGCATTCCAAAACGACATCGACGTTCAACTCTTTCCACGGCAAGTTATGAGGATCTCTCTCAGCAAAAACCTTGATTTCCTCGCCGTCAACAACGATGGCGTTCTCTTTCCAGGAAATGCTGTTTTCTTTGTAACGACCTTGAGCGGAATCATATTTCAATAAATAAGCCAAATCCTCCGCGCCGGTCAAATCGTTAATGGCAACTACATCAAAATCATCGGAACCGAACATCAAGCGGAATGCTAAACGGCCGATTCGACCAAAACCGTTAATTGCAACTTTTACTGACATTTGTTAACCTCCTTTAAATTCATTCCTATATTATTATATACTATTTTTCAGATATTTACAATTAATTTTCATGGTTTGTTGGCGTTTTCACTCATTTTTTTCATCGCGCGGCGCGCCAGACTTCCCGCGCCTTTTTCACCAACGCCCTAAACTCGGAGAAACCGATCGCCTGTTCGTCGTCGCTTACCGACTCGCTCGGGGAGGGGTGGACTTCAAGCATCAAGCCGTCCGCCCCCGCCGCAACGGCCCCCAAGGCGAGCGGTAAGACAAGGTCGCTTCTTCCCGCCGCGTGCGAAGGATCCGCGATAACGGGAAGGCGCGTGATTTTCTTCGCGTATGCTATCGCCCCGAGGTCAAGGGTGTCCCGCGTCAAAGGCTCGAACGTCCTGATCCCGCGCTCGCATAAGATCACCGTCTCGGCTCCCGCTCCAAGCAAATACTCGGCGGCGTAGAGCCATTCCTCGACCGTGTTTCCAAACCCGCGTTTTAAAAGAACCGGTTTTCCCGTCGCGCCCGCGGCCTTGAGCGTCGCGAAATTTTGCATATTGCGCGCGCCGATTTGAATTATATCGACGCTCTCGCGGAAAAGATCCAAAACGCTTAAATCAACGAGCTCGGAGACGATTTGAAGATTGAATTCCGCTTTTATTTTTTTTATGATCTCAAATCCCGCGGCGCCCAACCCCTGGAATGAATAGGGCGAGGTCCGCGGTTTGTAAGCGGCCGCCCGAAGAAAGCGAACGTTTTCCCGCTCCAAAAACGCCGCCGTCTCCGCCATCCGCTCGTAGTTTTCAAGCGAACAGGGACCGGCGATTATTAGCGGCTCTTCCCCGAAGGGAAAACCGCCGAGGTTTATCAATTTATCATATGCTCGCACAAGTTTCATTTTTCGTCACCAATTAATAATTTAAGCGCCCGCTCGTAGCCTTCAAACCCCAAGCCGGAATAAAAACCGACGCACGCGTCGCGAATCACCGAGCGGCGGCGGAATTCTTCCCGCGCCCCGATGTCGGTCAAATGCACTTCCGCCGTTTTGATCCCGACCGCGGCGATAGCGTCGCGCAAGGCGTGGGAATAATGGGCGAGGGCGCCGGGATTGATGATTATGCCGTCAAAGCGGCGGCGATAAGCGCGATGGATGGCGTCGATAATTTTTCCCTCGCAGTTGGATTGGAATATTTTTATCCCGACGCGGTATTTCTTCCCCAGCGCCCGCAGGTATTTTTTCAAGTCCGCGTAACTGCGTTCGCCGTAGATTTCCGGTTCCCTGACGCCGACCATATTAAGGTTCGGTCCGTTAACGACTAAAATATTCATCCACAATCACCCCAATTTGTTTTATTTCGCCCGCGCTCACGGTTATATCGGCATAGCGGCGGTAAAGCCCCGCCCGCTCTTCATAAAGGCGATCCAAATCTCCCGGTTCGCGCGCGAGCGGCCGCGTGCCGTCAAGCCGCCCCCGCAAGACGGAAAGGGGAGTATCCAAATATAAAATTATCCCGTTAGCCCGTAAACACGCCATCGCTTCCGGGTTTAAAACGATGCCGCCGCCGGTGGATATAACGAGCCCCCGTTCGCGCGCGTATCGAATCGTTATTTCCGCTTCTTTTGCCCGGAACGCTCCCTCGTTTTCGGGATTAAGAAAAACGCCCGCCGACGCGAGTTCAGCGTCAATATCGACAAACCGGCGACCGAGTTTTTTGCTTAAAACTCCGCCAAGCGTGGTCTTCCCGCCGTAGGGCATGCCGATCAAAACAATATTGGCCGCCTCCCTTTTTAATTCGCGATAAATACGCTCCGCATCCCGCGTCTTATCAATCCCGGTAAATATTTTGTAAGCCTCAACCGCCTGACCCACGAGCATATACAGTCCGTTATAAGCGGGGACCTTCAGGCGCTCGGCTTCCAACAAAAGCGGCGTTCGCGCCGGGTAATACAATAGATCGATCACCGTTTTCAGGTCGGTAAAACCATCTAGCGGAAAGAGCGGCTTCCCGCCCGCAGCGCCGTACGGCGTCGCGTTGATAATAATCTCGCTATCAACAAAGGATGAGAAACTCTCCAGCGAATATTCGTTTTTCCCGCGCGGCGAGCGGACTAAGAAAACGAGCCTTTGGGGGTCGCGGTTTGCCAGGACCGCCGAAATCGTTCGCGCCGTCGCGCCGTTGCCGATGATCGCAATCTTCCGCCCCGCGGGATCGATCCGGTAATATTCAAGCATCGCCTCAAAACCCGCGTAATCCGTGTTATACCCGTAAATCTTTCCCGCCTTTTTGATAACAGTGTTAACGGTTTGGGTTACTTTCGCCTCGTGAGAGGTCCAATCGGCCATGGCGAAAGCGGCGCCTTTATGCGGGGCGGTAACGTTCGCTCCCTTATATTCGCCGGTAGTCAATATTCCCGCGTCAGGCGCCGGGAAGACGTTATAGCCGGCAAGGCCTAACAATCGGTATATTTCCGGGGAGAGCGAGCGCTCGATATTTTCTCCCAAAAGGAAATAATCATACTTCTGTCTTTTCTTGCTTTCGGAGAATATTCTCTTATAAACCGCCTCGACCGCCCGGCGCCGGGGTCCCGGAGCGACCCGAGCTAAAATTTCTTTTTCCCGGCCGCTGTCTTCAATCTTCTTTCCCGAAGCAAACTTTATCCTTCCGACGCGGTCGGTAAGACGGAATCGGCGGTCGAGGAGTTTCATCAATTCCTCGTCGACGGCGTCGATTTCCCCGCGTAAAAACGTTAAGTCTTCTTTCATTAAAACGCCCCCTCCCGCGCCATCAACTCGGCGATTGCGTAAAGCGCGAGCGCGTTCACGGCGTGAAGGCCTTTAATGGCGATAACCGTGTCATGCCGGCCGGTTACGCTTGTCGTGACATTAGTTTTTTCAATAAAATTAACGGTTTTTTGGGGGCGGCTAATCGACGGCGTCGGCCGGAACGCGGTCCGGAAAACAAGCGGCGCGCCGTTGGAGAGGCCGCCGTTAATCCCGCCGGCGTTATTGCTATGATATGCGACGCGACCGTTTTCATAACTCATCTCGTCGTTCGCGACGCTTCCCGTCATTCCCGCGAGCGCGAAACCGGCTCCGAACTCGACGCCTTTCACGCCCGGCACGGAAAAGACCAGGCGCGCGATCAGCGATTCGACGCCGTCGAAAAAAGGCTCGCCAAGCCCGATGGGAAGGTTCAGGGCGTATGTTTCCGCTATCCCGCCCAGGCTGTCCCCCCCGGCCGCCGTAAGGGCGATTTTTTCAAGCATTTTCTCCCGCGCCTCGGAAGAAACCGCGGGAAAAGCCTCCTCGCGAAGCGTTCTCAAAGCTTTTTCCTCCGGGTCAAATTCCCCGTCCTTTACGCCGCCCAACTCCTTGATGCGCGAGGCCACGATAATGTTTTTCCCGGCCAAGAGTTGCTCGCAAAGCGCCCCCAAGATCACGAGGACGACGGTCATGCGCCCGGAGGCCGTCCCGCCGCCGCGATAGTCGGCGTGACCGCGGTATTTATGATAATAAACGTAATCGGCGTGCGAAGGCCTCGCGATCCCGTAGTTTTCGCGATACGGGGCGCTGTCAACGTCGCGATTGGAAACAAGGACCGTAAGCGGGGCGCCCGTCGTAAGCCCGTTAAAAAGCCCGCTGATAATTTTGTATTCGTCCGGCTCGCGCCGTTTGGAGGTCACAGCGGTCATGCCGCGTCTTTGGTCCAGTCTTTTTCTGATTAGGCTCCCGTCGATCGCGACGCCGGCCGGGTACCCGTCGATTGTGATCCCGACGTATTCGCCGTGCGACGCGCCGAAAATCGTTGCCCGCAATTTTTGTCCGAACGTGTTCATAACAACCCTCCGATATATTCCCCGACGTCAAGGGAGACAATTTTCGCCTTCCCAATCGAACGCAACACGGGGACGCGGATGACGCCGCCCGCGATTTTTTTATCATGAAGGATATATTCCTTGATTTTTTCCATCGAGTAAGGCAAATTGATGTCAATCCCAAAGCGGCGGTAAAGCTCCGCGAGGGCGCTTCTCGTCCCCGGGTCCTTGGTCTCGCGATACATCCCGAAGGCGACGGCCCGGCCGTGCCCGACTTTAAAACCCGAGATACTCTCGACGGCGTGACCGACGGTGTGACCGTAGTTTAAGAGCAGGCGCTTGTTTTTGTCGAACTCGTCGGCGGCGGTAATCGCGGCCTTGATCTTCAGCGACCTATAAATAACATCCGGCAAAGAAAACGCGGAAAAAAGCGCCCGGAAAAGCTTCCGGTCAAAGACGAGACCGTACTTGATGATCTCCGCCATTCCCGCGGACATCTCGCTCCGCGGTAAAGTCGAAAGCAAATCGGGATCGACTATAACCAAGTCGGGATGATAATAGGTGCCGATTTGGTTTTTATACGGCCCGGTGTTGACGGCGCATTTACCTCCCAGGGCGCTGTCGGTCTGGGAAAGAAGCGTCGTCGGGACGGCGACGTAGTTACAGCCGCGTTTGTATAACGAAGAGACGAAAGCGCTCAGATCGGTTATCGTCCCGCCGCCGAAACCCAACACCGTGTCCGCTTTAGAAAAGCCCAGTTCAAGAAGGCGGTTAATAATCGCCTCGGCGGCGGCTAACGTCTTGTGCCGCTCGCCGGCGGGGAGAACATGCGTCGTCGCCCGGTGCAGGATTTTTTTCATTTCCCCGCCGTACGCCCTGGCGACGTTCGCGTCGGTAATGACGAGTATTTTTCCTTCCGGCGCGAATGACGCGAGCCGCTTAAACAAACCCGGCCCGACATGGACTTTGACCCGCCCGGAACTATAGCGTATTTTTATCGTTTTCACGGGATAATAATCTTCCCTCCTGCTTTTTGATAATCGGTGAAAAAGTCCGGGTATGATTTGGTGACGGCGTCCGCGCCCTCGATAACAAACGGCTTTTCCACGCGGCTCGCGATCGCTGCGAGAGCCATCACGATTCGGTGATCGCCGGCGCCCGTTACCCTGACGCCGCCGGGAAGTCTCCCGACGCCTTTTACCACGATCGCGTTTTCCCTAATTTCCGCCCGGCCGCCCAAAGCGTTGATCGCCCGGACGATCGCCGTTCGCCGGTCGCTTTCTTTATATTTCAACCGCGCCGTTCCGACAATCGCGATCTCGCCCCGGCCGACGGCCGCCATCGCCGAAAGAATCGGTCCCAAATCGGGATTATCGCTGATATCGAGCCGCGCGGACCCGATATCGCCCCGATCGAGACGGTACCCGCCGTCTTCATTTTGGAAATGAACGCCCATCTCGCCCATCAATGGCAAAATCGCTCGGTCGCCTTGGCGCGACGCGGGATTAAGCCCGGCGATCTTTAGCCCCGGGTTCAAGCACGCGGCCGCGAGCCAATTCGCCGCGTGGGAGAAATCGCCCTCGACAGTGAAGTCGGCGGGGCGATAAGCGCCGGAGGCGGTAACCGACCGGCCGCTAACAACGTAACTAATCCCGAAACATCGCCCGACCTCCATCGTCATGGAAACATAAGGATCGTCGACATCAATATCGACGATCTCTAACCGCGCCTTGGGAAGCAAAGGCAAGGCAAGAATCATCCCGCTTGCAAGCTGCGTCGTCTTTTTCCCGGAAATTCGAAAAACGCCTCCCTCAAGCCGACCGCGGACGCTTAATCCCTCGTTTTCGCGGGTCACGCGAAGGCCGGTTAAAGCGTCCAAATCGGGCGTCTCGACGCGTTCAAGCAAACGCGGGCTCCCGGCGATAAAGAATTCCGAACGAAAGGCGGCGATTACCGGTAGCATAAATCGCAAAGTCGAGGCGGATTCCCCGGCCCGGTAACTTCCCGCCGCCGGGGCCTGTCTTTCCCCGAAACTCACGGCGTCATCGCTTATATCAAAGGCGAACCCGAGCCCTTTCAGGCAATCGAGCGTCGCCAGCGTGTCCTCGCAAAAAAGCGGTCTTTTTACCCGACCGCCCCCAGCCAGGGCGGCGGCGATCAAAGCCCGGTGAGTATAACTTTTCGATGGCGGGACGTTAACGGTCCCGCTAAGTTTGCTCGGTATAATAATTAAATCCATGTTTTTTCTTTCTTTTTTATTTATTATACATCAAATATGCAAAAAAATAAAGAAAAACGACATCAACCTCACGGTTGACGTCGGTGTCGCCTTGCTTCAAAAAATCCTTCGATTAATCCCGCGGCCGCTTTGACCGTTCTTTCGTCCTCATCAAGCCTGGGATTTACCTCGACGACTTCAAGCGACGTGACGAGCCCGGACCGAGCGAGGATTCTCATCGCCGCCAGCGTCTCCTCATAGCTTAGGCCGCCGGCGACCGGGGTCCCGACGCCGGGGGCGGCGGCGGGATCCAAAACGTCCAGGTCGAG
>Ga0208693_1001721_pt1 | contig 15280 bp, 19 predicted proteins | sample AD_UKC071_MetaG_FD_184438 | JGI IMG/M metagenome (GOLD analysis project Ga0208693, IMG submission 184438) | Active sludge microbial communities of municipal wastewater-treating anaerobic digesters from USA - AD_UKC071_MetaG (SPAdes) (version 2) | ecosystem: Engineered > Bioreactor > Anaerobic >... | reverse complement strand
CGTCCAGGAGGCGGGCGGGGTGGCCGTTGATCGCGTACTCGGAGCCGCCCGAGCGGAACATCGTGCGCTTGAGCGTGACCTCGGTGTACTCGATCGGCAGGGCGCCGTCGGAGTTGTCGATGGTGAGGGCAACCTCGGCGCGGCCGAGGGGGGCGCGTCCGGCCGTGCCGGCGAAGATGACGTCCTCCATCTTGCCGCCGCGTAGGGACTTGACGCCCTGCTCGCCCATGACCCAGCTCAGGGCGTCCACGACGTTGGACTTACCGGATCCGTTGGGCCCGACGATGGCGGTGATCCCCGGTTCGAACAGCAGGGTCGTCGCCGATGCGAAGGACTTGAATCCCCGCAGCGTCAGACTCTTCAGATACACGGCTCACACCCTAACGATCGCGAGCCGTCAGGCGGACTTCGCCGAGTGGCGATCGCGGACCGAGGTGAACGTCCAGAGCTTGTTCACGATGAAGTTGATCGGCATCGTGACGACGATGGTGATGAGCTGACTCCAATACTCGCGCGACTGCAGGCCGGCGTTTTCGTGCCAGTACGGCTCGGGCAGGAAGAGCGGCGAGGTCGGGTTCGTGAGCGCGATCTTGATGAAGATCCCGACGACGGCCGCCACCGAGCCGACCGCGACGAACGGCCAGAACTCGTGCCAGAAGGGCGCCTTGTCGCCGTGCCTAAACGTCCAGTAGCGGTTCAGCACGAAGTTGAACACCACGGCGACGCAGAAGGCGCCGATCCAGACGAAGGTGGTGTAGCGGATGTTGTACGGCGTGCCCGGCAGCGAGATGAGGACGCGCTGTGCGTTGACCGTGCCGCCGTTGAGCTTGTTGAGGATCACCGTGACGATCATGTTCACCACGACGCCGGCGCCGCCGACCAGTCCGAATTTCACAAACTGGCGCAGAACGGTCCCGTGCTGGTCGTAGAGGCGCCTCACAAGCGCGAGAGTCTAGCGGTGGCCTCCTGTGGACGCCGTCGGCGCAAGTTCGTCCGGCTGCGCTTCAGTGGTGTGCCTGAGTTGAGGAGCCCATCAGGGCAGGAGGTCCCAGTATTGCTTCCGTGCTGGCATCGCGTGGATCACCATTTCCTGCCCGCTCTCGAAGACCAGCACGACGGTCTCGAGGAGTCTCGCGTGCGTGTCGAATCCAAGGCGGAGCTGGCGGTGCGGCCAGTCGTCCTCGTCGTCAAGAGGCTCGATCCACAGCGACCAGTCGGCCGCCTGCACCGCGTCCTCGTGACTTACGCCGTGCTTGAGTGCGTTCGGGTGGACCTTCACGCCGCGAAGTGAGCCAGCGCGCGTCGGATCGCCTCAGAGCGGCTGACGCTGTCCCGACCCGCGATGGCGTCCAGGGCGGCCACTTCATCAACAGTGAGCCTCACCGCGACGACCTGCATGGGCTCGGCGCCTCGACCCGGACGGCCCCGTCCGCGACGCTTGAGTTCCTCGACGTCATACCCAGCCTCAGCCTCGTCGGCCCACTGCTGGATCTGCTCTCGTGTGACTACATCCTCCCGCATGGAAATATCGTAAACGAAAAAGGGGAACTCTGGAAGACGCCTCGGCCCCGGCTTGCGCATGGGCTTGATCGGGCGAGCGGGGTCGCTCAACAGCGCGCGAGCGTGCGGTAACGGAGAGTAGACGCATCGCCGTCAGAGGTCGTTCCCCCGCCCTCTGGGAGGAATAGTCAAATCCTGTGGATCGGCGTGTCTTAGGCGGCGTTCGGTTGGGTGTCCGATTGGTCGGGCCGTTCGACCTGTTTGCCGTTGGTGAAGGGGACGCCGGCACGGACGAGGGCGACCAGGTGGGGGGCGTTCACCATCCGCCACCGGGCCTGGGCAGCTTCGATCAGCTTGAACGCCATCGCGATTCCAGCGGCTCTCGAGCCGGGGCCCTTGGTGACACGCTGCCGTAGCCGGACGGTCGCGAACGTCGACTCGATCGGGTTCGTGGTCCGCAGATGGACCCAGTGCTCGGCCGGGTAGTCGTAGAACGCGAGGAGCACGTCGAGGTCGTCGGTGATCTTCGCGGCGGCCTTGGGCCACTTGGCGCCGTACTCGGCAGCGAACACCTTCGCCGCAGCGATCGCATGATCCTTGTCTTCGGCCTGGTGGATCTCGGCGAGGGCCTTCTTCGCGTTCGGGTGGGCCGACTTCGGCAGGGCGGCCAGGACGTTGCCAGTCTTGTGGAACCAGCACCGTTGCTCCTTGGTGTCGGGGAACACGTCCCGGACGGCCCGCCAGAACCCGAGAGCACCGTCCCCGGCGGCCAGCACCGGGGCACGCATGCCGCGGCGTTTGCAGTCGCGGAGCAGGTCGGCCCACGATTCTGACGATTCGCGGAACCCGTCGGACAAGGCGATCAGCTCCTTGTGGCCGTCAGCGCGGACCCCGATCATCACCAGCAGGCAGATCTTGTCCTGCTCCAGGCGGACCTTCACGTGGATCCCGTCGACCCACACATACACGTAGTCGACGTCACGCAGGCTGCGGTTGCCGAACGCGTTCGCCTCGTCTTGCCACTGGCCGGTGAGCCGGGTGATCGTCGCCGGCGACAGGCCGGCCGCCGACCCGCAGAACTGCTCCAACGCCAGCGCGAAGTCGCCACTGGACAAGCCATGCAAGTACAACAAGGGCAGCACGTCGGCCACCTGCGGCGACTTCCGCGCCCACGCCGGCAGGATCGCCGACGCGAACCGCCTCCGCTGCCCCGTCGCCTCATCGATGCGCTTGTCGTTGACCCGCGGCGCCTGGACCGGCACCGCCCCCGCAGCGGTCGCGACCTGGCGGGCCGCGTGGAAGCCGTTGCGGACCACCAGCCGGTGCCCGTGTTCGTCGACCTGGTCGGCGTGCTGCTCGATGTAGGCGGCCACCTCGGCCTGCAACGCCGCTGCGAGCATCCGCCGGGCCCCCTCGCGGGCCAACTCGTCCAGCATCGACCCGCCCACCCCCGCCGGGGTGTGTTGATTGGCCTCGTTCTCGTCGGGGACTACCGTGAGCATGGGCGTACCTTCCCGAACCAGCGCGTCAACGCCGGTCCTGATCAGAGCTACTTGGACTTCAGATCATCCCCGGGAAGGTGCGCCCCTTCACGTCACCCCGCCGAGGACCATCCACAGGTTCTGATCATTGCTCTCTGGGCGTGGGCTGGCACCGAGGGCAGAAGAAGGACGACCGGTTCATGAAGGCCTCGCGCCGGATCGGCGTGCCGCACCGCTCGCACGGCCGACCCTCTTTCCCATAGGCCCGCAGACGTCTGTCGAAGAAGGACGACCGGTTCATGAAGGCCTCGCGCCGGATCGGCGTGCCGCACCGCTCGCACGGCCGACCCTCTTTCCCATAGGCCCGCAGACGTCTGTCGAAGTAGCCCGACTTCACGCGATTCCTACGTTCACATCCATTCCGGCACCGTACGGCGCATCAGGGCTTTGAGGTCCACAGCGAGTCGACAGGCAGAGCCATCAAGCGATCCCCCGCCCGTTGACCCGTCCCGGTCGTGAGCACAACACCCGCGAGGAACTCCGAGCCCAGTCGATCACGGAGCTGGATCAAGTTCTTGAAGTGCCCGGCACGTGCCACGGTCGCGGACTTCACTTCCACGCCCAACACTCCCTGCGGCGTCTCGACAATGATGTCGACCTCTGCCCCATGGCGATCGCGGTAGTGAGACAGCTCGAACTCAGTCGCCGACCAGCCTTGCTGTCGCATCAACTCACACGCGACGAAATTCTCCAAGAGAAGCCCGAGGTGATCGGAGCCTCGCGGGGACGCCAGATGGTCAGCACTCATCCCGGATAGTGCGGCGGCCAGCCCGGAGTCAGTGAGCAAGACCTTTGGCCGCTGAATCTGCCGACTGGTGAGACTCCGCGACCAACTCGGGACCCTCTCGACAAGGAAGAGAGCTTCGAGGATCTCGAGGTGGCGCAGGGCGGTTGCGCGAGCAACGCCCAGCGCCTCAGCGAGACGTTCCCCCACCAACTCACCCATGGGTGCTGCCGCGATCAGGCTCAAGAGTTTCCTCAGCGTCGCAACATGCGCCGAAGCCACGTCCGCCGCGTCGCGTTGCACAAGTCGATTGGCGTAGTCGCGCAGCCACGCCACCCGCACCCGCGGGGTCAACCCCTGAACTACGGGGTAGCCACCCGTGACAAGCCGCTCAACCACGTCCCGTCGATCGCTGGACACTGCGGCCGGCGGTGAACCACTGAGAGTGGATGTCACCCAATCACTGGGTTCTCCCAACAGTTCGTCCTGGGCGAAGGGGCGCAACCGCACGGTCATGGCCCTCCCTGCGAGGGAATCCTCGGCTCCCGGCAGTCGGAGCAAGTTGGCCGAACCGGTCAGCAGGAAGCGACCTGGACGGCGATCACGATCCACCTCTGCCTTCAGCGGAAGGATCAACTCAGGACAGCGCTGGATCTCGTCGATCGTCAGCAGCCCAGCCGGGCCGGCGGAGCGCAGGAATCCCACGGGATCATCGCTCGCAAAGGCACGAGTGACGTCGTCATCCATCGTTGCGTGGACGGCAGTCTCGGGCGCGACCATTCCCACCAACGTCGATTTGCCTACCTGCCGAGCCCCCTCCACAACCACGATGGGCGACGTGCTCAACAGTTCAGACACCCACGGTCGCACCGCACGCTGAAGAAGATGCATGACGCGAGTCTACCAATGCGCCGACCTTGGATTGACGTTTCGCCGAATGCAGACTGACGATTCGCCGCGGCGGGACCAGGTCCCCGGGGCGTCCGGTGCGTGGCGTTAGCTCGGAGTGGTGGGAGGCTGGCAGAGGGGGCAGAAGAAGCTCGACCGGTTCATGAAGTGCTCCCGCCGGATCGGCGTCCCGCAGCGTGCGCAGGGCAGGCCTTCTCGCCCGTAGGCGTTCAGCGTCCGATCGAAGTACCGCACTTCACTCGATCCGTTCACGCTCGAGATGGTCTGAGGATGGTCGTCGGTCATCGAATCTGAGCCATGCGGGCAGTGAGTCGCTGTGGTGGAGGACCGCAACGTTGTCGGCGGAGGGGACCAACGTGCCGTCTCGGGAGTCACCCATGACAACATCGATGGTGCCCTGCTCCCCGTGCAACGTAATGTGAGGGCACCACTGGCTTCCGCTCTCCTCATTCCAGGGGAGATAGTGGAGATCCACAGCGGTGACGAGCCTCCCGATCATCGGGGCCCAAGGCCCGGTGCGACCCGCCAGTACCCAGATAGCCACATCGGCATCGCTTCGCACGCCGCTGCCGATCATCTGGACGGGCTGCAAACCGATCCCTTCGTGGTCACCCGGGGGATCCCACGTCACTGAGAAGGTGGCGCCGGATTCAGTGATGACCTCGAAGCCGTAGTCCATCGCATCGAATCCGTCGAAGCGCCAGGGCGGATCGGTCCACTCGTATCCGTCGGTGATGGTTCGAGGACCACTGCCGATCAGCTCGGGGTGCAACTCGTCCCGGCGGTAGTCGATCGTGAAGTAGCAGATCGCTCGCACGCGTTCGCCGACCAACATCTCAGCCTCACCGCGTCGCGCTTCGGCTTCGCCGCTGGACGCAGCCCAGGACCACACCCGTCCTGCACCCGACTCGCCATGGGTTCAGTCTTGCCGATTCCCAGGCGGCTCGCACCGAATGTCATCTGGCCCGGCAGTAGCCGCTCATCGGCGGGCGACCGTGCCGTGGCAGACAGTAGAGGCATCTCCTCCCGACGATCGTCAGCGACCCCTCAGGTCAATTGTGGCGCCTCGGCCGCGGTTGGCAGCGAGGGCAGAAGAAGGACGAGCGGTTCATGAAGTGCTCACGCCGGATCGGCGTCCCGCAGCGCGCGCACGGCAGGCCCTCGCGTCCGTAGGCGTTCAGCGTCCGATCGAAGTAGCCCGATTCGCCGTTCAAGTTGACGTACAGCGCGTCGAACGACGTGCCGCCGACGGTGAGGGCGTCCGACATGACGTCGCGCGCGGCGTCCAGCAGTGCCCGGACGCGACGCGGCGCGAGTCCGTCCGCCGGATGGTCGTAGTGGACGCCCGAGTGCCAGAGCGCCTCGTCCGCGTAGATGTTGCCGATGCCGGACGTCACCGTCTGATCGAGCAGCACCCGCTTGATGCCGCTCCCCCGCCGCCGGATGCGGGCGACCAACGCGTCGACATCGAGGTCGGGATCGAACAGGTCGCGTCCGATATGGGCCACCTCGTCCGGTAGCTCCGCGCCGCCCGGGCTCACCGACAGGCCGCCGAACATCCGCTGGTCGACGAAGCGCAGCTGACGCCCGTCGTCCAGGTTGAACAGGACGCGCGTGTTGCGCGGCAGCTCGGCGGCGGGGGCGTCCACCCGGAACTGGCCGCTCATCCCGAGGTGCGCCAGGACCGCATCGCCGTCCTCCAGCGGCAACCACAAGTACTTGCCGCGCCGGCGCGGCTCGCCGAAGCGGCGTCCGGTCAAGGTGGCGGCAAAGTCCTCGGGCCCGGCAGCGTGACGCCGAACCGGACGCGGATGGAGGACGCTCACGGCGTCCACCCGACGGCCCGTGACGACGGACGCGAGACCGCGCCTGACGGTCTCGACCTCGGGCAGCTCAGGCATCAGCCGTCGGTGGCGGCGTCCTGCAGGACGTCCGTCTGATCCAACTCGGACGCCTTCGCGCGGCCGGCCAGAATGGCCTCGTAGGCGAACTGAGCAGCCCCCTGCTCAGCCTCCTTCTTCGAGCGACCGATGGAACCGTCGTACAGGACGCCCCCGATGGACGCCCGCGCTTCGAAGCGCTTGTCGTGGTCTGGTCCGGACGCCTCATGCACGTACGTGGGCATCGCCAGACCGAGTTCGGAGCAGAGGTCCTGGAGCGACATCTTCCACTCCAAAGCGGCGCCCTTGGTGTCAGCGACCGTGATCATCTCGTCGACGATGCTGTGGACGTACGTCGTCGCGGCGTCCCGGCCGGCCGAGATGTAGACGGCCCCGATCAGGGCCTCCATCGTGTCGGCGAGGATCGAATCCTTGTTCGCACCGCCGGTCAGGATCTCGCCGCGGCCGAGGCGGATCAGGCGGCCCAGGTCCAACTCACGGGCCCGCACGGCGAGGGCCGCGGTCGACACGACCGCGGCGCGCAACTTGGCCAGGTGGCCCTCGGTGTAGTCCGGGTAGTGGCGGTACAGGTGCTCGGTGACCACGAGCCCGAGCACGGAGTCACCGAGGAATTCCAAACGCTCGTTGTGCGGAGCAGCGTCGTGCTCGAACGCCCACGAGCGGTGTGTCAGGGCAAGCTCAACGAGCTGGGGATCGACTCCGATCCCCAGCTCGCCTAGCAAGATCTGGATGCGGCTGTCAGCCGCGTCGCTCACGGCTCGAGGATCTGCCGACGCGACGCGCGGGGGCCGTACTGACCGCAGGCGGGGCACGCGGTGTGCGGCAGGTGCTTCTCGCGGCAGGCCGCGTTGGCGCACGTCACGAGCGTCGGGGCCGCCATCTTCCACTGGGAGCGGCGCGAGCGCGTGTTGGAGCGGGACATCCTCCGCTTGGGAACAGCCACGTCAAACTCTTTCCTCGTATCGGCCGGAAGGCCTGGGGATCACTATCCGTTGTCGTTCGCCCAGTCGGTGAGGGCGGCCCAACGAGGGTCGACTTCACCGGCGTGACCGTGTTCGGGATCTGCGTTGAGGTCGGCCCCACACCGGGGGCAGAGCCCTGCGCAGTCCGCTGAACACAGCGGAATGAACGGCAGGTCGAGCACCACCGCGTCCCTCAGGACGGGCTCGAGATCGACGAAGTCTCCCTCGACGCGGCTGGCCTCGTCGTCCTCGGAGTCCTTATCCGGGAAGAGGAACAGTTCTTGAACGTCCACCGTCTCGGACGAGACGAGCGGCTTCAAGCACCGAGCGCACTCCCCGGCGAGCCGGACTTCGGCGACGCCGGTGACCAGGACGCCCTCCACGACCGCCTCGAGCATGAGATCGAGTTGGATGGGAGAGCCCACGGGTACCCCGATTACGTCGTTGCCAAAGCCTTCGGGAGCCGGGGTTTCCCGTTGCACCTGCTTCATCCCACCCGCGTGGCGACCCATATCGTGAACGTCAAATACGAGCCCGGAACGCGGGTCAAGAACGCGATGCACCGTAACGCCCCTTCACCCTTGGCACGACAGCGCCATAACCGAGGGGCAAGACTACCGTGCCGCCGATGGGGCGGCAAAACGGCTCAGGCGTCCGTGGGGTCGTCCAGGCCGGAGCGCTCCGACAGGCGCGAACGCATGGTCTTCAGCTGGTTCAGCGTCTTGGACATGTAGGCCTCAAGCTCGGCCATGCGCTGGTCCACGTAGGCGTCCGCTTCGCGCCTCAGGGCGTCCGTCTCGGACTTCGTGCGATCCGTGAGCTCGGACGCCTTCGCCACGGCCTCGGCGTGCAGCTCGTCCTCGGTCACGATCCGCTCGGCCTCGGCGCGCGCGTCCGCCACGATCTGGTGGGCTTCCGCCTGGGCTGCGGCGATCGCCTCGGCACCGGACGCCTTGGTCGCGGCGTCCTGCTCCTCACGCACGGCCGACATGGCCTGGTCGAGGAGCCCGACCACCTCGGACCGGTTGACCATGCAGGACGCCGACATCGGCACGGATTTCGCCTGCTCGACGAGCGTCTTGATCGCGGCAACCAGCTCGGCTGCTGACTGCGTCATGACTTTGCCTCCTTGCGTTGGGCGACCCTGTCCCTGATGGCGGTGTTCACGCTTGCCGGAACGAACTCTGACACGTCGCCACCGTATGACGCCACCTCGCGAACGATGGTCGACGACACGGCTCCCCAGCGAGTTGTCGCCGGAAGCAGCACGGTCTCGATCCCGGTCAGCCGGCTGTTCATCTGCGCCATGGGCAGCTCGAACTCGAAGTCGCCCGCGAACCGGACGCCCTTCACGATCACCCCACACCCGTGGGCTCTGCTGAAGTCGACCAACAGGCCTTCCAGCACGACGACCTCGATGCCGTCACGGGCGCCTAGGGCGTCTTTGAGCAGGGCGACCCGTTCGTGAGCGTCGAACAGGTAGTTCTTGGCGCTGTTGCGGCCGACAGCAACGAGGACCTCGCCGAACATGGCGTGGGCGCGATCAATGATGTCCAGGTGCCCGTACGTCACAGGATCGAACGAGCCCGGGCAGATGGCCCTCATTCGACCTCCTGGGTGGCGAAGTACAACGTGGTCTCACCGTAGCGCCGCGACCACGTGTTACGCAGGACCGTAGGCCACGGAGGAGCGACGTCCCGCGCGGACCGTTCGGTGACGATCAGCCCGTCGCCCGCCAACCAGCCACCCTCGACGATGCGGGCGCCGACGCGAGCGACGGCGTCCGAGTCGAGGGCGTACGGAGGGTCCAGCCAGACGATGTCGAACGGACGCCGGGCCCGCTCGGCCAGGTAGGCGTCCACCGAGGAGACCACGACGTCGACGGCGAGCCCCAGCGTGGAGACATTCCGGCGAGCGACGGACGCCGTGGGCGCGTCCTTCTCGACGGCCACGACCGGCCCGGCGCCTCGGCTGGCGGCCTCGAGGGCGACCGCGCCCGAGCCGGCGAACAGGTCGAGGAACGAGAACCGGTCGAGCTGGGTGTCGGCGGGCTCCCCCGCGGTCCCGGCCCAGGCTGCGATGAGGTTGAACGCGGACTCCCGGACGCGGTCGGACGTCGGCCGGGTGCGGTCGTGGGGCGGCATGACCAGCCGTTGGCCGCCGCGGCGACCCGCAACGATCCGGGACATGGGCGTGAGCTTATTGATGGAAACCCTGCGCGGCGAACGCAGCCGGAGTAGAAAGCTCCCCATGAACGCTGCCCCAGATCCTGTTGTCAACCTCACCGACGACCAGTGCTGGGCCGTGCTGTCCGGCTGCAAGGTCGGACGCCTCGTCACCTGCGTCGACCGCCATCCCGAGATCTTCCCCATCAACTTCGTCACCGACGGACGCTCGATCGTCTTCCGGACCGCCGAGGGCACCAAGCTCTTCACCGTCACCATCGGCTCCGAGGTGGCCTTCGAGGTGGACGGCTGGGACGGCACGGGGGGCTGGAGCGTCATCGCCCGCGGAGCGGCCGAGCAGGTCCGCGGCGACAGCGAGATCGACCATCTCGAAACGCTGCCCCTGCGCCCCTGGGTGCCTATCGTCAAGACCCATTGGGTGCGCATCGTGCCGACCGAGGTCACCGGACGCCAGTTCCACTTCGGCCCCGAACCCGAGAAGGACTACTCGCTCACCAGCGGCTAGAACTCAACTGCGGTCGATCCAGTCACCGTCGGACAGTTGCTCGGTGTAGGTGACGGCGTCGGCGAAGCCAGGAGTCGTCCGGTCCGGGTCGAGAGCCACGGCCCTCTCGGCCACCGCGCGCGCCCTGGCGATCACCTCGCCGTGCTCGAGAACCCTCAGTAGGCGCAGCGACGATCGGCCGCCCGACTGGTCCGCGCCGAGCACGTCGCCCTCGCGGCGCTGGGCGAGATCGAGTTCGGCGAGCTCGAAGCCGTCGCGGGTGGACGCGACCGCCCGGAGGCGGAGCCAGCTGTCGGCGTCCGACGGCGCGTGGCTGACCAGCAGGCAGACGCCCGGGTGCTCGCCGCGGCCGATGCGTCCGCGCAGCTGATGCAACTGCGAGATGCCGAAGCGATCGGCGTCCCAGACGATCATCATCGCCGCGTTCGGGACGTCCACGCCGACCTCGATGACGGTCGTGGCCACGAGGACGTCGAGGGCGCCCCGGGCGAACTCGGCCATCACCCGGTCCTTGTCGTCGGTGGGCAGCTGGCCGTGCAGCATGCCGACCCGAAGCCCCGCGAGTTCGCCGACGCTGAGGCGCTCGTGCAGTTCGGTGACCCCCAGGTCGTGCCGCGTGGTGCCGTCGCCCAGCTTGTCGTCGGTGGACGCGATCCGCGGCGCGACGACAAACACCTGACGGCCCTGCGCGACTTCTTCCCGGACGCGCCCCCAAGCGCGCTCGACCCAAGCCGGCTGCCGCAGCCCGTCGACCACCGTCGTCGAGACGTCGGCCCGGCCCCCGGGAAGCTCCGCCAGGGTCGAGACCTCGAGGTCTCCGAAGACCGTCATCGCCACCGAGCGCGGGATCGGGGTCGCCGTCAGCACCAGCACGTGCGGACGCGCCTCGGCCCGGTCGGTCAGCTGGGCACGCTGCTCGACGCCGAAGCGGTGCTGCTCGTCGACGACGACGAGCCCCAGCTCGGCGAACTGGGTGCGCTCGTTCAGCAGCGCGTGCGTGCCGATCACGATGCCCGCCTCGCCCGAGGCGGCCTTGAGCAGGGCGTTGCGCTTGGCGATCGCGGTCATCGAGCCGGTCACGACGACGACATCGGTGGCCTCGTCGGCCGCGCCGAGGGTGCGTCCGGCACCCAGGTCGCCGAGCAGGCCCGTGATCGTGCGGAAGTGCTGGTGCGCGAGCACCTCGGTGGGCGCCAGCAGGACGCACTGCGCGCCGGCGTCCACGACCGCCAGCATCGCCCGCAGTGCCACGAGGGTCTTGCCCGACCCGACCTCGCCCTGCAGGAGCCGCTGCATGGGACGCTCGCGCGCCAGGTCGGCGAAGATCGCCTCGCTCACCTCCACCTGGCCCGCCGTGAGCGTGAACGGCAGCCGTGCGTCGAAGACGTCCAAGAGCCCGTTCGGACGCCGTCGGCGCGGCCCCGCGGAATGCCGGGCGTTCTCGGCCCGCCGGTAGGCCATCGTCAGCTGAGCGCTGAACGCCTCGTCGAACAGCAGCCGGTCGCTCCCGGCGTCTACGTCGCCCATCCCACGCGGACGGTGCACCCCGGCGAAGGCGTCCGCTAAGCCAATCACGTGGCCCTCCTGGCGCACCCATTCGGGCCACGGGTCGTCGGCGTCCTGCACCGTCTCCAGCGCGATGCGCGCGCACTCGGCGATCGTCCAGGTCGGCAGCTTGGCGGTCGCGGGGTACATGCCCACCAGCCCCGAACGCGACAGCTCGACGATGCGCTCGTCCTCCTCGGACCGTCCGACGACCGAGCCGTCGGCGTCCAGCATGATGAACTTGGGATGCGACATCTGAAGCGCGTCGCGGAAGCTGCCGACCTTGCCGACGAACAGTCCGCGGACGCCGTGCCCGAGCTGCTTGCGCCACCACTCGCACAGGTGCGGCTTGCCGAAGAAGGTGGCCGTCAGGACTCCGTGACCGTCGCTCAACACCGCCTCGACGCGGCTGCTCGGACGCCCCTGGGAGCCGTACTTCGCCGTCTTCACCTCGACGCGCGTGACCTTGGCCATGACGGCCACGAGCTCGCCCTCTTCCAGCGAGCTGAGGTCCGTGAGCTCGGTGCCGGCGAGGTAGCGGCGCGGCAGATGCTTGAGTAGATCGCCCACCGTCTGGACCCGAACCGACTCGAACGCCTTCGCCGCCTTCGCGCCGACCGTGTGCGCGAGCGGCGCGTTGAGGCGTCGAAACATCTCGGTACGCCAAGGCGACAGGGCGGCGTCCTCAACGAGCCTCAACGCGGGTCTCACGCGGCTGAGTGTATGGGGTGGCTCGGACAGTCAGACCCGTCCCGCGCTCCGCGGTCCTCCCGTCCGCGGCGGCACGGGCGTCAGGCGGACGCCGACCGCGCGGCGCCGTCCGGACGCGACAAGGGCCCGCTCAGACGAGCGGGCCCTTGTCGACTGGGAACTAGCGGCTGACCTTGCCAGCCTTGATGCACGACGTGCAGACGTGCATGCGCACCGGCGTGCCGTTCACGACGGCGCGGACGCGCTGGATGTTCGGATCCCAACGACGGTTGGTCTTCTTCTTCGACCAAGGCACGTTGTGCCCGAAGCTCGGGCCCTTGGCACAGATGTCACACACGGCAGCCACGTCGGAGCTCTCCTTGCAGTCTCGGAACCGGCCCGAGGGGCCGATGGGGATTGGCTCCCCACGACAGGGAACCGGTCGATGGTATCCGATGCGGCCAGCCGTGGCGAAATCAGGGGGACGCCTGCCCGGCCCCAGGTTCCCCGGCGGTCACCGACTCTGATGCGCCGCGCGACGACTCCATAGCGTGGCCATCACCCCCACGAAGGAGCCTCAAATGCACACCATGCAACGACACACTCGAGCGCTACGCGACGCGATCGTCCCGTCCCTGGTCCTCGCGGGCGTCTACTTCTCGCTGCCCCTGGTAGCCAAGCTCACTGAACTGGTTGCCCCACAGGCCGGTGCCGAACTCGACTCGCTCGGGCTGCAGCTCACCTACCTGTTCGTCGTGTGCCCGCTGGCGGCGCTCGTGATCGGCGGGGTCGCCGGGCGCGAACGAGGCTGGGTCTGGCCCTTGGTCCTCGCCAGCGCCCTGCTCTGGATTCCCGCTGCGCTCAGCTCACTGAACGAGTCAGCCCTGCCCTACGGGTTCGCCTACGGCCTGCTGGCGCTGATGGGGGTGGTCCTGGGTAGCTGGTGGCGTCACCTGGCCCCGGTTCCTGCGCCACCGCCGCCCCCCGCCCCGAGGGTGGCCGTCATCGGGCTCAGGTCGCGATGACGACCGGCACGATCATCGGACGCCTCCGGTAGGTCCGGCTCACCCAACGTCCGATCCGGCGGCGCATCAGCTGCTGCAGCTCATGAGTGTCCTCCGCGCCGTCGGCCAGGGCCGCGCGGAGGGCGTCCGACAGCTCGGCCGCGATCTCGTCGAAGACGGCATCGCCCTCGACGAAGCCGCGCGCGGTGATCTGCGGCTCGCTGACCAGTTCCATCGAGTGCAGGTTCACGGCGGCGATCGCCGAGATGAACCCCTCCTCGCCGAGGATCCGGCGGTGTTCGAGCTCGGCGTCGGTGATGTCGCCGACGGTCGAACCGTCGACGAAGATGTAGCCGCACTCGAGGCGTCCGACGACCTGGACGCGGCCCTTGCGCAGGTCGACCACCGTGCCGTCCTCGACCACGAACACGTGCCGCGGCTCGACGCCCGTGGCGATCGCCAGGTCGGCGTTGGCCTTCAGCTGGCGCAGCTCGCCGTGGACGGGCATCACGTTGCGCGGCTTGACGATGTTGTAGACGTACAGCAGCTCGCCGGCGCAGGCGTGGCCCGAGACGTGGACGAGCGCATTGCCCTTGTGAACGACCTTGACGCCGTTGCGCGTGAGCCCGTTGATCACCCGCGACACCGACATCTCGTTGCCGGGGATCAGCGAGGACGCCAGCAGCACGACGTCGCCGGGGCGTCCCTCGATGACCGGATGCTCCTTGGCGGCGATCCGCGACAGCGCACTGAGCGGCTCGCCCTGCGAGCCGGTCGACACGATGACGACGCGATCGTCCGGGTAGCGGTCGAGGTCGTCGAGCGCGATCAGGGTGTCGCCGGGCACGTGCAGGTAGCCCAGCTCGGCAGCGATCGTCATGTTGCGGACCATCGAGCGGCCGACGTAACACACCTTGCGGCGGGTGGCGTGGGCGAGGTCGAGCACCTGCTGCACCCGGTGCACGTGCGAGCTGAAGCAGGCCACGATGATCTTCGCGGACGCCTTCGCGAAGACCCGTTCCATGGCCGGGGCCACGTCGATCTCGGAGGTCGTGAAACCCGGCGTCTCGGCGTTCGTCGAGTCGACCAGCATGAGGTCGACGCCCTTCTCGCCGGCCCGCGCGAAGCCGCGCAGGTCGGTGAGGCGCTTGTCGAGCGGCAGCTGGTCCATCTTGAAGTCGCCCGAGTGCAGCACGGTCCCGCCGCGGGTGGTGATGACGACCGCGACGGCGTCCGGAATCGAGTGATTGACGGGCAGGAACTCGCACGCGAAGCCGCCGAGGGTGACGTGCTCGCCGTCCGCGACCTCGCGCAGGTCGTGGTTGCGGATGCCGTGCTCCTTGAGCTTGCTGCGGACCAGCGCCAACGTCAGCCGCGTGCCCAAGATCGGGATGTTCGGACGCCGGCGCAGCAGGTACGGGACCGCGCCGATGTGGTCCTCGTGGCCGTGGGTGAGGATCAGGGCCTCGATGTCGTTCAGTCGGTCCGAGATGAGATGCAGGCCCGGCAGGATCAGGTCGACGCCCGGCTGCGAGTCGTCCGGGAACAGGACGCCGGCGTCCACCAGCAGGATGCGTCCGTCGATCTCGAAGCTGGTCATGTTGCGGCCGACGTCGCCGCAGCCTCCGAGCGGGGTCACGCGGAGGGTGCCGGGGGCCAGCTCGGGCGGGGTTCGCAGGTTCTCACGCACGAGGCCACCCTAGGCGCTGCCGCGGACAGCGGCCGCATCAGGGGCGATCGCCACCGGTGCTAGAAGCAAGGCACGATGGCCCCATGAGGATCGTCGTGATGGGCGCCAGCGGTGGCACGGGCG
>Ga0208693_1001719_pt1 | contig 15283 bp, 14 predicted proteins | sample AD_UKC071_MetaG_FD_184438 | JGI IMG/M metagenome (GOLD analysis project Ga0208693, IMG submission 184438) | Active sludge microbial communities of municipal wastewater-treating anaerobic digesters from USA - AD_UKC071_MetaG (SPAdes) (version 2) | ecosystem: Engineered > Bioreactor > Anaerobic >... | reverse complement strand
TTTTAATTAGTATTTGTTTTTGATTTTCAGTTAGAGAATCGCTTTCGAGTAAACGTTGGTAAAGAGTTTTAGGGTTTTCGTATATCTTTTTAACAGTTTTGCCTTTGTTGTTTTTTATTTTGTCTTTCAGTTTAAAGTTAGCTATGAAGAAGTTATCTAATAAGTCTGCTCTCTTGTAAACCTCATTGAGCAGACTTACTTCTTCTTCTGATAATAATTCTATTCCGAAATATCTGAAAATCGGATAAGAGGGGATGCCAAAATGATAAACCAGCAACAAATTGATATTGTAAAAAAGTTTTTAATTAAGCATTTAGATGTAGATGTAATATATCTTTTTGGCTCTTCAGTAAAAAACACAATGAGAAAAGATAGCGATATTGATGTTGCCTTTTTGAGTGACAAATCCGTAGATTCATTTGATCTTTTTCTTTTATCTCAGAAATTAGCTAATTTATTAGGCAGAGAAGTAGATTTAATAGATATTAAAAAAGCGTCTACTGTTTTTCAAGCCCAAATCATAAGCACTGAACTTGTAATTTACTCTCGACCCTGTCAGACTTTCAGTCTAACACCCCTCTGGTGAGGGGAATTAAGCATATTTAGGAAGTTTTATGATTTGTTTTATTTTAGAATTCCTTTTAGTTCGTCAATGGTTATTTTTAAAAGATTTTTCTTTATTTTACCATTTACTCCCGTGACGAAAGCAATTTGACGGTGTTATTTACGCCTTGTCACTCTGCCATCACAGCAAGGGATGGAGACCGCCCCGGAGACAAAAGAGCTAGGTTGAACTGTAACCTGATTGAACAATTTTAATCCAAGAACAAAGAGTGGACGATTTCAATACGATTCTTGCGCAGATCTCATTGTTATTTGAGCTTCGATTTTCGAAAAAGTAATAATAATCATCAGTCTTATTTTTTTTGCGGAGTTTAAAACTACCATGGGCTAAGGAATTCCTGATGGCTCGAAAAAGAGCTCGCATTTCTTGATTTGGATTAACAATTATGATCACTTCACTTAAAGAACATGAAGTCGTTTGATTGTATTGATTTAGTGTTTCAATTAAATTGTTCTTCTTAACAGAAACAAAAGGAATTTTTTCATCAGAAGAGCTTAATAAAAGTTTTTTTAACGCTTTGAATTGATGACCACCGCTCCATCCAAGGTCTTTGAAAGTTTTAGCACCATAAGCAGTTTTTTCGACGGGGCAAGACCACAAATAGAAATCAATGATCTTTGCATATCGTGGATCTTTGTGATAATATTTAGGATTAAACTTACACCAAATTGGTTGATTCTTAACAACCATAACAAAATCACCTCCAATGTATTAGAATTCTTTTGTTAATTATATCAGTTCAATCAGGGCTTGTAAATGGTAAAATAAAAATGCCAGAAACATTCTTTACATCCCAAATAGTTAAGGTAAAACTGATTTAAGTAAAAGATTTCCATTGTTTTCAATTGTAAAAGTCAATACTAGAATGTACAAAAAAAGGAAAATAAAAATGTACAAAAAACAGAATTAAGAATTAGAAACATTTGAAAAGAAATCAAGTTTTTCTTTTAGTCTGTAAGATTCGCCTTTTATTGAAATCACATGCGAATGATGCAAAAGTCTATCTAAAATAGCTTGAGCTAACATTGGAGTACCAAATATCTCTTGCCAATCAGAAAACGGTATATTTGTTGTTATTATGGTACTATGTTTTTCGTACCTCTCTGAAATCAATTGAAAAAACAAAAAAGTCGAAATCAAAATTCTCCGTTCCTTTCAAGAAAGGAAAATTTGCCACCCTTGCAAATGCCCTCATTTTATTGTTTATCTTTCTACCAGTTCCGTTGATGTCAACAACCGTTTCCATATTGTCAAACAATATCTCTTTTGGAACACCTCCTGTTTGCTTAAATGCCGATATTAAACATTCAAATACATCTTGTTGTGTCTTTCATTTTTATTTTACCATTTACAGATGAGAAGGCAGCAGGTCAAGTAAAGTAAAGGAATTCTTTGAGAAATACATATCAGGACTATCCCTTACAGTGGCTGGCGAACAGGCAGGTATTGAAAAAGTTATGGTATTTGACGAAAAATTGACTGTTGAATTTGAGTTAGGTATTAGTATAGACGTTGAAAATTGAAATGAAAAACTAAATGTTATTAGGATCTAACATCTTGCTGAAATGTAGGGTGTTTTTCATGTTTCTTTCGATGAGTCAATACAAATTAGTTTATTAGTATTTATAAAATACAAATTAGTGGTATAATTTGTAATAGAGTAAATAGCGAGGTGTAAAAGATGAATAAAAGCGTGACCTTTACAGTTGATGCAGAAGTATATGAGAAATTCTGCATCGCATTGAATTTAACAAATGAAGCAAAAGATGCTGCAGTGGAAAGCTGTATGCGTTGGTATATTGCAAAAACTTTTGAAAAGGCATCACGAGCCTATAACCCAAAAACAGTAGCAAGGCAGAATAAGGATACAAACAAGGATTTTTACGGAAAAGCAAATCAACGAATCCCAGTATGGGCTATTAAGTCGAATCAATATAACCATAAGATCATCCGTGCTTATTTTAAGGCAGTTGCCATCACAGGTCGTGCTACCATAGATATGATGGAACGCTTATGTAGTGACGAAGGTAACCCGGAACTATACGTGCCGACTTTTAAGAATAATTACTCACAGATGAAGTTGGACGGACCTAAGAGCCACGGTAAAGTATTTGAGGATGATGGTGAAACGGTAACAATCTGGCACGAGGTAGAAGATACACTGATGAAATACAAAGCGAGTTTTTGTGATTAAAGGGGAGCAACGAAGATGAGTAAATTAATAGATAACATCATAAAAATATATGATGCTTTACAGAACATCAGAGACGAAAAATATATAATGCCTGCATTTCAAAGACAATTTGTATGGAATATGGAGCAAATATAGAAATTATGGGATTCCATTTTGTTGGATTATCCTATTGCCACATTTCTGTTCTGGCACATTGATGATTCCAATGTAAGATGGGACACCTATTTCTGTAACTTTTTATCTGAAGTAACATTTGACAGTAGAAAAGAGACTGACAGTGTCAATTATGAATTAACTAGCATAAATGTTAAGAATACTGATACAGCAGTGCTGGATGGACAGCAGAGATTGACTTCTTTGTACCTATCATTGTTTGGAGAAGGGTATATCCGTCCAAATTATGCAAGGAAGAAATCTGAGGACAGGCTTGTTACCAAACTATTAATAGAGCTGAACAAAAACAAAATTTCAGTAGATGAAGAAGATTATAACAGTAAGAAATTTGACATTAAGTTTAGTGAAAAAATCGGAAGGTTAAGTTCTACACAACTTGAAATCAGAAACATCATTGATCAAAAATTTCAAGATGACTCTACGAGAGAAAAGGCCATCAAGGATGCTATTGCCAATGTTCCTGCAGACAGTAAGGAATATGCCCGAAACATTCTTAACAAATTATACAATAAATTTTTGTTGAAAAGCTGATCAGATATACCGAAATAACAGATATGAAACAAGATGATGCACTGGAGATGTTTGTGAGATTTAATAGTGGTGGTAAGCCATTGCGTAAGTCTGAAATTACGATGTCTATTCTTGAGGCATATTGACCGAGTGCAAAGACAGAGTTCAGAAAGATACTTGTTGACTCATATGCAAATTTTGGCATGGATTTTATTATTCGTTCTGCACTGATGCTCTATGGTGATGTTGTAAATCTAATATCAGTAAAAAAATAGCGGAAGAATTGAAGAACAACTGGAATGCCTTTAAAAAAGCATTAAAGGATCTGGAAAGAATACTTAAAGGAATGAATATTGAGGTGAACCGTTTTTCAAAAATTCAGAAAAAGGTAGCAGTGTTTCTGGAGAGGTTTTGTATTACTTGAATCTTGACTGGACAAATAAAAATTTCAAGTACGAGCAAGATCATTTGCATCCAGAGAGTAGATTTAACGGCAGTAAACCGATATCTGTTAGTATGGAAGATTGGAAAAGATGGCGTGGAATGTGGAATCGTCTGCCTAATTTACATCTACTTGAAGGTAGAAGTAATGGTAGTAAAAATGATATTTGTCTTGTTGATTATTATAATGATATGAATGATGAGCAAAAGGCCGAATTTTGTAAACAAGCCATGATGCCGCAAGATGTATCACTTGAAATAGAGGACTTTGAAAAGTTTTACGAGAAAAGAAAGGCTATACTTACAGAAAAGATACGTGAGCTGTAAAGGCGATATTTTTGTCCTTGAGATTAAAAAATGAAACTTGATATAAAGAGAAAAGTAGTTGTGTAATCAAATATTTTAATTCGAGTTCTGTAGACGGAGTGGTCATGCCCGTAGAAATATAATAGAGCTGAACATCTCGGTGTAAGTAAAGATACAATTCGAAACTGGATAAAAAAAGAAGATATACCATACCATAGAGTGAGAGAACAGTACAAATTTAAAATATCTGAAGTTGATGCTTGGGTAGAGAGGGGTAAAAGTGCTGAAATTGAGTAAATAAGTGTAAAACTGATAGTTGAGGGGGAAAGATATGCAAGTTCTCGATAATGTGAATAAAACCGTGAAAGATGATCTGGCAAAAACAGTTTCAAAAGGGGATAAAATTTCAATAGCTGCAGCTTGCTTTTCAATTTATGCTTATGAAGCTTTAAAAAAGCAACTGGATGGCGTCGAAGAATTACGCTTTGTTTTTACCTCTCCAACATTTCTGAATGAGAAAGCTCCCAGAGAAAAACGTGAGTTCTATATTCCGCAGCTTAATCGAGAGCGCTCGTTATATGGAACTGAATTTGAAGTAAAGCTACGAAATGAATTGAATCAAAAGGCAATTGCTAGGGAATGTGCTGAGTGGATCAAAAAGAAAGTCCGCTTTCGTTCTAATGTAACCGGTGGAACGATAGGGAACTTTCTGTGCGTGGTGAAGTCTGATGAGTCTATAGCTTATTCCCCACTAAACTCATTTACCACTGCAGATCTAGGGTGTGAACGTGGAAACAACATTATGAGCCTTGTAAATCGAATTGATACACCTCTTGCGGATGAATACGTGAAAATGTTTGATCAGATTTGGAATGACAAGAATCTTTTGCAGGACGTAACAGACCAGGTGATTGATGGCATCACTGCAGCATATAATGAAAATTCACCTGAGTTTGTCTATTTTGTTGCAATTTATAATATTTTCAATGAGTTCTTAGAGGACATTAATGAGGATGTATTACCTAACGAGGCCACAGGATTTAAAGAGTCTAAGATTTGGGGGAAACTCTATGATTTTCAACAAGATGCTGTTCTTGCAATAATCAATAAGTTAGAGAATTTTAACGGATGTATTCTTGCAGATAGTGTTGGTTTAGGTAAAACATTTACCGCCCTTGCTGTTATCAAATATTACGAACTACGAAATAGAAATGTGCTAGTACTTTGTCCAAAGAAACTAGGAGATAACTGGTTAACATTTAAAGAAAATTATCTCAACAATCCGATTGCAGAAGATCGATTACGATATGATGTCCTCTATCATACAGATTTGTCTCGTGAATACGGGAAGTCTGGAAATATTGATTTAGCCAAACTGAATTGGAGCAATTATGATTTGGTCGTTATTGATGAAAGCCATAATTTCCGAAATGGTGGCGATTATTTAGGTCACGGTGATAACAAAAGAGAAAACCGGTATCTGCAATTATTAAATAAAGTGATCAGGCAGGGTGTAAAAACCAAAGTACTTATGCTTTCCGCAACACCTGTCAACAATGGATTTTCTGACTTGAGGCATCAGCTTGAACTTGCATATGAAGGTGATCCTTCACTTATAAATAACAAACTGGGCACTGCAAAACCAATCGATGTAATATTCCGTAGGGCACAAACAGCTTTCAATAAATGGAGTAAACTGGACCCTGAAGAACGAACCACAGAGAACCTATTACGCTCGCTTGACTTCGATTTCTTTACCATGCTTGATAGTGTGACAATAGCTCGTTCAAGAAAACACATCGAGAAGTACTACAATATTGAAGCTATCGGGAAATTTCCTGAGCGCCTTAAGCCACTGGCGTTACGGCCAAAGCTCACTGATTTATCAGGTGCAATTGATTATGACGAAATCTATGATCTGCTTATGAAACTCAATCTTTCTGTTTATATACCAACTGATTTCTTGCTTGATAGTAGGAGGCATAAGTACATAGATTCAAACGTCAATATTGATCGTGCCGGACGTGAAATTGGTATTCGTCGACTAATGTCTATTAATCTCTTGAAAAGACTTGAGAGTTCTGTTGTTTCTTTCCACATTACACTAGAAAGGGTTCTCCAACTCATTAATGGAACCATTGCGGCTATTGATGCATATGAACAAGGAAATAGACAGATACTTAATGCCCGAGAGATTGTAGAAACTGACTTTGATGGAGATGACCAAAATACTACACTCTTTGGAAACAATGCCAAGAAGATTGATATAGATCTTGGGGACATGGACTATATTACCTGGAGGGAGAAGCTATCGGAGGATTCTGAAATACTCCAGCTCCTATCTTCTATGATTCAAGATATTACTCCTGATCATGACACTAAATTACAAACATTGGTTGATTTGATTGCTGAAAAGATTCAGAAGCCTTTCAACACTGATAATAAAAAAGTGCTTATTTTCTCAGCATTCTCTGATACAGTAGATTATTTGTACTCGCAGATAGCGCCGATAGTAAAAGAGAGATTTGGACTTAACACAGCTATGATTACAGGAACAACGGATGGAAGAACTACAGTTAAGCTTCCACGAACGGATATGAACACAATCCTTACGCTGTTTTCACCGCGCTCCAAAGATAAAGAGTTACTAATGCCGAATAACCCAGTTGAGATAGATATTCTTATCGCTACAGACTGTATTTCTGAGGGGCAAAACTTACAAGATTGTGATTACTGTGTGAATTATGACATTCACTGGAATCCAGTTCGTATTATTCAACGCTTTGGCCGTATTGACCGTATTGGCAGCCAAAATGAAACAATCCAGCTTGTAAACTTCTGGCCCAATATTGGTTTGGATAAATACCTCGAGTTGAAAGCTCGAGTAGAGACCCGGATGAAAGCTTCTGTTATGACTTCAACAGGTGACGATAATCCAATTGATCCAGAGGAACTGGGAGATCTGGAATATCGTAAAGCCCAACTTGAAAGATTGCAGAATGAAGTAGTTGATATAGAAGATATGCAGAGTGGTGTTTCCATAATGGATCTAGGGCTAAATGAGTTTAGGCTTGATTTACTCGATTATGTTAAAAAGCATGATAACCTGGATAAGGTACCATTAGGACTTCACACAGTGGTGAACGGAAATGAGAGTACTCCAAAAGGCACGATATTCATCCTGAAGAATATAAACACAAGTATAAATCACCACAATAAAAACCAAATCCATCCATTCTATATGGTCTATGTGCGAGATGGTTCAGTGGTCCACATTGACCATCTTCAGCCAAAAAAACTTCTTGATGTTTTACGGCAGCTTTGTAAGGGAAAGTCAGAGCCACTACTTGATCTTTGCAAGCAGTTTAACGATGAAACGAAAGATGGAAGAAATATGAGACATTATTCAGACCTTTTGCATTTTGCTGTAAAGTCTATTGTGGATTTCAATGAGGATGACTCAATTGATAGCTTCCTATCTGGCAAACAGATATCCTTAGCAGAAAATACAATTGACGGGCTGGATGATTTTGAACTGGTCTGTTTCGTGAATGTGAGGTGAGTTGGTTAAAATGTTTGGACTACCTAAAACTACTGAAATCAATAAACAGCTTCCGAAGAAGGCGATTTTTGAGAAATTTAAACCTAGTACATCTGATAGAAAGTTGTTTGATGAACAAATCAATCGACTTTCAATTGTTGCTGAGATTTCTCCTCAAACGGTTAGTATAGCAGCAGATGAACATGTTGCTGCAATTTATATTATTTTAGTTCATATGAAGACAGTCGATTGCGATAAAAAGAACATTATCTTTTTATCAAAGCTAATCGATCAGAACATGCTCTTTGCGTTGCAGTATGAGGACAACATAAAGTTTGCAGTCTACCGGGCTAATAGAGTATTAATGTCAGACAACAGACCTATCGATGAATGGAGATTTAAACTTAAAGGTCTTAACTTAAAAGCTACATGGGATGCTCTTATTGCTGACATTGCTAAGATTGAACTGGTAGAAGGTAAAGACCTGGATGAAATTATTATTCAGAATGAGTTGAAAGAGAAACTCAAAAAACAAATTTTAATGCTAAAAAAGAAAGCGATGAGCGAAAAACAGCCTAGACGTAAATGGGATCTAGATGAAGAAATAAAACAGTTGGAAGAACAACTTAGAGGAGTGTAATTATGGAAAAACAAGAAAAGTTAACTATGCATACAGCTAATATTGCAGATGCTAATTTTAGTGCTCTAGCTAAAATGTTTCCAAATGCGGTGACAGAAACAATAGATGAAAATGGAGAGGTTGTTCGAGCTATTGATGCAGACGTTCTAGCTCAAGAAATAAACACACATGTGGTTTCAGGCAAAGAAGAACGCTATCAGTTTACTTGGCCAGATAAAAAGAAGTCGGTGTTATTGGCGAATGCACCAATAGCTGCAACATTAAGACCCTGTAGAGAAGAAAGTGTGGACTTTGATACCACGGAGAACCTTTATATAGAAGGAGATAATCTTGATGTATTAAAGTTGCTGAGAGAAACTTACTTAAATCGGGTAAAAATGATTTATATTGATCCACCTTATAACACAGGAAAAGATTTTATTTATGAAGACGATTTTAAAGAAGAAACAAGTGAGTTTTTAAAGAGAGATGGTCAATATGATGAACAAGGAAATCGCCTGACTTCAAATTTTGATAGTAACGGAAGATTCCATACTGATTGGCTCAATATGATGTATCCTCGCTTACGGATTGCTCACGACTTATTAAGTGATGAAGGTGTAATTTTTATTAGTATTGATGATAATGAAGTTCATAATTTAAGGAAAATTTGTGATGAGATTTTTGGTGCTACGAATTTTGAGGGTCATATTCATTGGCGCAGAAGGCACAACCAGCCAAATGATAAAACCAAGATGATAGGTTTAGTGGCTGAACATATAATTGCCTATGCTAAGAATAACAACTACCTTCGCTCGGTCGGCGTCGGGAAAATAGACTTAACTGGCGACTTCTCAAACCCGGATAATGATCCGCGTGGTGATTGGGCTTCTAAGCCGTGGAAAGTCGGCTCTGACCAATCTGGAAGCCGGTATACGATTACAACACCGACAGGAATCGCGCTCGATGAGGAGTGGATGGGTGAAGAAGCGACATATCGTGAGTTGTTAGCGGACAATCGAATCATCTTCCCTCGTGGTGGCGACGGAATGCCACGCAAGAAATACTTTAAGTTTGAGCGTGAAGAAGAAGGACAATGTGCTACGAACTGGTGGGAAAGCACTCAATTCGGAAATAATCAGGGTGCCAATGACTGCATGACAGGCTTATTCGGTGTAAAAAATGTATTCAGCAATCCAAAGCCTGTGGAACTGCTTCGAGGACTGTTGCAGATTGGGAATGTAAAGACTGGTGACATAGTTCTCGACTTTTTCTCCGGTTCAGCGACCACGGCTCATGCTGTAATGCAATTGAACTTCGAGCGACAGGCGGCGATTCAATTCATTCTTGTACAGCTTCCTGAAAATTTGGATGATAGCCTTGTTAAGTCATCTGGCAAGACAAAGGCACAAATTCAAGTTTCGATAGACTTCCTCGACAGTATAAGAAAGCCGCATACAATAGCCGAAATCGGTAAAGAACGTATTCGTCGTGCTGGAAAAAAGATCAAAGAAGAAGTAGGCTTGTTAGCCCAAAATCTTGATATCGGCTTCCGTGTACTTAAGTTAGACAGCAGTAACATGAAAGAAGTTTATTACACACCTGAAGAATATTCACAAATGGGATTCAATTTGCAAGGCTTTATGGACAACATCAAACCCGATCGTTCTGATGAAGATTTATTGTTCCAGGTAATGCTAGATCTTGGTATTCCACTTTCAGCTAAAATTTCACAAGACGGTAAAATATTTAATATAAATGATGATTATCTAATAGCATGCTTTGATAGAGTTGATACTTCCATGATTACCGAAATTGCACAAAAACAACCTTATTATGCTGTTTTCAGAGATAGCAGTTTCATAAATGACAGTGCTCTAGTAAATGTTGAACAGATCTTCAACACATATAGTCCAAGTACCATAAGGAGGGTATTGTAGATGAAGTTTAAGTTTAAAGTACAAGATTACCAGACTGAGGCTGCTGAAAGCATTGTCAAAGTATTTAATGGCCAGCCTAAACATGAACTTTTAAAATACCGTAGGGATTTAGGAAAGCGAAAAACTCAGACAACTATACTAGAGCTAGATGCTGAATTTGAAATTGGTTTTCGTAATACTGAGGTGGAGTTGAGCAAAGAGCAGTTACTTAAAAATATCCGTGCTGTGCAGACAGCAAATAATATAAAGAATTCAACTGCTCTAGAAGATGGACTAGGTATCGTATCTTTAGATGTTGAGATGGAAACTGGAACTGGTAAAACCTATGTCTACATTAAGACAATGTTTGAATTATATAAGGCTTATGGTTGGAGTAAATTTATCGTTGTAGTGCCTAGTATCGCAATTCGCGAAGGTGTCAAGAAATCTTTCGAGATAACACAAGAACACTTCATGGAGCTATATGGTATCAAAGCGCGGTTCTTTGTGTACAACTCTTCAAATTTACATCAACTTGATGAGTATTCACAAAATGCTGGAATCAATGTAATGATTATCAATACTCAGGCCTTTAATACAACGATGAACGAGGAAAAAAATGTTGAAGGTAGAAAAGGAAATGAGGCGGCTCGTATTATCTATACCAAACGTGACGAGTTTGGCTCCCGTCGCCCAATCGATGTTATAAAGGCGAACCGCCCAATTATAATTTTAGATGAGCCTCAAAAAATGGGCGGAGCAGCAACTCAGAATGCATTAAAAAAGAATTTCAACCCGCTCTTCTCACTTAATTTTTCAGCAACTCATAAAACATCGCATAACCTTGTGTATGTTTTAGATGCACTTGATGCTTTCAAAAAGAAGCTTGTTAAGAAAATCGAAGTAAAAGGATTCGATCTCAAGAATCTGAGTGGGACCAATGGGTATATGTATCTTGCAGACATTGTCATTGATCGTAAGAAACCACCTCGTGCTCGATTGGAATTTGAAGTAAAGCGCGGAAGTGGTATTAAAAGAGAGATGCAGCTGTTGAATGTGGGAGACAGTTTGTATACGGCATCTAATGGACTGGAAGAGTATAAAGGTATCTCCATTGCTGAAGTAGATCCGATTCGCTCCATAGTGACATTTTCTAATGGAGACACTTTGAAGCCAGGTGAAGCGAGTGGAAACGTAAATGAGGATGATATTCGTCGTATACAAATCCGTGAGACAATAGCTTCACATTTGGATAAAGAGGAAAAGCTATTCGAACAAGGGATCAAATGCCTATCGCTCTTTTTTATAGATGAAGTAGCGAAGTATCGTCAGTACGATGATGATGGAAATGAAATTGTGAGTGAGTATGGCAAGATTTTTGAGGAAGAGTATAATGCTGCTTTGAATGAGCGTTTAAACCTTTTCTCCACAGATTATCAAAAATACTTAAGAGAGATTGATACAGCAGAAACTCACAAAGGATACTTTTCCATAGACAAAAAAGGGAGAGCAATTGATAGTAAAGTTAAACGTGGAAGCGAATTCTCTGATGATATTAGTGCATATGATTTAATACTGAAAAACAAGGAAAGGTTACTATCCTTTGAAGAACCCACAAGGTTTATTTTTTCACATTCTGCATTACGTGAAGGCTGGGACAATCCGAATGTGTTCCAGATATGCACCTTGAAGCATTCAGATAACGCTATTGCTAAAAGGCAGGAAGTCGGAAGAGGATTACGTCTTTGTGTTAATGAAAAAGGCGATAGACAAGATATTGAGGCTTGTGGAGAAACGCTTGTACATGGTTTAAATGTACTTACTGTGGTTGCCAGTGAAAGTTATGCTGGATTTGTATCAGGCTTGCAGAAAGAAATTAAGGCTGACCTATATGAGCGACCAACAAAAGCCAGCGTTGATTACTTTACCGGCAAGAATATTGTCATGGGAGATGATACGCATTCAATTACATTCGCAGAAGCCACTGCAGTATACAATTATCTTGTTCGTAATGATTATGTTGATGATAACGGTGGAGTAACCGATACCTATAGAGCTGCAGCTGAATTAGGTAGTTTTGCGCCTCTTAAGCCCGAGTTAGAACCTCTTGGAGAAAATATACATAAGCTTGTGCAGGCTATATTTGATCCGAGCATCCTCAAAGAAATGGCTGGAAATGCTCATGAAACCAAAGTTAAAGAAAACCCTTTGAATGAAAACTGGAAAGACTTTCAGGAACTATGGGAAAGAATCAACAAAAAGTATGCATACACGGTTGATTTCAATAGTGAAGAGTTAATTGAAAAGTCAATCGTTGCTATCAATAGTGAATTACGAGTATCCAAGTTGACATACACCTTAACAAGAGGTGAACAAACTGGAACAGATTTCAATGTGGAGCATACTGAAACAAAAAAACTTGATCGAGCTCAAGGGAGTTTTGCCGAATACGATCTCATCGGTAAAATTGCTGAAGCTACAACATTAACAAGACGTTCAGCCACAGCGATTTTGGCAGGAATGAAGCAAGATAAACTGTGGCTATTCAGGGAAAATTCTGAAGAATTCATTACCAAAGTAGCGGATATCATTAATCATCAAAAAGCAGCAGTTGTGGTAGAGCATATCACCTACACCCCAAGTGCAGAAGAACCCTATTCACAGGATATTTTCAATATGAGTCGTGCTTCTGATGAATATGCAAAAGCCTTTAAAGCTAAACATGCCATACAGGATTATATTTTCACAGATGGAACAACAACAGATAGTATTGAAAGACGGTTTGCTGAGGACTTGGATAGTGCAGATGAGGTTGTAGTTTATGCCAAACTACCAAGGGGACCGCGTGGTTTTTACATCCCGACCCCAGTTGGAAAGTATTCGCCAGATTGGGCTATTTCATTTAAGAAAGGTGCTGTAAAACATATTTTCTTCATAGCAGAAACTAAAGGCACAATGGATAGCCTTCAGTTGAGACCGATAGAACAGGCTAAGATCACCTGTGCAAAGAAATTATTCAACGAGTTGTCTACAAGTGAAGTAAAATATCATGATGTGGATACCTATCAGAACTTGTTGTTGATAATAGCTTCGCTTTAAAAGAAGCCCGTAAAATCAACGATAGCAAGAGCTATTACGCTTGCATCTCAACAACAAGCATTAACACAGAGCTTTCATCATACGGGATTCAGTACCGAGGATGTTCAGCCGCATATAGAAGGATTTTCAGCTGGTAATATAGCAATATTTGATGAGGAATATGTACGTCAATATGTCTAGCAAACCAACTCCCTTATTAAAAACACATTTGAGGTTCTAATTTGCTCAAATGAATATGATAATGCAAAGAATAATATTGATGATGTGTTGTCAACAATTAAAACCACTATTTTTTGCTATTTCTGAAGTGGGTAAATTGATTTTTTTATTTCCTATGTTAAACCTTTGGGAAAATGTCACATGAAAAGTTGATTTTTTCAAAATCGTTTTAAATCTAAGTTAGTTTCTTGAAGGGAACGAAAATTTTTGAAACATAGTAAAAATTTCTTCGTTTTTTAATTATAACAAAATTTTTACGAATTTATCTTTTTGTAGAGACGACCTATATGCACGTCTCACGGTTTTATAGCTTTTTGACCTACACACCTCTATTGCTAATTATAATTTTTACTTAAAGCTTCCCAAATTTTAGACGATAAAAAATAGGATAAATAACTGGTTTAACAGAATTATTAAAAGACAAGATTAATATTAAATGTTTTGAATTTATAGTGATCTTGTAAATGGTAAAATAAAAATGTAGGAAAAGTTGCAAATAAAGATGTACAAAAATGTACAGCCAGATACAATGATTGGAACCCTATTATAGCTGAACTATCCATTGTTTTTGAAGATAGGCTTAAAGATCATATCTTCTAATGCTAATCTAAAAACTTAATAATACCTATTCTAAGCAGTTATTCCTGTTAATATACTGTCATTGTGTATTTTTTATTTGGACGTTTTTTGCCATTTTTCATTTGTTTTTTACTACCTGTTTGGTGTTTTTACACATTTTATTTTACAGACTCATTAAATTTGAAAAAACATTTGCATCCTCATTACCATAATTAAATTTATGATCGTTTAAAGTTATAAATTCACATTCAATTCCATTTGCTAAAAAACCTTTTTTCAAATTTCCAAAATAACCTGCTATTTCTTCTAACCCTATAAAAACTCGTAATTTTTTCTCCATATTATATAACTCCTAAAATCATTAATAATAAATATAGTTAATTTTTCCTTCTTTGAATTCAACTTTTCCTACTATTTTAGCTGGGGTTCCAAAAGCAATCGAATAATCAGGAATGTCTTTATTTACCAAGCTGTTCGCACCTATAACACAATAATTCCCAATTGAAACTCCTTTTGAAACAATAGTAAGCCCTCCAATATATGTGTTCCTTCCAATAAAAACATTTCCAGTTTCTAAATCTTCTTCTCCCCCTGATAAAACTCTTTTTACTGAATCATGGGTAAAAATTTGAACTCCACTGGATATATTGCAATTATCACCTATTTCAACATATCCATTAATTCCTTCGATCACAGTAAATGGACCTACCCATACATTTTTACCTAATTTAACATTTCCCATAATTACAGATGTATCATAAACACTAGACTTCTCTCCAGCATTTAACATTTTAGCCTTTTCCCATCTATCAAAAAATAATTCATTTGATGGGAGTACCCTATTCCATTGATTTTTCATCTTATTCCTTTTTTCTTCAATATACCTATCTAACATATCATTAAACTCTTCTTGTTTCATTTTATCACTCCTCGTATAATATTAAATTGAGAAACACATTTTTCCTTGGCTCTAAGATAGCCTTTTTCTTTTGTTTTTTTATTTTTTTATTCTTTTTTCTTTTATTCATTTTTATTTTTTAATTGTTCTTTGAAAAGA
>Ga0208693_1001714_pt1 | contig 15325 bp, 15 predicted proteins | sample AD_UKC071_MetaG_FD_184438 | JGI IMG/M metagenome (GOLD analysis project Ga0208693, IMG submission 184438) | Active sludge microbial communities of municipal wastewater-treating anaerobic digesters from USA - AD_UKC071_MetaG (SPAdes) (version 2) | ecosystem: Engineered > Bioreactor > Anaerobic >... | reverse complement strand
TCGGAGCGTGAGCACAGAGGGAGCAACGCTTCGTAGGAGCGGAGTTCGAGAATACCACAGGTCTTCGAGCGGGCTGCTCACTCTTGAGCCAGAAGGAGCGGAGAGACACTCACATCCTCGGGCACCGATCACCCTGACCGATGTGCAAGATGCCCTCTCTCATTGCAGGGTATATGCTGAAGGCTGTCGGCATGGGTGAGCCCTCGCCGTTTTGCGAACGCTTTTTGGGCTTCAGCATAGGGAGCTGGGCCTAAGATGATATATAGTTTCTCTCACAATCCTCTACACGTCCGCTGGCTGTTCGCAAAAGTGAGGCGATCAAACCTGCTCTGAAGGAAGGAGACGGAGAAGAAAGGTCTTTCTTGCGGCGAGGCAGGCTGACAAACCGGGTGCCGACCGGATCCGGACGGGCATCACCGGATCCGGTGCTCCATCTATCCCCAGAAGAACATCCAGATCCCGAATCCTATCAATAGAATCCCGCTGCCGGCTCGAATGACATCCCTGTACTCCCGTATCCTGCTCGACGAGGCGTATCCCCCGAGGACCCCGATACCAAGGAACGGCGTGAGCACTCCGGCTCCGAAGACCAGCAGGAGCGATAGATCCTGCACGGTGCCGTCGATCAGGATTCTGCTCAGCAGGACAAGAAGCATCGGTGCGGCACACGGGGCCTTGACAATCGAAAATATCATGCCGAGAACGAACAATCCGGCAAGGGTGGTCGCGTGCTTCCGTATGGATGACTTGACGTAGTCGTCGGTGGAGACCGGGAGCCGTATCAACCCGAGCAGGTTCACCCCGGCGAGTATCGTGATCAGTCCTGCCGCGACGGCGAGGTACGGACCGAAACCGCCGAGGGACATCCCCGCCAGCAGGAAGCAGCATCCCATGACGATATACGCGGCGACCAACCCCAGGCCGAACACTACAGAGTTCAGGAGACTGCTTCTCAGCCCTTTGCCCGACCCGGTGACGTAGACCAGTATGAATCCGAGGATTGCCATCAGGCAGGGTGAAAACCCGGAGAAAAGGCCTAAGGAGTATGCAAACGGGATATCCCAGTTTATTGTGGGTGGGTCTGTCTCCGGTTCGGTTCCGGAAAGGAATTGCTCGATCGCCGCCCTGACGTTCTCTTCGGTGATCTCTTCTTTGGGAATCGTGACGGTGCCGTTCACGACCACGGCCGGGACTTCGAGAAATCCGTATTGGTGCCACTGCTCCCACCCGTCTGGTGTATTGACGTCAATTTCTTCCACGTTCAAGGCGGGACCATAGACCCCCTTCAGGTCGGCAATAATCGGGTAAGTTAATTCGCACTCAGAGCAGCGAGATGCATGAAAATATTCTACGTGAATAGCGGATGCATCAGCGAGAGGGATCAACCCGATGAGAACCATCGCAACCGCGACGGCAACTATGTTATTCGTTAACCGGTGAACCATGGAATCAGCCATTTGTTCGAGAACTCCCACCGGGAAAACACACTTGAATCCGTATTTTCATCCCCGGTGTATGCATCCGATTCCTTCTGAGAAGATCCAATCGCAATGAAGATCACCCTTCGGTTGGTCATGGGGATTTTTTGGGACGAAACCAATGAATTGCCTGCTTGTCTGTCTTCGTACGTTCTCGCTGTGTTCATCGACAAACCAAGAAGTATAATCCGTCGATTGCCATGTCTTGGTTCTCATTCATGGCAGGAAATGAAGATGATCAACGATGTCTCCGTACCTTACACAGGAAAAAGGCACATGCGATTTCATGCTTTCTTGCCCTGGAGGATCAGCAATGCTCCTAATACCCCAATGATACCAGTCTGAAGACCGAATCCCGGAACTTCCTGGCCTGACGGTTCCAATTCCAGGTCAAGTTCGTTCGTCAGATTTCCAAAGACAATCTTGCGCCGGAGGGGCTGGTAGCCCTCTTTCTGAACGATGATGGTCTGATCGTACCCGATCGCGTTTTCGATCAGATACCTGCCGTCGCTTCCGGTTGTGTTTGTCACCGAGAAGATCTCATCATCCAACTCGGATTTCATCTCAAATCTCACAGATGCATTAGGAATCGGGTTGCCTTCAGGGTCTGTTACCCTGCCCGAAACGGTGATCGCTGGCGGCGGAAGGATTCCAATGCGAACGGTCACGTTCAGGGATTTTTCCACTTGGTTTCTGAGATTATCGGTTGCTATGATTGTGATTCTGTTCTTCCCCGCAGAGACCGGTACAGAACATGCGAACATCGTCCCGTTCCCACACGAAACCTCCCCAATTTCGCTTCGAACAACCACGCTCTCTATCCCAGAAGGGGCATTGGCTTCGCCGACAACTGCAACGTGAGGCGGAACGACATCGATCCAGGCATCAGAACCCTCGCTTGGGGAGGTGATAATGAGATTTATTGGCTCACTGATGGGCCCTATATCTTCAGGCGGAAGCCCCGAGCAGACTATAGGAAATATGATGATCATTACAGCAATAGCCAAGAATATGCGCATTACCGATCACGTCCCCCAAAAAAATGGTTGGGACTCAACCCCACGGATACCGTCGATCGGATCGAGAATCCCGTCACTGTCATAATCACCCCAACCGATGAACCGGCCGCTGGATATACTTATCGTTGACGTGTTATACAGGTATAGCATAACGCTGTTGGTCACGGAAGGGCACGAAATATGATTTGTATTTGTATACATATCGTGCATCGGGCTGACAGCAAGAATACTGGACTGGCCGCAGAACGTTCCCTTTGCGGCATATTCGTCAAGAGCGCCATAGAGATGCAATGATTCGTGCTCATAACTTTCGGGTACCGAAGGGAACCTTCCCCAGTCTGCTCTGCCCCAGTACGAAAGTGCACCCTTATCCGCGTAACCTTGGTCAGGACCCACCGCATAACCGCCCATGTCGTCATGCGTGAAATAGAGAAGTATGACGCTATCTGCTCCGGACCAACTTTTTGCCGCTCTTGCCATGTCGTCCGTTGTTCTTCCATCACCGTTGCTGTCAGTGTAGCCGATATTTCTTGCTGCTTCTTCCATCCACCCATTTACGCCCCAGGCCTGAATGTTATCGCCGGTATTTGCTCCAGAAACGGTTACAGTATAAGAACCGCCATCATTGACAGCGTTGGCACCCGAAGGCGCTTGTTGGCGAATTGCCTGCGTCCCGGAGTATGCGTCATTCATCGCATCATTTCGGTGTTCCACAGTCCATGCTCCATCGTTGCTTTGGGTTTGGAAATCGGTGATTATGTATAGGTAGTACATTTTCCCGTGCGCGTAGGGCGCTGACTGAGTGCTGGGAGAAATATAGTCCCGAATCAGGTTGTTCGGAGCAAAGGTTCCGCCATGATAATTCTGATGATCTTTCACAAGTTGTTCCTTGTGAGATTGGACGAACTTTGCTGTTTGATCGGCGTTAAGCCCTAAAGCAGACCCCAATTCCTCTCCGAATGTATTCAGATCGGTTATATGGTAATAATGATCGTCCTCATCATAGTACCTGACCAACACCTGCTTTTCAAGAATTTGTGAGTATTTCTTGATCTCCTCTTCAGAAATGCCCCAGTTCAACTTTTCGTTCCAATAATTCAGGTAGGTTTCCGTACAGTCAATAATCACTCCACCGTCGTGTTCCGTAAGGAGCGCTAATTCCTCATCCGATGGAATGTCAATCTGCTTCGGTGCAGGCACATCGACACCAATGATGTTTGCCTCCCTGCTTCTCTCTTCACTTGCGGCCATTGCCGGCACAACGCACACACTCACCAGCAGCGCGGCGAGAAGCGCGGAGAGTGCTCGCATTCCAATGTTTCCGTTCATTTGCTTTCCTCCTGTAACGTCCCCGGAGGCAAAAGAGGCACACGTTTAAGTACGCAGAACGCATAAGCTCCCTTTGCCTCCGGGCATGCGGGGCGCGGCATCCGGTCGTCAACCAGGGATGGGCAGCCCCACACCTTTTGCGGACGCCGCTCTGAAGCATCCACACAATGACATGAACAGTGATCTATTTAGAAATTCTGTCAGATTCATTTACACGTTCGCAGATATTTGCCGAAAGTGAACGGAGAGAACCTTCCCCGGAAGACGGGGGCACAGGAGAGAGGTCTTTCTTGCGGCGAGGCAGACTAACAAACCGGGTGCTGACCGATCCGGACGGACATCGCCGGATCCGGCGCTCCATTTATCCCCAGAAGAGCATCCAGACCCCGAATCCTATCAAAAGAATCCCGCTGCCGGCTCGAATTACATCCCTGTATTCCCGTATCCTGCTCGACGAGGCATATCCCCCGAGTACTCCGACACCGAGAAACGGCGTGAGCACCCCGGCTCCGAAGACCAGCAGGAGCGATAAATCCTGCACGGTGCCGTCGATCAGGATTTTGTTCAACAGAATGAGGAGCATCGGTGCGGCGCACGGGGCCTTGACGATCGAAAATATCATGCCCAGAACGAACAACCCGGCAAGGGTGGTCGCGTGCTTCCGTATGGATGACTTAACGTAGTCGTCGGTGGAGATCGGGAGCCGTATCAACCCGAGCAGGTTCACCCCGGCGAGTATCGTGATCAGTCCCGCCGCAACGGCAAGGTACGGACCGAAACCGCCGAGCGACATCCCCGCCAGGAGGAAGCAGCACCCCATGACGATATACGCGGCGACCAACCCCAGGCCGAACATCAACGAGTTCAGGAGACTGCTTCTCAACCCTTTGCCCGACCCGGTGACGTAGACCAGAATGAACCCGAGTATTGCCATCAGGCAGGGTGAGAACCCGGAAAAAAGGCCTAATGAATACGCAAGCGGGATATCCCAGTTTATTGGCGGTGAATCTTCCTGCGGCTCAGCGCCGGCAAGGGACTGCTCGATCGCCGCCCTGAGGTTCTCCTCGGTGATCTCCTCTTTGGGAATTTTAATGGCGCCGTTTATGACTACGGCCGGGACTTCGAGAAATTCGTACGCGTTCCATCGCTCCCATCCGTCCACGGTTTCAACATCGATCCATTCGATCGCAAGGACCCCGTCGTAAGCGCCTTCCAGGTCCGCGATCAACGGATCGGTGAGCTCGCAGTCCGGGCACCGGTCCATGTGGTAGTATTCGAGGGAGACTGTTGTGGCTGCGGCTACAGGAATGCATAGGATACATGCAATGAACAGAATGGCAAGTGCCTGCGCTGCTTTTACAGTCATGAGTCCTCTGCCATTTGCAGAGGTGTGCAGAGGCACATCTATCACTCCGCAGGCCATCATCCCTCAGCCCTTTCCTTTCGGGGCAGATCGTCGTTCCCAGATGTAGAGGAGGGGGAAAGCAACGATACCAACAAGTACGATTGCCTGGAGAAGAGGAAGAACGGGATACCCCAGCGCCAGGTAGCGCAGAACAACGATCGCGGCGACTATGAGATAGAAGACAACCGATCGTACAAGGGTGATGCGGCGCTCGCCGCCATCGATGAAGACGATCCGCGTCAGAAGCAGGCCGATGATGAGAAGGACGGGGAGCCAGTAGATCTGGCTGATGGAGTATGCAAGGGACGCGTAGAGGTAGATCAGGAAGATCACGACGGCAAGGACGGTATCGACCACCTTCTCAAAGATGGCTCTCCTCCGTGTTGTAGTCTTCTCTCCGTGATCTCTTAGTCGAAGCGCATGACGAAAAATGTTCGTGATGGTGGGGTCAGTCAGGTTTTCTTTTCGTCGATATCGCACCATAACAAGAAAGTGCACTGCAGTAGGAATCAATGCTAGGAGGAGCATATAAGACAGCGGTACCGGTAAGTTTCCCGCCACGCTCAGAAACCCAATAATAAGAAATGATCCCCCATAGACCGCAATTGAACGCCACAACTCCTCTTTGATGATATAATCAATTTTCATGCGTACACCACCGATGCGCCATCGGGAATTGTAAAAGTGAACTCATCGTCATTTATTACGCAATTTACCGAATAGTCTCGATATTCCAGGGTTAATATCAGATTGCCCATATCGTAACTCTGCAGTTTTAACGGGATCGCACTCCTGGAATCGATCCACAATAGATACTCTCTCGTATCCTCACTGTCCAACTCGTGAGGAGTCAGTTTTACTTTATAGACTGGAGTTGAGTTAAGTGACTCCATCTCGTGTTCCTCTACTATGTAATTTTTAGTAATGTTGTCAGTCAGCAACGCATAGATCGCGGGCTCTGGTCTCTTTTCAGATGCTGTCAGATTTCTTATGAGCACAGCGTTTTTTTCCGGATCATAGATCCAGACAACATCTCCATTCGAGACGATTTCCGAGCATATGTATGGGCCACTTCTTTCAATCCTTCGATATTTATCTGGCCTTTGTAAAATTACATCATACTCAATTGCCCGTGTTTCATTGTCTATACTCAAAGTGAGTGTTTCAATATACGTCAAATTCTCGATATTCTGTTGTTTCTCTATGGCTTTTTCCAGAGGTGTACCCGAACCAATGCCTGTATCTACACAACCTGAACAAACGAGTCCGAGTACCACAATAACCAATATGGATTGGAAGTGCCCTTGTACTGTCATTATATCACTTTTAAAAAGAAGAATGGGGCTACCTCAGGTCATGCAGTACCCCATACACCATGCTGCCTCAACTCCCAGACAAACCGCAGCAGGTGCACAGGTATACAGGCTCGGCATATAGTAGCACGGAGCCAACAGAGTTACACAGATGTCGCAGATTGGTATCCCAGGGGGGCAGGGGATTCCCAGAACCGCACAGAGGCAATCCCCGATGATACACATTTTAACACAATCCCAATAATCGTCTTCCTCAGCCGTAAAGAGTTGCTCCGGCATGCCCTCGACGAATGAGCCACCATCGACGATAATGTCTTCAAGTACATCTCCATTGCTGCCGATTCTGGTGAATGTGAGTTTATACAGGGACTTGTTCTGATACGTACTTGTGTACTTGAGTACCCGAGCATTGTCACCGCTCCAGACTGCAACAATGTTTGAGGTCTGGATGAAGTCGTCTTTTTCGATAACAGATTCAACGGGCAGTACTACAGCCGTTATGTGATTGATGGATCCATCTTCAAGTTCTTTTTCGAGAGAGAATGCTTCAGCGTTCTCGATGATCACACTCAGATCTTTGGAACGTGGAATCTCTGATAGTTTTCGCACATCGTTCAGATTCAGAGCAGATGCAACAGCTTCGTATTTCTTCAGGCCCGACAGATCGGTCTTTTGCATGTCTTGTTTGGCATCGCCGCAAGGTGTTCCAGGCTCGCACGCCATCACCGGCACAACACCCGCGCTCACCAGCAGCATTGCCAGGAGCACGGAGAGTGCCCGCATTCCAATCTTTCCGTTCATTTGCTTTCCTCCTATAATGTGCCCGGAGGCAAAAGAGGCGCAACCTTAATGTACATGGAATGCGAACCACTCTTTCGCCTCCGGGCATGCGGGGCGCGTCATCCGGTCGTCAACCAGGGATGGGTAGCCCCACATCTTTTGCAGACGCCGCTCTGAAGCATCCACACAATGACATGAACAGTGATCTATTTAGAAATTCTGTCAGATTCATTTACACGTTCGCAGATATTTGCCGAAAGTGAACGAAGAGAACCCTCCCCGGAAGACGAGGGCACGGGAGAGAACCCATTCTCACGGCGGTATATGTCGTACAGGACGTAGCAGCCTCTGGCTGCTTCACTTGCGCGCGCCCTGCACCCGAAGTACCGGGTTCTGTCGATGGACAGACAGGCCTGCCGGCCGATTGCATAAACTGTATCTGCCATGAGCGACAGTACTTTCAATCTGTACAAAAACCCGTCGAAACCAGAACGCTCCTGTCCGGAGGTCCCATGAAAAAGAGCCAGATTGTCATCTGGAGCATCCTCATCGCTCTCGTCTTCGTGCACTATTTCTACATGCCCGAGCGGCCCGAGGTTACCAGGGGAGAGATGCATATCTCTTTCGACTCCCGGGAGTGCCGACCCGACCTGGTTGACCTCTGGAACACGCTTGTACAGGAGCAGGCGTTTTCGAACGAGTCGGCCGTGCTCATCCAGCTGAACCAGTATATCGACAAAGACGGAACAGTGCAGTGCACCGAACTCCACTGGATCGGCTACGTAGACGGGGAGGAGCATGCGTACGAGGTATATGTCCACCAGAGCGGCAACGTATATTATAACGACCAGGTATTTGACTTCCCCATGCAGGGGGTACATCCCCTCGCCATATTACGCGAGATCGACAGGATCGAGTTTGACGATCTCACTCGCGGAGAATACAATATAACGCTCACGACGTTCAAAGACGACGGTCCGATGACCTACAACAAAACCAACGGCGACCTGTACGCCTTCGCGGACGGATCGCTCCGTCCCCTGAAGGAGGCCACGTTCTCTTCTGAAGCCTCCCGACATATGATCGAGATCTTCCCGGAGATCGGGCAGTCGGGCGGGATCACGACCGCAGAGAGCATACCGGATCGCATCATCATCTTCCCCGAACAGGAGATCGCCCGGGCCGACTCCGTTGTCCATGCATGACGTGCAGGCGGCGCCCGGAAACTCTGAACGCATCCTCGATAAGCCGCGGGATGATCCGGGAAAAGGGGCAAACGGTGCAGTTATAGAGAACTCTCGAACGGCAATCAGATACCGGTGCCGGACACACGCTCCCCGGTGATCGCGGGCTTCCACGAACCGTGGGCTTGTATACACTCTTTTGCATCGGCACAGATGTAGTAGTGTACGAACCGTCCTTTCTTCTCGTCTCTGACAATGCCGTCCCGGAGCAGCGGTTTCATATGCCAGGTGACGTTCGCGCCCGACATTATGAGCCGGGACGCGATCTCTTTTCTCGTGCATCCCGGGTGTTGCAAAACGAGACTGAGTATCCGACTCTTTGACTGCTCGTTGAGATGTCTCGCCACTTTTCGTTCCAGGCCGGGACAGGCGCCCGTGTCGACGTAATATCTCATGCCTCTGCAGTTCGGCTCGGGGACGACCTTTCCCATCCTGCACAGCATCTCTACGTGGTAGCGGAGGGTTCCGATATTCATCCCGAGCAACCGGGAGAGAGAACTTGTATTCATTCCAGGATTATCGCGTATGCACAGGTACGTTGCGTTCCGGTTTTCGTTCTCAAGGACGTTATTGTGTCTGATCCTCTTATGGCCGAAATGCAGCCATGCGAGCAGCGAGAACACAAGTTGCATCGGGACAAAGAGCACTGGAACGAACATGGATACGAGCCCGAGAATAACAATATCCAGGGGAATATTCCAGACGTACACCGGAGTCAGATCGTCCAAAGGCACCTTCTCCGGATATGCGTCCTGAACGGCAGTAGCACATGCGGCAAATGGCAGCAGTGCGAGGCAGAAGATGACCAGAGCGATTCTGGTAATCCGCATCCCCGTGACCATGGCTTTACATGAAACCGATATCAATAAATAGATTTGGTTTGGTAGGAGTTCGGCTTTGTTAAAAATATGTGAGCGGTAATCATTTAAGCATAAGCATTGCAATTCAGAACATACGGAATGGTTTCTGTCACACTCTCGCCATACACGTCAAGTCTCCAGGTACCTGATGCAGGGCTGCTTATATCTACGCGGATCTGCCCCTCCGGACGTCCGCCATAATCGTCATGGTACGAACCATACAGGCTTCCATCTGGTCTGTAGATCTCCAATCTCAGGGAGTGGTCCGGGGTAAACCAGTTTAGGTAGACATTCAGTAAGGATATACCGGCCGGTACGGCTTGCAGATGAATATCAGTCTCTCCCTGCGTGATTGTAAAATATTCACAGATTCCATACTCGCCCGGCTGCGAGAGAAGTCCCGCGGCTCCGTCATTTTCGTTTCCGATACCTGCAGCTGAAACCATCGGCACTATGAAGGCGACAACGGCCAGAAGTCCTATAATGCGGCTGATCTTCATCAGAATCCACCGATGAGACATCGGAAGACCTCCGTATAAAAATTCTGTCCAATTTCTTTACACGTTTTATATACGCAAGCAGTACGTCGATCTCGGCGCGTGAGAGATCACCCGAGCGTCTCCGAAGTAACACGCGGGATCATAGGCATTTCGCTGGGAATCGTCCACTCCGCACCTTTCTGAAGGATAAGCACAATACGGGAAAGGTATTGCGCGGAATATAAAACCCCATCGTCGGGATTCCCCCGAACGGTCTGCCCGTCGTTCCGGTCCTATCTCCGCCTCCGGTACAGGAAAAAACCCATCCCGGCACCAAGAACCGCGAGGACCGCTCCAAACCCGGGCGTCGTCGTCCGGAGCGACTGCCCGGGCGCCAGGTCCGAGGGGACCTGCACGACGTCTGCCCTCTGACCGGCCCGGACGGTGATCTCCCAGACGATCCGGTCGCCGCTGTAGACCTTCAGTAGGGTGTTCTCGACGCGGGCGCCCGGGGGCTGTCCGGAGAGGGCCTGCGCCTCCGCTTCGGCTCTCCCGACCGTGAGGTTCTCTTCCGAGACGTAGGTGGTGGAGACGATCTCTCCCCCCGAGAGGTCGACGATGTACTCCGTGAACACCCCGGTATCGTTGATGAAGTAGACCTGTGTCCGCGAAGGTCTGGTCGTAATTTCCTCGTAGCGGTTCGGGGATTGATTCTCGACATACGACCGCACCCCGCCGTCGTTGCTGAGCGCCGGGTACTTCGCAAAGATCTCCGGGAACCGGAGCTCTGCGGCCAGGGGCATCGCCTCATCGCAGCCGATGATCCAGATCTGCTCGATGGACTGTTCGCCACCGTGTTCATTGGCTATCTTGTTTAAGTAGACAAGCTGTTCTTCGCAGGCGTTCGCCGGCACGACGTACACGTACTTGTGGGTGTGATTATAAACACCCTCATGCCACCAGATCTCCCCGTGTTCGGCGATAAACGCGGTGATCGTCTCGTTGGTCTTCGCGTTCGGGTGGACCCCAAACAGGATACCTGTCTGATTTCCCTGCCCGGGGAGGGGCGTCACTACCGCACCTGCAGGGATACTGCAGGCGAGCACCGCAAGGATGAGCCCGAGTGTCAGAAGGAAAATACTTTTCGGCATAAAAATTGGGTTAATTGTACCTCGGAACCTCTCCGAGGAGAATCTGTGTTCTGAAATCTTCGTACCTGAGAATACCGTCGCCAATTGGGTCGTTCGGGTCCTCTGTGTAATAGGAGTCATCGGCGTCACCGTAGACGGTGATATTGATGTGGGTGTTTCCCGCTGCCCTGTAAACCTGGGGATTGTCAAATACATCCCATGTCGGATCCGAGTGGATCCAGGCATTTCCGTTCCACGATTCTGCAATGGCATGCCCCGTTATATTACCGGAAGGCAGTCTCATGGTGAACGATAAGAACCGTGTCGGGATACCCAGCGCCCTGGCGAAGGCGGTATACAGGGTTCCATACTCATCACAGACCCCTTGATACTTTCCGTTTATGGGAGAGGGATGATCCATCATGTACAGGTCGGAGAATATATATTCAAGATATGGGTCATCGTATGTGTAATTCATGGCCCCATTGACATATTGCATTATCTCGTAGGCAGACTGATACGGCTCTGTCGTACCATCAGCCGCCTGCGCTGCTTCGAGTAGCACTCTATATCCCTCACTGAACGGGAAATGATACAGGTCGCTCGTCTCGAGGTTTTCTCCACTGTCAGGATCGAAGAGATGCGACGCATCGTTGTTATACTTCTCTACGGCATCGATCGGCATCCTTGCCATCCATGACGTAAGGCCGGTCGGATCAACTCTGATCTCGACTGCCATCGGTTTTATTCCGATGGAACTATGCTGTGGGAGAACCTCGAATGGAACCGTCACAGTGAGGTCCGCTCCCGCTGCAAGATCCGAAAAAGGTACACCACACCCATATCCATCCTCAAGCGACCAGAGGATGACCATCCCGCTCGCTGCAGAAGAAGCATAGTTATGAATCGTGATCTCGTGGTAGACAAATGTGTCCTGTGTCCAGTACCAGGAGATAGTTCCCTGGGTCATCCTCACGTCCGGCATTAAATCCCTGGTGCCGAGGTCACTGCTCTCGGTTTGCAGCGTCAATGATACTTTACCGGGAGAGGTTGGAACTATGTCTGCATCGATTACCGGGAATTCTGATTCTCTCTTCGGATCTAGAATGATTACTCCGGGGTGCTGCCGTGCGATCTCCTCAGTGATCGGAACCCTCTGCGGGGTTTCAATGACCGGAGTATACTTCGACATATCCCTTGGCTCAACCCACTGGTCGAACGTATCGAGCCAGCCCCTTGATTCATTCTCTGCACTCACCGCCGGCACCATCGTTCCGCTCACCAGCAATGCAGCGAGAAGCATGGAAAGTGCCCGCGGTCCAATTGTTTCTTTCATCTGTTTGCCTCCTCTAACGTCCCCGGAGGCAAAGAGGCACAGTTCTTAAGTACAGGGAGTGCAAATCTATCTCTTGCCTTCGGGCAGTGGGGGGGCTCATCCGGTCTTGGACGGATAGGGTGAGCCTCCACGGTTTTGCGAACGCTGTTTTGAGCCTCCGCACTCTAGCCTAGACGTCTGGGCATTTATGTTTTCTGTCCTTTTTCTTTACACGTCCATCGGCTGTTTGCAAAAATGAGGCATTCGGTCTCATCCAGAATGACGCAGGTGCAGGAGAACGAATATTCTCGCGGCAAGGAAGGTCGTGCAAGGTACGCCAGTCGATCCAGAGGATGGGTATCTGCTGATCCAGCAGCGTTTACCCCCAGAAGAGCATCCAGAGCCCGAATCCTATCAACAGAATCCCGCTTCCCGCTCGAATGATGTCCCTGTATTCCCGTATCCTGCTTGACGAGGCGTATCCCCCGAGGACCCCGACGCCGAGGAACGGCGTGAGCACCCCGGCCCCGAAGATCAATAGGAGCGACAAGTCCTGCACGGTGCCATCGATCAGGATTCTGTTCAGCAGGACGAGGAGCATCGGTGCGGCGCACGGGGCCTTGACGATCGAAAATATCATGCCCAGAACGAACAACCCGGCAAGGGTGGTCGAGTGCCTTCGTATGGATGACTTAACATAGTTATCTGTAGAGACCGGGAGCCGTATCAACCCGAGCAGGTTCACCCCGGCGAGTATCGTGATCAGTCCCGCCGCGATGGCGAGGTACGGACCGAAACCGCCGAGCGACATCCCCGCCAGCAGGAAGCAGCATCCCATGATGATATACGCGGCGACCAGCCCCAGGCCGAATATTAACGAGTTCAGAAGACTGCTTCTCAAACCCCTTCCCGACCCGGTGACGTACACCAGGATGAATCCGAGTATTGCCATCAGGCAGGGCGAAAACCCGGAGAATAGGCCCAGGGAGTATGCAAGCGGGATATCCCAGTTTATTGGCGGTGAGTTCTCCTGCGGCTGCTCGCCGGCACGGGTCTGCTCGATCGCCGCCCTGAGGTTCTCGTCGGTGATCTCCTCTTTGGGAATTGTGACGGTGCCGTTCACGACTACGGCCGGGACTTCGAGAAATGCGTACGCGTTCCATCGCTCCCAACTGTCCACAGTCTCGACGTCGATCCATTCGATCGTGAGGGCGCCGTCGTAGGTGCTTTCCAGGTCCGCAATCAGCGGATCAGTCAGTTTGCAGTCCGGGCACCGGTCCATGTGTTAGTATTCGAGGGGGATCGTTGAGGCCGCGACTGCAGGAATGCACAGAGTGCATGCGATGAGCAGAGCGGCCAGTACCTGCACTGCCTTTACGGTCATGAGCCCTCTACCTCTCACAGGGGTGCGCAGAACACATCGATCACTCTGCTGGTCATCCATCAGCCATCAATCCGCTCCCTCCGGTGCGCGCCGTCGTTCCCAGATATAGAGGATGGGAAAAGCAACGATACCAACAAGCGCGATTGCCTGGAGGAGGGGGAGAACGGGGTACCCCAGTACCAGGTAGCGCAGAAGGACGATCCCAGTTGCTCCGAGGTAGAAGATGGCCGATCGTGCGAAGGTGATGTGGCGCTCCCCACCATCGATGAAGACGATGCGCGTCAGAAGCAGGCCGAGGATGACAAGGACAGGGAGCCAGAATATCTGGTTGATGGAGTATGCAAGGGACGCATAGCTATAGATCAGGAAGATCGTGACAAGAAGGGCGGCGTCGGTCATCTTCTCAACGATGCCTCTTCTCCGTGCTGTCTTCTTTTCTCCGCGCTTCCCCAGTCGAAACGCATGACGAAGGATATTCGCGGGATTGGGGTCGGTCAGGCCTTCTTTTCGTCTATACCACACCATAACGCAGGCGACTATTGCAGCGATCATCAATGGCAGGGGTAAGAGCAAAAAAGCTGGCAATGGGAGGTAGTCTGTTGTGATGATGTAAGCGATGACGATAAGCGAGATTCCAAAGGTTGCAACTGAACGCCACAACTCTTCTTTGGCAATAGTATCAATCTTCATGCGTACACCACCGATGCGCCATCGGGAATCGTGAACGTGAACTCATCATCATTTATCACGCAATTCATTGAGTAATTTCGATATTCCAGGGTTAGCACCAGATTGCCCTTATCGTAACTCTGCAGTTTTAACGGGGTCATATTTTTGGAGTCGATCCACAATACGTACTCTTTTGTGTTGTCCTCGCGGTCCAACTCGTGAGGAGTCAGTTTTACTTTATAGACCGGAATTGAGTTGATTGATTCTATCCCTTGTTCCTCTACCGTGTAATTTTTAGTAATGTTGTCGGCAGTAAGGTAACGTCTCAGATCTTCTGTAATTTGCCTGAGCCCCGTCTCCTTGCCTGATCATTCCTTCTCCATGGTCAAATACCTTCTGCCGGTGACCCACTCCTCGTTGATGTCCATCAGGATGGATCCGACCAGCCGGAGGAGGGATTCCTCGTTCGGGAACGCTCCTACGACTTTGGTCCTTCGTTTTAGCTCCTTATTGACCCGTTCCATCAGGTTTGTGGTTCGGAGCCGTTTCCCGTGCTGTTTCGGGAATGCCGTGTAACTCATAAGCCCGGGGAGGAACCGTTCGATGGTATTGGCTGCTTTCCGGTACCCCCTGGCATTCAGGTCATCGGCGAGATCTTGAAGCCTTTGTTCACTTCCATAGGCCTCCTTCAGGCCTTCTACAACCTCTTTCTGGTGTTTTCCGAGGAATATTCCTCAAGACGGCTCGGGTACAATGAACCTGACACATCTGCCAGGATGCACCGAGGAAGGCGGCTTCAGCCGCCTTCTGGATGCCGGTATGCCCATCCGAGATGACCAGTTGAACCCCGGCAAGTCCTCGTTCTTTGAGGTCCTCGAAGAGTCCCGACCAGAATTCTTCATTCTCACAGTCGGTGACTC
>Ga0208693_1001703_pt1 | contig 15369 bp, 18 predicted proteins | sample AD_UKC071_MetaG_FD_184438 | JGI IMG/M metagenome (GOLD analysis project Ga0208693, IMG submission 184438) | Active sludge microbial communities of municipal wastewater-treating anaerobic digesters from USA - AD_UKC071_MetaG (SPAdes) (version 2) | ecosystem: Engineered > Bioreactor > Anaerobic >... | reverse complement strand
GCGATTATTAAAATGATAGAACTGCAAAGACACCAGGACAAGAAAGCTGGTTTAGACGGGCAGTATAGACTGGTGTTTAACCAAGAAAAACCGGTTATAGAAAGTTTCGTTAAGGAGGCCGGGGCATAATCGAGAAAAAGTTTTTTAGTGATCCACCACGCAAACTGCGAACGATGGAATATGTTGAAAATTGGTGCATAAAAATTATGGATCAATTAGAAGAAATGAATAAAGCTTCTAGGATTAATTTGTATCACAAAAATAAAAATAGAAAGGAATAAAAAAATGACTACTGATGTATTTAAAGATTTTTTAAACAAAAAATGTATTGTACGGGGTGATCGCTCCGGTGTGCTGTACGGTACTGTTGTTAATGTTGCCGGCAACACTGTTTTAATGAAAAACGCTCGTCGTCTATGGTATTGGGATGGTGCTAATGCTATTAATGAGTTAGCTGTACATGGCACAAGCAAGCCCCATGAATGTAAGTTTACTGTCTATGTCGATAGCATAGTTATAATGGATGCGATCGAAATAAACCGTTGCACAGAAAAAGCAATTAAAAGCATTGAGAGTGTCGCTGAATGGAAAAAAGCGAAAGATTAATTAAATCAATTTTAGAATTTATAAAACCGTCTTCTGGTTCGGACTCTGGCTATGGCTCTGGCGAGGGTTCGGGCTATGGCGATGGTGATGGCTATGGCTATGGCTATGGTTCAGGTGATGGCTATAGCTATGGCTATGGTGATGGCTCTGGCGAGGGTTCGGGCTATGGCTCGGGCTCTGGTAAGGGCTTTGGCAATGGTGCTGGCTTTAGCGATGGCTATGGCTCTGGTTCAGGCGATGGCTCTGGATTGGGTTCTGGCTATGGCGATGTTGCTAGTTATGTAGGTTTAAGATTTTTCGATTGCGCTGATGAGAGGACTGGTGATGGTTCTGGGCGTGGTTCTGGGCGTGGTTCTAGTTTTGGTCCGGGCTATGGTAATGGTGATGGCTCTGGCTATGGTTCGGGCTTTGGCGAGAGCTCTGGTAAGGGCTTTGGCAATGGCTATGATGATGGCTATGGCTATGGATTTGGTTTTGGGTTGGGTTCTAATAAAAGAACCGGCATAGTACAAATAAATAATATGTATGTTTTCAAAATAGATGGGCTGCCAACCATTATTACAAAAGTTAGAGGGAACATCGCTAAAGGGTTTCTGTTGGACGATGATTTAACATTATCGCCCTGCTTTATTGCCAAACAAAATAATTTATTTGCTCATGGGGTAACTTTACGAGCAGCAATTAATTCCTTGCAAATAAAACTTTTTGGAAAAAAGCCCGTTAACGAAAGAATAGATTTATTTATGAAAAAATTTAAATTAGGTGAAAAGTATAAAGGCAAATTATTTTTTGACTGGCATGAATATTTAACCGGGTCTTGTTTAGAGGGACGAAAACATTTTATTAGAAACAATAATCTATCGCTTGATAATGAGTATACAGTAGAAGAATTTATTAAATTAACCGAGAACTCTTACGGTAAAGAAATTATAAAAAAATTAAAAAAAGCATATGGGATTATAGAGGAGGAAACCGATGCCCTGGAATGATGCATTAGTTTGGACAATAATAGGTCTTTTCTCGATACTGCTTGCGATAATGGGATGGGACACGATAAGACAGAATATAAAAGAACGGGAAAAAAACAAGGAACAAAAACAGAAAAAGGAGGACAAAAAATGAGCTATATCCTAGCAATCGATCCTGGCAATACAAAAAGCGCCGTTGCTATATTGGATAAAGAATATTATCGCTCGGTTAAACACGATATTTTAGATAACCATGAGTTGCTTTCACAGATACGGTTTGGATATAGCGGTCCTAACAGTCTGTTACCGTTTTATTGTCCCGACACAATCGTTATCGAGAGAATAACCGGCTACAACATGGGCGTAGGACAGACGGTATTTGACACCTGTGTCTGGATCGGTCGCTTTATCGAGGCGGCGCGAACGGTGGATTACAACACATATCACCGTCCGCCGACAGTTGTTTTGCTTCCCCGACCCGAAATTAAGTTACATCTTTGCGGTTCTATGCGGGCAAAGGACAAGGACATAATCGCCGCTTTGGCAGACAGGTTCGCACCTGGTGCTAAAAACAACGGGAAAGGCACTAAAAGCGATCCGGGTTGGTTTTACGGGTTTCATGCGGACATTTGGAGTGCTTATGCCGTCGGTGTGACTTACCTTGACTGGTTAATAGACAAACGAATACTTAAAAACAATAAAATTGAGATTATTAAGTTTGACTCGCCAAAGCAAGAAAAACAAGATAAGGAGGAAACGGCATGAAAAAGAAAAGAAAACCCCCCTGGAAACACGAAGAACGTTTGCTTAAGAAATTAAAGAGTCGGAAATGGCGAAAGAAATCGAAAAAGATCTTGGCCGTGTTTGATAGCAAGCCCCGTCACGAACATCAAAAGTCTAGGGCGGAGTATATTGGGTAATGTAAAATGTTAATCGCAGAACAGCAGAAACTATTTGACTACCTACCTGACGAAATCGAACAAAACGAATTTATTTTGTTTGATCGCTTAGAAAAAATAAAGCAAATCATAGCCAAGTACGGTGAAGAAAATTTTTATTTTGCTTATAGCGGCGGCAAGGATAGCACAGTATTGCATTATTTGCTTGATATGGCAATTCCGGATAATAAAATACCTAGAGTGTTTTCTAACACAGGATTAGAATATCGTGAAATATATAAATTTGTTAAAAATCTGCAAGATAAAGATAATAGAATTATAATGCTAGCTCCCAGAAAAAATATCGTTAAAACACTTGAAAGGGTAGGATATCCGTTTAAAAGCAAAAAACATTCTGAGATTGTTGAAATGTATCAAAAAGGTTCGACAGCACCATCAATAGAAAGATATTTAAGTAAAGGCGGTGGACAGTTTGGTTGTCCTAAAGTACTGAGATATCATTTTACGCCAGAATGTAAATTAAAAATATCTGCTAGATGCTGTAATGAATTTAAGAAAGATGCTTTTAATGATTGGATTAAGTTAAAAGAGAATAAAAAGAGTATTTTAATAACAGGTATGCGTAAGGAAGAAGGCGGACATCGTGTAGATATTAATTGTATTGTAATAAAGAAAAGCGGACAGGTTACTAGATTTCATCCTTTGGCCGTGGTGACTGACGCATGGGAAAATTGGTTTATTGATACTTACGGCATACAGTTATGCGATTTATATTATTATCCTTATAATTTTGAAAGAACGGGTTGCGTAGGATGTCCGTTTAAAATCAATATAGAAAAGGAACTTGAAATCTTGAAAGAAAAATTACCAAATGAATATCGTCGTGCTTGGCTTTATTTTGGACCAGTATACCGAGAGTACCAGAGAATAGGCTATAGGTTTAAAGGAGAGGTGAAACCGTGAAAGAAATAACCAAAAAAAAACTAAAAAAACTATACAGCGTAATTTTAGTGGAATTACTTAATCTATTGGGCAAAGACGTCTATGCTCTTTATGATGACAAAGTAATAAAAACCCATGTCGAAAAGGTAATAATTTTTGAAAACGGAACAATCGGGTTAGGAACAAAATTTGGAGATATTCATGCTAGATATCCTAATATTAAAAAGATTGTGTTAAAAATCGAAAACTATAACGAACGTTGGTACTTGACCCAAGAGGAAGCGGAAATGGCGTTGAAAAAGGTGACAAAATGAACCAAGTGTCTTTAATCGGTCGCATAACAAAAGATGTTGAACTTAAATATACAAAAAATTCAAACATTCCTTATTGCATATTCCGATTGGCCGTTCCCCGAAAAGTACGTACAAAAGTCCTTCCACAAGATACGGATTTTATTGACTGTATTACTTGGTATAATCTCGCAAAAAACATTTCCACTTATGCTAAACGAGGAAGTACTATTGCCGTTGTGGGTTCGCTTGAAAGTAGCCTCTTCACCCTTCCGAACGGTCAAAACGTCCGAAAAATAATCGTAAATGTCAAAGATGTTGATTTCTTGTATATGAAAAAAACGAACCCATATTCAGGCCTTCCCGAATACGAAAAAGCGAAAATTATAGAAGAAAAGAAAGCATTAAGCCAATACGTGACGGGAGACACAAAGGAACTGGATAAGGAATACACAAAGCTCGTTTTAGAAAATCTAAGCACCGACAAAGAAACGGAAGAAAGGAGACAAAGTGATCAAAACGAAAACGAAACAGAAGAAGAACGACGAGAAAGCGATTAGAGATTTAGAAGATTTCTGCACCCTAGTAGATTTGCATAAAAACACAACGGAAAAGGCTCTGTTTCATACAGTAAAAGCCTTCGAGCATTTACAAGAATCTGATCGACTTAATAAAGAAATCCGCCTGAAACTTAATACGACATTTCGGGCGCCGGTTAAACTAAATACATTGGAGAAAATCATCTATTATTTCAATCGAAAACGAGGGATAACACTAGCAAAAATAGGCGAAGTCATGGATAAATCGACAGATTATATGCTGGAAGTATCAATGAAAATAAACCGCAAACTAAAGCATGTTTCTACTCAAAACAAGTAATTTATTAGTACGCTCTTTGTATCCCATACAATACCCATTTAAACGGAACTTAATCGACCCTTACAATTAAGGCAAAGATAAGTTCCTTTTTTTGGTTTCTTGGTTGCTAATAGAAAGACAGGTGATAAGTTGTGACACAACAAAAAACTAAAACCAAGGTTGTCGAACCTGAGGTCATAGATAAAAATGCACGCGCTGCCGCTTTGAAGTCTTACCTTAAGAACGAAACGCCGGAGCAAAGAGAAGCCAGGTTAGCAAAAGCAAGGGAAACAAGGCGAAAAAATGCAAGAGAAAACCGACTGGTAACGAAACAAGTTGATCGTTTGCTTAAATCCTATTGGAAATACAAAGATCCTCGTGACGATAAAATCAAAATCGGCACAGGCGCCGAGGTTATCGCCGCCACGATGATAAAAGAAGCTATGACGGTTGGCGGGAAAAACACAATTCAAGCCCAAAAACAGATTTTACAACTCGCCGGCGAATTGAAAGAAGATAACGATATGAACGGTAAGATTATTGTCCAGTTTACAAACAAAGACATTGATTTCTAGACAAGGCGGGATATGTGAATGGCTAAACTGGTTATCCCTAAATTATACCCTAAGCAAGTTCAATTCATTAATTCCAAAGCGAAATATACCTTATTCGGCGGCGCAAGAGGCGGCGGAAAAAGTTTTGTCGTTAGGATAGACGCCACAGGCAAAGCCCTAAAATATCCGGGTTGCCAAATACTTTTGTTAAGAAAAACCTATCCTGAGTTATACAACAACCATATACGACCGCTTCAAATATTCCTGCGATCATACCATCAAGACCCAAACGAAAGAATTGCCGAATACAAAGATAACCGAAAAGAATTTATATTCCCTAACGGCTCTCGAATTGTATTAGGAACTTGCGATAACGACCGCGAAGTAGATAAACATCACGGACAGTCTTATGACATTATCTACTTTGAAGAAGCCCAAATGATACCGAAAGAACATTATGACAGGATAAAACTTTCTAACCGTTTAAGTGGTTTTATCCCTTTGGAATACAATTTTAAGCCAATTCAAAGATTTTCGGGTAACCCCGGAAACGTGGGTCACCAATGGCTTAAGGAAATGTTTATCGACAACCCCGAAACGAATATTAAGGAAAGTGATTATGAGTTTATTCCGTCTTTGGTATTCGATAACGAATATTTAATGGAAAATAACCCCGAATATGTTTCTGAATTGGAGAACCTGCCTGAAAAACTTAAAAGAGCCATGCTTTACGGTGATTGGGACGCTTTCGAGGGACAATTCTTTGACGATTTCGACAGAGATATTCACGTTATTGACCCATTCCCAATCCCTACTAATTGGCGAATTTACAGGACAAGGGACTATGGCCTTGATATGCTCGCCGCTTATTGGATAGCTGTTTCTCCCGACAATTTCGCTTATGTCTTTAAGGAACTTTACCAAGAAAACTTGATCGTAAGCGAAGCCGCGAGACAAATAAACGAGATGACAACCGAACCGATTTACATGGATATAGCGCCTCCCGATCTCTGGAACAGACACCCTGAAACCGGGAAAAGCGCTGCGGACATATTCCGGGAATACGGACATTTCTTAACAAAGGCGTCGAACGATCGAGTAAACGGTTGGCTTGCTGTTAAGGAATGGCTAAAAGTCATAAAAGACGATCAAGGACAAATGCGGCCGAAGTTAAGAATATTTAAGAATTGCCACAATCTAATAAGAACCCTGCCTTTGCTGGTCCACAATCCTAAAAAACCTAATGACTGTTTAACCGAACCGCACGAGATAACACATGCCCCGGATGCTTTAAGATATTTCTGTTCGAGTTGGACGTTTGCGCCGCAGTATAACCCGGAACAATCTTTTAAGGACGAGATTATCGAATGGGTAAATAAAGCGTTGAAAGAAAAACACAAGAATAAAAAAGGAGAGTTATTTACATGGTCGTAATATTTGGCGCTAAAAAGGTCAAGCAAAAAATCGCTGAATTGGAAGCAAGAATAGCAGTCTTGGAAGAAAAATTGCTTGTTAAGGAACAAATTGATAAAAAGATTTTGGAACAGCAAAAACAAAAAAAGAAAACATATAGAGATTTCTACTCTTACGGTGATGTCGACCCAATAAGGATAAGACGATAAGGGTAAGGAGAGATTAAAATGGCAGAAGAAAGAAACGAAAACAAAAATTTAACGCACGAGACCCTTTGGAACGATTATCAGAACGGCCAAGCATATTTAGCCAATATGGGCTTTACCCAAAACATTCCGATTTATGTTGATTTTTTTGAAGGCAGACAATACCCAGCCGCTACAGAAGACACAAAGCATATTCCTAAACCCGTCTTCAACATGATCGAAATGATAGTTGATAACAAGATTTCAAATGTTTTAGCTAGTCCAATAAAACATAGATTTATTGTGGAAGGCAATAAGCTTGCGACAGAAAAACTTACCCGCTTTGCCGAATACCAGAAAAAAGAAATGGGACTAGCTGAAGCAGATGATGAAGCTGCGGAAGAAGGCTCTGTAAAGGGAACATACATTTACCATTTTTACTGGGACGAAAAAGCGCCCGGCAAAAGGGGTAATTACGAAGGCGGGTTAAGGGTTCAAGTAATAGATATGATGAATGTCGCTTTTGCAGATCCTTCAGAAAGGGACGAACAAAAACAGGAATGGATAATCTTATCGGAGCGTTTACCTGTCAAAAAAGTTAGGGAAATGGCTGACGATGATGTGGACAAGAACCTTATTACCAGCGATATGAAAGAAACGCTTTATCATTACGATATCGAACAAGAAGGCATGCAAGAATGCACCGTCTTGTTACGGTATTTTCGAAAAGACGGTGAGGTTTATTTCGAGCGTGGAACAAAAAGCACGATTATCAATAAACCCCGTCCCTTGAACCCTTATATAAACCTTAAGAAACTTGAAAATATTGCTAAAAAAGATTACGACCCCGAAATTGCAGCTTCTCCCGACGAAGTATTAGAAAAAAAAGAAAACGATATCGACAAACCTAAGTTATCCTTATATCCAATTGCCGTAGGTTCTTGGAAAAAACGACATGGTTCTATTTATGGCAGGGGTGAAGTCGAAGCCCTTATCCCCAACCAGAAAGCCGTAAACCAAGAGTTTTCCATGCAATTGCTCGACCACCAGGAAACGGGTTATAGCAAGATCCTTGTCAAGGCTAACGCATTGAACGGTCAAGAAATAACTAATGTTCCAGGCGAGGTTATAACCGATTATACTCCGTCACCAAATTGGGGTATTAAAACTTTGGAACGAACTAGTATCAGCGGTTCAGCCTTACAGTTAGCACCGCAAATAGTCGATTTGACAAGAACAGTTACCAATTCAAACGAAGTCATAACCGGCGATATGATTTCCAAAGACTTATCGGGTTTGGCAATCGCTCAATTGCAAGCCCAGAGCCAAAAGCCTATCTCCAGGTTACAGAAAAACTTCTGGAAAACACAGGAAAAAATCGGAAAAATACTCGTTCAATTCTATAAATTCTTTTATCAGGACAAAGAATTTTCTTACGACCTTACCCCTGAAGAATTAAATGTTTTGAGAAACAACCCAATGTATCAAGGACAATTAATAGAGCAAACCCAATTCGATATATTCAACGGCGAAGAATTTATGGATATGAATGTTGAGGTTGTTGTTGAAGTTGGGGCGGGAACGCAGTATAGCGAAATACAATCAATGAGTATGTTAAACAGTTTGCTTGCTGCAGGTTTAATTGACCCGATGACCTATTATAAGCTTTATCCCGAAAACGCAATGCCTTTTAAGGCTGATTTAATCGCAATGGAAGAAGCGAAACAAAGAAGCGAACTTCAGCAGTTACGGGTATTGGTTCAGCAAATGGCGCAGGAACTTGAAAAACAGAACACTCTTTCAAAAGAACAGGACAAGATTATCAAGCAATTAACGGGCGAGTTACAAAAATCTAACAGAATGTTTAACGCTTTGCAAAAAGAGTATTCGGACAAAATAACGGCCCAAAACGAGTTTGTTATGGATTTAATGGGGCGACAACAACAAGGCGGAAAGAGAGAATAAATCTCTCTCGCATATAGATTTACGCATGGAATAGCGCAAAAATCCACATTATAACTGAAATTCGCTTGAGAGCAGCGGAAAAACTCTCGAAAGACTTCGCCTCCCCATAGGGCGTGTCAAAAGAAAGGACAGAACTTATGGAAAACAACAATACCAACATTGTAGGGACTGTGGCATCCAATCCCACCCACGTTTTACCATCGTCAGATTCGACCGATGCGACTAACACGGACGAGCAGGAAAAGGACTTGTTTTCCGATACACAGGAAAGCAAGGAATCTAAAAAGCAAGAAAAAGGACATGAGGCAGAGGACAATAAAAAGACCTCTACCGCCGACGGGCAAGAAACAGAAAAGAAAACGCAAAGCAAAGAAGAAAACCGCAAGTATGCGGAAAAACGCCGAGAACAGGAACGACGGGAAAAAGAACTCAAAGAAATTGAGGAGAAAGCTTACCGTCGAGGTCTTGTTGAAGCGGTCGGTGGCAGAAACCCGTATACCAATACAGATATCAAGGACGATATTGATGTCGATGTTTATCTGACAATGCGAGAAATCGAAAAAGCGGGGTTAGACCCTATTGCCGATTATCACGCATACGTCGCAAACAAACAACGTGCGGAAATGGCGAGAAATAAAGTTAGCCAACCTTCAGAAGAATGGTTGGAAAATGACGCTAGACAATTCATGCAAAAATATTCTGATGTCGATTTTAGCTCGTTAATGGAAGATAAGCGGTTTTTAAAGTTTGCGGAAGGCAAGATCGGTAATTTACCGCTTACCAAGATTTACGAAGATTACAACAGCTTTGTAAGCGAATTTGAAACCGAAGCCGACAAAAGAGCCCGTTTTGCGGTAGCCCGAAGTCAATCCACGCCGGGTAGTGTGGAAGCGGGACACTCCAAAACTGATGAGTATTATACTTGGGAACAGTTGAAGAAATTGACAGTCGAAGAATACAACAAAAACCAAGAAAAAGCTGAGAAATCATATCAGTATCATTTGAAACATGGCACATACCAAAAGAAAAAATAAAATCTGTTCCTAAAGTAATATAATCACGGTCTCCACACAAAACACCCGGAAAAATACCATTATTTCTTAAAAATCATGTGAAAGGAGATCAGAATTTACATATGGCATACGAAACTTTTATTCCGACCGTATGGAACGCTAATTTAATGCGTGAGCTTGAAGGCAAATATGTATTAGCCAAACACACCTATAGAGTGTTCGAGGGTCAAGTCTCAGAACCAGGTGATAGCGTTAGGTTTTTCGGTGTAGGACGTCCAACGATTTATGAGACTACCGTTCCGGCGGGCAAAAATACATTGCATGGAAATTTGCCTGATCCCGAAGAAATCGAAAACACGACAATCACCATGCCGATTCAGCAAATTCGCCATTACAATTACAGGGTAGGCGATATTGATAAACTTCAAATGAAATGGGACGGCAGAGTAATTTCTGCCTATCAGCAAGAAACCGCCGATGAACTTGCCAGTAAGGTAGATCAATATATCGGACAAACCGTATTCCCGAAAGCGCCTGTTTTCTCGAACAGTTTTGCTGCTGCTAGTACTAAAATCATTACTGTTACCGCTGGTGATAGTGTCGCGAGCGGCGACACCAAAAAACAGAACGTTTTGGAGCTTTTGGACGATATCGTTCAAAAAGCGCGTGAAAACAATATCAGTGACTCAACCAAATTATATGTCGCTGTATCGCCAAAGATCGAAAAAATCATGCGGCAGAGATTGATCAGCATCTCTACCAACAACGTTGTTTTAATCGAGGGCAAGGAATACTTGAAGTATTACAACCTCTATATCGAATGGAGCAATAATCTCTATTCAACAACCACTTACGAATTACTTACCGTAAGAACCAACAGGGCGGTAGGTTTTGCTCATCCGTATACTCACGTTGAACCTTTTCGTCCGGAAAAAGGTTATGCTGACGCGATTAAGGGTTTCATCTTGTTTGACGCAATGATTTTGCGTCCAAAAGAAATATTTACTGCGAAAGTAACAGTTTAGTGAGAGGAGGATAATTAAATAATGGCAACTAAATTGACTCCAATTTATTTAACCCATTACGACGCATTTACAGAAGAAACTGATAATACCGATTTCGCCGCGGTAGCCAGCAGCGATAAAATCGCTTATTTCGAGGCTTCCGGTAGGGACGAACAGTTTGTCGTAGGCGTGTATAACAACAATGCAACCACTGCCAAAACCGTAACTATTAAGGCCGGTAACGGTTTGCAAAGCGAATTTGGCGATCTCACTTTTTCAATTGCGGCACAAAAAATCGCTTGGGTAGTCTTGTCGTCTGGACGTTTTAAGAACGTAACAGGTGATAATAAAGGAAACATCGTTATTGAAGGCGCATCGACCGATATCCAGTTAAAGGTTATCAGGTTACCGTTTTAGGTAACGAGAAAGGTTAATAACAAATTAAACTCTTAGAACATGGGAGTTAGTCAGAAATATGCTGAATATTACCAGGTATGAGGTATGGCTGACTAACTCCCTAATTCATAAGAAAAGAAAAAGGAGCAAAAACATGAAATGAAAACAAAAGGTGAATTGATAGCAGCATGCATTAAATTGATGTTCGACAACGACACAAATATTTTAGACCCGGAAAACATTTCCGACGATCCCGAATATGCTTCAAGAACGGCGAACATTATCGAAAGCATAAACCGCGCCTTTAACGAGGTAGCAAAAGCCGAACAATTGCCAAGGAAAAGACTTGTTATTGATACGGATACCGAATACGAAGAACAAGATGATTATTATACCAGATACAATTTGGATAATTTAGTTGGTGATGTTTACAGGGTGAATAATATCAGCTACCAAGACAATTATGGCCGTTATTACGCAAATGTCGGGATAAGACTTGAAGGCGAAAATATCCTCGTTTTAAGAACCTTGACGGCGGGGAAATACATTGTAACTTATAGTCCTATGCTTACTGAAAGACTTACCTACGATATGCCTGACAATTACGAAATACAAACCATAGCAGAAGATATTCTAGATATCGTGCCTTATTTTGTTAAAGGCGATTTATACGAAGAAGATAACGCTGACACAGCGTTAATGGCGATAAACCGATTCCACAGTTACCTTGCCAACAGACCGAGGGTAACCAACACCCAAAGTAAAGTCAAAACTGTTTATACGCAGTATTGAAAGCAAAGGAGAATGATATGATATGCAATTCTCATATGGAAGAACGAAATTTAAAAACGACGATACCCTTCGTCGTAAAGCGATCGGAAATTTCTTGGGCGTGGACTATGCAAGTTCCCGGCTGAATGTCTCCGATTATCGAGCTTCGGATATGAAAAACCTCATTCACAAGGACGGCGTAAATCACAAAAGACCGGGTTGGAACGAGGTTATCAAGATCGCTTGGGATACGGTAAATGATATTTATGACCCGACCGGAACGCCTTTGCGGATAAACGGCTTTTGGAATTATACAGACAGTTACGATAAAGAACATACGATTATCCACGCCGGACATAAAATACTTTCCTTTGAGAGTATCGGCAAAAACAGTTTTGAAACAGGTACTCCTCAAGACATTACTAAATCCTGTACTTATGCCCCGGAATACACGAATTTAGTCGATTGGCAGAAGAAGATTACAGATAACATCAAAGACGAAAGAAGTTTCGGGATAATAAGAGGCGATCGCCTGTATATTTTCTGCGGAATATATCTTGTTTACGGGACATGGGATGACGGAACAACTTACGAATTAAGACCCGTCGAAGATAACGAAGATACCTATATCCCTGTAACGACTATCGGAATATCCGCTAATGGAAGTGAGATAAACGTTCGACAGACAATGGACGAAGTTAACCTGCTTTCGAGGAAAAGGCGAAATAAACTGATTGGCGAACCTTTAAATAGTAATTTGCCGTTTTATTCGCTGAAAGATTACCCGTTGCCCGAAAGTTATTTTGAGGACTCTCAACAATTTGCCGACACCTACAATGTAGGCTATGTCGTTAACCATGAAGAAATTGAAAATGTCATAGGCGTAAAAATCGTTATAACAGACGGCGAAGATACATTTATCGGTTATCAACGAATGAACCCAACAATAGATTTTGACGATACCGCCCCCGGCAAAGAAGCATGGTTTCTCAGAACAAGCGGCAATAAAGACTTTACGCAAATGATAAGCCACTATAGGTTATACGCAAATAAAACCGCTTCGACAGACACTATAAACTTGACTTTCGCATTTGGGAAAATCACTCCAACATCAGTTGTTGATGTTTATTTAGTAAGAAGTCTTGTTTATCAGTTAGACGTGACTTCATTTGCGGAAACTCAAACACCGAAAGTGTTTATCAACGGCTCGAAAAAAGATTTTTACGAAGATTATTTCGGTGATCAAGTTTTTTTTGACAACGCTATTAAAAAAAACGGGCAATTCGTTATAAACGCCAATTTCCCGCCTTTAATCGAAGGACAGTCGAATATAATCGTCGAATTTACCAAACATGTCGAAGGTAACGCCGACAAGATAAACAAATGTATGTTCGGGACGTTTTTCGGAATAAACGACTACGAACATTTATTCGTCGCAGGAAATCCCGATTATCCTAATTTCGACTTTCATTCAAGTTACCCGGATATTACCGAAACCCAAAGCGAAATTCCTTATTACGATGATCTGACCTATTTCGGCGATTTGGGTTATGCGAAAGTTGGAAGTCCAAGATTTAAGATAACAGGGTATAACGTTCTGGAAGACGGAACATTAGCAATTCACAAGGAATGGTCTAACGAAGAACCTTGTTTGTGGTTAAGGACGGCGAAAGTCGACAATGCCCTTGACCTAGAAGGAAACGTCATAACAGACGCTTACGGCAACCCCTATCAAAAAGTCTATTTCCCGCAGTTTCCAGGCAGTATTGGCGAAGGTTGTCTTACGCCGTATTGCAACGATAATTTGGCAGGGGATAAATTGTTTCTTTCCAGAAACGGTTTATTCGGAATTGTTTTGAACCCCAACATTAAATCAAACGAGAGGCTTGCAAGGGAAAGAAGTCGGTTAATAAACCCTAGACTACAAAAAGAACCCGACCTGAAAAATGCCGTAGGAATCGCTTTTGATAACAGGTATTATCTTTCCGTAAATGACAGGTGCTATATTGCCGACTCTAGGTTCAAGAACCAAATGCTTGCGGAAATGCCCGATACTTACGGGTATGAATGGTGGGTCTGGGATAATATGCCCGTAAGGGTTTGGATTGTCTACAAGGATAAATTAGCCTTCGGAACTGAAAACGGGCAAGTATGTGTGTTTGATGAAACTACACATCATGATAAATACTACGAAATAATCGCAAGCGGCGGTATTGTTTACGATCCAGGAAACAATGTCTTCACGATAGACAACACATACAATTACATAATTGCAAATCTAAAAGAACACGACACATTGATATTGGATACTGCCGATGACAATATCATCGCAAGCAAGGCAATATCGAATGAAAGCATTGTTTCTGTAAGCGAAGGCGTTGTAAAAGTCGATTTCGATACCTTTTACAACCAAGTAATTTATCTTGAAGAAAAAGAAGTCTATATCGCCGACAGCCCGGAAAATACGTATTGGATTAGAAATCTTGATTCCGAAAATCAAACTTTTGAACTCTGGTTGAATGATGATGAAGAAGAAAAAAAAGCGGAAGATTTAAATTCAGCAGAAGATGTCGGCGATATTTCGATAAAACTAAACGGTCTGAACGTCTATATTGCAAATATAGATTACGAAAACGGCACATTCCAAATAATGAATTATTTGGGCGATTTGTATGCACCTTACTCGTTAACAGACAGCTCGTTTGATTTGGTAGGATACTTCAATATAAAAAAGAATATAGAATGTTTTTGGGCTACGCCGATATTTGACTTGGGAACTGCCGAATACGGCAAAAATTTGCGTTCCATTACGATTGTCCCCGAAGCAATGACAGACGGTGAGATAACTTACGGTTATAAAACCAGAGATACCGAGAAAGAGTTTGACGTTTTAGGTGTTAAACTGTTCGATTTTTCAGACATAGACTTTACGAAGTTTACCTTTGAGACATCGACTTTTGCAAAATCGGATACGAGAAAAATCAGAGTTAGAAACTTTAATTTCATAATGCTTTACTTCAAAAGCACAGACGATAAGGACTGCGCTATAAACAGCATAAGCATTACATACGAACTCGGAAAAATGAATAAAGGAGTGCGATAAATAAAATGGCGAATAAAATTAACAAAGTAACCGCAGCTGTTATTCAAGCGATGAAAAAGAAATCCGCATTAGGTTTACCAGACAGACCTAGCGAAGCAGGGTTGACCCCAACCCAAATCAAAACTGCTTTTGCGGATTTCGTTACAGGACCGACACAATCGGCTTTAGCGGAAATAGACAGAGTTGCTACAGAAGTAACTGCTGTTTTAAGCAAATTGTTCGAGGGTGTTTACGATGAACTTCCGACTGATTTGGCGCGATTTGAAAATGGCGACAAAATTATACTTACTAACGGGTCGATATACAAATACAACGCTAATCAAGGAGCATTTGTAAAAACGAATGACGAACTAGAAAGCATTGTTTCGGCTCACATCGCTGCCCAAAATAACCCCCATAACG
>Ga0208693_1001697_pt1 | contig 15430 bp, 12 predicted proteins | sample AD_UKC071_MetaG_FD_184438 | JGI IMG/M metagenome (GOLD analysis project Ga0208693, IMG submission 184438) | Active sludge microbial communities of municipal wastewater-treating anaerobic digesters from USA - AD_UKC071_MetaG (SPAdes) (version 2) | ecosystem: Engineered > Bioreactor > Anaerobic >... | reverse complement strand
ACCCGAAAAGTGGCACGAGTCAGGTCGTCATGATCGTAGGAGTGACCGCTGACACTCTGCGTGAGTTGTAGCTGAGCTGGCTGTCACTGTGCGGGGGTTTGAACCAGGTGAGTGTGGTGGACGCAATGGAGCGCTGCGAGAACAGGCGACCACGGGTTGAGAGGCTGGTTTCCGCGTGGAGTCAAGGCGTTCACGGGGATGCCGAGTCCGACGGCGAGCCGGAGGACCCTCTGATCGGCGTATCGGCGGAACCAAAGAAGCGACCTCGAACACGTCTCACGGACAAGGAAGTGGACGCTATGCGAACAGCCCGCGCTAACGGCGCCAGCGTGAACGCGCTGGCGCGTCGGTTCGGGGTGCATCGCGGCACTGTGTGGGCCAAGCTCCGCGAGCATTAGCAAGTCGGACAAGACTCCATCTCACAAGGCGTCAGACCCGAGGTCCTCGATTTCGGTCGGGTCCTCATCGAAGTCACCGTCTGGCTCAGAGCCTTCAGTGACGATTACGGGCTTTCCGATCGCCTTCTCGATCAGGACCACAAGCTCATCTCGACGCTTTCGGAAGGCTGCCTCGAAGTCATCACTACGCAGCAGGCTCGGGTCCACGAGGTGGCTCCGAAGCCTGCTATCGACTGCCTCAGCCTTCGCGCCGTCATCTTCGATCCGTGCGAGGTACTCGCTCGGCGCAACACCTCCGATGATCCGATTGGTCCGGGCCGTGAGCGGGGTCTTGTTGATGATGGAGTCGTAGACCTGCTTCGCGATGCCCTGCTTCTTGCACCAGTCCTGCGGGAAGATGTGGTGAATGTCGACGTTCTCATCGAAGAAGATGGTGTGGCTGAAGGTTTGGCCTGAACGGAAGTCTTCTGCTCCTCGGTTCATCAGCAGTGCGTTGACTCCCTTGTACGCCGCCGAGAGCCGCATGCGCATCGTGTCCAGGCGGTCAGCTCGCACGGTTGCATCGCGGACGGTCGAGGGTTCCGAACCGCCACGCACCCAGTCCACGACCTCGATGAAGTCCTTCGCGATGCGAGTCTCCGTCGAAGAGCCGTAAAGCTCACCGAATACGCCGTTCCAATACCACCTGCGAATCTTCTCGATAGCTGCCGGAGAGTCAGCGTCACGACCGAGTTCCGCGAGAATCGCCGTAAGCGGGACAACTTGGCTCTGGTAAGGAAGGTCCTTCACACGGTAGATGTCGAGTTGAATGAGGAACCTGGCTGCCGCGAGGAAGCCTTCTTCGACTCGGTGCTGATACTGCACGTAGGCGTTCAGTGGGAGGTTGAGCAGGACTTGCCTGGTCGCCGAGACCTGAGGGAGTTCTCTGCCCGTCTTGCCTTCCGCCTTGGCGGCCTCTCGCAGGTCTCGGGTATGAAACAACGAGATGGCCTGCAGGAAGTCCGTGTTGCCGACGCCAGAGAGGACGCCCTCGGTCGCAGACGGCAACCGCATTGCGGCACGTAGCCTGCCGTGCCGCCCCTCGTCTTCCTCGGTGCCAAACCAGTCCTTGCGCAACTCATATCCGTCGGCCGCATACATCGCGGTGATGAGCTCGAAGGCATCGAGCGCCTTGCCACCGGTGTTCACCTTCTCGAATACAACGCAGACCGCTTCCTTGCTCGTGGACGCTGAGAGCTCGATCTGAGGGACGAGGTACTCCGTGAAGTTCTTGATGACCCGCTCGTGAAACTCGTTCAGTCGCTGGAATCGGGCCTGGAAGTCGTCCGTAGCGCTGTATTGCATCACGAACGCCGTCTGCCAGTCGGCATAGTCAAGAACCGAGATCAGCGGGAACATCATGTTCTCGAACTCCAACTCGCGCGTGGAGAGATCGAGGTCGATTACCCGTCCGAACTCTGATGTCACTCGCCGGCTTTCGGGCAGGATGACAACCGCTTCGTCGCGGTCACCGGCTTCATCGAGGCACTTCTCAATGTCTAGGTAGAACCATCGCTGAACCCGCTGACGCCTTGGAGTCAGAGTAGCCACGACCTGCTTGCGCACGAGCACTTGGTACAGCGAGGTGAGCCGCTGCTGACCATCCAACAAGAGGGAATCGGGCGTTTCTCCTGATGCCGAGGAGGGTGCTCCCTCCAACGGTCGTGGTTTGAAATCAACTGCGCCGCCCGTACGCAAGGTCATGACGGCTCCAACTGGGAACCCCCGAGAAATCGAAGCAATCAAGCCACGGATACGCTCTTCGTCCCACACCCAACTGCGCTGGAAGTCCGGGAGTTGGAGGCGTCCCTCCCGTGCGTTCTCAAGGAGAGTCTGGAGCTTCACGGAACTCGCGGTGAAGCTGGTGTTCGGGTTGATCAAGGTTCCTCGCTCATTCTCAGGCACGTAGATCCAGGTGTGCACCGGTCAACCGGAGCATTTTGAATGTGTCGGCATATTCGACGCCGAGCGCGATGCAGGCATCGGGGATAAAGATCCGCGCCTTGGCGTTTGGGTCGGGCCGTTCGTGCGTGACGAGGATGTGCTCATGCTCCTTGGCATACGCGACCAGCAAGTAGTCGGCGACGGTGCCCGTAAACGCAGCGATCGCTGCCGGTGTGAAGTCGCGTGAACTCGCCCAAGTTGTCAGCGGCGCGAAGTGTCGCGTGGTGCCTTGGTCGAGGGGTCGGAAGAAATCAGGGTGCTGCCGAGTCCAATCGGCGAGTTCGTCATTACCGGCCAACAACTCGTCGCGGACTGCCTCGATGCTGCAAGCAAGTTTCTGGTCGTGAGCACGATCCAGCCACGCCCAGAAGCCGGGAGCGATATCGAAGGCGTAATACCGGTTCTTCGCCTCGATAAGCACATTCGTGTCCAGTAGGTACATCACGCCACCCCGAGTTCCGCGGCGAGATTCCTGAACGTCTCGTGCTTCTTCGTCCCAAGCAGCCGGTAAGCATCACGAAATCCCGTTGCTCCCTCGAATGCGCTAGAGATCACAGCGCGAGCGAACTGGCGGCTGAGTCGCAGTGGCTGAGTGTAGTAGTAGTTCCCTCCAGTTGCTTCTCCACGTCGATTTGCAAGGATCGCTCTCAGACGCTCAAGCTCTTCGTCGTAGAGTTGCTCGAAGGTTCCCCAAGTGAGCAGCCGAGCGGCGAAGAGCTGTTTGAGTACGACGAGAGTGCTCACACGGTATCGGCTCGCAAGCCGCTCCAACTCTGCGACTGTCGGGTGACCGCGGTAGTCACTGCGAAGGAAGGCCTGTGGAACGAGCACCTCGGCAGCGACCTGGTTGCACCACAACTCGGCTTCCTGACCGTGGTCTGCATTCATTGCAGCATCAGACAACGCGCTCTCGCCAAGCCAAATATGAGCAAGCTCATGGATCATCGTGAATATCTGAGCGGCCTTCGTGTCGGTACCGTTGACGAAGATCAACGGGGCAATCGGGTCCGCGAGTGCAAAGCCTCGGAACTCCTCTGGGCGGAGAACCCTGTGCGTGTTCGCGCCAACGATCCCGCTCACCATAACCAGCACCCCGATTGCTTCGATGCGGTCGATGAGGCGGCGTAGCGCATCCTCCCAGTTGCTAAACACTGCGCGGTCAGCGACATCGAAGTTCAGCAAGTTGCGGATACGATCGGCCACGAGAGCGGGGCTGTCATCAGTTGTCGCGGCACCAACGAACTCAAGTGGCGTGTGGCCGTGCTCGACAGCGTAGGCCCGGTACCACTGCTGGCGATCTTGGCAAATGTAGATCGCATCGAGCATGTCTGCGGACGGACGAGCCACCCCGGCGTTACCGAGCGTGCGCAAGTCGGGGATGGGAACTTGCTCGTCGGGCGGTTCCGCCAAGAAGAGCATGCCAAGAGGTGTGTGCGTGTCGCTGGCGAACTTCTCAAGCTGCTTGAGCGTCGGTTGCCGACCAGCGACCCACTCGTCGAGCTTAGGAGCGCGTCTGCCGACCGTCTCGTCGTCCCACCCGGCCCGCTCCACCGCCCAGTGGAGAAGATCGGGAGCAACTGCTACCCGAACAGTCACGCGGATCACCTCCTGAAACGCTCGCGGAGTCGGCCTTCGAGACTCTTCGTACGATTCTACGGTGACCTACTGACACTCCCCGAGAGCCCGGCCGAGGGGCCAGCAGCCGCCAAGATGCAACCCACCCCGCAGGTGCGAGGCAAACTCGTCCTGCCTGTTTCGTACCGCGGTGAGGCACCTCTCGGCGAGCCCGCGCTCAGAGAATGCCATGGTCGAGATGCTTGATCTGCGATGTCCACGCGTCTTGCAGATCAAGGTCCGTACTACTCTGTATGGAATAGATCTCGGTGGTCAAAGGGCGCTCGACGGCGAGGAGTGTGGTGAGGGTGGTGGAGAAGCGGCGGGGGCCGGGGCGTCCGGCGTATGACTCGAAGCAGAAGCTCGTGTCCGCGACATGCCAGCTACTGTCGGAACGCGGGTTCGACGCGATGAGCCCGGTGATGATCCAGCAACGCTCGGGCATCGGCCAGGGCAGCATGTACCACCACTTCCCCGGCAAGGGGAAGGAGGGGCTCGCACTCGATGCGATCAGTCACATGCGGGCGAGCACGCTCGCGTTCCTCGACGGCGCCCCCGCACCTGGCAACGCCGAGGTCGATGCGGTGCGTGAGCACATCGTCGACGCGCTGGATCGTTTGTTCGACCGCCGCGAGGGCCAGGCGCTGATCCGGCTCATGGCTGACGGGGTGGCCGGGGCGATCAAACCGCTCGCGCAGGCGACACAGGACTGGTGCGACGACATCCACGCGGCAATCGTGGTGATGCTCCGCGCCGACGACCCGAGCGAAGACCCCGAGGTGGCCGATGCGGCTGCCGGCTTCCTCGCTCCTGAGTTCGAGCACCTCGCTGAGGAACTGTTCACGACGGCTCTCGGGCGCGGGCTGGTCAGGTTGCCGAAGATCGCGTTGTACCTGTTCCCGGATCGCGAAGAGGCGTAGTCTGATCGCATCACAATTACATACGGAGTAGTACGGTCCTTGACCTGCAAGAGGCGTGTCCCCTCGGAACTGGGTCGTACGGCGGGCGGTAATTCGTCTGGGCGTTCGCGTTTTGGGAAATGCTGCGCACCTACCTGGCATGAACTCTGATGCGAGGAACCTTCGGCTGCGCGTGACGCGGCGTGATGAGCCTGACCTCGGGAAGCTGATCGAGTGGGTGCTGGGTATCGCGGAGCCCCGTCACCGCGCTTGGGTGAGCGGCGACCCCGACCCCTACGGGCTCCCGCTGCCGGATGACCTCCCGGATGCGACCCATTGAGCGCTTCGATTTGTCAGGGGCGCGCGAGAAGATCGACACCAAGAAGTACCCCGGCATGGAGGCCCAGCATGAGCACCGCGACACTCGACACCACGACTTCCGAGCAGGCCGCCGGCGCGCCCGTGCCGCTCGCGGTGTCCTACCTGCGTGTGTCGACGCGGGAGCAGGCCGAGCGCGGCGGCACCGAGGAAGGGTTCTCGATCCCCGCCCAGCGGGAGGCGAACGCGCGGAAGGCCGACGAGCTGGGCGCGCGGGTCGTGCGCGAGTTCGTCGACGCCGGGGAGTCCGCGCGGTCGGCAGACCGTGACGGCCTGCAGGACATGCTGGCGTTCATCGCCGCCGCCCGCGTCACCTTCTGCATCGTGCACAAGCTCGACCGGCTCGCCCGCAACCGCGCCGACGACGTGAAGATTCACGAAGCCCTCATCGGCGCCGGGGTCACCCTCGTCTCGGCCACCGAGTCCATCGACCAGACCCCTTCGGGGATGCTCGTCCACGGCATCATGTCGTCCATTGCGGAGTTCTACAGCCGCAACCTCGCCACCGAAGTCACCAAGGGCCTGACGCAGAAGGTCGCGCAAGGCGGCACCCCAGGACGTGCACCCATCGGCTACCTCAACGTCCGACGCACCGACGACGCTGGTCGCGAAATCAGAACCGTCGAGGTCGATGCCGAGCGCGCACCGCTGATCGGGTGGGCGTTCGAGCGTTACGCCACCGGCGAGATCTCTGTGACGGCACTGCTGCGCGACCTGACCGCGCGCGGATTGCTGTCGGTGCCTTCGCCGAAGCGCCCATCCAGGCCGTTGGGCAAGAACGCCCTCTATCGGGTGTTGACGAACCCGTACTACGCCGGGGTGATCCGCTACAAGGGCGCGCTCCACCCCGGCGCGCACGAACCCATCGTGGAACCGGCGCTGTTCGACACGGTGCAATCGCTCCTGCGGGCGCGGACGGCGAAGATGACCCGGCACGTCCAGCACGCCCACCACCTCAAAGGCTTGCTGCACTGCGGCACCTGCGGGTCGCGGATGCTGCTCGACTTCGCCACCAACCCGCGTGGCACGACCTACGCCTACTTCGTCTGCTCGGGCAGAGCAGCGAAGAAGACCGACTGCACTCGACGGGCGGTGCCCGTGCAGGTTGCGGAGCGGCTGGTCGAGGACTCCTACGCCAGCATCACGATCAGCGAAGCCGACTACCGGCACCTGGCCGCCGAGGTCGACGCCGCGTTTGACAAGCGCAACGCGGGCAAGGATCAGAAGTTCGCTGACCTCACCGCGAACCGGGCGCCTGGAAGCCGAGAGCGACAAGCTACTCGCCGCGCACTTCGCCGACGCCATCGACCTACCCACGCTCAAACGACACCAAGACCGCATCCGGGCCGGGCTCGCCGACATCGAGCAGCGCCTGCGCGAGCACGACGAGCAACACGTCGGCGGGCGCGCGTTCCTCCACGACAGCCTGCGGCTCCTCACCGACGCACACCACGCCTACGCCCACTCCGACGACGGCAACCGTCGACTGGCGAACCAGGCGTTCTACGCACGCTTGGAGATCACCGAGGACGAGCAGCTGCGCCCGCGCCTCGCGGAGCCGTTTGCCACCATCGTTCAAGCGACGACCGGAGGCAAGGAAGCCGAACGGGAACACCCCACATCTTCCGATGTCGCGTGTTCCCGTAAGACACTTTGGGTGGAGCTAAGGGGACTCGAACCCCTAACCCCCTGCTTGCAAAGCAGGTGCGCTACCAATTGCGCCATAGCCCCGAGCGAAGAAGAGTGTAAGCCACCCCGCGTCGGTCCCACCAACCGCCGGACGTGCGGATGACGAGCCGGATCCCATGCTCGATGGGCGACACGCCGGCCAGAACCCGGCCTATCCGCGTCGAGCACGGTCCAGGTCCGCTCAGCCGCAGCCCGCTCCGGTCAGCCGCTGGGAGGCGACAGCGATCAGCAGCGCGAGTCCGATGGCGGCCGTCAGTGGCTCGGCGGGATTCGCCAACGCCGGCACGAGCAGCGTCATCGCCAGCGGGACGAGCGCACAGGGGGCCGCTCCAGACGTCACGCCGCGCCGCGGCAGATACGTGGCGACCACGAAGCCGGCGACCAGCGCCGCCACCACGGCGAACGCGCCCCAGCCGAGGCCGAAGTTCAGGCCCCGGTAGGCGAAGAAGAATCCGACGGACGCCGCGACGAGTCCCGCCCACTGCGCAAGTCCCCAGCCTTGGAGTCCCCACAGTCGAACCGGACGCCGCACGGCGTCCACCGTCGGGATGCGCTGGAACAGCGCCGAGAGGTCGGGGTCCACCTCTCCCGCCCGGGCAGCACCCGACCGGGAATCGGCGGGCGGCGTCCGATCTGTCACGACGACGACTCGGCCTCGGCCTGAACCGGCTCGGACGCCTCAGCCGCGCGGTCCGCCTCGAACTGCGCGCGGGCGGCGGCGACCTGGGCGTGGACCTCGGTCATGTCCAACTCGCGCAACTGCCCGATGACCTCGTCCAGGGCCGGGCCGGGCAGGGCGCCCGACTCGCGGAAGACCAGCACGCCCTCGCGGAAGGCCATCAGCGTCGGAATCGACATGATGGACGCCGCACCTGCCAGCTCGCGCTCGGCCTCGGTGTCGACCTTGCCGAACACCACGTCCGGATGCGTCTCGGATGCCTTCTCGAAGACCGGCGCGAACATCCGGCACGGTCCGCACCAGGCGGCCCAGAAGTCGACGAGCACCAGATCGTTGCCGGTGATCGTCGCCTCGAAGTTGGCTGCGGTCAGCTCGAGGGTGGCCATGGGCTCTCCGTTCGACAGGTCTGCTTGATAGAACAAGGATACCCTAGGGGGTATTTGAGTCCGATGCGAATCTAGCGATGACCGCCCAGCCTCCTACCCCGCCACGACCCTCGTCGGATGGTGGCACGGCGTCCGGCGCCTAGAATCAGGTGCCGAAGCAACGCTGGCGGCACCCCGCCAGCATCGCCCAAGCAGGGACTAGGCGCGGCATCAGCGCGCCGGAACTCGACCGAGGACACCTATGGCCAGCCCCAAGCCCGCCGGCGGAAAACGCGGCGCGACAGGCGCGAACACCCCCAACGGCACCAAGAAGAAGAACCCGGACGCCCCGCCTGAGGGCCGCATCCTCCGGGTTCTCAAGTGGGCGCTCGTCGGCGTCCTAGCTCTCGCCGTCCTGGCCGCTGGCGCGCTCGGCATTCTCTGGGTGTCAACGCCGATCCCGAACCCCAACAAGGACTTCGTCACCGCCAACACCCACCTGTACTTCGCGGACGGCAAGACCTCGCTGGGCATGCTCAGCGTCCAGAACCGCGAGATGATCGACTACGCGACGATCCCGCAGACCATGAAAGACGCCATGGTGGCGGCCGAGAATCCGACGTTCTGGACCGATCCCGGCATCTCGCCGACCGGCATCCTGCGCGCCGTGTCATCCCTCGGCAAGGCAGGCGGCGGTTCGACCCTGACGCAGCAGTACGTCAAGGTCCTCTACCTCACCCAGGACAAGACCCTGCTGCGCAAGCTCCGCGAGATGGTCATCGCGCTCAAGGTCGGCCAGGACGTCCCGAAGGAAGAGATCCTCGCCGGCTACCTCAACACCGTCTACTTCGGACGCGGCACCTACGGCGTCGAGGCGGCGTCCAAGGCCTTCTTCGGCATCCCGGCCGCGCAACTCGACCTGCAGCAGTCGATCGTGCTCGCAGCCCTGGTCAACGCGCCCGGGCTGCTCGATCCGGCGAACGGCAAGAAGCAGGCCGCCGACCTGTTGGAGCGCTACCAGTACACGATCAACTCCCTGGTCAAGATGGGCAAGCTCACCGAGGCGCAGAAGGCGCAGATCTACACGGCGCTGCCCGCCTTCCCGCCGATCAAGCGCGATCCCCGCTTCGGCGGCACCAACGGCTACCTGATGCAGTTGGTGATGAAGGAGCTGAAGAGCCTGGGCTTCGACGACGCGACCATCAACGGCGGCGGCCTCGAGGTCACCACGACCTTCGACGCCGCCAAGCAGGACGCCGCCGTCTCGGCCGCCCAGACCAAGGTCAAGGAGGCCGCTGGCAAGAAGGACGCCTCGCAGCTCCACGCGTCCGTCGTCAGCATCGACAACGCGACGGGCGGCGTCCTGGCGATGTACGCCGGCAACGACGACTACGTCTCGTCGCCCTTCAACTGGGCCATCACCCCGCGCGCGACCGGCTCGACGTTCAAGACCTGGACGCTCGTGGCGGCGCTCCGACAAGGTGTTTCGCTGGACAAGCAGCTTAAGGGCTACACGTTCACCGCGGCGGACGGTAAGCCGATCTCGGGGGAGACGTCGGGGATGGTGTCGCTGCAGGACGCCACGACGAACTCCATCAACGCGGCCTACGTCGACCTCACGACGCAGCTCAAGAACGGGGCGTCCGAGTCGATCAAGGCCGCCCAGGACGCCGGCATCCCCGGGCAGTCGGGGCAGGCGGGCTGGGATCAGAACATCCGCATCGCCATGGGCACCGCCGAGGTGGCGCCGGTGGACAACGCGTCCGGCTACTCGACGCTGGCCAACGACGGCGTCCACGTCGCCTGGCACGTCGTCTCCCAGGTCAAGGACCGCGACGGGGTGGTCGTCTACACCGCCAATCCGCAGCGGACGCTGGCCATCGACCAGACCGTCGCCACCGCGGCGACCGATTGCCTCACCGAGGTGGCCAAGACCGGTACCGGACGCGTCGTCGGCTCGCTGAACTGGCCCGTGGCCGGCAAGACCGGCACCCGGTACGACTCGGAGAACAAGAAGACCGTGTCGAGCTGGTTCGTGGGCTACACCAAACAAATCACCACGGCGGTCAACTTCGTCGCCGGCGACAGCGGCAATGAGAACCTCGAGGTCTACAGCCCCGGCTTCTACGGCGGCGGCTACCCGGCGCAGACCTGGCTGCTCTACATGCAGTCGGCGATGAAGGGGCTGCCGGTGCAACAGTTCACGGCGTCCAACTACGCCCCGACGGAGACTCCTGCGGTCGTGCCGGCGGCGACGACCACGGCGTCGGCGACGCCGACGGCGTCCGTGACGCCGGTGGAGACCACGGCTGCACCCACGCCGTCTAGCACCACGACCACGCAGGCGCCCCCGCCCGTCACGCCGTCGACGACCCAGACGACACGGACGACGCAGGTGCAGACCCCAACGGCGCACCCGACCACCGCGGCGCCAGCACCGACGCGGACGGCGACCCCATAGGCTGCTTCGCATGAGTGCGCGGGCGTCGAGCGTCCGGGTGGACACCGATGCCCGCCTGGTCGTGCAGGTGTGGCTGGGCACGCGGCTGCTGCTGCTGATCACCGCCGTCCTCGTGGCGCTGCGCACCGGACGCCGACTGCCCAACCTGCTCGGCAACTGGGACGTGGCGCACTTCGTCGCGATCGCCAAGAACGGCTACGCGGTGCAGACCGACATGGCCTTCTTCCCCGGTCTGCCGCTCGTACTGAGCCTCGCCTACCGCGTCGGGGCCGACCCGGTCATCTGGGGGACGGTTCTCGCGCTGGTTACGTCTGCGCTCGCCACCTGGGCCCTGTACCGGATCGGTGGACGCTGGGCCGCCATCGCCTGGCTGCTGGCACCGACGTCGGTGTTCACCCTGGTGCCCTATTCGGAGTCGCCGTTCTGCGCAGCCGCCTTCTGGGCCTGGGAACGGGCCACGCGCAAGCACTGGGGGGCCGCGGCGGTGTTGGCGGGGCTGGCGTGCACCCTGCGGGTGTCGGGGCTCTTCCTGGTCGGCGCGCTGGCGGTGTTGGCCGTGAGCCAGGCGTGGACCGCGCGCAGGGCGTCCGGACTCGTTCGAAGCCTCCCGTGGCTGCTGCTGCCGCTGGGCGTGCTGGCCTCGTACGCCGTCTACCTCTACGGCCGGACGGGCAGTTGGACGGCGTGGTTCTCGGCGCAGGCCGCGGGCTGGAAGCGCGAGTTCACCTGGCCCTGGGACTGTGTCATGAACTCGTGGCGCTCGCTGCAGCCGGGCATGTACGCCGACCACCCCGAGTGGGTGTGGATCTTCCGCGCCGAGTTTCTGTCGATGATCGTCGGGGTGCTCGTGGTCATCGTGCTGCTGCTGAGGTGGCGGGTGCCGGAGGCGTCCTGGGTGGGCGTCCAGGTGCTGGCGTTCTCGATCTCGTACTGGTTCCAGTCGGTGTGCCGCGCGGTCCTGCTGTGGTTCCCGCTCTGGACCCTGATCGGCGAGTTCGTCGAACCCCGGACGCGCGGCGCGTGGCGCTGGTTCTGGGCGGTCGTGATCGTGGTCGCTTTGACGGTGCAGGTTGGCTGGAGCGTCCTGTTCTACCTCGGGATGTGGGCGAGCTAGCCGGTCAGTTCGCGCCCGCAGCACGGAGCCGAAGCTCGTCCGTTTGGCCGACTCCGGACGTCGGCAAGCTGGACGAACCTCGGCCCCGTCTCTGGGAGCCGAGCTTCGCTGAGGGTCAGCTCGCCCGGCGCAGGCCCAGCGCGCCCGTCCAGCCGCCTGCATTGGTGAGCGTGACCGTGGTCGGCTCCGTGCCGAGCCAGTGGACCACCGCCAGCAGCGAACCGGACGCGAGCGTCGGCGTCCCTGAGCAGTCGACGTTGTCGTAGACGGACGCCGAGTACTCCACCCACGCCAGCAGCTGGCCGAGGGTCTCCGGTCGCGCCGATCCGCCCGCGATGACGCCGCCGAGCGGACGGCACGCGGCGGCGTCCGACGACACCAGGAGACCGCTGCCGAACCGCACGTCCAGGCTGGTGAAGCGCGCCCAGCGCCCGCCGCCGGGGGCGGTGAGGGTGAGCGTCCAGTCGTAGGCGTAGTCAGCCGGTACCGGCGGCGAGGCCGTCACTCCCTCGGACCGCCAGTTCACCACGCGTCGCACGGGCGTGGACGCCGCCGAGGCCGTCGTGTAGACCGTCGCCTTCCCCGTGGCCGGGTCGGTCAGGGTCACGCTGAACCGGTAGCCCGTCCCGGCGCAGAGCCCGGGCAAGACCACCTGTCCGGACGCCCCAGCCACGGGGTCGGCGACCCAGGTGCTCCGGCACGTCGTCGCCGCCAGGTCGGACGCGATCGCCTGCGCCTCGAACTGGACGCGAACAGTCCGGTCGGCCGCCCACGTCAGCCGCAGGGCGTGCTGCGGATCGGCGGCGTCACGGTCGACCCGGACGGCCATGAGGTCGAGGCTCGGGAACTCGCTGACGACCCGCGGCCGGATCGACGGGATCACGCTGACGGGTGGCTCGGGGTCGATCACCCACTGGTCCGGACGCCCGCCCACGATCTGCCCGCCCGACAGCAACGGTGCCGAAGCCAGCGGTGCACGACGGACGCTCAGGTCGATCCAGCTCCCGTCCGACAAGGTCAGACGTGACACCCGATCGCCGCCGCAGGTGCCGTCGCAGCCCCTGTTGTTCAGCGGCAGGCGGATGCGTCCCTGGGTGCTGGCGTCGATCGCGCCGGCGTACAACTCGGCGTCCGCCGGAGCGAAGACGAACCGCGCGCTGTCGATCTGACAGACCAGGCCCTCGTCGCCCAACGGACGTAGGACCGGGGCTGCCCCGGTCGAGTCGAAGCCGCAGGACTGGGTGAGGGCGCGGTCGCCGATCCACTGCCAGGTCCACGCGTCCGGGGTGACGCCGCCGCGGCTCGATCCGACGACGCGCACCTGCGTCGCCGACCGGCTCGGCGGCACCACGAGATGACGTTCGATCGCGGTCACCGCGGGGTTGTCGTAGGACTGCGACGGCAGGGTGTACCAGTAGACGCACACCGTGACCCCCTCGCCGGGCGCCAGTCGCGGCATCGTCAGATTCACAACGCCTTCGCGCAGGGCCGGCTTGGCGGGATCGGGGGTGTAGTAGCGGGTGCGCTGGCCCTGCCTCGTCACCGGCAGGATCGTGCTCACCGTCGTCGGGTCGGCCGCTCGGCAGTCGGTGCCGACCGGGTACCCGGCGGCGGCCACCAGTTGGTTCTCCGTGAGGGCCGGCCGGGACACCACCCAGCCGTCCGCGGACGGCGCGGCAGCCAGGTCGGCCTCGGCGAGCCCCCGCGAGAACAGCGGCACGCGCACCTCGAGGTTGAGCGGGTCGACGCCGACCAACTCCACGCGCCGGCGCAGCTCCTCGCCGGTCAGCGGCTGGCCCCCGAACTGGGCCGATCCCGACCACTGAGGGTCGTAGGAGTACTCGAACCGAAGGGGGCCGAGGTTGCGCCTCGGCACCTCCCAGCCCAGCAGCCGGGTCAGTTGCGCGCACAGCGGGTCGGTCGACGAGTCGTGACAGCCCGACTCCAGCGACAGCTCCATCCTCGAACGGCAGTCCCACCAGAAGCCCGTCCAGGTGGCCAGGCAGCCGGCGCGGTTGGCGTCCATCGTTGTGGGAGGCACCTTCAGGCAGAGCGGCACGGTCGGCGTCCTGGCGCCCGCGGCGAACGCGCGGGCCCACTCCGCGACTAATTCGGCCGAGGTCGTCGTGGTGCCGGCGACCAGGGAGCCCGGCGTCGGCGTCCCGGGAGCGTAGGACTGCGGGTGGAACAACTGCAGCCGCGTCGTGCCCGTGACCGGCATGTTCACGACGACGGCGAAGACCGAGTCGCGGTTCCAGTCGATGGGGGCCGTCGGGAACTGCCGCGCGCACTCGCCGGCGTAGACGTCGGTCCGGCGGATCTCGCCCGCCCACAGCAGCCGAAGTTCGGGCGGTGCCGTGTCGCCGAGGATCGTCCCCTCGATGCCCTGCGGGCAGCCGGACGCCCTCGGGTCGCGCAGGCAGGGGTCGGTGAAGGCGTCCGGATGCGGCCTGGTCTGGGACAGGTCGAACGGCCCGGACGCCCCCGGCGCGGCCGCCGTTCCCGTCGAGGTGAGGGACGGGGTCGATCCGGGGGCGGGGACGCTGGCAGCAGCGGGTGAGGCGGGTGGACGAACAGTGGTCCCGGAGGCGGGTGCCGTTGCGGGGGCGAGACCGTCGGACGCCTGGACCGGCTGACCGGTAGTGGCGTCCACCGGATCGAAGCTCGCGCGCGGCGCTCCGGCGGAGGGGGGCGTTCCGGCGATCTTGGCGGCCGGATCGGCGGTCAGGTCGGGGCGTCCATCGGGGTTCGGCACGACCGGACCGGCGGCCGTGCCGACGCCGGGGCGTCCGATGGACGCGTAGCCGGACGCCGTCGCGGCGGGAGAATCCTGGGGGGCCGGACGGACCGCAGACGCGAGTTGGCGACCTGCAAGCCCGGACGCGCCCAGGGTCGCGAGCAACGCGACGGCGGTCATGATCAGTCGGGGCGTCTTGGTCATCCGATGCACTCCTCGCTGATCTGGCGGAAGGCGACGGTGGTGGACGCCGTCCTCGCGGCGCCGGCCCGGTCGGTGATCGTCGCGGTGACGGTCAGGGTGGCGGTGCCGCTGTGGGTGGAGTAGAGGGGGCCGACGGTCCAGGTCGAGCCGGTCTTGGTCGCCGTACCGGACTTGCCCGCGCCGCTCCAGGTGACCGCCGTGGAGGTCACCCGGCCCGCATCGCTCGGGGTCACCGTGATGGCGACCGTTTGCGGGTAGGACGCGCACGACACCGCGCCTTCGGAGTAGAACAGCGTCCGGCTCGCCGAGACGGTCAGCGTCAAGGGCGGCTGGGCGCTGGTGGTGCTGCTGGCCGGCTGAGTCGTGGGCGGCCGGGTGCTCGTGGACGCCGACGTTGTGGTGGGCCTCTTCGACGTTGTGGACGCCGTGGACGCCGACGTGCTCGGCGCGGGGGCAGGCGCGGGCGCCGGGCTGGGCGAGGGAGCCGGGGAGGCAGTCGGGGACGCCGCGGCGGTGGGCGTCGCGATCGTCGGACTCATGCCCGAGGCGTCCACGATGGGGGTGGACACGGCCAGGCCGGACGCCGACGCACAGGCGATCTCGGGCAGCGATCCGGTGCCGGAGGTGACGACCTGGGCGGCGTCCAACCAGACCTGGCCCTGCCCGCGCGGATCCCGGATGGCGACGAACGGTCCGGAGCGGCCGACCACGAGCACCTTGTCGCCGCGCCTCAACGCGCCAAGCACGGACCCGGTCACGGCGGCGTCCGAGCAGGACCGGTACGACGCCTGGTCGGCCGCAACAGAGGCGCCGCCTGCTGGGGCAGTGAGGAAGCCGGCGGCGAGGCCCGCAGCGATGACGACGACGCCCGCGGTTAGCAGCGGGACGGGGCGGCGTCCGGACGCGGTC
>Ga0208693_1001695_pt1 | contig 15430 bp, 13 predicted proteins | sample AD_UKC071_MetaG_FD_184438 | JGI IMG/M metagenome (GOLD analysis project Ga0208693, IMG submission 184438) | Active sludge microbial communities of municipal wastewater-treating anaerobic digesters from USA - AD_UKC071_MetaG (SPAdes) (version 2) | ecosystem: Engineered > Bioreactor > Anaerobic >... | reverse complement strand
TCCCTACAGTTCTACAATTTTAACCGGCTAGATGCCCGGAAAATATCCTCAACTAACATGCTAGAGCGGCTCAACAGGGAAATCCGCCGGCGGACATCGTGGTTGGAATCTTTCCTAGCATGGACTCCTATATACGACTGGTTACGACATACCTGATTGAGTATGCCGAGGACTGGTCCTCAGGGAGATGTTATATTAAGCCGGATATTATCCAGTTAACTAAGGAAGACCGATTACAAGTGGCATAACCATTAACGGAGTGTAGATGGATTTTGCGAACAATACTTGACACTATCTTGTCGGTACATGCCCTAACTTAGCAGCGAAATTATCGTTCATTCTTTTTCGCGGAAATAATTTCGAAAAATACCGGGCTTTTTTTTGACCGATTTTTCCCAGGGGGAATTGAAGGGGGGTATAGTTACCCCTACCCTTGAATTCTATCGGCCTTAAATCGAAAAATACGAGGCCGTATTTTCGTGGATTTTGTTCGGAATCGGGTATTGGCCCACTTCCACTGCAAATAGCCGGCCCAGGCAAAAAAGAGGGAGAAAGGGGAGGAAAAGACCAGGGACAGAGAAAAAGTGTAAAAGTGCAGTAAAAAATTCGGAGTTTGAAAAATAGCCGTGCAACCGTTTCAGGAAACAGAAACAACTTGTCCGGAAAAAATGCATGTTCCGGGACGATTTTTTTGCTTCAAGGTTTTCTTTGGCTAGTATAATTGTAAGTGCGGAAGGGGTAGAGTTCAGGGAAACCGGAAATTTGCCCTGACTTCCTCCTAGTTCACATAATGTATATTATCGGAAGTAGTTTTTTAAGGAAATTTCAAGGGCATGCTACACAGAGCTGATTGCATTGAGTTTTCCGGCATTGCCCGGCCTTGTGTCCTCCTCCCCCGGATGAATAAAAACCTGGAGAGACAGAAATAAAAAAAAGCCCTTGGCCTCGGGGTGAGGCCAGGGCGAGGACGGGCATTTACTTGCCTGGGGGCAGCAACAGCACCTGACCGGGGTGGATAGTGGAGCCGATGTCGTTTAGTTGTTGAATCTCCCAGATGTAGCGGCGGATCTCAGTGTTGCCCCGGTTTTTTGCGGCTATTTCCCACAGGGTATCGCCACGCTCAACGATCCATTCCCTTGGTTGCTGAGCAGGGCTGTTACTTTGCGCTTGCACAGTGCTTAAGATGGTTATTATGATTAGAATTCCACATATCATTGCCAGTACGAGCACAGGTTTTTTTCGCATGCAATTCCCTCCATCTTTTGCGAACATCTGTTCTGATTCTATTATGCCGAATGTATGTTCCTTTGTCAAGTACTTTTTGCGAACTAATGTTTGCTTTCTTGTCACCCATCTGTTATAATGGTAAAAAATCCTTCGTGGAGGGACTTATATGGAACGTCTGACTCAGCGTCAGCAACAGATATTCGATTTTATTAAGGTCGAGGTCAAGAAAAAGGGATATCCTCCTTCTGTGCGCGAAATTGGCGAAGCCATTGGCTTGCGTTCTTCTTCAACTGTACACGCCCATTTAGCAAAGCTTGAACAGAAGGGCTATATTCGCCGGGACCCCACTAAACCCCGGGCTATTGAGATTCTTGTTCCAGACTCCCCTCTTCCCCCCCACTTCCAGCCGGCGCAGATGGTGGCCGTGCCTTTGGTTGGCCGGGTTGCTGCTGGCTCGCCGATTTTGGCAGAAGAAAATATTGAAAGCTATATCAGTCTGCCCCAGGATATTGTGCGCCAGGGTTCCACCCAATTCTGCCTCCGGGTAAAAGGGGACAGCATGATTGATGCGGGAATTCTCAATGGCGATACCGTCCTGGTCCGACAACAAAATTACGCTGAAAACGGCGAAATTGTCGTGGCCATGGTAGATAATGAGGCCACCGTCAAGCGTTTTTACAGGCTGAAGGATACCGTTAAACTGCAGCCAGAAAACCCAGCCTACGAGCCCATCTACACCCGCGATGTAGTTATCCTCGGCAAGGTTGTAGCGGTGTTCCGTTTGATATAATCATATTCTCTTCAGATTCCTGGCAAAACGCCTCCTTACCGCTTCTTTTACAAGGATGTTGTTACAGTCTTTGATTAATGTGATCTTCCCTTGCCGCCAGTCGCTGTATATTGCCGCTGCCTCCTTGGCTCCTTTAGCGTTGTTGAGCATATAGTCGATTAATTGCCGGACCAAAGCCTGATTTTCTTCCACAGCAATGGTTTGTCTGTCTTCGGCAACCAGACTGCGGAGAACGTAATCATACTGTTCTACTTCAATTACCAGTTCACTTTCTCGATTTAACAAAGTATATATCAGATCCCGTGTTCGATATGGATTGTTTGGATCCAAGCGAATCCGGCGTCTTTTTTTTATCAGTATCTTTTCCACTGCTTCTCCCCCCTGCTTTCCTTTATATATCTATATTTCCTCCCGCAGGTATATAAACATCGGCGCATAAAAAAAGGCTGACTTTTGTCAGCCTCTTTTTGTTATGTATATATGTGATAAAAGATTACCGCGGCATACATGCCCCAGATTGCAAATTGAATAGCTGCCGAGGCGGCATAGCCAAAGAGGGCGCCGACAGCAATATGGGCGGCCTGATTGACTTCCCGGCCTTTCAGTAATTCTCCCACCATTGCCCCTACAAAGCAACCGATTAACATGCCGGGGATTTGAAATATTGCCAAACCGGCAATAAGGCCCACTACAGAGCCAATAGCCCCTAAAGTGCTGCCTCCTCTTTTTTTGACACCTAAGGAGGTGGTGACGTAATCGCCAATGACGGTAAAGGCTGCAGCTATCGAAAGAATTATCATGGTTCGTCCGGAAAGGTCCAGGTATCCCAGGAACCAGTAGTCTATAGCAATTAAAACCCACAGAGCCTGAATACTGGGGAGCCCGGGGATGATGATGCCGATTAAGGCAAAGATTAGGGCAATGATTGCAACCAAGGTCAGCAGTACAGTTGTCATGTTCCTCCCCCTTGCTTTAATTCGCGCCAACGGACTCCAGGGCTGCGGCAATGGCCAGCATTCCATGTTGAGTGGACAAGCCTCCCTGGTAATAGACAATATAGGGCGGTTCAACGGGCCCGTCGGCACTGAGCTCGAGGCTGGCCCCCTGAATAAAGGTGCCTGCAGCCATTACCACGGGAACCCGATAGCCGGGCATTTCGCCAGGGACAGGAGCGACGTAACTGTCCACCGGGGATGCCCCTTGAATTGCGCGGCAGAATTTTGCCATCTTTTCCTCACTGCCCAGCTCAATGGCCTGAACCAGGTCATAGCGCTCTTCATCCCACCTGGGAGTGGCCTTATATCCCAAATACTCCGCCAGGGCTGCGGCGAAGCGGGCATTGAAGACCCCTTGCCCAACAAAATGGGGCGCCAGGAACAGGCCCTGGTACATGCCGCGCAGGTAGTTGCCGGTAGACCCAACTTCACCCTCCAGTCCCGGCGCCAGCAGGCGGGCAGCAGAGTTAGCCACTAATTCTCTCTTGCCTACTATGTAGCCGCCAGTTTCCGCCAGGCCTCCTCCAGGATTCTTGATGAGGGAACCAACTGTCAGGTCTGCGCCAACATGCCCGGGTTCCTCAGCTTCGACGAATTCGCCATAGCAATTGTCGACGACGATGGCAGGGCGATGGGCTTGAGTGGCCAGCCAGGCAGCCAAGGCGGCGATTTGCCGGTTGCTGACAGGTTCCCGCAGGGAGTACCCCCTGCTCTTTTGGATGTAAATAATCTTCGTGCGGGGAGACATGGTCTTGGCTAAGGCATCCAGGTCAAACTGTCCTCCGGGCAGGAGATCTATGGTTTTAAACTCGATATTTAAGCTCTTGAAGGAACCAGGAGCAGTTTGAGCAAGAACAGTAGCCAGGGTGGCATAGGGCTCCCCGGTAATGGCGATTATTTCCTCTCCCGGTTGGGTATTGCCGCTGAGGGCAAGCCAGAGGGCATGAGTGCCTGAGGCAATATGGGGCCGGACCAGGGCAGCTTCGCCGCCAAAGACCTGGCAGTAAATGGCCTCCAGCTTGTCCCTGCCCCGGTCATTGTAGCCGTAGCCTGTTGAACCCAGCAGATCATAGCTGTCGACCTGCTGCCGGGAAAATGCTTCGAGAACCCTGGCCTGATTATGCAGGTCAGTGGGGGAAATCCTGTAAGGCTCGAGAGCGGGCATTATTGCCTCAAGTGCGGCAGTCAAACTGGGATATCTCTTGCAAAGAATTTGGGTTTCAGTAAGCATAATTCACCTCAGGTTGCTATAGAAGTCTCCGGGGTTACTTAAGAAATCGCAGGATTCAAGGTTCTGCAGCTGTTCCCGGGTGGGGTTGGTGACATATCTCAGGCGCACGGCGTGGCGCCGAATGGCAGTCTCCAGCAAGTTCCGAACCAGGCGGGCATTGCTGAAATTATTGTATTGCATATTCATGTATTGGTCAATGATCTCTGCCAGTTTATTCCTGGCACGGCTCGTCATGCGGTACTGGCGTTCTTCCAGCATCAGATCAGCTATTTCCAGCAGCTCTTGCACCGTATAGTCGGGAAAATGAATCTGTATGGGAAACCGGGATCTCAGCCCGGGGTTGAGGCGCATAAACTCCTCCATAGGGGCAGTGTAGCCGGCGAGAATGAGGATAAAGTCATTCTTATAGTCTTCCATCCCCTTGACCAAAGTATCGACGGCCTCTTTGCCAAAGTCCTTTTCACCGCCCCTGGCCAGGGAATAAGCTTCGTCTATAAAGAGAATCCCTCCCATGGCTTTATGAATTTTCTCCCGGGTTTTTTGCGCCGTGTGCCCGATGTATTCCCCTACCAGGTCCGCCCGTTCAACTTCAACGATGTGGCCTTTTGGCAGCACCTGCAGGCTGTGGAAGAGCTTCCCGAAAAGGCGGGCAACGGTGGTCTTTCCTGTGCCGGGATTGCCCTTAAAGACCATGTGCAAAACCATGGGCGCATTCTTTAGATTATAGGCTTCACGGTGTTTCTGCAAGCTGATAAAAGCCTCCAGCTCCCGGGCGAGCTCTTTTACCTTTTTCAGGCCAACCAAGTTGTAAAGTTCTCTGAGAGCAAGGGGGGCAGCCGGTTCTACTCTCCTGGGCACCTCGGATAAGGCACCCTGGCTGACAACTCTTTCCACTTCCGGATAGTCTCCCACTACACTCCCTCCCCCTGTCAAATTACACGCACTAATATATGCTTTCCAAGGAGAAAAAGTGAGTACATAAATACACCCCGCCTTCGCAGGGTGCACTTAACTTATTCCTCGCCTTCGCAGGGTGCACTTAACTTATTCCTCGTTGCGCTCCGGATAGAGGTTTACTGGACGCAACGGGCTAATCGTGGATATGGCGTGTTTATAGATAAGTTGCTGTTTATTGTCGCTGTCCAAGACGACGGTAAAATTGTCAAAGCCCCGGACAAAGCCCTTTAACTGAAAACCGTTAAGCAAAAAGATAGTAACCGGAATGCCGTCCTTGCGAATTTGGTTGAGAAACACGTCCTGGAGATTGAGATTTTTCACCAAAGCTCACCGCCTCTTTCTATATCTTTATCTATTTAGTACTTCGCTGTATTGCTGAACTTTTCCTGCCGCGAATTCTGAAATTCTCTTAATACTTGCCAGGGGATTGCTGTTGTCCACCCATATTACAGCCTCCATTCCCCGAAACCAGGATAACTGCCGTTTCGCATAGCGCCGGGTATCCCGTTGCAGATGGGCAATCATTTCTTCCCGGCTCCAGCAGCCTGCAACATGCATTCCCGCGTGATAGTACCCCAGGCCCTGCATGGCCTTGCTTTCGGGAGAGTAGCCTTTTTCCAGCAAGCCCATATATTCCTCCAGCAATCCATGGGCGACCATGTCTGCTGCCCTGGCATCTATGCGCTGATATAACCGGGTCCGAGGCAGGGTGAGGGCAAAGATTACAGCATCATAAGGACTTTCAACCTTTCCCCGGCGGTGAATCTCAGTCTGGCTCATGCCGGTCAGCCTGTATACTTCCAGGGCGCGGATAATGCGCCGGCGATCTTTTGACCTGGCGGCTGCCTCGGGGTCGACTGCTTCCAGCCAGCGCACCATGTAATCCTTGCCGCGCTCGTCCCACAGCCTGTTGAGCTCAGCCCGGCAGGAAGCATCATAGGGCAGCTTATCCAGGGGATAGTTCTCCACCACTGCCTTAATGTACAGGCCGGTGCCGCCAACCAGCAGGGGCAGGTGTCCCCGCTGCCAGATATCCTGAATTATCCGGTCTGCCTGTTCCTTATACTGAGCCAGAGAAAAATCTGCATCGGGCTCTGCCACATCCAGCATGTGATGGGGCACCCGGGCCCTGATTTCCCCACTGACCTTGGCTGTGCCGATGTCCATATGCTTATACACTTGCATTGAATCTGCCGAGACAATTTCTCCATTAAAAAGCTGTGCCAACTCAACAGCTATGTCAGACTTTCCCGAGGCCGTCGGGCCCGCGATAACCAGCAGGGGAATCTTAGTCTTCATCTTTATCCTCCACAAGGTCCAATACGCCATAAGCAGTCTTGCGGTTAACCCCTCCGGCCCGAGTCAGGCCCAGCTGCGAAAAATCGTAAAACACCCTTTCCTTGACGACAACCTTTTTCCTTGCCACCCGGCCGGCTAATATAATGTCTTCCCGGGTCAAGGGCTGATCCGCAGCCAGGGGACGCAAGGGAACCAGGGATGAGGCTTCCATTACAGGGACGTCAAACATGGGGTCAAAGTAGACTACATCAAAGGAGCGTGGCGGCAACTGGGGAAGGATACGGCGGAAATCGCCGTTGACAAGCTCGATCCCCCTGGCCAGCCCTTGAAAACGCGGCGGCCGGACATGTTTCAGCCCGTGGGCCATCACCAGGTAGACCGGCAGGGATTGCTCCAAGGCCAGGATCCTTCCCCCCTCCCCCACCCGGTATTTAGCGACGAGACTGTCTGAGCAAAGGCCGGCGGTGCAATCCAAAAAGCTGTCCCCGGGGCTGAGCCCGCAGATATCCAGCATTTTGTCCCGGCCCCCCTTACGCAGCATGCGGAGGCGCACTGCAGCCATATTGGGATGGAAGAACAGTTCGCCCTGAGCGGTAAAACAAGACAAGCCCCGGTTACTAAGCACCAAGACTTTTGCATACTCAGCAATAAGGGAGTCTAAACTGCGGTTTTCCCGGGGCAAAAAAGCCAGGCCATGCTCCCGGGCAATCTCCCGGGCTTCTGCCTCCAGTTGAGCCCCTGGTTTACGGGCAGTAGTTATCACCAACGTCCCTACCTCCTGGCGAACAATTTCTCAAGATCTCTCCGGCCGAAGGCCAGCCAAATTGGGCGCCCGTGGGGGCAAGTGCGGTTGTTTTCGCACCTGTCCAGATCCCGAAGAAGCTGCAGGCTTTCACTGGCAGATAAGCGCTGATTGGCCTTGATTGCCCCTTTACAGGCCAAAAGCATTAAGGCCGCCTGTTTATAGTCTGTTAAGTCATACTCAGCACCATCATACTGCTGCAAATGCTCAATAATCTCGAGAATGTCCCCTGCCGACAACACCTTTTTAAATAAAAGCGGCGCCTCTTTGACAACCATCCCTTCATCAGTAAGCTCAATTTTAAACCCCAGTTCTGTAAGCCTGGGCAACCAGGCCTCGACAAACTGCCGGTTGCGGCCAGATAGAGGAGTTTCTAGGGGAATAACTGCCTGCCCCGGCCTTGTGCCTTCTCTTAGTTTTTGCAAGTACTGCTCATACAACACCCTTTCCTGGGCAGCGTGCTGATCCACCAGGCGCAGCTCAGTTGGGGTGGAAACCACAAGAAAGGTGGAAAAAACCTGGCCCAGGATGGTATAGTCCTCCCCCAGGGCAACGGGAGGAATGTCAAAGGCTTCCTGAACCACCTGCTTGCCCCCGGGCTGCATTTTATATGCCTGGGGGGAGGCACTGGCGGCGGGAACAGTAATCCGGTGGGATGTTAACGGCTGTTCCGCTGGATATCCTGGGGGCGCAGCAGCAAAGGTTGTCAGCGCATCAGTACAGGCCCGAAAGACCAGGGAGAAAATTAAGCTGGCATCACTGAATTTTACTTCCCGCTTGGCAGGGTGGACATTGACATCCACCTGGCTGCTGGGAACCTCCAGGTTTAGAAAGGCGATTGGGTAGCGGTTAACCGGCAGCAAGGTATGATATGCCCTCTCCAGGGCGCTGCCGGCCAGGCGCAGGCTGACAGGGCGATTGTTGACAGTGAAATATTGCATTGCCCGGTTGCTGCGATGGAAAACCGGGCTGACGATATAGCCGCTGATGGCATAGCCCCGGGCAGAGCCGTAACATTCCAGGAGGTTGTCTGCAATTGCCGTACCTGCCAGGCAGGCAATGGCATCCCGAAGGCTGCCGCTGCCAGGGGAAGAGAGCACATTCTTGCCGTTGTGATACAGCTTGAAGCGGATCCCCGGCTTAGCCACCAGAAGCTGATGGACGACTTCTGCGATGGCAGCAAATTCAGTTGAGGATTTGCGCAAAAACTTCTTCCTGGCCGGGGTGTTGAAAAACAAATCTCTTACTTCTATCCGCGTTCCCTCGGGGCTGGCAGCAGGCTTAACCTCTCCTTGCTCTCCCCCGACTACCTCCAGGGAACTGCCGGCGACATCCTCCCGCCGCCTGGTGGCTATAGTCATCTTGGAAACGGCGCCAATGCTGGCCAAGGCTTCTCCCCGAAATCCCATAGTGGAGATGTTATACAGGTCTTCGCTGCGGGAGATTTTACTGGTGCTGTGCCTGCGGACAGCCATGGGCAAATCCTCGGGAGACATACCCTCACCATCGTCACTGACAATGATGCTGTCGAGGCCGCCATTAAACACTTCAATGCTGATTGTCTTAGCTCCGGCGTCAATAGCATTGTCTGCCAGTTCTTTTACCACCGATGCAGGTCTTTCGACAACCTCGCCGGCGGCGATTTTCAAGATGGTCTCTTCACTGAGGACTTTAATCTTCATTCCTGCTCACCTCTGCCGCCAGTCGTACCAGGCGGTCTAATTCTGTCCATGCTTGTCGGGGGGAAATATCATCAAGATTGAGAGACTGCAGCAGTCTGAGGATAGATTCCACTTGAGCGGGAATCTGTTCCCTGGTGGCTGCAACAGGCACTTCCATGGCCAGCCCTCCGAATTCCTGAGCAACATATCTTTTCGCCTTTGCCACCAATTCCTCCGGCAGTCCGGCCAGCTTGGCCACGTGGATACCATAGCTTCTGTCGCTGCCTCCCGGCACAATCTTGTAGAGAAAGGTCACTTCTCCCTCTTTTTCTGAGACCTGAATGGAGCAATTAATTACCCGGTTTAGTTCCTGTTCAAGGATGGTCAGCTGATGGTAATGGGTGGCAAAGAGAGTCTTCGCCGTCAGTGCCGGTTTGTTGTGCAGGTATTCCAATGTGGCTCGGGCAATGCTGATGCCATCAGCTGTCCCCGTTCCCCGGCCAATCTCGTCCAGGAGAATGAGGCTTCTCGGGGTAGCCTTGGCCAGGATCCGCGCCAGCTCTGCCATCTCCACCATAAAGGTGCTGCGCCCCGAAGCCAGGTCGTCGCTGGCGCCAATGCGGGTAAATATGGCGTCCAGCACCCCAATGCGCGCATAGGCGGCAGGGACAAAGCTGCCTGCCTGCGCCAGCAGTGCAATAAGAGCCACCTGGCGCATATAGGTGGATTTGCCCGCCATATTGGGACCGGTAATAATCATTATCTGCCGCTGATGGGTATCCAGCAGGCAGTCGTTGGCTACAAACTGCACGCTGCCGAATTGCTCCACCACCGGATGCCGTCCATCCCTGATGTCCAGGACAGTGCTGTCGTCAATTATTGGGCGGCAATAGTTGTATTCGGCTGCGGTATCTGCCAGGCCCTGCCAGCAGTCCAGGGCAGCAAGGCTGCGGGCAGTGGCCTGAATCCGGGAACTCCAAGTGGCCACCTCGTCCCGCAAGGCGCAAAAGAGCTGGTACTCCAGGTTTTGCTTGCGCTCCTGGGCCGAGAGGATTTTATCTTCCCACTCTTTCAACTCCCGGGTCTCATAGCGTTCACAGTTGACCAATGTCTGTTTGCGGATAAACCAGGAGGGAACCAGGTCCAAATGGGTACGGGTTACCTCAATATAGTAGCCAAAGACTTTGTTAAAGCCGATCTTCAACGATTTTATTCCCGTCTCTTCCCGCAGCCTTCCCTCATACTTCCGGATCCAGTCACTGCCGCTGGCGGCCAACTGCCGGATTTCATCCAACTCCTGTGAGTACCCCGGGCGAATAATATTCCCCTCCCGCAGGGTAACAGGGGGTTCCGCTTGAATTGCCTTTGTAATGAGGGTGCACAAGGGGGAGTAATCCCCCAGGTGCTGAGTACCCCCGGGAATATCTGCCACAAGCTCATGCACCGCCGGGATTAGCTCCAGGGAGTGGGCAAGGGCCAGCATATCTCTGGCATTGGCACTCTTATATTTGATCTTGGTAATTATTCGCTCCAGGTCATAGATTTCCCGCAACAACTCCCGGGCTTTTTGCCGCAGCACATAGTTATCATAGAAGAACTGCACTGAGTCCAGGCGCCTTTCAATGGCCTGGGCATCTGCCAAGGGGGCGATTAATATGTTTTTCAGCATGCGGCTGCCCATGGCGGTGACAGTCCTGTCCACCACCTTCAGGAGGGAAGGGCCGTTGCTGCCTCCCAGCGGAGCCAGCACTTCCAGGTTGCGCTGGGAAGTGGCGTCGAGGTACATAAAGCGGGCGGGATCATACCATTCCAGCTCCTCAAGGGGCTTAGGAGCAGCCATATGCCTTTCCTGGAGATAGGCCAGAATAATGGCAACTGCCTTGGCAGCGAGATTCTTGCCCTGGAGGAAATGATCAGCAGGCAGGGAAGCGCTCACTCCCATAACTTGGTGGGGACTTATTGGCGACAGCAATGAATTCACTGAAAAACCCAGGCTGTCAGACTTTTGGTCAGAAACAAGTTCCCTGGGGTTTAGGGAGGCTAGTATCGACTCAACCTGTTCCCGGGAACCGCTAAACTGAGAACACCGGAATTGGCCGGTGGAAATATCGATAAAGGCCAGCCCCCATTCCCCTTTATCCTGAACCAACGCCAACAGCCAATTGTTTTCGGTGGGCTCCAGGAGGTTGTCCTCAATAATTGTGCCGGGGGTAACCACCCGCACAACTTCTCGCTTTACCAAGCCCTTGGCCAGCTGAGGGTCCTCCACCTGATCGCAGATGGCAATCTTGTAGCCTCTTTTTACAAGTTTGCCTAAGTATGCATCGAGGGCGTGGTGGGGAACCCCTGCCATGGGAGTGCCCTCTTCTCCCTCTTTTTTATCGCGGCTGGTTAAAGCAATATTTAATTCCCGGGCAGCGATGACTGCGTCATCAAAAAAGAGCTCAAAAAAGTCCCCGACCCGAAACATCAGCAGGCAATCGGGGTATTTTGCCTTGGTCTCCTTGTACTGCCGCATCATAGGCGTCAATTTCATGCTTCATCCCCCAGTTCTCCAGTCAAGCTCCAGGTCTTTGCGGCGGTAATCTTGACATCCACCAGCTGGCCGCTATAATCCTTGTCGCAGGCGAAGAAAACAAGCTTATTCCCGCTGGTCCTCCCCTTACAGCTGCCATGGTCACATTCTTCCACCAGCAATTGTTGTTCTGTCCCTACAAGGACTCGATTACAGTCAAGGCTGATCTGGTTCTGAACCTCCATCAGCTTTTGCAGTCTGTCTTTCTTGACGGCACTGCTGAGCTGCCCCTCCATAGCTGCCGCCGGGGTTCCTCTCCGCGGAGAATACATAAAGGTAAATGCCGAATCAAAGCGAACCTGGCGAACAACAGACAAGGTATCCTGGAAGTCCTCTTCGGTTTCTCCGGGAAAACCTACAATCAGGTCTGTAGTCAGGGCAATGTCGGGAACAGCCTGGCGCAGCTTCTCGACAATCCCCAAATAATGCTCCGCAGTATAACCTCTGTTCATCCTGGCCAGAATGCGATCACTACCCGCTTGCAGGGGCAGATGCATATGCTTGCATACCTTGGGCAGTGCCGCCATTGCAGCGATGAGCTCATCGCCGGCATCCCGGGGATGAGATGTCATGAAGCGAATCCTTTCAATGCCGTCAATAGCATTGACCCGCTTCAGCAACTGGGCAAAATTAGGCTTCTCCGGCAAATCTTTGCCGTAACTGTTGACATTTTGCCCTAAGAGGGTGACTTCCTTATAACCATCCCTGGCCAGGGCCTCAATTTCTTCAACAATGGCCTCCGGGGTCCTGCTCTTCTCCCGCCCCCGGACATAGGGAACAATGCAATATGTACAAAAGTTGTTACAGCCCCAGTTGATATTGACGAAGGCCTTGAATTTGCCCGACCGCCGGGCCGGGAGGGCCAACTCCTCCTCCGCCCTCTCGTCCCATACCTCCAGGACCTGCTGGCGTTCAATCAGAACCTGCTCCAGATAGGTGTTGAGCAGGCTGAGGTTGTGAGTGCCAATAATGATGTCCATAAAGGGATAGCGGGACTTAATGTGCCTGGCAACCTTTTGTTGCTGAGGCATGCAGCCGCATATACCCAGGACCAGGTTGGGATTCACTTCTTTAAGCTCGCGAAACCTGCCCAGCAGCCCATAGACCTTTTGCTCGGCTTTATCCCGGACCGTGCAGGTATTGACCATGATTAAATCGGCGGATTCCATGTCCCTGGCTGGGGTCATGCCCCGGCCTTGGAGGATGCCCGCTATTGTCTCGCTGTCCCGCTCATTCATCTGGCAACCGTAGGTCTGTATGTAGTATGTCCTGGGTACATTCCTCGTCATCTTGCTACCTCCGATATTATAACTGTACCTATTTTACTAGTACTGGCCATAAAGCGCAAAGGGTGCTAATCCGCGACCTGCTGATACTTCCTTTCCAGGACCGCGGCAATGGCAACAGCCGCCTTTTCTGTATCATCGGAGTTTATGCTGGCCAGTATTTCTTTTCCCGGCAACTTATGCTCATAAAGCCGGTCATAGTGTTGGCGAAGAATCAGCTCGACGAAGGCCGGGTAGTCCTGTTGATCCAGGTGCTGCCTCAGCTCTGCCAGGCGCATCCGCGACAACACCCCCTGCAGGCGATACAGAGAATAATAGGCCTCCACCCGCCCTCTGGGGGTTTTGGGAGTGTATTCCGCCAGGATGCGGTCCCGGCGCGCCGCCGGGCTTCCCGTTACTTCAATTACCGGTGCCTGCTTCATAGCCGCAAACAAAAAATCTGGCAGGCAGATGTTGCCGATGCGCTTGCTTTCCCCCTCCAATAAAATGCAGGGGCTGTGCTGCAGCTCCTGTAATTTGCCCAGCAGCAGCGCGTCGAAGTCTTTCTGGCAGCGGGGATTCTCCCCGGGGACGCTGCCGAAGCTTGAGCCCCGGTGACGGGCAAAGCCTTCCAAATCCAGCACGGGATATCCCCTTTGTGCGAGAAGGCGGAGAATTTCTGTCTTGCCGGTGCCGCTTTTGCCTTTGAGGAGGATGACCTGAGGCTTAAGCTGGTAATTCCGGAGCGCTTGATAAATATGCTTCCTGTACTGATGGTATCCGCCCCTGAGCTGAGCGGCCTCGATGCCTACCATGCCCAACAGGGTAACGCTGGCGTGGCTGCGCATGCCTCCCCGCCAACAGTATACGAGCAGGGGCTTGCCCTGGCGGTGGCGATTGATACGGCGCAGGAATTTGGGGATCTTGGGACTGGCAATGTCCATTGCCAAAAAGAATGCGGCTTTGTGGTTTCTTGCATACACCCGGCCGATCCGCTCCTGCTCTTTTTCATCAAAAAGAGGAATATTTATGCTCCCCGGTATCGAGCCTTGAGCATATTCTGTTGGCGTGCGCACATCAATGAGGCAATAGTCCTGATACAGTAACAAATCTTTTAACTCTATCTGTTTGCAGGGGAGCATAGGCGTACTCCTTTCTTGGGAAATGCAAAATTTGTTTGTTTGGCTATCAACAAAGCTGGTTACCCTATACACGAGGCGAATGAGTGCGATAGCGGCTGTTTCTGGTTGCTGTTAAGCTGCAAGTATTCATTCGCCTCATGTCGTATTTTAGCGTATGAAGGCAAAAAGACACAGAATTTGTGTCTTTTTATGATTGCCCGGTTAATACTATTCCAGAGTTACCACGTCGCCGCTATTGAGCATAGCGCTGTTGGCTTCATCGGTGTCAATATGGAACTCCAGGCTGTAAGCGGGGCTTATGCGAACCAGCACCTGGTGAAAGGTCAACGCCCTGGGACCGTCACAGCTGACTGAAACCATCTGGCCATCAGTAAGGCGGTATTGCTTTGCCAGGTCGGGAGTCATATGAATATGCCTTTGGGCGAGGATTACTCCCTCTTTTAATTGCAGTGAACCGGCAGGGCCATTAAGAGTAATGGGTGCGGAGCCGGCAAGGTTGCCCGAGTCCCTGACTGGCGGTGAAATGCCAAGTTTAAAGGCATCAGTCCGGGAAATTTCTACCTGGGAATGTCCCCGAAAAGGTCCGAGAACGCGGACACCTTTAATGGTCCCTTTGGGTCCGCATATATCCACTTTCTCCTCGGCGGCAAATTGGCCTGGCTGGCCAAGGTCTTTGGCCTTGCTGAGCTCACTGTCTGCGCCAAACAAGGCTTCAAAATCTTCCTGGCACAAATGGATATGTCTGTTGGATACACCTACAGGTATTTCGAGCACAAGTGCACTTCCTTCCCAAATTAAATCTCTGTATTATCTCACGTGAGAAACGGGACCTTTAACCGAGGAGGGACAACAGCACACCTGCAGCAACAGCGGAACCAATGACACCAGCGACATTTGGCCCCATAGCGTGCATAAGCAGGTAGTTGTTGGGATCTTCTTTAGCGCCGACATCCTGGGAAACCCTGGCGGCCATGGGAACCGCAGATACACCGGCGGAACCAATAAGGGGGTTGACTTTGCCCCCGGACAGCCAACACATCAGCTTGCCAAGGAGCACGCCTGCTGCCGTGCCCATTGCAAAGGCAAACAAACCCAGAGCGATAATCATAAGAGTTTCCACCCGCAGGAATATATCTGCTGAGGCAGTAGCGCCAACCGTTAATCCCAAAAAGATGACGATGATGTTGTTAAGCTCGTTTTGGGCAGCTTTAAACAGTCTGTCCACCACCCCCGATTCCCGGAAGAGGTTGCCCAGCATCAGCATGCCGATTAAGGGCACTGCCGACGGCAACAGCAAACCGGTCAGGAGAGTGACGATGATGGGGAAGAGAATCCTCTCTGTCTTGCTGACGGGGCGCAGCTGTTTCATTACAATCCGGCGCTCTTTCTTGGTGGTCAGGGCTCTCATTATCGGTGGCTGGATAATGGGGACCAAAGCCATATAGGAATATGCAGCTATGGCTATGGGGCCCAGTAATTCCGGAGC
>Ga0208693_1001694_pt1 | contig 15434 bp, 15 predicted proteins | sample AD_UKC071_MetaG_FD_184438 | JGI IMG/M metagenome (GOLD analysis project Ga0208693, IMG submission 184438) | Active sludge microbial communities of municipal wastewater-treating anaerobic digesters from USA - AD_UKC071_MetaG (SPAdes) (version 2) | ecosystem: Engineered > Bioreactor > Anaerobic >... | reverse complement strand
CACATGAGCGCCAAGACCCAGCACGACTGCTGGACCGTCCTGGCCCGCGTCATGCTCCACACCGGCCACGACCTGCCCGCCATCACCAAGAACGACCTGTTCGCGTTCCGCTCCGCCCAGCTCCTCCGTCCGGTTATCTGGGGTTGGATGAGAAGGTCGGCACCGGACCATCAGCTACCGCGGTGGCTGACATGTGGTCCACGGTGACCAGGTCGGGCTCGTCGGTCACCATCTACGTGTCGGCGCACTCGCATGGGCGGAGCCGTGGACCAGCACGCGCTGGAGCGGATCCTTCGCTCCTGGCTGGCGCAGCACAAGGCCCCCGGTGGCCGACTCGGAGTTGTGACCACCAGTGCCTGGCACGACCACAGGGTGCGGGGACTTCCGCGCTGGCGTCGATCTCGACGAGCGTGTCGGGGGGCCGGTCCAGGCCGTCGACGCGGAGCACGGTGACGGCGGCGGCCAGTAGCCGACAACGGATCTGGATCCCGCGAGCCGGTGGTGGCGACATCCAGGAGGCGGAGGGGTTCGTCGGTGCCGCCGCCCCCGCAAGAGTGCTTGGCGGCCAGGAGCGGCGGCTTCTCCGACGGCCGAAAGGCACGGCCTGTGCGCACGGTAGCGGGCAACCGCCGGACCGGGAGTGCACCGCGACGTCGTGTCGGTCGAGGGCCCCTCTTGGTGGTCGCGCCGTCCTACCGAATCTTTCTGAAAGTTTCGGTAGGTGTGCGCTATTGCCCCTCGCCGGGCCGGCACCACAACCGCCGGCCGGACGGAACGACAGGTTGGAGGCGCATGGGGACAGCGCCTGCCGGGCCTCGTCGTCCGGCGGGCGATCCCCGGAAGGGCACTTCTCGATCCCTCGGGAGGGTGAAGTGGTGACGACCTGGTTTTCCAGCGGGCGGGGAGTCGTCGTAGGGGGACCACGCACCCGCCAGTGCGCTCCACCTCGAGCACGAGCGACCGGTAGCGTCGGCCGCCAGGCGCCAGTACCGTGCCATCCAAGGAAGGTCGCCACCTGGACGAAAGCGCCCTGTTTCCAATGTTCTGCGGTGACTCCTGCCATGCTTTAATGCTAGTATTAGCATCATGTTTCTGGGTCTGCACGGTCCCCGTCGGGTGGTCGCCAAGACGCGTCGCGTATGCCTGCCCAGTGCGATCACCGACGAGCTGGGCTGGGAGAAGGGGGGCTCCTGGGTTCGGGTGCGAACATCATCATCGGCGCAGGAGCTGGTGGTGGAGGCGACGGATCCGCAGCCGGCCTCACGCCGGGATCGGGACCCGGATCGGCCGCGGGCGTTGGACGCCCAAGGGCAGGTGACCCTGCCTTCCCCGCTGATGTCGCAGGTGGGCTTGTCGCCGTCTGAGCCATGGGTGTACTTCGCCCGCGCGGGACGACGTCGAGCGGTGCGGATCATCCCGCAGCGGCTCGCGCTCACGGCATGGACGGAGATCGCTAAATGACGCGCCCGGGTCTATCGGGCCCGTCCCGGGTGGGGCAGGATGACCGGGTGCCCGTGTTGGACCTGTCGCCCCGGATCGTCTATCGACGCGCTCGAGGCAGCCTGGACTCGGCCGCAGGGTGGGGGGTCCAGTTAGGCGGGGTGCTCGATGCGGCGCGGTGGGTGGGAACTGTGCTGCCTCCGGCGGACATCTTGGGGTCTGTGGTGCTCCCTGTGGTGTCGTTCACGGGCGCTCGTGAGCGGGCTGGGCGCGGCCAGGGGCCGATGCTGGACCTGGAAACCCTGGACGTGTGGGAGGCGATGCCGACCGATCAGACGCCCGGGGCTCCGCTACGGATCGTCGGCTTCATCACAACCGCCACGCGGTGGTCGACCGCGGTCGAGCAGGTTCGCTCCCTTGCCGGTCTGGGCGCGGGCCTGGTCGTGACCGGCCGTTCGAGAAGCTCCCTGTCGCTGTTGGATGCTGACGCGACCGGTGTCTGGGTTGTCGGTGTACCACCGTGTGAGCCCGAACCGCGGCTGTGGGTGACCGGGCGGGTTGGACCCGCCGCTACGGCACCGCGGGTGACCGCCACACGCATGATGGAGGAGGCGCTGTTCGCGCACGCCCTGGCCTGCGGTCTGGTCAGATGATCGGCTGCTGGGTGTTGCCGTGGTGCCAGTGAGCCAAGAACTCCTGCGGCGCCCAGGGCGACCCGGACGGGTTTGACGCAGCGCCGTGGGCGGCCTGGGCGGTGGTGACCATGTCGTCCCACGCCTGGATCGGGTGCGTGGTGACGGCACGGTGCTGGAGCTGGGCGCCGAGATCGGCGATGACGGTGACCGAGTGCTGGAAGGCAACCGCGAACGCGTGATGGCTGGCGCGGATCCAGTTGAGGTCCCGGCCGCGGCACAGCCAGCAGCCGCATCGCCACATCGGCAGCGTCGGCTTGACCAGGTAGGCCTTGGCGAACCGGTCGGCCTGGACATAGGTGAGCAGGTCAGGCACCACGAACGCCAACTTCTCCCGGCCACCGCCTGGCTTTGGCGGGATCGGGAAGTTGTGCCGCAGGCCCGAGTGCGTGCCGACCCCAGCAGCGACAGCGCCATGAGCGATAGCCCCCAACGCTGAGGTGTCTGTCCGCAAGAAGAGAACGGGGACGCTCGCCCCGTGCAGGAGGTGGATGAGCCCGTCGACGACCCCCGCAGCACCGCACGGGTCGTTCTTGTGCTCCAGGATGACGGCCACCGGCTTGTCCTGCTCGTTGATCAGCGCCACGATCGCGGGTGCGTCGTCGCGCAGGACCTCGTACGGCATCGCCAACGGGACGATCACCCGCTCGGGCAGGGCGTGGGCATCGGACAGGACTCGCGCGATGTCCGAGACGGTGTAGGCGAAGCCGGGGTCGGCCATCGCCCAGGGCAGGCCCAAGACCGTGAGCTGGTCGGTGACCCACTGGGTGGACATGGCGTCCGTGACGACGGCACGGTTCTTACCGGAGTAGCGGTTGCGGTCGATCAGGATGTCCGCCGTCGGAGCCGACTGTCGGGTGAGAGTGACGGCCGCTCGGGCATTCCCGAAGTGGGTACTCTTCCGGCCGAGATGCTCGATGGTGTGGACGACACCGACGCCGGCGTGAGCGATGACGGCGGCCGCGGTCGCGGCCTCGCCGTCGTAGGCCTGAACCAGGAGGTTGCTGGAGAAGCCGGGCAGGACCTGCCGGGGCAGCGCCAGCGCCGGCGGCCCGACGACCGTGGGCGGCTGTGCCGGGAGCGACACGCTCAGCGCGGGCAGGCCCAGCGGCAGCACCGTCGACTGACGGGGTTCGTTCACCATGGTCGCCTCCTTCTCACGGCCTGTTGCTCCGAGGATCTCGATGGTAGTGACGAAACCCACCATGGCGTCGACCCACACACACCCATCCTGTGGATAAGTCGATGCCCCGGACCGTTCACAGGACGAGCCGCAGCCGGGTCGGAGGTGTCGCGTCGGGGTCCGGTGGGTCGTAGCGCGCCTTGAACGGGACCAGGTTCATCCGGGCAGCCCGCGCCAACTCCTCCACGCTCCACTGGTGTTCGTTGACGTGGACTTCCATGACCCGCCGCAACGTGGCCGGCAGCTCACGAGGCAGCGTCCCGGGCTCCTTCTCGTGCCACTTCATCTGGCGGAGCCTGATCTGGAATTCGCGGTACTGGCGGTCGCTGATCGTCTCGAGATCTCTGGCACGGCGGATCAGCGCGGCGATCGAGACACCCCACTGCGCCTTCAGCTCCAACAGCTTGGGGAAGTCCCGGGTGGTCAACCCGACCAACGCGGGCCGGATGTCGGCCGCGGGCATGAGGAACTCGGAGGCGAACTGGTCGGCCTCGACCTCCTGGTTGTCGCTGGGCAGGGTGTGCATGATCAAGTGCCCGGCTTCGTGGCAGGTGGTGAATCGTTGCCGGTCCGGGTCCAGCCCCTCGTTGAGGACCATGATCGGCGGCTGCCCGGGCCCGTGCGGCCACGTGGACACCGCGTCCTGGGCGCGGGTGCCCAACGGGCGGATCACGATGATGATGCCGACGGCCTCCAGCAGGGCCAGGACGTTCTCGATGGGGCCGCTGGGGACGCGCCACGCCGCCCTGAGCGCCCGGGCGACTGCGGCTGGGTCACCGCCGTAGGCATCGATGTCCAAGCGTTGAAGCTCCACTTCGGGGGCGAGCTCGATGTCGCTGAGCAGCCCCTCGACCGAGACCCGGGACAGGTGGGTCATCGCCTCGATGCGGCGCATCGTGACCGCGTTGATCTTCGAGTGCCGTCGACGGTGATGCAGGCAGGTGACCTCCACCCCCTGGATCGGGGTGTCATCCACCAGCAGCGCGACCGGACAGTCCAACACAGCCGCCACCTGCTCGAGCCGCTCCCCGCTCAGGTCGAGCAGGCCGGCCTCGACCTTGGAGATGAAGGCCTGGGACATCGACTGACCATCGGGGGCCACGTCCTTGATTGCCTCGGCGACCTGCGCCTGGGACATCCCCTTGGCCTCACGCGCCAACGTGACCATCCGCGGCTTGGCGACCTCAGGCATCGGAGGAGGCTCGCTGGGCGAGTCGCTGCGCGGCCGCAGCCCGGGCGGAGCGAATGATGGGAGGCGAGAGCGGGACCAGCGGCAGCTGCGTCGGCGCCACAACGGTGGCGCAGCCACCGGGCAGGTCCAACGCATAGTGGACCCGGGAGCCGATGTGACACACCAGCGCCATCCGCTCGATCGCCATCTCCGCGGCGTCCAGGACGTACCCGGCGGTGAGCACCGTCGCCTCGGGCTCCGCCGGGAACAACGGATCCCCGAGGTGGAACGCCAGCTTGGTCGCCCGCTCGGAGTCGCTGACACAGATCTGCAGGGCGGGTGTGAGCTTGCGGAACCGCGCCTGCACGCGGCCCCCGTCCAGGCGGACCCACGGCCGGCCGTACCGATCATCAACCTCGACCCCGGCCACCCCCGCGAACACCCGATGCGCCGGCTCCCGGGTGAAGTCCGAGACCAGCATCCCGCGCGTGCTCGCACCCGCACCCGACATCTGACGCGGCGCCGCCGAACGTACCGCGACCAGGGAGGACCACGCCTGCTCCAACACCTGCGCGAACCGTGCGGCATGCTCGGCCACGATCGGCTCGACCGCCTCCCGAGACAACGGCAGCTCCTGGACCGACTCGAGCATCGGGCACCTCCTTTGTTCCTTGACATCCCACCTACGGTTATCTCGTGGTTATGAACACGATAGCAAAATGCCGGGCACGGGTGTGGACCATGGTGGGTGTGTCGCGATGAGCCAGGTCCGAGCGGCCCGTCTGCCGAGTGGGGCCCGCACGCACACGGTGACCGGCGAGGACGGCCTACCGATCGGCCCGGTCGAGGAGTACCTGGCGTTCCTACGCGCCGACCAAGCCAGCCCACACACTGTCCAGGCGTATGCCCGGGGCCTGGCCGCGTGGTGGGACCTGCTGGCCGACCAGGACCTGGACTGGCGCGACTTCCCCACCGGCGCGTTCGGGTCTTTCCTGGCGTACCTGCGCACTGGGGACCTGCCCTCGGTCCGCCGCGTCGGAGCCGAACCGACCTGGCTGGCACCGGCCAGCGTCACCCAACGCTCGGCCGCGGTGCTGGCGTTCTACTCCTGGCACGCCGCCGCTCATGACCTGACCGTCCCGATGCAGCGGCTCTACACCAGCTGGGGAAGGGTCCGGGCCAGCCGCTACCAGCCGATGCTGACCGGTGTCGCCGACCACGCCCAACCCCGCGTACCCAAGCCGATCTACCGGGGTCGGCGCGGCAACAAGGCACGCCCGCCCATCCTGACACCCACCCAGGTTCAACTCGTCCTGGGCGCCTGCACCCCCCACGCCGACACCCCCACCGCACGCCTGGTCGCCGCCCGGGACCGGCTCTTCTTCACCCTGCTCGCCGAGACCGGCCTACGCCTCGGTGAGGCCCTCGGGCTGCGTCACGTCGACCTGGTCACCGGCGCCGGCGACACCCCGCGCCTTCGCGTCATCCCGCGCACCGACCATCCCCACGGGTGCCGCGTCAAGAACGACAAGGCCCGCGAGATCTACATCAGCGACGAGCTCGAGGCGCTCTACTCGGCGTACGTGTGGGCCCTGGTCGACGCCGGCATCGACCTGTTCGTCAACGACGTCGCCCAGCACTGGGTCTTCGTCAACCTCGCCCGAGACCCCATGTTCGCGCCACTGGCCCCGGACACCGTCTACGACAAGGTCGCCGCGATCACCGCCGCCCACCCAGGGCAGCTCCCGGCGAAGTGGTCGCCGCACTGGCTGCGGCACACCCACGCCACCGCCCTGCTCCTGGCCGGCGCCGCACCCCACGTCGTCATGCGTCGCCTCGGTCACGCGGACTACCAGACCACCCTCGAGCAGTACGGGTGGGTCACCGCCGAGGCCGAGATGCGCGGGCTGGCCGAGTGGCGCAGCTACACCGCCGGCTGGAAAGGCCTGGGCCAGTGACCCGCGACCGGAGCCCCCTGTTCCCGGCCATCACCAACCCCGCGTCACAAGTGCGGTCGGCGTGGCAGCGACAAGCCGACCGCGTCCCACCCGAGTGGGCCGACCCGGCCTACGTCATCGACACCGCGCCCTACCGAGAGCTGTTCACTCAGAACGCGAACTACCAGCCCGGCCGCGCCTTCGACTTCGGACCCACCGGACACGACCGGATGCGCGCCGAGACCGCGTGGTGGCTGTGGACCTGCTGGCGCGAAGGCCTTCGCAAGGTCGAGCCGTCCATGCTGCGCTGGTGGTCAGACTCCCTCGCCGCCCTCGCCGCCGCCCGGGCGCCGTTCGCCGGCGGCACACCGGCCTCGGTCGCCGACTTCGAACCGGCACTGGTCGTGCGGGAAGCCTTGCGCGCGTTCACGGAACGCAATGGCCGCACGCCGTCCCCAGGGAACCTGCGCAACCTCACCTCCATCGCCGAACACGCGCATGCCTACATCAGCGTCCGCGGCAGCGACCAGCCGTGGTGGGCGCACGACACGTGGGACCTGCGCATCGACGACCGGATCCCCCGCCGCCCTCACGAGCCCGCCGCCCACAAGCCAGTCCGCCTCGCCCCGATCGAGCCGGTGTGGCTGCGAGAGGGGATCCGGTTCTGGCTCCGGACCGCGCTGACCGGGCAGCTCTACCGGTGGACCACCATCACCACACGAGCCGCCACGCTCGGAACCTACTTCTCACCCTGGGTCGCCGCCCACGGCGATACCCACCCCGCCCTCACCGACACCAGCGGCGACCTGCGTGAGGCATTCACCGACTACCTGTCCTGGCTGCGCAGCCCCGCCGCGACCACCCGCGGCACCCCGCTCGCCGAGGAGCAGGTTGGCGCGATCCAGGACCACGTCCAAGCGTTCTACCGGTTCATGCTCGACCACGCCGACCAAGCGATCGCCGCGACCGGCGATCCGCGCTGGGCCGACCTGACCGAAGCCCACGCACGACTCTGGGTCACCACCCGGCGACGTCGACGGCGCAGCCACGCGCCGCGACTCGACGACTGGATCAGCGCCGCTGACATGGCCCGCATGGTCGCCTGCCTACCCATCCTGTCCGCGCCCACCACCGAGACCGTCACGATCACCCTGCCCGGCGGACACGACATCACCAGCCCCGGGATCGGCGACCCCCAAGCCGCGCGCGCCTGGCTGCTGCAGGCGATGACCGGCCGCAGGGTCTCCGAGATCCTCATGATCGACTTCGACCCGCTCACCGCTATCCCCGGCGTCGACCCCGACACAGTCGCCGAGGACGACTACATCGCCCGCCTGACCTACCAACAGACCAAGGTCGACGGCGTGGACAACACGATCCTGGTCGACGGCGCCGCGGTCCATCTCATCCACGAGCAGCAGGAGTACGCCCTCTCCCGGGTCGAGGCCGGTGCGACACCCACGTACCTGTTCCTGGATCTGCGGCACAACCACAAAGGCCTCCGGCCCCGCAGCTACCCTTCCCACGGCAAGGCGCTGTCCCGGCTGGATCAGGTCGTCTCGCTGCGTGACGGCGTCGACAAGCCGCTGCGGTTCACCAGTACCCACCGGCTCCGGCACACCAAGGCCACCGAGATGATCGAGGCCGGCGTCCCCATCCACGTCGTGCAGCGCTACTTCGGCCACGCCTCACCCGAGATGCTCATGCGCTACGCCGCCACCCTCGCCTCCCGGGCCGAACACGAGTTCCTCAAGGCCAAACGCGCCGGCGCGTTCGGCACCCCGCTGACCATGAACGCGACCGACCTGTACGAGATCACGACGCTGTCAGGGCGCACCGACCGGATCCTCCCGAACGGGCTGTGCCTACTGCCGCCGGTGTCGGTCTGCGAGAAAGGCAACGCCTGCCTCACCTGCGGACACTTCGCCACCGACAGCCGGCACCTGTCCGACTTACACGAACAACGCCGCTCCACCCTCGAACTCATCGAGATCCGCCAAGGCGCCTTCGCCCAACGCCACGGCGCCCCCATGCCCGACAACCACGTATGGCTCCAACAACGCCACCGCGAACTCGCCTCCCTCGACGCCATCACCACCGCACTGAACGCGGCCGACACCGTCACGGGTGCCGGCACCCCAGCACGAACCACAACGGAGGAACCGTGACCGGACCCGAGCACCTCATCGCCGCCCGACGAGCCCTCGCCGACGACACCCGCCACCGGGCCGACAAGGCCCTCGCCAAGATGATCCGCGCCCGCGAGACCATCACCTTCACAACCGTCGCATCCCGAGCCGGTGTCTCCCGCGAATACCTTTACCGCACAACTGAACTCGCCGCCAAGATTCGCGAAGCACGGTCCTCGTCTCCCGCCCGGCTCAGCAACGGAGCCAACCAGGAGCCTCACTCGATCATCGCGACTCTGCGCGAGCACATCCGCCGGCTGGAAGCCAGGCACGCCACAGACCTCTCGCACCTCCGTGCCGAGAACACCCAGCTACGCCGCGAGCTCGAGGCCGCACTGGGACAAATTTTGACCAGCGACGCCGCTGGTAACAGAGACTGACTGTGCCCGTTGTTCGGACGACGGCACGGGCCCACGTGCGGCAGGATGCAATCCCTCTCGCGCTCTGGCCGTGACACCCGAGCGGGGCCAGCCGGCCCACCACATCATCGTTCGGCTAACCAGCGCAGCCTCGGCGTGCGTGCACGCCACCGCACCATCTGCGACCTCGATAGGCGATTGTTGTCGGTGCCCGATGCCACACTGGGCACGTCCTCGAACAGATCCACGAGAGTAGAGCGACATGAATGAAGCCACCCGACGCATCCTCACCCTGTGCGCGATCCGAGTCGACGGCAAGAGCCTGGACTGGAGCCTGATCGCTCGCGCCTCCCGAGACGGCCAGCTCGACGAGCTCTGGGAGGGTCACGTCCCCGCACGCGAAACGCCGCAGGCCCGCTCCGCCGCCACCGCCCTGCTCCGCGCCGGCCTACTAAGCCTCGACGAGCCGCGAGCACGGGTGGACGCCGAGCTCGACGCCGGTCACCGCGCCGGGGCACGGCTGATCACCGTCCTCGACGAGGACTACCCGTCCAACCTGCGGCAGGTGCCCGACCTGCCCCCCTTCCTGTTCGTTCTCGGACAGCACCAGGCAACGGACGAGCGCGCCGTCGCCGTCGTCGGTACCCGACAAGCCACCGACACCGGGCTGCGACGGGCCAGCCGGCTGGCCACCGAGCTGGCCCAGCAGGGTGTAACCATCGCCTCTGGCCTCGCCCGCGGGGTCGACACCGCCGCACACACCGCAGCCCTGGACGCCGGAGGACGCACCTTGGCCGTCATCGGTACCGGCATCACCCGCTGCTACCCCGCCGAGAACAAGGCCCTCGCTGAGCAGATCACCAGGCACGGCTCAGTGATCAGTCAGTTCTGGCCCACCCGCGCCCCCGGCCGAGACACCTTCCCCCGCCGGAACCGGGTCACGAGCGGTATCAGCCTCGGTACCGCCGTCATCGAGGCCTCCAGCACCTCCGGAGCGAAAATGCAGGCCCGACTAGCGTCCGAGCACGGCAAGCACGTCTGGCTCCTCGCGTCCTTGGTCACGGCTCAGCCGTGGGCCCAGAAGATGATCGCCCACGGGCGCGCCCGAGCCGTGTCGACCACGGCAGACATCCTCGAGGATCTCAGCGTCCCCGCCGCCACCGCGCCCGTCGCGGTCCAGGACACCTTGGACCTGTCATGAGCTACCGCACATTCACCAAGCCGGACAGCACGAACTGGACCACCCGAGACTGGCTCAACTGGGCCATGGGCGAACGGCTCCTGCTGGACGTGCGCACCGATATCCCCGAGGGCGTCTGCGCGAGTTGCTACGGCGGAACGGACAAGACCTACGAAGACACCACCTTCGTCCGCGACCCCAGCGGCTTCATGACTCCGCGCACCGAACTCCGTCGGTGGCCCAAGTGCTACCGCTGCAACACGTTCGACGGCCTCGACGGGATCTTGCCGATCTCCTACAGCTTGCATGACCGCCTTGAGTCCGCGATCTGGCGGGCGAAGAACGACGCCGCGCACCGCTGGCTCAGCGTGCCCCTCGCGAGCATCCTGCACGCCTTCCTCGGTCACCACCTGGAGTGCATCGAACGCAGGTGGGGACCGGTGCACGTGATCACCATCGTTCCCTCTCACCCGAGCGCACGAGGAGGGTGGGACCACGTGAGGGACCTCATCGGCCGAGTCCGCACATGGCCCGGAGCTGGCCGGTGGGATCTCGACCTACTGGAGAAGGTCGGCCGGTCCGCAGCCGACACGCGCCGCGACCGACCGCGAGGCGACCTGTTTCGAGTGCGCGACGACAGAGGCGCCATCGAGGGCCAGCGCGTTCTGCTCCTGGACGACACCTACACGACCGGGGGCACGCTTCGCTCGGCAGGCCTCGCGGTCAGGGCAGCTGGTGGGCGCCCGGTCGGGCTCACGATCGGACGCCAAGTCCGGAACAACGAATACGGTGCTCACATCGTCGCCGATGCGGTGGCCCGTGACCCGTTGTTCGACCCGAGCCGGTGCGCGATCCACTGACCAGGCGCCCGTGGCCATCACACCATCAGCCAGGCCGTCCACCGCAACTCCCGACCAGGAGCCCAAACCACCCACACAGTGGTGAGCAGGTCAACGCCACCATCATGGGCGTGAAACTGCGGAGCAAGGTGCCAACCCTCTGTAGCTACGTCGCTCACACTGCCTCTCAGCTAATGCATGACCCACGTCGCGGCCAGGAGTGCCGCAGCTCGTCCCCCATCGCAACTGACGTACGCGAGGTTGGCGCCGGGGCCCCGGAAGGTCCGCGCCTCCCAGGTCTGCGCCGGTCAGGTCGGTCCGATTCATCACGCGTCGCCGACACGAGGATCCACCCAGGTCAGATCAGTCCGAGTCCAGAGCTGCTGCCAGGGCAGTCAGCACGCCTTTCCAGTGTTCCCGTTGTTGTTCGCGTTCGCGGGCATCGGCAAGGCGCTCCTGGTGGAAGCGGATGCTGGTGCGGCTCGCTCCGGCCGGACGTAGGGAGACCTGGACTGTGCTCTCGTGATCCCAGTCGGGCGGCTGCCAGGTGAGCCGAATACGGTCGAAAGCTCGATAGCCGCGGATCTCGCCGACCGCGCCATCCGGGGCGTCGATCTGGGCCCCGAGCTCGGTCGGGACGTGCACGCCACGCGCGAGCCACAGCGCCACTCCCTGGGGTGATCGCAAGAAGTCCCATATCTGCTCGAGGGGGTGGTCGAGGGTGCGCGAGGCTCCGACCTGCCACCCGGCATCCCGTGTGTAGCCGACCGGTCTTGAGACCATGGTCATGAGAGTCTGGCTGCGGTCACGGCCACCTCAACGAGGGCGCCGGGGACAGCAAGGGACGAGACAACGGCGACAGACACCAGGGGAGGGCGATCAAAAGCTGTGGCTAGCGTCGGAGCGATGGCACCGTAGGCCGCTCGGATGTCGACCTCCTCGGTCAATGTCACGCTGAAGGCCACAACGTCCGACAGCACCGAACCGGCCGCGTGCAGTGCACTCTCGACGTTCGCCAGGGCGCGGCGCGCCTGGGCCGCTGGATCACCTGGTTCGACGATCCGACCGGTGACATCGACCCCGTTCTGGCCGCCGACGAGGACCCACACTGCCCCCGGCGGCACGACGGCAACATGACTGAACGCCGGGCTGTGCACCAGAGCGTCGGGTTGGAGCAACGTGATCTTCTGCATGGGCCCACATTAGGAGCGATCCCGGACAGTTATTGCCCGCAATTCTGAAGTATCCTCGTTTCATGTCGACGACCGGCCGGCGGCTTGAGTTGCTCGCCTTGATCCAGGCCCGCCCGGGGACTTGCGCCGACAGACTCGCAACCGAGCTCGGCGTCGACGAGCGCACGATCCGCCGGGACATTGCCCACCTCCGCACCATCGGTTACGACATCACAGCCCACCCTGGTCGCTACGGGGGCTACTCAGTTGCGGCCCGCCCCGCTCTTGCACCATTGCCCCTTGACCCCGATGAAGTCACCACGATCGCACTCGGGCTACGCAGCCTCGCCGCGGACCCGGCACTTGCTCAGTCCGCCGCCACGGCTATGGCCAAGGTGCAGGCTGTCGTTCCGCGGCGCGAACGCTCACGCCTCGATGCGATGGCATATGCCGACGTTCCACCCACGACACGGCGCGACCTCCCCGACCCGGGCGTCCTCGTAGCCCTCGCACAGGCGTGCCGCAACGGCGAGGCGATCCGCATCCGCCAGGTGAGCCGCCGCGACAGTTCGGCGGTGCCAGCAGTGCAGGTTCAACCTCTGAGGGTTCTCTTGCTGGCGGGCCGCTGGTACCTGCTTGCTTCCCCAGGGCGCGATCTGGGCTGGCGCACCTACCGCATCGATCGGATCGACCGTGCTCAGCCGCTTGGCCATGCAATCCCCGCGCCTGAACCTCCACCCGACCCGGTCCGCTACGCAACGGATTCCATCGGCCTCGATGTCGGTCAGCACCGCGTAGAGGTACGCGTGCACAGCTCCGCCGACCTGGTGCGCGAGCGCGTTCCCGCTACGACCGGACTCGTGATCGCCGAGCGGGAAGACACGTGTCGACTGGTCCTCGGCACGAACGATCTCGACTGGGCCGCGCGATACGTCACCGCCCTCAACCTCGACGTTGACGTCATCACCCCTCAGGCACTCAGCGAGCGCTTGACCGCGCTGGGCCGCTGGCTCATCGAGCGCTACAGCACCTAGCCTCGCCGTTTCATGGGTCGAGGGGTGACACGGGGCGGTAATGCACGGAAGTGCCTGTCCGGCAAGGAAAACTTGAGATTGCGAAGTCACAAGCAGTCTTGAGCGGAAGGCACTCCGTAGGTGAAGAGTATCGGGTCTGGTTCTCGTGTCCATGTCCGTGCCGACGCGAGCGGGTGTGTGTCGCTGGCGGGGGCCCAGGTGCTGGTCGAGACCGCGCGAACGGTGGGGCTGTCGGCGGCGCTGGGTGAGCAGTTGTCGCGGTGGCGGAAACCGACCGCGGTCCACGACCCGGGCAAGGTCGTCTTGGACCTGGCGGTGATGCTCGCCGTCGGTGGGGACTGTCCGGCCGATGTCACGCTCTTGCGGGCTGGGTCGGGGTTGTTCGGTCCGGTCGCCTCGACCGCGACGATCTCCCGGCTGGTGGCCACCTTGGCTGCCAGCGGCGAGGAGGGGCTGTCGGCGCTTCGGTCAGCGCGTGCGGCTGCCCGGGCACAGGTGGCGTCGTTGACCGCGCCGCAGGCTGAGCGTGGCGAGGTGGTCGTGGACATCGACGCCACCTTGATCACGGCGCACAGCGAGAAGGAAGACGCGGCCCCGACGTACAAGCGCGGGTTCGGGTTCCACCCCCTGTTGGCTTACCTCGACCACGGCCCGGGCGGCACCGGTGAGGCGCTGGCTGGGATCAACCGGCGCGGGAACGCCAACGCCGGCACCGCCGCCGACCACCTGGCGATCCTGGACCTGATCGAGAACCAGCTCACCCCAGCGCAGCGGGAAGCGTTGGTGATCCGCACCGACACCGCCGCCTGCAGCCACGCGTTCCTGGACGAACTCACCACTCGCGAGCTCGGGTACAGCGTGGGGTTCTATGCCCGCGCTGATGTCGCGGCCGCGATCGAGGCCCTGCCCGCCACGGCGTGGGTCCCCGCTGTTGATGCCGAGGAGAAGGTCCGCGACGGGGCGTGGGTGGCCGAGTTGTCCCACCTGCTGCACTTGGACTCCTGGCCGCCCGGGATGCGGGTGATCGCCCGAAAGGAGCGGCCCCATCCCGGTGCCCAGCTGCGCCTGACCGATATCGACGGGCACCGGATCACCTGTTTCGCCACCAACCATCCCGGCCCCGACCTGCCCGCGTTGGAGCTGCGGCACCGCCGCAGGGCCCGGGTCGAGGACCGGATCCGCGCCGCGAAGGACACCGGCCTGCGGAACCTGCCCTACAAGGACGCCGCCTCCAACCAGGTATGGATCGAGCTCGTCCTCCTGGCCCAAGACCTCACCGCGTGGACCCAAACCCTCGCCCTGCACGGCGAGCACGCCGTGGCCGAACCAAAACGGTTACGGCTGCTGCTGTTCGGGATCGCTGCCCGACTGATACGGACCGGACGGCGGGTCATCCTCGACCTCGACAAGTCCTGGCCCCACGCCCCCGCCATCGTCCACGCGATCACCACCCTGCGTGCCTACCCCACCCCCGGATAGGCCACCCGGCAGACTCCCCTGACCGCCTCGACCCAAGGACCTCGGAGAACCGTCCACCGGCACGCCAGCCGGGAAGCTGTCGTGCCCAACACCAAGAACCCGTCACCACGCCCCCCACAGCGACCACTCACCAGCGACTCAGCCAGCCCAATGAAACGGTGAGGCTAGAGGACCTGTCCCGGACCGTTGATCAAGACTTGAGAAGGCCTTTGGGTTGCCTCACGCACGCATGGTGCGCCGACAAGAGGTGTCGTGGGTCGAGCCAGCCGTCGCGCGCATCACAGCGCACTCGCTCGCCCACACAGCGACCGCCTTGAACCAAGCGTTCGACAATCTCCTCTCACAGACGACTAACTCGCGACGAGCTGCCCCCCGGAAGCATCGAGCCGACGACGACCGGTTCTACAGCAGAGGGATGAACCCCGGATAGCCACCACGTACTTCTTGGGCCCCCGCTCAAGATGTGGATCACAGCCCTCAAGATAAGACGTGATCAGCCTGTACAGCCAAGGCTAAACACCCTGGTAGAGCACGTCCGTGACGCTCTCGAGCTCACCCCAGATAAAACTCGGAGTGCGCGCGGCCGGGTGTCACCAGGTGTGGGAGCTGCTCACCGACGTCGGGATCCTCGAGGGACTGCTGCACGGATAGGAGACATCGACTCTGTGGTGTCGTGAGGTGCCGCGGGAGAGGATGTGCCCCATGCCTAGGCCGTACCCCAAGGAGTTCCGCCAGGACGTGGTTCGGGTTGCCCGGGCC
>Ga0208693_1001691_pt1 | contig 15461 bp, 19 predicted proteins | sample AD_UKC071_MetaG_FD_184438 | JGI IMG/M metagenome (GOLD analysis project Ga0208693, IMG submission 184438) | Active sludge microbial communities of municipal wastewater-treating anaerobic digesters from USA - AD_UKC071_MetaG (SPAdes) (version 2) | ecosystem: Engineered > Bioreactor > Anaerobic >... | reverse complement strand
GAGGGAGGCGCGATTCGAGCGGCGGCCTTCGGAATGGACCGTGGAGGCCCGTGAGAGGCCCTAGAAGCAACGCTGGCGATGTTCGGCTACCCTAGCCCTTCCCCAAGCCCTTCCACGTCCTAGAGGGCCATTGCATGGCGACCCGTACTTTCAAAATCCCGAACGGTGCTGAATTGACCCTGTCGTCGGATGAACTGGAACCCAGTGATTTGGCCTTGGCCCAGGTGCTGCTGGAACTCGCGGCGGAGCAGGGCCGTGTCGAGGTGACCGTGAGCGAGGAGGAATTGGCCCGGCGCTTGGCCGCAAAGGGTTACGATCCCCGTACCGGTCGGCCTTTGCACTAGGGACCGGTCGAGAGCAGTCCTCGCTCCCCCGCGCCAATGCCCCTAGAACCGCCTCAGCGGCCTTCTGGGGCGTCGGAGGGGGTCGAGCCATGCCTCTCTAGCCCCCACTCCCCGAAAATCGCCGTAGCGGCCTTTTTGGCGCCTCGCAAGAGGGGGTTGGCCATGCTCTTCCCAGTACCACCCCCCACGCGGCAGCACTGCGCCGCCGCAGACGGACCGCCGACGGTGGTGGTGGCACCACTGGCCAGAGGTAGGATAAAGTAGTAATTCTTACTACCACTAGATGCGGAGGCGTTCCACCATGCCCAACGTTGAGAAAGTCAGCATCGCGCTCACCCCGGAAATGGCAGCGGTGGTGCGGCAGGCCGTGGAGAGCGGCGACTACGCCAGCCACAGCGAGATCGTGCGAGAGGCGTTGCGGGACTGGAAACTGAAACGCGCCTTGCAGCAGCAGGAGGTCGAGGAATTGCGCCGCCTGTGGCAAGAAGGGCTGCACAGCGGCCCGAGCCGATTCGCGGGCATGGCCGACCTCAAGGCGGAAGCCCGCCGCCGTCTCGAAGCCCAGAGCCAGCCGGGAGCTTGAGGCGACATGACCATCGTCCAGAGAACGGCGCAGGCCGACGAAGACCTGATTGATATCTGGGTTTACATCGCCCAGGACAACTCCGCCGCCGCCGATCACTTGCTCGACGAGTTCGAGAAGAAGTTCGCGCTGCTGGCCGGGCAGCCCCGGCTCGGGGCCGCCCGGTCGGACATCGCGCCGGGGCTACGCCACTTCCCGATGGGAAACTATTTGATCCTGTACCGCGAGATCGACCCCGGAATCGAAGTGGTCCGAGTCGTTCACGGCGCACGCCGGTTGAGCCACCTTTTCTAGCCCGCAGGCTTGAAGGTTCTCCGGCTACGCTCCCGCATCCCCCTTTTCCGCCAAGAGCGCATCACCGGCCTGTTTCCAGGCGGCCCAACGCTGGGGGTCCTCGGTCTTGGCGGCAGCCAAGAGCAAGCCGAGCAACTCCCCCCGGCTACGAGACTCCAAGCCCGCCAGATCGAACAACACGCCCTGTTGGATCAAGCGATGGGCGCGGGCTTTCCGTTCGGCCTTAGCGGACTGGCGCTTGCTGGATTGGATCAACTTCGTTGCCGCCAAGCGCGCTTGAGCGGCGCGGTCGTTGGCCTGCTCCAGCCGGACCAAAGCCGCCAAGAGCTGGTTATCCGCCGCCGAGCGGTCGGGCTTCTCGGTCAACAGCACCAAAAGCTGCTGGGGTTCGGAGAGAGCCTTTAAGCTCTTGAGATACGCCACCCGGTTCGTCAACCACTCGTCGCGCTTCACGTCGGTTCCCCTTTTTATCCCATTCATCGGATTGCGGCCAGACGCCACCGGAACCCAACCCGGCGACCACCCCGAAGCCTAGCGCCCCCTTCCCGCGACGGCAACGGCGGCGTATCCTGAGCGCCGTGGCAACCGAACAACGCACCGGGCGGGCTCTCTCCAAAGCCCGGTGGGAATCCCAGGCTTGGCCCAGCGACCTCGACGGACAGCGGTGGCGCCTAAAGCAAAGGCGCACTTAGTTGTTTCAACTTGCTTCGCTACGTTGAAACCCCCGTGCGCCCCTGCGGTGGGCCAAGAAAAAACCCAACACGCACCAGCCACTTAACCGACCGCAACGAAGCTGCCAACCGCCGTGCACGCAACACGGCGACGACACGAACCACGAGCATCGAGACACCCCGACATGGCTTCTTACCATTGCAGCGTCAAGGTGGGCGGAAAAGGCCAGGCGAGCGGCCACGCCGCCTACATCGCCCGCGAAGGGTCCTACGCCGAACGGGCTGGGTATGAGGACCTGGAAGCGACCGGCCACGGCAACCTGCCTGCGTGGGCTGAAGGCGAACCGTCCCGGTTCTGGAGCGCCGCCGACCGCTACGAACGAGCCAACGGCGCCACCTACCGGGAAATCGAAATCGCCCTACCGCGCGAGCTGAATCCCGACCAACGGCAAGCCTTGGTCCTGGACTTCATCCGGCAAGAGATCGGCGCGCGGCACGCCCACCAGGGGTAGACCAAGCAGTCGTGTCACCAGCCGCCATCTCGATCACGGCAGGTCGAGCCGGGTGTTCATATCGAGATCGAACCGACCATACGGGTTGACGTGTTCCCAGATCAGCGGCGTCAGGGCGGCATAGTCGCGTGGTGTGAACCTGCCCTGCCAATGCGGCTGTGCCAGCACCTTCTGGATCATCAGCGTGTTGATGTAGACCATACAGTTCTGGATCAGGTGCAGCGCGAGCATGCTGACCTCGTGATCCTCGCGGCGGTTGCTCGCCATCTCGCCCCGGCGGGCGAAGAACACGAAGTCGGTCGCGCCGTTCCACTGCTCGACTACGTTCAGCCCTTCGTTGATTTCCCGGCGCAACGCCTCGTCGTGCAGGTAGCGGCACAGGAAGATAGTCTTGATCGCCTTGCCCAGCTCAGCGAATGCCTTGTAGGTCGGGTGCTGCACGTTCTTCTTGGTGAAGCGGCGCAGGATGGCTTCGGTTTCCCCTATCCCCAGGCGCAGCGCGGTGGCGTACTTGACCATCTGGTCGTACTGTTGCCGCACCGAGTCCCAGTCGATGGGCTTGGTCAGAATCTGTTGCAGGTTCGCGTAGGCGTCGGCCTTGCCGGTCTCTGGCCGGTACAGCTTCTGTGAGTGGATGGCCTTCAGCCGTGGCAGCAACTGGAAGCCCAGCAGGCGGCAGAAGGCGAACGCCACCGTGCTCTGGCCGTGCGAATCGACATACTGCCGATCCACCTCCATCTCGGTGCAATGGTGGATCACGCCCTCGATCATCGACGCCACCTCCGACGACGACGGCGACTTGAGCTGCGAATGGATGCACAGCGAGCTGCGCTCGACATGCCAGTAGATCATCACGCCGCGCCCGCCGTAGCGGACGTGCCATTGCGTGGTGAGGTTCTGATCCCACGCGCCGAAGTGTTTCGAGTCCGACGCGCAAGCGGTGGTGCCGCTACCCCAGATCGCCGGGTTGCGGGCTTGCAGCGTGCCGTCTGCGACGATGGCAATCGCGCGGCGCATCGCGTCCACGCTGATGTAACGGCGGCGCACATAGGCCAGGTCGCGGGCCGTGGTGCCGGAATCCAGCCCGGCCATGCGCTGCAAGCCAGCATTGGTGCCCAGGCCGTGCAGACACAGGAGCAGGCGCGGCTGCAACACCGAGCGATCCATCGACTCGTAGGAGGTCGGGCTTTTCAGGGCATCGGTAAAGCTCAACCGCAGATCGGCTTCCTTGACCATATCGAGCAGGCTGGTCATCGGCCAGAGGACATTGAGTTCGGCCTTTAGCGCGGTCAGATTGGGGGGATCGGGTTGCGCATCGAGCGGCGTCAGCGTGATCCAGCCACCGCCCTTGCTGCTCAGCCGGACGGATGGGTTCTTCTTCAAGCCAGCGTCGAAGGTGGACAGCGCCGCGCGCATTTCGGCCTGCAAGTCGGCGATGAAGCGCTCCACATCGAGAGGCAGGTTCAGCGCCCGGTAGTAGTCCTCGCGGTTTTGCTCGAAGTCAGCCGGCAGATCGTCGTCGGGGTTGCGGTAGCGGTTCGCGCCGACCACCCAGATTTCCTTGCAGCGCAGCCGCTCGCGCAGGGCTTCCAGCACGGCGATTTCATAGGTGACGCGGTTGACCCGATCCCGGCCGGCGGCGTCCCTCTCCATGACGGCTTCTCGCCACAGGCCACGTACCACGCCATCGAGCGGCACCTCCATGTCGGCCGGGAAGGTATGCACCTTGGTGTCGGCAAAGCGCTTCACCAGGTCGAGCGCGTCCATCACCGGGCGGTGGCGGTCGTTGTTGGAGCGGAATTCCAGCGCGGCCAGCAAGGTCGGTACCATGCGCCGGTAGTGGCCCTGGTAGGAATTGCGGATCACAGTGCGCAGGGTGATGCGGTAGGTTGGGCCGGTGGCCTTCCACTCCTTGACCAGATCGCGCAGCGTCTGCTCGCCGACCACTGGAAACACCACGTCGCGCACCACGCCGTCCGGCTGGGCCAAGGTGGCGTCGGCCAGATTGAACAGCAGGTTCTGCTTTCCGGACACGCGCTTGAGGTCCTCCAGCAGTTCGCGTTCGACCTTGCGTTCGGCACGCGCGCCGATCTGGTGGATGGTCTCGATCAGCAAGTCCACCAGGTCGTCGGTCAGGCTGCGGGCGCGCAGGTAGACGAATGCGGCCAGCCAGGTGAGGCGCGCTCCATCGGGATGTCGGCGCAGGTCGCGGGGAACCTCGACCGATACGCGCTGCCGGCAGCGTTCCAGGTCGCGCGATGACGCTTGATCGAAGAGATCGGCGGGCAGCTCGATGCCACGGATCAGTTCCAGCTTCTCCAGTTCGTCCCGCATGCTGGCAAGGCCGGGACGGCCAGGACTGCCGCGCAGCTTCAGCAGAACGGCCGGGGCGCTGCCGGCGGCTTCCCCTTGAGCATCAGTAGCGCTTTCCTCGCTGTCGGTCTTCTCTGGGCGCAGCAAGGCATCCAGACGCTCGCGGGTCGGGGGCGGCAAGCGTTCAAAGACGCTTTTGTGGAAACGGTCTTCGTGGGCACGCAACGCGCTGCGCGCAAGCCGCTCCATCCGCTCGGGCGTTGGCGGCTCGATGGCGAGTTCGCGGCAGCGCGCTTCCAGCCGCTCGATCATCGGCTCAATGTCACCGCCAACTTCTCCGGCAACATGATCACGCAGCCACTCCGTCAGCATCTCGGCATCGGCCACCGTCGCTTCGCGGAAGCCGAAACGCACACGGATTTCGCCGCGCAGCCGCTCGGCAGTGCGGCCCGTGAGGAAGGCTTCGCCGTCGAGGGGCGCGGGTGCGTCAAGTTGTTTGGCGAGCGCGGCTATGCCCTGTACCTCGACTTCGGTTTCGTCGCGCGGGAAACGGCCGCGATCGCGGAAGAAGGTCAGCAGGATGGCAAAGCCCAACCGGTTCGCCCGGTTTTTGGTCATCACCAGTTCGCGTTCGGCTGGCGCCAATACCCACTGATCTTCCGTACTGCCGCCGCCGTCCGCCATACCGCTACGCTCCTGGGGGCACTGACGCGGGCCAGCCGGCCCGCGTCAGAGTTTCGATCAAGGTGGTCCGCTTCACGCCGAAGTTGCGGCACACGGCCGCCTTGGACATGCCACCTTCGAGCGCGGCGATAATGGCATCCAGCTTCTCGCCGGTGATTGCCTGCGGCCGGCCGCCGATCCGGCCACGTTTGCGGGCAGCAGCCAGGCCGGCAACGACACGCTCCTGGATCAAGGCGCGCTCGTACTGAGCGAGCGCGCCGAACACCTGGAACAGAAACTCGCCCGATGGCGTGGTGGTGTCCAGGTTCTCCGTCAGTGAGCGGAACGCCACCCGCTTGTCCTTGAGTGAGGTCACCAGGGCGAGCAGATGCGACAGTGAACGGCCGAGCCGGTCGAGCTTCCACACGACCAACACGTCGCCGGGGCGAACGAATTCGAGCGCCCGCGCCAGGCCCGCACGGTCATCCTTCGCGCCGGAAGCATGATCCTCGAACAGATGCCGCGCATCGACGCCCGCGGCGAGCAGCGCATCGCGCTGCAAATCCGTGCTCTGCCGGTCGGAATCCGACGACACACGCATGTAACCTACCAGCATAAGCGGAAAACCATCAAGAAGAGGTTTCCGCATGGTAGCGTCTGGCGACAGAGTTTTCCGCACAATTTTGCGGCCACTCGGAGCTTGGTGCAGAGGGCTGTTGAAGATCTGTCGACAAACAAATGTTTTCCGACAGGCCTTGGCATAGCGCACGCCCGCCTTGCAGCGTTCTATGAATAGCGCTTAGTAATGACGGCGTATATACTTTGTTAGTATCAAGTGGCAGGAGGCCCCGATCATGTCAAAACAAGCTGTTTTCACGATGAAGCTGGATCCCGAGTTGCGCGCCGAGTTCATGGCCGAAGCCGAGGCGGCCCATCGCCCGGCGTCGCAAGTGCTGCGCGAGTTGATGCGCGAGTTCATTCAGAGCCAGCGCAAGTCGCGCGAGTACGACGAGTTCCTGCGCCGCAAGGTCGAGGCCGGCCGGGCTTCAATGCGCGCTGGATTGGGGCGATCGAACGATGAAGTTGAGGCCGAATTCTCCGCACGGCGTGCCAGTGTGGCGAGCCAGTCGTGAGAGTTGTTTGGACGCCCGAAGCGCAGCAAGACCGTGCCGATGTGTGGGACTACATCGCAGCCGACAATCCGCGCGCGGCGGCCCGGATGGATGAGATTTTCAGCGACGCGGCCGCCCGGTTGATCCAGCACCCCATGCTGGGCAAGCCGGGAAAGATTCCCGGGACCCGCGAGTTGATCCCGCACGAAAGCTATCGCCTGGTGTACCAGATCGACGGCGAAACGGTGTGGATACTGACGCTGGTTCATACGGCCCGCCTGTGGCCGCCTGTGCGCGATTAAGAGATGATCATGGCAACAATGAAACGGCGCGTTGACAGACTGCTTTCGAGCCAGACCGCGGTCGGCGGCAGGCGGCCAGAAGCAGTCACTCATCGCTCCGCGATGCCGAGCCAATTTGCTATCAAATTTTTTAGAATCCCCAGCTCGTAGCGCTACAGCACTCAATTGCATCGCAAGTGCCAGCGTTGGCTTTCCTCCTTCACCCGTAAGGTAAAAATTGAAAAACCGTCTGTTTACTGTCCTTCTGACAGCCGCTGTCTTTGGTCTTGGCTCGGCTGTCAATGCTGCTGAAATTTCCAGTGCTGAAGCAATGAAAGCCATCTCTGCAGCCGTGCTGCCTGCCATGGAAAAGAACCAGATTCCTGGTATGGCTGTGGCATTGGTATTGGGGGACAAGACTTATGTCTTAAACTATGGCGTGTCAGATGTTGAGAAACAAACACCGGTAACTGACGAGACGATTTTTGAGATTGGCTCTATCAGTAAGACCTTCACAGCCACACTGGCGACGCACGCAGAAGCCACTGGGAAGCTGAAACTGACCGATACAGCAGCAAAGTATTTGCCTGAGTTGTCTGGTACGGACTTCGGTAACTTGCAGCTTTTCCATCTTGGAACGCACACCGTTGGCGGCATTCCTCTGCAGGTGCCTGATGAAGTCCAAACTCGGGAGCAGCTTCTGGAATACCTCCGCACCTGGAAGCCTGCGTACAAAACCGGCACGATGCGTACTTATGCAAACCCAAGCATCGGTGCTTTAGGGTGGATAACGGCGAAAAGTTTGGGGCAAGATTTCAGAGGCTGTATAAAAATCAATGACTAAATAAATTCCAAATTTAATTCTAAATTTCCTCTTGCTATTTCTGCTACAGAGGCGGTTTTTTTGCAAAGCTGTCGTAACATCAAGCGACCCGAAGTCACATAAACCATGCTAGCACTCGAAGCCGGGTTTCGCTCATAGTCCTTACTTAATCGTCGAGATCGACTGAGCCATGCAAAAGTCCGTTCCACCACCCAACGGCGCGGTAAGATTTGAAAACCTTTGTCCGTTTTTTTATGAACGACTTCAAGATCACACTGAAATTGCTCCTTGACCCACCGGGCAAGTTCTTCACCCCTATAGGTTCCATCGGCCCAGATCTTTTTCACCGTGTTTATGGATGAGAAGAGCTGACTTAAAACTTCGCGTGCCGCGCACCCATCGTAAATGTTTGCTGCATGGACGATGACGGTCAATATATAACCCATTGTGTCTACGATAATATGTCGCTTTCGGCCCTTGACGAGCTTGCCGCCATCAAATCCGGATTCCAGAGCAGATTCGGGAGTCCCTTTGACACTTTGGGTATCGATGATACCGGCGCTAGGATCCCTGTTCCGACCGTTTTTTTTCGTAGATTCTGCCGCAAAGCAGTGTTAAGCTTTTCCCACGTTTTGTTATGAACCCACTTCTGATAATAATAACTCACCAGCAAATACGATGGGAAATCTTTCGGAAGATACCGCCATTGGCAGCCGGTCTTGTTAATATAATAGATTGCGTTTAAGACCTCACGAAGATCGACCTTTCGTGGTCGTCCAGTGGTATAAGGTTCGATCTCTTCCAACGCTTCTTTTAAGATTCCCCATTCTTCATCCGTCATATCGCTGGGGTATCTTTTTACTGAAACTTCTTTAGGCCATGCCATCCATTACCTCGAATAGAATTATTAAAATCAGAATAATCTTTAAATTCTACCAAAATCACACCATGAAAATCAATGGCTTAATTTTTATACAGCTTCTCAGCACCGCCATGACTCAAACCATTTTCCAGCCCCTCGGTTTGACTAGCACTTATCTGAGCATCCCTGCACAGAAGATGTCCAGCTACGCTTGGGGCTACAACAACGATAAGAAGCCTGTGCGTGTCAATCCAGGCATGTTGGACAGTGAAGCCTACGGCATCAAAACCACGGCTACTGACCTGATCACCTTTGTGAAGGCCAACATGGGCATGTTGCCCTTGGATAGCATGCTGCAATCGGCTTTAAACAATACCCGCAAGAGCTATTTCAGCGTAGGCCAGATGACTCAAGACCTCATCTGGGAGGAGTATGCAATGCCTGTTGACTTGCCTATGCTGCAAGAAGGCAATGCTCCCAAACTTATCCTGAATCCAACCCCAGTAAGCGCTAAGGTTCCTGCAGCCACACCTAACAGCAATGTGTGGGTTAACAAGACTGGTGCTACCAACGGCTTCGGTGCTTATGTTGCGTTTGTGCCTGAAAAGCGCTTCGGGGTTGTGTTGCTGGCCAATAAAAACTACCCCAATGCTGAACGGGTAGAAATTGCCCACAAAATTTATAGCAATCTAACCGGGAAACAATGACAGCTTTGGGTCGGCTGCCGTCGCGTGTGCAGTGTCAAAGCTGACATGACAAATACGTGAGATGGGCCGATGCTCGCCGTCCGGTCCGGCTGTTGAGTCTCCCCTGCAGGAGTCACAGCGCTCGTATGTCACGCGCCATCCTAGACGTCAGGCGGCCTCATCCAAACCGGAACAATTTGGACGTGAACGCCAGGGTGCCATTGCCGTGATCGAAATGGCGGCTGGTGACACGACTGCTTGATCTACCCCGTGTTAAGGTCTCGCCAGACGGCAACCGAAACGAGACATGATAAAAAGGCTTTGCGCACTGCGTTTTTCCAAGAGCGATTTCTTCGGAGAGAACGAGCGCGTTTTTCAGCGTGTCCACGGCCCAGCCGCGCAGGTCCAGCAAGTCGGAGCGGTCGTTCTTCTTGTCCTGCAACAGATACTCTGCCAGCTTCGCGCCATTCCCGCGTACCGTGCTTTTGATAATCATGACCCCCGCCCCAGCGCCCCTAAAATCGCCTCGATCAATCCCATGAGTTCGGCGCGGGCCTCCGCCATAGCCGCAGGGTCGGGATGTCCGCCGCTGTTCAACTGCTTGGCGATTTGATTCAGGTTGTTGCCAACGCGATTCAAATCCGCCAAGGCTTCGCTCAATAAGGCCCGATTGACGGGCGGCGCGCGCTTGGCGCGGGGGCCGCTGTCACCCAAGGCACACGCCCGCAAATAGGCGGCGGTGCTCAATCCGGCATTCTGGGCGCGTTCCGTAATCGCCGCGCTCTCCTCCGGCGTCATCCGCACCATGGCCGTTTTGGTCCGCTGTCGCTGGTTGCTGCCGTGCGTTTTCTTTTTCCTATTGCCCGCTTCGCTTTCTGTCATGGCAACGCCTCCGGTGGGGTCTCCCGCGAAAGGCGGGGGAGGTTTTGAGCGGCGCGAATGCGCCGTGAGGGGATGCAACGGGGGGAACCCCCTTGCCAAGTGGAGCCGTCCGCCATCAGGCGGGCGGCGGGGTGCGGCGAAGCCGCACACAACTTGCAATCTGTTTTAACGGCGGAGTATCAGACGATTCGGGGCGGCAGGGCAAGCAGACTTGAGGGGGCTGGGAGCTACGGCAAGGAATGGGCGAGACTGAGAGAATGGCTAAAAAGGCGTTCGCGCCAAGAGGCGCTCACAAGCATTTCTGAAAGGGGGACGCTGTCCCCCTTAAACCCCTTGGGATATTTGGGCCGAAATGATGGGGGCAAAATCAATAAAATATTAGCCTTTTTACTTTTTATTGTCTGTCAGACACTGGGGCTTTTTCACATGACTAATCTTAGAAAAATTACCGTTGCATCGCTGTTATTGTGCAGCATATGGCCAACATTAGGATGGGGAACCACTCCAATGTGTCATAATTGTCCACCGCTAGGAAATGGCTGTGATGGAGAAGGGCCTCCCATGCATTCATGCATACTCGACACGAATCCATGTTCAAAAGGCGTCACCACCATAACGAATGAATTTAATAAAAGAGAACACATGAGAAAAGATCTTTTCTATGCAAGTTTAATAAACAAAGTCGACGAAATCATACAAGAATATCCCGCCAATCTTAGTGATAGAGAGTATTTGTTAGCTGTGAAAAATTGGGCTGCAAAATGCGCCGAAGAATAAAAACTGCACAAACCGCATAATCAACATCTAGCGCCCATCTTCCAAGCCACCAGCCGCATAAGCTCCATTATGTCAAGCGTTTTGAAGTCCTCGCAAAGTCAAACCGCTCGCCGGACCGCATCCAAAGCGGTTTGACTGCTCAACCCCTAGTCAAACCCCTGCCCCCTAGCGCCGCCAATACTTCCCGGCCTCTCCCAGCCAAGCTACGCCCAACCTACAACATGTTGATTCATGGGTGGACTACAATCCCAATTCGCTGTGAGAGCCAAGCCGCACCAGTTCAAGGCTATTATCGTCCGGCTTGCGGTAGATCAACACAAGATCAGGCTTGATATGGCAATCTCGGTGATCTTCCCAAGTGCCAGATAGGGGGTGATCGTGGTTCAGGCGCGGTAAGGGCGTATCGCCAGCCAACAAACGCACCACTACCATCAGGGCCGCATCCAGTGTCTTGCTATGTCGTCCTGACTTTTCGCGCCGATAATCCCGCTTGAAGCGGCTGGTATACCTAACCGTCCGCATTCAGGCTCGCAAGCAAGTTTTCAGGGGAACCAACAGTGACCAATTCCCCACGCCGTGCTGCCTTCATCGCCTTGATGGTTTCGGCATTGGGCGTCCATGGTTCGAACGGCAACGCCTTGTCAGCGGCAATCTTGACCATCAGTAAACGGAACGCATCGGACACCGTCAGCCCCATGGCAGCCAGCACCGCCGCAGCTTCCTCTTTGACCTGCTCATCAATCCGCGCTCGTACTACGGCATTGGTGCCCATCATGGAAAACCTCATCGCTCATTTACATTGAGCTACAACATAGCACAAAACAGCCCAAGAGTCTTGGTTAAAAAAACAGAGCGTATTTCGCCGTAGGCGCGTTTTAGCGTTTTTCGGTAGGCGTATAGCCAGCACATTGTTTGCGCCTCCCTACGGCCTTCCTGTGGCTTCCTAGAGGCATTCTGTTCTTGGTGGCTGGCCGTTGACCTTCCACCCCTTTGCTAAACCGTCTTTTGGGGTTTGGTTCGGTTGTTGCTTTCCTTGGGGTTCCTCCCGCCCTGCCCATCATTTCGGTTCAAATATCCCAGGGGGTTTAAGGGGGACAGCGTCCCCCTTTCAGAAATGCTTGTGAGCGCCTCTTGGCGCGAACTCCTTTGATGCCTTCAACCCCTTCGACCTATCGACGCTTGCGAGGGCAACCGTTGACAGATACGGGGTGCTGCGCCCCCGTCTGCGGGGTTTTGCACTTATCCACCGCGAAGCGGTTTCGCGCTATTTGGATTTTTAATATTTGAAGAGATATTTGGATATGGGTGGTGGTGATGTCCCATATTTTTTGGCAAAAAGTGGTGGTGATGTCCCATACAAGGGTGGTGGTGATGTCCCGTGGATAACTTTTATGTCCCCATACTCGACGGGTGAGCTGGGGACATTTGGAGCCTGTCAAAACTTGCCCTTCACCCACTTCTTGGCGAAGCCCAAAAAGGCGGCGTCATAGCGCTGTGGGGCTTCCTTCGCTTCTAGCCAAGCGTCGAAAGCGTCCTTGCAGGTGTACGGATCAAGGCGCGGATAGAGCTTGCGGAACCGTTCCACGGTCGTAGGCCGCAAGCTCTTAACGACAGGCGCGGGTAAGCTCTGGCGAACCTGCGCGGCCAAGCCGTGGGAAACCGCCACGGAACAAGCGTGAACAGGCGGCAAGGAGGGTTTGAGCAGCAAACCGCCCGTAACCGGCTCAACTTTCGCATCCAAGTAGAGCGCGAGCGCGGCACGAACGGCGGGCAAAAATTCCCGTTTGAAATTGCGCCAATCCTTGTACTCCTGCCCAAATTGGGCATGAAACTGGTGCCATGTGACCTTGGCAGGATTTTGCAGCGAGTGCAGACGGCGAGCGAAAAAGCTGTAAACGTCCAGCGCCATCGCAGAATGTGAGAGAGAAGCGACGGCGCGAGGATCGAGCGGGACGGCATGTTCCAAAAGGCTCTCGAAATATTCCCTTGAAAGCTCGATGACACCCGGCCACATCACGGTTTGGATTTCGTCGCCTGTTGTCCATGCTTCAAAACGCTTGATCGGCTTGGCATCAACGGTTACAGGGCGAGCGGGGCCGCCAAAACCCAACGTCATCCTACAAGCAGCTAACGCTTTCATCTCCCGCTTGAACAACCCGTAATCCCGACCGCCATCAACATTTAGTCCTAAGCGTTTCATGAACTGGCGGGCGCTTTGATCGACTTCAACGACCGGACAGCGGGTTTTAACGGCAGCGCTGTGAATGTGCATCAGCGCAAGGCGGGGCTTCGCGCCTGCGGGCAAGGGCTGTTCAACCATGCGGTGGCCGTCATACAGCACACCGGCTTCTAACCGGACGATCCCATCCCGGTAGGATCGTTCAAAAATCCGCTCTTCCGGTCGGCTACGGGGTAGCGCGACTTGGCAAAACAGGCTGTGCTGATAGACGACCTCTAGCGGGTCTTCCTCCTCGATCGCCACGCTGGCGTCAAGAATGCGGTTTTGGATCGCTGGAAGCTGGGGGGTGTCGTTCTGGTCGTCGTCGCTCATTGGGGCTTTCCTCTCTGCCTGCGGTTTGCTAGGCTGCAAGGGCGGTACAGGCTGGGAAGCCGATGACCGCCCGAAGTGATGAAAGACAAAGGCGCGACTCGTCGTAGGGTGAGCGCCTTTGTTGTTTCTAGCTGTTGTCTCCGACTTTAGCCGCTTTTATCGTCCGCGAAACAGTTTTTTCCAGAAGCCCGTCGCTGGCTCTACAGCGGGCTTGGCGCTCTGGTCGGTCAAGATCGCCGTCAATTTGGCTTGCGTGGTGCGCCGTTCTTCTTCGGACTGGCTTAACCGCGTCCGCAAGTCGTCGCGCTCGCTTTCAATCTGCCGGATCAGTTCACGTAGATGGTCAACCGTTACCCGCAAGGCACTGGTTTCGCCAGTTTCTTCCGGTGGTCTGTCGTGGTTTTCGTGACCAGATTCCGACCGGTCTGGCGGATATACCCTGAATAGCTCGGCGGGGTCGATCTGGTAACGCCCAAGGTCATCCTTGGGTGCGCTCATGCGCCCACTCCTGATAGCGTCAAGCAGGGTCGCCTTGGATTTCTTGGCGGCTTTAGCCGCTTGATTGAGCGTGAGGGTTGCCATGGTCAGCCTAGGGGGTTGCTACTGGTTTCCGTGATGGTTTTCCCTTGTTCGCTCGTTCCCGCTCGCCCGTCAAGGGGCTACCGGTAAGAAACCGACTGGGTAAGACCAAAAGGGGCGGCGGTTCTGGGCCGGTCGTTGGGGGAATGACCGGTTTTCATCTTCCGCGCTGCTTCCGGCTTTCTGCTCGCCGCCCGTGTCGCCGCTGACGGGGGCGGCTATCGTTCCCGCTCTCGGCCTCGGTCGTCCCGCTCCCGCTCGTAGCGCTGCACCATCCGCTTGAGGTACGCATCGCCGCCCTCGCGCAAGCGTTCCAGCTCGCTACGTGGCAAGGCTCGCAAGTCGGCGGCGTTGAGGTCGTCGCCGCGCTGCACGCTCCGGCTGATGTTCCTCAAGGCCCGCTCCTTCGCCGCTCGCTCTTGGAGCCTCTGCAAGGCGGTCTTCTGGGGGCGGGGCGGTTCCGGTGTGGGTCTGTGCGGTGCGGCGCTGCCACCGTCGAACAGGCTGGCGATACCTTCGATGACGCCTTCCGCTTGGGTGGCGATGTAGTCCAGCGCCTTACCCGCAAACGCACTGACGCTGCTATCCAGTCCGGTGTCGGGTTCCACCACCCGCAAGCCGTGGCGCTCGTGGGCGGTTTCTGGCGCGGTCGCCTGTGGGGCCGCTGTGCGCCATGCCTCGCGCTCGTCCGTGGGCCTAGAACCGCCTGCGGGGCGTTCTGGCGCGTGTTCCGGTGCAGGGGCGGCCTGTGGTGGCTCCTCCCTCAAGGATACGGCTTCCTGCGCCCTCTCCTCGGCGTGTTCTGGCTTCTGCTCCGGCTCGCGGGTGAGTAAATCAGCGCGGGCCTGCGCCACGGTCGGGACGTGCTCGCGGTCAAGGTCGGCCAGCTTCGCCCGCACCTCGCGGGCCGTGGCTCCGGTCGTCCGCTTGCCGATGCTGTACACCCCGCCTTGGGCATCCAGCGCCACATAGTCGCGGCGCTCACCCTGCGCCAGCACCAAACCGCGCTCGCTCAAGGCGTCGGAAAACTGCGGGCCGTTGGCGCTCTGCGCCCATGCCTCCCGAATGGCGGTGCGGATTTCTGGCAGGTCTTGCCCCTTGCGGCGGGCCTGCTGTTCTTCCGCCATCGTCGGCGCGGCTAGTTCTCTTTCGGGTTCCCGTTTCTCGTCGCGCACCCGCTGCAAGCCCAACCCTTTCTCAAGAGCGCGGGCCGTCTCCTTGCAGCGCAAATGTTCAAAAGGCAGATTGACCGCCTTCAAGGTGTGCGCGTCCACCCGATCCCACACCACATGCAAATGCTTCTCGCCCTTGTAGGTGTGCAGCACCATAGCGCGGTGATGTCCATCCAGCCCTAACCGCTGCTCCAATCGGTCTGCGCACTGTTGCCATTGCTCTGGTGTTGGGGTAGACCAAGCAGTCGTGTCACCAGCCGCCATCTCGATCACGGCAGGTCGAGCCGGGTGTTCATATCGAGATCGAACCGACCATACGGGTTGACGTGTTCCCAGATCAGCGGCGTCAGGGCGGC
>Ga0208693_1001690_pt1 | contig 15461 bp, 16 predicted proteins | sample AD_UKC071_MetaG_FD_184438 | JGI IMG/M metagenome (GOLD analysis project Ga0208693, IMG submission 184438) | Active sludge microbial communities of municipal wastewater-treating anaerobic digesters from USA - AD_UKC071_MetaG (SPAdes) (version 2) | ecosystem: Engineered > Bioreactor > Anaerobic >... | reverse complement strand
CCGATGCAGTGGGACGACTCTCCGAACGCCGGCTTCTCGGACGCCGACCCGTCCACCTACGCCTACCCCCTCATCACGGACGCCACCTACGGTCCGAAGGCCATCAACGTGGCCGCCCAGCAGGCCGACCCCGACAGCCAGCTCAACTGGCTCAAGGGGATCTTGGCGGTGCGCGCGGCCACCCCCCCGCTGACCCTGGGCACGTTCACCGACCTGGAGGGAGCCGACGAGGTCTTCACGTTCTCCCGCAGCCACGACGGGACGACCGTGTTCGCGCTCAACAACCTGACCGAGGTCCCGCAGACGACCTCGATCGCATCGGGCAAGGACCACGGCGGCTTCAGCCTGCTGGCCGGTGCCGCCGACGTCGTGCCCGCCGAGGCCGGCCTGGAGGTCACGTTGGAGCCCTACGGGTTCGTCTGGCTGACGGTGACGGCATGACCCTGGCGTCCGCCTGGTGGGACTATCTGCAGACGGTCCGCTGGTTCGGCGGCAAGGGACGCGACGGCCGGGTGAGCAAGCTGGAACGCCTGCCCGCCTACACGGCTCCCGGCGTTGTCCCGGCCGTCGAGAGCTTCGTGGCCACGATCGACTACACCGACGGCGGACGCGAGTTCTACCACCTCCTCGCCGCCACCTATCCCGAGGCGGACGCCCCCGTGCCGCCGATCCGGGTCGCCTGCGGGCACGCGACCATCGAGGCGGCCGCCGATCCGCGGGCCATCCAGGTGCTCGTCGAGGCCCTGTACGGCAGCACGCGGGCCATGCGGTGGCAGCACGCGCCGGGCAAGCCCGGGGCGGCGTCCGTCATGCGCGGCGAGCAGTCCAACACCAACGTCACGGTCGGCGCGGACGCCATCCTCAAGATCTTCCGCAAGATCGAGCCCGGACCCAACCTGGACGCCGAAGTACTGGCCGCCCTGGACGACACCGGCTGCGCCGTTCCGGCGTTGTTCGGACGCCTCGTCGCCGAGTGGCCGACCGGCCACGCCACCGACCTCGGCATGGTGATCGAGCGACTCACAGGCGTGCGCGACGGCTGGGAGTTCGCCACCGAGGCCTGCGCGGCCGACCAGGACTTCTCGGCCGAGGCCCACGCCCTAGGCGCCGAGCTGGCCCGGGTACACGCAGCCCTGGCAGAGAAGTTCGCGACCTCCACGGCGTCCGGCGACGACCTCGCGAATGAGATGACCCGCCGGCTCGACGCGGCCGTCGCGGCGGCCCCCGCGCTGGCGCCCTACCGCGACGCGCTGGCGTCCGAGTTCGACACCCTGCGGAGCGCGGACCTGGCGGTGCAGCGCGTCCACGGCGACTTCCATCTCGGGCAGACGCTGCACTCGCCCAACGGCTGGACGATCATCGACTTCGAGGGCGAGCCGGCGAAGTCGGCCGCAGAGCGACGTGCTCCCGACTCGGTCTGGCGCGACGTCGCGGGCATGCTGAGGTCGTTCGACTACGCCCGCAGCGCGCACGCCGAGCCCCTCGGCGACAGCGCTCGAAACTGGACGCGACAGGCACAGACGGCGCTCTGCGAGGGCTACTGTGGGGCCACGGAGGCACCCCGTGCCCTCCTGAGCGCATACGAGGCCGACAAGGCCGCGTACGAGGTGGTTTACGAGACGCGCAACCGTCCGGACTGGGTGACGATTCCCCTGGGAGCCGTTGCCTTACTAGCAACATCGGCGAAGGAGTAGTCATGGCAATAGATCAGTTCGGCGGGCTTGGTGGCTGGGATTTCGAGGGATTCCACTCCGGCGGAGACACCGAGTGCTGGAAGCGCCTCGGCGCCCACCTCGTCACCCTGCACGACGACGAGCGCGGTGAGGTCAAGGGCACGCGCTTCACCGTGTGGGCCCCCAACGCCCAAGCCGTGCGCATCAACGCCGACTTCAACTGGTGGACCGGCGACGCGATGCAACTGATCCCCAACACGGGCGTGTGGGTGATCTTCGTCGAAGGTGTCGGCGAGGGGACGCTGTACAAGTACAACATCCTCGGGGCCGACGGGGTCTGGCGCGAGAAGGTCGACCCCATGGCGACGTTCGCCGAGCAGGCACCGGCCAACTCGTCGATCGTGTACGAGTCGAAGTTCGTCTGGGGCGACGACGAGTGGATGGCCAAGCGCGCCACGACCCAGGCCCACGCCGCCCCCATGTCGATCTACGAGGTCCACCTGGGCGGCTGGCGCAAGGGTAAGAGCTACCTCGAGTTGGCCCACGAGCTGGTCGAGTACGTGAAGTGGCAGGGCTACACCCACGTCGAGCTGATGCCGGTGGCCGAGCATCCGTTCGTGCCCAGCTGGGGCTACCAGGTGACCAACTACTTCGCGCCGCAGAGCCGCCTGGGGCGTCCGGACGACCTGCGCAACCTCATCGAGGCGCTACACAAGGCGGGCATCGGCGTGATCCTCGACTGGGTGCCTGGCCACTTCCCCAAGGACGAGTGGGCCCTCGGGCGCTTCGACGGGACGGCGCTCTACGAGCACGCCGATCCGCGCCAGGGTGAGCACAAGGACTGGGGCACCTACATCTTCAACTACGGCCGCAACGAGGTGAAGTCGTTCCTGGTCAGCAACGCGCTGTACTGGGTGAGCGAGTTCCACATCGACGCGCTGCGGGTGGACGCCGTGGCGTCCATGCTCTACCTGGACTACAGCCGGGAGCCGGGTGAATGGGTCCCGAACCAGTTCGGCGGCAACGAGAACCTCGAGGCGATCGACTTCCTGCGCTACGTCAACAAGCACCTCTACGAGCGCGTCCCGGGCGTCTGCCTGATCGCCGAGGAGTCGACGTCGTTCTCGGGCATCACCCGTGCGGTTCACAACGGCGGGCTCGGCTTCGGCTTCAAGTGGAACATGGGCTGGATGAACGACTCGCTGCGCTACCTCGCGCTCGAGCCGATCTACCGGCAGTGGCACCACAACGAGATGACCTTCGCGATGGTGTACCAGTACACCGAGAACTTTGTGCTACCGATCAGCCACGACGAAGTCGTGCACGGCAAGGGCTCGATGATCAACAAGATCCCCCAAGACGACTGGCGTAAGTTCGCGACGCTGCGCGCCTTCTACAGCTACATGTGGGCGTTCCCCGGCAAGCAGTTGCTGTTCATGGGCTGCGAGTTCGGCCAGCGCTCGGAGTTCAACGAGGACGCGTCGCTGGAGTGGTGGGTCACGGATCTGTGGGGCCACCACGGCCTGCAACGCCTGATCAAGGACCTCAACGAGTTGTACGTCGCCCATCCGGCTTTCTGGAAGCTGGACAGCGATCCGGCGGGCTTCCGCTGGATCAACGCCGACGACGTCGGCGGCAACACCTTCAGTTGGGTGCGCAGCGACGGCGAGGGTCAGCAGATCGCGTGCGTCATCAACTTCAGCTCCGAGCCGCGGCATGACTACCGCATCGGCCTGCCGGCCTCCGGCACCTGGACCGAGATCCTCAACAGCGACGCGGCCGTCTACGACGGCTCCGGCGGCGTGGGGAACATGGGGCGGGTCATCTCGACCGCCGATCCGAGCAACGGCTTCGACCACAGCGCGCTGGTGCAGGTGCCGCCGCTCGGCGCGGTGTTCTTCCGCTACGAACCCGAGCCAGTCGCCGTCGAGGAGAAGGCGGACGCCGAGTACGTGCCCAAGCGGTCGGGCGCGACGCGCGTGACGGCCCCCTTCGACCCGGACGCCGCCCCCGACCATCTGGCCGTCGAGCGGGAGTGAGCGACGACGTTCTGCGGCTGAGCTGGGACGACGCTTCCTCCGTTGACCGGCTGCGCGGCGTCCTGGCCGCCCTGGACGCCGCGGGCGGTCCCGTATCGCGGCGGGTGGAGGTGGCGGTCGCGTCGCCTTCGCCACGCGGCGTCCGGACGCTGCTGCACCAGCACGGCTTCCGGCTGGAGGGGCGGTCGCGACAGTCCCGCCAGACGGCGTCCGGGCCGGCCGACGTGTTGCACTATTCCCGCCTCGCCGACGATCCCGCCGAGGGCCGGGAGAGGTTCACCGCGGTCATGAACTCGGTCACGCCGCGCAAGCGGCTGATCGCGCACGCGTTGGTCACGGACGCCGGGGGTCGCGTCCTGCTGTGCGAGACCTCGTTCAAGGCCGACTTCGAGCTGCCGGGCGGCATCGTGGAGCCCTTCGAGTCGCCTCGCGTGGGTCTGGTCCGCGAACTCACCGAAGAGATCGGACGTCCGCTGGCCGTAGGCCGGGTGTTGGTCCTCGACTGGCTGCCGCCCTACCTCGGGTGGGAGGACGCGCTGGAGTTGATCTTCGACGCTGGCATGTTGGACGCCGACGCTGCGGCCGGCCTCGTGCCCGACGGCGCCGAGATCGTCGCCCTGCACTGGCTCGAGCCGGACGCCGCGGCGTCCGCCATGACCCCGATCGCCGGACGGCACCTGCGAGCGGCGCTGAAGGCGCGGGAGGCTGGGGAGTCCGTCTACCTCGAAGCCGGCGACGTCATCGGCGCTTGAACGCCCCGCGATCGATCATCTGGGCGGCCATGTCTTCCAGCGACTCCCACAGCGGCCGGTAGTTCACGCCGAGGCCCTCGCGGCTGCGGGTGTTGTCGACGAGGAGCACGTGCCCGATGTTGCGGGTCACGTACCGGCGCTGCATGGTGACCAGTGGCCCGACCGCCCAGACCAGGGGCTTGGGCAGCGCGAACCGGGGTAGCGCCAGCGCCCGTCCGAATCGAGGACGCAGCAACCGAGCCATCTCCATGGTGTCGGTGTCGTGGCCGCACAGCAGGTAGCGGCCGGAGGCGTCCGGCAGGAAGGCGGCCGCCACGTGCGCCCGCGCGACGTCGCGGACGTCCACCGCGGGCAGCGGCAGCCGGACCCCTCCGAAGCGCATGGTGCCGTCGCCGAGCATCTTCATGATGGTGAAGGAGTCCGACGTCGGATCCGGGTTGAGCGCCGGCCCGAGGACCATGCCCGGGTTCACCGCCACGAGCCGCCAGCGGTCCTGGGCGTCCGCGATCCGCCACGCCTCACGCTCGGCGAGGGTCTTGCTGTACAGGTAGGGCTCGTAGGTCAACGACGCGGTGGTGTTCCAGAGCGACTCGTCCAGGACGCCGTGCGGCGCCTGCTCGGACTCGATGGCGTCGCTGTAGACGGCCGCGATGGAGCTCGTCAGCACCACCCGCTCGACCGACGGCGTCGCGCTCGCCGATTCCAGCACCGAACGCGTGCCCAGGACGGCGGGGTCGACGAGGTCGCGCTGCGGGTCGGCGACCGCCCGGGTGAACGGCGATGCCGTGTGGATCACGACCCGGCAGCCCCGCATGGCCTCGGTGTAGGCCCCGGGGGTGAGTAGGTCGGCGGCGAACAGCTTCAGCTCCCCGGGAGCGGCGTCGGCCATGGCGACCAGGTGCGCGACGCGAGCGGAGGCGTCCGGATCGCGCACGGCCGCATGAACGGTGACGCCGGCGTCCAGCAGCGCCTTGACGACCCAGCCCGCGACGTAGCCGGTGGCCCCGGTGACGAGGACGGGCGCGTCAGTCGGGACGTCGATGCCGCTCAGGTCGACGCTCAGGCGCGCCATCAGTAGAGCGCCGACATCAAATCGCGGCGGGCCTTGAGGACCATCGGGTCCGACGAGCCGATCGTCTCGAACAGGGCGAGCAGTCGAACCCGGGCCTTGTCCCGATCGGCGCCGGACGTGGCGCGGACCACTCCGATCAGCCGGGCGAACGCTGCCTCGGGCACACCGCCGGCCACCTCCATGTCGGCGGCGGCCAGCTGGGCGTCGACGTCGTCGGGGTGGGCCGTCGCGCGGGCGATCACGAGGTTCGGGTCGGCGTCCCCGAGCCGGACCAACAGCTCCGCCCCCGCCTTGCCCGCCGCCGCCTCGGAGTCGCCAGGGGTGGCCGTCAGGATCTTGTCGAACTCGGCCACGGCGAGGGCGTAGTCGCCGGCCTCCATGGCGGCATCGGCGGCTGCGAACCGAACGTCCGGGTCGAGCGGCGCCTCGGCCTCCGCACCGGCCGCGACGGGCTGCGCCTTGGCCACGACCCCATTGGCGACGGCCGCCTGGATCAGCTGATCGATCAGCGCCGACACCTCGGACCTCTCCCGGGTGCCCTGGAACAGTGGCATGAGCTGCCCCGACAGCACGCCGACGACCATCGGGACCGCCTGGATGCCGAGCGCCTGCGCGATGCGCGGGGCGGCGTCCACGTTCAGCCGGACCAGGAGCCAGCGTCCGGCGGCGGCGTTGGCGAGGGACTTGAGGTCGGCCGACAACGCGTCCGCGTTCGCGCGCGGGCTGTAGAACTCGATGACGACCGGATGCCGCATGGACAGGTTCAGGACGTTCTCAAACGTCTTCTCGTCGGCCTCGACCACGTAGGACGCCCCGGCGGGCGTCTTGGCGGCGGCGGCGAGTCCGGACAGGTCCATGGCATTGGCACCGAAGCTGGCGTTCATGGCGCCCATTCTCGCATCACCGAACCGTACGCTCCGTCACGCGATCGAGCGCCCGGGAGGCCGACCCGCTCCACCCGACGCGCCAACAAGCGACAACCTCACCGGCGCGAGCACCGGGCACGGCAAGATGGGGGCATGGTTTTCGAACGAGCAGGACAGCGCGCGCTCCCCAGCGACCTCACCGACATCGACGCCCTGATCGCGGCGTACTACGACCTGATCCCCGATCCGGCCAACCCTGACCAGCAGGTCGCCTTCGGCACGTCCGGGCACCGCGGCTCGTCGCTCAAGACGGCGTTCAACGAGGCCCACATCGCGGCCACCACCCAGGCGATCGTCGAATACCGGGCCGCCCAGGGCGTCACGGGGCCGCTGTTCATCGGCAAGGACACCCATGGGCTGTCGCTGCCCGCCTGGAAGACCGCCCTGGAAGTGCTGCACGCCGCCGGCGTGGACGTCCGCGCCGAGCGCGACGACGAGTACACCCCGACGCCGGCTGTCTCGCGGGCGATCATCGTCTACAACCGCGATCACAGTGGCCCGCGGGCCGACGGCATCGTCGTCACCCCGTCGCACAATCCCCCGCCGGACGGGGGCTTCAAGTACAACCCGCCCCACGGCGGCCCGGCCGACAGCGACGCCACCAAGATCATCGCCGCCCGCGCCAACGAGCTGCTGGGCGACTGGCGTTCCATCAAGCGGACGCCCTACGAACGCTGCGAGTCCGAGATCGTCCGCCACGACTACCGGACGCCCTACTGCGCCGACCTCGCAAACGTCATCAAGCTGGACGCCATCCGCGCGGCCGGACTCAACGTCGGGGCCGACCCGATGGGTGGGGCGTCCGTGCAGTACTGGGAGTACATCGCCGACACCATGGGACTCGGGCTCTCGGTCGTGAACCGCACCGTCGATCCGGCGTGGCCGTTCATGACCCTCGACTGGGACGGCAAGATCCGCATGGACTGCTCCAGCCCGTACGCGATGGCGTCCCTCATCGCCAACCGCGACCGCTACGACCTGTCGACCGGCAACGACGCGGACGCCGATCGCCACGGCATCGTCACCCCGGACGCCGGCCTGATGAACCCCAACCACTACCTGGCGGCGGCCATCCAGTACCTGTTCGCCCACCGCGAGGGCTGGAACCCGGACGCCGGCATCGGCAAGACGCTCGTCTCGAGTTCGATGATCGACAACGTCGCGGCCAAGCTGGGCAAGAAGCTGGTCGAGGTGCCCGTCGGCTTCAAGTGGTTCGTGCCCGGCCTGATGGACGGTTCCATCGGCTTCGGCGGCGAGGAGTCCGCGGGGGCGTCCTTCTTGACGCTCGACGGCAAGACGTGGACGACCGACAAGGACGGCCTGATCCTCGACCTGCTGGCGTCCGAGATCTTGGCCGTCACCGGACGGACGCCGTCGCAGCACTACGCCGATCTCGAGGACGAGTTCGGCAAGACCGCCTACGCGCGCGTGGACGCCCCGGCGAACCGCGCGCAGAAGGCCAAGCTGGGTGCGCTCTCCCCCACCGACGTCACCGCCACGGAGCTCGCGGGCGAGCAGATCGTCGCCAAGATGACGAATGCGCCGGGCAACGGCGCCGCCATCGGTGGGCTCAAGGTCGTCACCAAGAACGCCTGGTTCGCGGCGCGGCCGTCCGGCACCGAGGACGTCTACAAGATCTACGCGGAATCGTTCAAGGGACCCGAGCACCTCGCCCTGGTCCAGGCGGAGGCCAAGAAGGTCGTGGACGCCGTCCTGTCCTGAGTCCCGCACGGCACGAGGGCCCCGGAGCAATCCGGGGCCCTCGTGGTTGTTGAGGTCAGCTGCCGTCTCCGGCCGATTGCGGGATGCGCCTGCGCCTGAGGCGTCCGGCGATGCGAGCCAACCGCGACGGGTCGGCGTCCGAAGCTTCGTCGAAGAAGTCGTCGTACTCGCTCGCGTCGCCAGCCTGCGCGCGCAGGCCCGAGCGCTGGATGACCGTTTGGATCATCAGGTCGCGGCGGACGATGTCGGGCACGTAGGGGACGCGTTTGAGGCCCTGGTCCTGGGCGGCGGTCTCGAACACGAAGTGGCCATAGTTGAGCACCTGGCCCAGCAGCGGACGGTTCATCGTGATGTCCAGCAGTCGCGCGATCGGGACGCTCGCCATCTCTTGGTTCAGCACCCCGTGCACGCGGAACACTCGCATGTTGGTGACGACGAACCTGTCCATGTTCTGCGTGTGGATCTTCCAGATGCCGACCAAGCCGAGGATCAGACCGGCCCAGAGCCCGGCAGCCCACCATTGGCGCAGGAGCGGCATCGCGACGAAGCAGACGATCCCGAGCAGCACGAGGCCCAGGCCCGGCACGCGGGTGATCCAGTGCCGTTCCACCTGATCGACGACGAACTCCCCCTCCGACGACAGCAGGTGACGCTCAACTCGCGGACTCAGCAGGCCCGCAAAGAACGACATCGCTAGGCGGCCAGTTGGGTGAAGAACCGGCCGATGGAGTCGAATGCGGTGAAGACCGTCTTCACGATGCCGGCGGCCGCTTCGGGACGCGTGACGAGGTAGAAGATCAGGAACGCGACGATGAGCGCCCAGATGGCGTTCTTGATGAGTTTGCCCATGACAAGCCTCCGGGGAAGATGGCGAGACTACGCAGACACTCTTCCGGACGGCGCCTGCGTCCGGCCCGCGACGCGCCGACGTGGGTCGCGGCGTCCGAAGTCTCGACCGGGGCTGGAGCGTCCGGCAAGGCCCCCTTGTACCGCCCAATTCAGGGCCGCCCTTGCTCGAACGCGCGCCCCGGCGGCTGCGCGTCTGTGCCAAGGTTGTGGCATGGATAATTCAGATCTTTTCGTCTGCATCGATCACATCGGTCTCGCGGTCCCCGACATGGACGAGGCCCTCCGGCTGCACGTTGACGTGATGGGCTGGCGCTTGCTGCATCGCGAGCAGAACCAGGAGCAGGGCGTCGACGAGGCCATGTTGGGCACCGGCGCGCAGGGCGACGAGAACGCCATGATCCAGTTGCTCGCCCCGCTGTCCCCTGAGTCTGCCGTCGGCAAGTTCATCGAGAAGAACGGCGGACGCGGCGGCATCCAGCACATCGCCTACCGCGTCGCCGACATGGACGCCGTGGACGCGACCCTCCGCGAGCGCGGCGCGACGCTGCTCTACCCGGCACCGAAGTCGGGAACGGGCGGGGCCCGCATCAACTTCATCCATCCCAAGAGCACCGGGGGCGTCCTGCTCGAGATCACGGAGCCGCCGGCGGCGCCGCATCACTGATCCCTCGCCCCGAGCGGGGTCGACGGCTCATCAATGTCGGATTCTCAGAGACTTCACAGCGCCCGGAGCGTCCACCAGCGGCGGCGCTCGTCCGTGCTCCGACTAGCATGGGCACGGAGGAATGAGCGTTCAAGATGTGAGAAGAGGATCTCGTGAGCCAGCACCCCAGTGGACTCGACCTGTTCGATGAGAAGGCCTCCGCCGTGCGCGGTTTCTCGACCGTGATGCGGGGCTACGAGAAGAAGTCGGTGGACGATTACATCCGCGACATCGAGCAGCAGGTGGCCCAGCTCAAGCACCAACTACGCCAGACCCAGCAGGAGCTCACGGCGGCGAACCTGCGGCACGACGACACCGACTACAGCAAGCTCGGCGCGCACACGGCGTCCATGCTCAAAGTCGCCGAGTCTCAGGCCGCCGAGCTGGTCACGAAGGCCGAGAGCCAGGCCGAGGTGATCCGGGCCCAGGCGCAAGAAGCGGCAGACAGGCTCAAGAGCGAGCGCGAGCGGACGCACCACGAGCAGCGGGCCTTCGGGATTGCCGAACTTCAGGGGCTGCGGGCCGAGCTAGACGCCCAGACCAAGCGCGAGCTGGACGCCGCGCAGGCGGAAGCCCAGGGCCTGCGCCAGTCGGCCGACCAGCATCGGCAGATGGTGATCAAGGACGCCGAGACGCAGGCGTCCGCCCTGATCGCTGCGGCGCGCACCGAAGCTGCGCACCTCGTGGCCGTCGCCCAGGCCGACGCGGACGCCATTCGCGCCGAGGTCGCCCGCCACCGTGAAGAGTCGCTGGCGGCGCTGGCGTCCGAGCAGGCCGGCCTCCGCGACGAACTGGCGTCCCTGATGGCCGACGCGCGCTCCAAGTCGGACGCCCTGCAGGACACCCTCGCCCAGGCCGCGGCCGACCTGCGCACCCGCCAGCAGGCCGCGCTGGCCGACGCCGAAAGCCTCAAGTCCGCGGCCATCACCGAGGCGGCGGCGCTGATCGACCGCGCGAAGGCCGAGGCCGAGGCTCATCGCGTCGAGACCGAAACCGCGCTGATCAGCCGCTCCGAGGAGCTGCAGCGCGAGCAGAACCTGCTCAAGCAGCGCAAAGAGGCCCTCATCGCCCAGCTCAGCAACCTGAGCTCCTTGGCGAACATGTCGGCGCTCGAGTTCCCCGATCAGGACGGCAACCATCCCATCTCGGCCGAACTCATCGACATCGTGGACGCCGAACCGCAGGCTGAGAGTTCCAAAGGTGCTGAGCCCCAGGCCGACCACGCTGAGGACCACCGAGCCCAAGACCGCAAGGCCGAGGACTCCGAAGAAGAGCCTCGGTGACGGATCCCGGGGCACCGTCGAGCAAACCGCGCACGCGCCGGACGCTCCTGGAACGCTCGCCGTTCGAGGCGGGCTTCTTGGCCGTCCTCGGCGGCATCGCCGCCCTCGGCCTCGTCACGGTGTTGGTCAACCTCCAGTCCGTCCTGGTGGTCGTGGTGCTGTCGCTGTTCCTCGCCTTGGGCATCAACCCGATCGTGGACTGGCTCGTGCGCCGCAGCGTGCGGCGTTCGCTGGCCGTGGTGGCCGTCACGCTCGCGGTGCTCGCCGTGCTCGGACTCGGCATGTGGGCCGTCGTTCCGATGGTCAGCGACCAGGGCGTCCGGCTGCTGCGCAATGCCCCCGGCTACCTTCAGGCGCTCCGGGAGAACGGCCAGATCGCCGCGCTCGACCACCAGTTCAACATCATCGGCAAGATCACCGAGCTGGTCACGTCCGGAGCCTGGGTGAACGCGCTGTTCGGAGGGCTGTTGGGGGCGGGCGTTGCCCTGGCGACGACCATGGCGTCCGTGGTGATGACCCTGGTGCTGACCCTCTACTTCCTGGCGTCGCTGCCGGCGATCAAGAACCTGATCTACCAGTTCGCGCCGGCGTCCCGACGCGATCGGGTGCGCTTCCTCGCCAACGAGATGTTCGAGCGGATCGGCGGCTACCTCACCGGGATGTTCCTCGTGGTCCTGCTCTGGGGACTCGGCAGCTTCCTGGTGCTCAACGCGGTGGGTCTGGGTCAGTACGCCCTCGCGCTCTGCATCGTCGTCGCCGCCCTGGCCTTCATCCCCATCGTGGGGTGGATGGTCTCGGCCGCCCTCGTGGTCACCATCGCGATCTCCGTGTCGCCGACCGCTGGGGTGATCTGCACGGTCTACTTCCTGATCTACAGCCAGCTGGACGCCTACGTCGTTCAGCCGCGCATCTTCAGCTCGTCGCTCAACGTGCCTCCGGTGCTGATCGTGCTGGGCGCGCTCAGCGGTGGCCTCCTGCTGGGCATCGTCGGCGCGCTGCTGGCGATTCCGACCGTGGCGTCCCTGCTGCTGCTCTACCGCGAGGTGCTGGTCCCGCATCTGGACGCGAGCTAGAAGAGACGATCCTCGGCGTTGTCGAGCCCGCGGAGGGCGTCGTAGTCGACGGTCACGCAGGTGATGCCCCGGGCGGTGGCCAGGACCCGCGCCTGCGGCTTGATCAGCTGGGCCGCAAACACCCCTGAGACCGGACGCAGGTGGGGGTCGGCGTTCAACAGTTCGAGGTAGCGGGCCAGCTGCTCGACGCCGTCGATGTCGCCGCGCCGCTTGATCTCGACGGCTACGTAGGCACCGGCACCGTCGCGGCACAGCAGGTCAACGGGGCCGATCGCGGTCGGATGCTCGCGCCGGACCAGCCGCCAGCCGGGTCCGAAGGTCTCGGGATGCTCGGCCAGCAGCACCTGCAGGTGGGCCTCCACGCCGTCCTTCACCAGGCCGGGGTCGACCCCGAGCGGGTGATCGCTGTCGTGCAGCACCTCGGCGATCGACACCCGCAAGGTGTCGTCGTCGCGGTTGCGCACCTCCCAGACCTGGACGAGTCCCTCGTCGTCGGGATCGTCCGGGTCGGCATCGCGGACCGTGATGGTGCAGGGCGGGTTCATCCAGTTCAGCGGCTTGTAGGCCCGGTCGTCCGCATGCACCGAAATCGAGCCGTCCGCCTTGCACAGGATCAGCCGCGGCGCCATCGGCAGGTGCGCGGAGAGGCGTCCGGCATAGTCCACCTGGCACCGGGCTATCAGCAATCGCACCCGGCGAAGCCTACCCGTTAGGGTGTTGTGCATGGCTCGACGTCCCAGCAAGCACGTGCGTCCGGCTAGGCCGCTGGCAAGCTCGTTCGCTGGCTCGCAGGTCAAGAGCGACGGCGACTGGGTCCTGCAGAGCATCGGGGCAGGACGTTCTGAGAAGGCCTACCTGTGCCCCGGCTGCAACCAGCAGATCGCGGCTGGCGCGTCGCACGTGGTCGTGTGGCCCAGTGTCCCGGCGATCGGCGCGACGTCGGGCCTGGACGACCGCAAGCACTGGCACCGGCCCTGCTGGGATCGGAGACGCTGATGAGCCTGCACGTCCGCCTCGTCGGCCCCGGACGCCCCAACCTGCTGTTCCTCCACGGCCTCTTCGGCCAGGGTCGGAACTGGACCGGCATCGCCCAAGGCCTGCTGCCCGAGGCGACCTCGCTGCTGGTCGATCTGCCCGACCACGGGCACAGCCCCTGGTCGGCCGAGTTCTCCTACGAGTCGATGGCGGACGCCGTCGCCGCCGACGTGAGCGAGCGACTGGGCTCGGCCGCCGCCCTGACCGTCGTCGGTCACTCGATGGGCGGCAAGGTGGCCATGTTGCTCGCGCTGCGGCACCCCGAGCTCGTCCGCGGACTGGTGATCGTCGACATCGCCCCCGACGACTCGTCGCACGGCTACGGCTTCGGACGCCTCGTCGACGCCCTGCTCGGCCTGCGACTGGACGGCCTGGAGAGCCGCGCGGCGGCGTCCGATCTCTTGGCCGACGAGATCGCGGACCCGGTCGTCCGGGACTTCCTGCTGCAGAACCTGCGCCGCCACAAGGGCCAGTGGCGCTGGCAGTGCAACCTGGACCTCCTGTCCGGGGCGCTGCCGCAGATCAGCGGCTGGCCGGCGGACGCGTCCGGCAGCTACGGCGGACCGGTGCTGTGGATCCGCGGGGAGCGGTCCGAGTACGTCCGCGAGGAACACTTCGCGGCGATGCTCGCCCTCTTCCCGAGGGCGGCGCTGCTGACGGTGCCGGACGCTGGCCACTGGGTCCACAGCGACGCCCCGGACGCCGTGACCGACGGAATCCGCCACTATCTGGTGGCCGAGGGGCTCAACCGCGACCTGCCCTGACCGACGCCCCCGCCCCTGCGCAGCGACGCTTGGACGTCGGCCGCATCGTGGACCGTTGGCGGACAGGGCTGCGACGGTGGCCTCGCCGAGGTCGAGCCGGCGGACGCTCAGCCGACGGTGACCTGGGTGATGGTCGTGTTGGCAAGGGGGCGTCCGGCCATCGGAGCCTCGGACTTGTCCGTGCCCTGCTCCCCCATCGCCTGCAGCACCGCCAGCCCCTTGGCGTCGATGCGTCCGAACACCGTGTAGTTGGGCGGGAACGGCGAGTCGCCGAAGACGATGAAGAACTGGGAGCCGTTCGTGTTGCGTCCGGAGTTCGCCATCGCCACCACGCCCTCCGTGTACGCCTTGGTGTGCGACAGCTCGTCGTCGAACCAGTACCCCGGGCCGCCTCGACCGGTGCCGGTGGGATCGCCGCACTGCAGGAAGCGGTACCCGCCGCCGCTGCTCATCCGGTGGCAGGTCGTGTTGGTGAAGAAGCCTTGCTGCGCCAGCGACTCGAACGAGTTGGCGGTGCACGGGGCCGCGGCCCGGTCGACGGTGACCTCCACCGGCCCGCTGGCGAAGGTCAGGGTCACCACGCCGACCCCGGAGTTGGGCACGTTGCTCGTCGGGGGCGGGTCCACCGCCTTGGCCGGGGTGTTGGTCGAGCGGTAGGCGCAGGTCGCCCCCGCCCCCGCGCCGGCGCTCGGGGCCTTGGTGGGGCTGGGGGCAACGGCGCATGCGCTCAAGGCGAGGGCAAGCAGGACGGCGGAAACGGCTGCGCGGAACACGACAGCTAACGTCACATAGGGTGGCGTCATGGTCAACCTGACACGCATTTACACGCGCACGGGAGATGCGGGGAGCACGCGGCTCTCCGACAACTCGGAGGCGTCCAAGACCGATCTGCGGGTCGAGGCCTACGGCGACGTCGACGAGGCGAACAGCACGCTGGGCATCGTCCTGGCCCTGGGCGTGGAGGAGCCGCTGGCCGGCGTCCTGCGCGAGGTGCAGAACGAGCTCTTCGACGTCGGAGCCGACCTGAGCACCCCGTACGACCCCAACCCCGAGTGGCCGCCCCTGCGCATCGAGGCGGCGAGCATCGAGCGCCTAGAGGCGTGGTGCGACGAGTTCTCGGCCGCGCTGCCCGATCTGCGCTCGTTCATCCTGCCGGCGGGGACGCCAGCCGGGGCGCACCTCCATCTGGCCCGGACCATCGTCCGCAGGGCCGAACGGACGGCCTGGCGCGCGGCGGAAGTCCACGGCTTGTCCGGCCCGGACGCCGCACCGGGCGGCATGAATCCGCTCGCCATCACCTATCTCAACCGGCTCTCGGACCTGCTCTTCATCGCCTCCCGCGTGGCGAACGGGACAGACCACGAGGTGCTCTGGGTGCCCGGCAAAGATCGCGCGGCCCCCTCGCCGAAGGCGCAGGCGCAACGCGACCGGATCACCGAGTCTCAGCGGTAGCCACTCCCAGGCGGAGCCGCCTCTAGCCAGGACAAGAATGCGGTCATCCGGGCGGGCGCCATCGCGAGTTCCACGGAGCGCCCCTCAGGATCGGTGAGCTGGACGACTCGGTCCTGAT
>Ga0208693_1001687_pt1 | contig 15483 bp, 11 predicted proteins | sample AD_UKC071_MetaG_FD_184438 | JGI IMG/M metagenome (GOLD analysis project Ga0208693, IMG submission 184438) | Active sludge microbial communities of municipal wastewater-treating anaerobic digesters from USA - AD_UKC071_MetaG (SPAdes) (version 2) | ecosystem: Engineered > Bioreactor > Anaerobic >... | reverse complement strand
CTCCATCGGCGTTCTGACGCTGGGTTGGCAGGTCGGGACGGCGAATGGGCAGACCGTCGCGGCGACCACCACCACGACGACCTCCGGCACGTCCGGCACATCAACGACTTCCACCGCGTCCGGCACCACGTCGACGGCGGCCAAAACCACGACGACCACCACGGCCACGTCGACCTCGAGCCTCAAAGACGGCACCTTCGTGGGGGCGTCCTCGTCGAACCGATATGGCAGCGTCCAGGTGACGATTACGGTCGCGGGCGGCAAGATCACGGCGGTCAACGCCACCTCCACCGCGAACGACAACAAGTCGGCCCAGTACAACGCCCGGGCGATCCCGACGCTGAAGTCCGCGACGTTGTCGGCGCAGAGCGGCAACATCTCGACGGTGAGCGGCGCCACGTACACCTCGGTCAGCTACCAGACCTCCCTGCAGTCGGCGCTGGACCAGGCCAAGGCCTGACCATGACCGAGCCGTTCGTCTTCGAGGCCATGGGGACCGTCGTCAGCGTCACCGCCGCCGACGGCGTCCGACCCGAAACCCGGACCCGCCTGACGGACGCCTTCGAGGCCCTCGAGGGCCGGTTCAGCCTCTGGCGTCCGGACGCCGAGGGCGCGCGCGTCGCGCGCCGCGAGGTGCTGGTGCCGCATGCCAGCCCGGAGTTTCGGGCGGTGTTCGACCAGGCGTTCGACTGGCGTGAGGCCACGGAGGGCAGCTTCACGCCGATGCGTCCGGACGGGGTCATCGACCTGTCCGGCATCGTGAAAGCCCTAGCCATTGCGAAAGCGGCCGACATCCTGGACGCCGACGGCCCCGACTGGTGCATCAACGCCGGCGGAGACGTGCTGGTGAGCGGCGTCCAGGTGGACGGGCGTCCGTGGGTCGTTGGGATCGTCGACCCCGACGACCGGACAGCCCTGCTGAGCCAGTTCACCAGCCGCGGCGGACGCCACGCGGTCGCTACCTCCGGCGTCTCCGAGCGCGGCGAGCACGTCTGGCGCACGGGCGCGGACGCGACCTTCGGCCAGGTCACGGTGGCCGCCGACGACATCGTGACCGCGGACGTGCTGGCGACCGCGATCCTTGCGGGCGGCCCGGATGCCCTCGAACGCTGCCAGGACCGCTGGTCCATCGAGGTCCTCGCCTGCGCCGTCGACGGACGCCTCTGGGCGTCCCCCGTCTTTCGGGCCTGAGGCGTCCAGGGGCTCCCGACAACGCGATCGCAAAGGCACTGCAAAGCGGCGTCCGGGCTGCGTGCTGACGCTGATGCCTGCCTGTGCAGCCATTTCTAGACTCGGGCCATGCGGCTACCGGGAACGCTGGATGCGACGGTGCGCTACTTCGTCGTGACTGGGCTCGGCTTGCTGGTGTTGGCCGTCGTGCCGGCGTCCGTCCTGGGTCCGGCTCCACTGTGGCGGCTCCCCGGCCGATCCGGCCCCACCGCCGCCAACCTCCTCGCGGTCGCCTTGATCATCGCGGCCTGGCTCTACCTGAGCCTGATCGTCGGGCGGGTTGCGGTGGCCCAGCCGGACGCCGTGGCTCGCGTCCTACTCGCGGTCAGCTTCGTGGGTCTCGTCGTGTTCGTGCTGACGGCGTCCTCGAGGTTGGACGCCGTGAGCGTCGGCTCGCTGGCCGTCGCGACCGCGGCCCAGGTTGGGATTTCATGGCGGGTGGCCCGCGTCGGCGTCCGAATCGCCGCAAGCGAACCTGAGGTGCCTGCCGGGCTGAAATGATGTCGCCCATGGCGGATGAGCGGGAAGTGTTGACGTGGGAGCGGTTCGGATCGGCAACGCGTGAGCTCACGCAGATGGTCCTGGACTCGGGATTCGAGCCCGAGATCGTGTTGTCCATCACGCGCGGCGGCCTGCTGCCCGCGGGTGCGATCGCCTATGCCCTCGACAACAAGAACATCCACATCATCAACGTCGAGTTCTACACCGGCGTCGACCAACGGCTGCCCGAGCCCGTCTTCTTGCCGCCGCTGCCGGCGACCACGTACCTGGACGGCGCCACAGTGCTCATCGTTGACGACGTCGCCGACACCGGCGAGACGCTGAAGCTGGTCCGGGAATTCTGCGACAAGCACGCCGTGGAGTCGCGCGTGGCCGTGCTGTACGAGAAGTCGCGCTCGGTGATCAAGTGCGACTACGTCTGGAAGCGCACCGATCAGTGGATCACGTTCCCCTGGTCCGCGCTGCCCCCCATGACGGCGTCCACCCGGGTCGACAACTAACCAAGCCAACCCGCAAGACGTGTTCTTGGTGGTATGTGGGCCCTCGGAAGGGCTCTAACACCACCTTGATCCTCGCGCGCCGACGCTAGCAGCAGCCATGCGAACACCAGGAGGAAGCCCGAGACGGCTGCCGCTCCCCATCGCACGCTTGTCGTGACCACCAGGACCACCGATGCAGCACCCGCCACCAGCAGCACCGCGTCGCCGACGATGAACGCGACCGAGGTCGTGCCACCTGGCCTGGCATCAAGCCAGTTCCGCAGCACTAGGGGCTCACGCCGTCGGCGTGGTGGCGGGTACCGAATCTCCCGGGCTTCGACGTCAGATGAAGTCGGCGAGCGCCTTGATCAGGGCGGCCTTGGTCTTGCCGCCGGTCATCGAGTGCACCAGCTCGCCGTTGCTCCAGATCTGCAGCGTCGGCAGGCCCATGACGCCGTAGCGGGTCGGGACGTCGGTGTTCTCGTTGGTGTCGAGCTTGAGGAACGTCACCTTGTCGCCGTGCTCGCGGGCGAGCTCGTCGATGATCGGCGACAGCTGCTTGCAGGGCGAGCACCAGTCGGCCCAGTAGTCCACCATCACGGGCTTGGTCGACTTGAGCACCAGCTGCTCGAACGTGGTGTCCGTGACCTCTGCAACGTCTGACATGAGTTCCTCCTCTGCGGCGACGCCGCCACTGTAATAGGCCGCTCCGACATGTCGGACGGCCGACTCTTGGGGGCCTGATTTGTTGGCGGAGTTGTTGTTGCTGGACAACAGCAACTCCGCCCACTGTTCACCGGACCGGCGCCCGCGGCGTCCGATCGACTACGACTGGGCCAACAGGTAACGCTCGGCGTCCAGCGCGGCCGCGCAGCCGGTGCCGGCGGCGGTGATCGCCTGGCGGTAGGTGTGGTCGACGAGGTCGCCCGCGGCGAAGACGCCCGGCAGGTTCGTCGCCGTCGACCCGGACGCGACCTTCACGTAGCCGGCGTCGTCCAACTCGACCTGGCCCTTGACCAGCGCCGAGCGCGGGTCGTGACCGATCGCGATGAACACGCCCTGGACGGCCAGTTCGCGTGTCTCGCCGGTGACCGTGTCGCGCAGGACGAGCGCCTCGACCGAGTTCTCGCCCTTGATGGCCTCGACGGTTGAGTTGAACACCAACTGAACCTTGGGGTCGTTCTCCACCCGGTCGACCATGATCTTGGACGCCCTCAGCTCGTCGCGGCGGTGCACCAGGTACACGACGGTGCCGAAGCGCGACAGGAACGTCGCCTCCTCGACCGCCGAGTCGCCGCCGCCGATGACGGCGATCGCCTTGTTCCGGAAGAAGAACCCGTCGCACGTCGCGCACCACGAGACGCCCTTGCCGGATAGACGATCCTCGTCGGCGAGCCCGAGCCGCCGGTAGCCGGACCCCATCGCCAGGATCACCGTCTTGGCCTCGTACCAGGTCCCCTCCGAGTCGCGCACCCGCTTGATCGGACCCGTCAGGTCGACCTCGACCACGTCGTCGGCGATCAGCTCGGCGCCGAACCGCTCCGCCTGGGCCTTCATGTTCATCATCAGGTCCGGACCCATGACGCCCTCGGGGAAGCCCGGGAAGTTCTCGACCTCGGTGGTGTTCATCAGCGCGCCGCCGGCCTCCAGGGCCCCCTCGAACACCAGCGGCTTCAGCGCCGCTCGGGCGGCGTAGATCGCCGAGGTGTAGCCGGTCGGGCCGGATCCGATGATGATGACTTCGCGGACGTCGCTCATGATTCCTCGCTGGACGGTGGCACTGCGGGACAGCCTATCGGCGTCCCACGAGCCTGGAACGCCCCAACCGGACGCGCCTATTCCGATCACTTTCGCCGCGCCCGAGCGCCTACGACGACACTGAGATGTCGGCGATCGCTGCCTGGAAGCCAGCCCCCGAGCCGAGGTCCGGCAGCTTGGTGATGTAGACCAGCACGTACCGCGTCTGGACGGGCTTCGTCGGCGTGAGCGTGCTCTCCCCGAGGCTGCCCGGCCCGGACGCCACCACGCGCCAGTCCTTCTGCGTCGCCATGGACGCCGCCCCCGGATCGCCGGCGGGCACCCTGATCTCGAGGTCGGTCGGACCCGTCGCCACCGTCACCCGGACCGACGTCACCGTCTGCACCGAGCCGAGATCGAGAAGCAGCCCGACGCCGGGCTTGCGTCCGTTGAACGCAGCCGACTTGCCGTACTTCTCGGTCTTCCACAGGGTGCCGGCCTGGCCGTCGGTCGCCAGCGCCGCCTGCGTGCCGTTCTCGGAGTCGTCGCCGCCGTCCGCCTTCGGGTCGAAATCGCGGACGCCGACGATCGCGATCGGCGTGTGGACCGGCGCGACCGGCCTGGACGCCCGGTACTGGTTCACGAAGACCCCCGCCATGCCGGCGACCAGCGCCACCAGGAAGCAGACGATCAGCAGTCGGAACCCGAAGTGCTTGCGCGGCTGGGTGATCGCGACGAGGTCGCGTTCCGGCGTCGGGGCCGGGATGGGCGTCGACAGTTCGTCGTGCTCGCTCGGCGTGGAGGACGACGGGGCGCCCTCGAACGGGAAGGGGATCGGGGCGGTGGCGTCCAGGGCCGGCAGCCCCGGGTCGTCCCAGGCGTCGGCGTCCACGACGGCGTCCACGCGCAGCGGTCGCCGCTGCCCGGCCGGCAGCACCGGGGCGGGCGGGGCGGGGGTCGACACCTGGGGTAGGGCCGCCGCGGTCGGCGTCCGGGTCTCCTCCTCCTCGTCCGTGGGCGCCCAGGCGGCGGTCTCGTCCAACGTGGACGCCAACACGGCCCGCTGCGGACGCACCACCGGCACGGGCGGCGGGATCGGCGTCGCCCCGTGCGGCAGCGCCGGACGCGTCGTCGCCACCAGCGGGATCGGGTACTGCAGCCGTTGCTCCAGCAGGCGCGAGGCGTCCGCGCCCTGCAGGATGTCGGCCAGCGCGGACGCCACCGCGGACGCCGTCTGCAGCGGCGGCTGGGGGCTGGCGATGGGGGTCAGGATGCGGTCGATGACGTCGGCCACGGCGTCCGACAGTTCCGGACGCAGCTCGCCGGGCGCGAGGACGCGACCGCGGGCGTCCCGGGGCGACTCGGGCAGGCCGTAGGCCGGACCGTCAGGCCAGCAGCCCAGCAGCGACGCGAAGAGCACGAGCCCGAGCCCGCGGACGTCCGCGCGCTCGCCGCTGACGCCGCCGTCCGGGCTGGGCGCGAGCGCCTCTTCGAGCAGGAAGCCGACGATCTTGACGTTGCCGGACGCCGTGATGACGACCGTGTCCGGGTTGAGGTGCCGGTGGTAGAGGCCGTCGGCATGCAGCGCGATCAGGCCCTCGGCGAGCTGCCGGACGATCCAGCAGGCCTCGATCTCGCTCATCGCCCCGCGGCGCAGGGCCAGCTCCAGCGACTGCCCGGGCGCGTACTCGCAGGGCACCATCGCCCCGTACGTCTGGCCCTCGACGAGCACCGCGTCCCACACGCGCAGGAACCGCGAGTCGAGGACGCGTCCGGACTCGCGTGCCGCGTCCAGCACGTCGAGCGCCCGCGGCGCCCCGGCGGGCAGCACGTGCAGCAGCACCGGACGCGACAGCGTCTGGTCGCGCGCCAGCCAGGTCAGCGCCTGGCCGCGGCGCACCAGCAGCCGGTCGAGGCGGTAGCGCCGGTCGAGCACGTCGCCGGGCTGGACGAACGCGTCGGCGTCCACCTCGGGCGCCGAGATGGGGGCGTCCGGGTCGGGGTAGTTGAGCAGCGGCGTGAGCCGGATGGCGTCCGCCTCGGTCAGCTCGGACGCCACGACGTCGCCTTCGTCGGTGCCGGGTGCCCAGTCGTCTGCTCGGACGCCGCCCCGGCCTCGCCGCAGGCCGAGGCGGCGCGCCACGGCGTCCAGGATGACGGCGACTTCGCTGAGGCCGAGCAGACGGGCCAAGGGGATGAACAGGCCGCCGAAGACCAGTCCGGCGACGACGAACCCGGCCGCCACGATCGGCTTGCCGCGGTCGGCCGCGAACGCCGTGATGCCCCAGGCGAGCGCCGCCCCGGGCAGGGTGGCGGCGAGCACGCGGACCACGTGGCCGAGCATCGTGCCGCCGCCCAGATCGGGCAGTCGCCGGGCGAGCGAGCGGAAGGTGATGAACGCGCCGAGCAGGTACGAGATCGAGTACGCCAGCGCGAGGCGCGGGGCGACCGTGAGCGGGTTCGGGTCGAGCTGGACCCAGCCCCAGGCCAGCAGCGCGTTCGCGCCCGAGATCCAGATCTGGAGGCCGAAGACGGTCCGCATGCTCTCGAGCGCGTAGAAGCCGCGCAGGTAGACGTACTGGATCGTGTACGGCACCAGCCCGACCGCGAAGCACATCAGCGTCAGCGCGACGGCGTGCCAGTCGGACGCCCCCGCGCCGTTGCCGAACACCAGGTTGGCGAAGGGGTTCGCGAGCACGCCGAGCCCGACGGCCGCGGGGACGATGAAGGTGTTCGCCAGGCGGAGCGTCCGGCTGGTCTCGCCGGCGACCCCCGGCAGGTCGCCGGCGGCGGCGAGCCTGGACGCCGACGGCAGCAGCGCCGTCGCGAGGCTCACGGTGAGCAGCGAGTGGGGGAGGATCCAGGTCAGGTAGGCCTCGTTGTAGGCCAGCAGTCCGGGGCCGGGTTTTGCGGGGTCGACGATGGTCGCCGCGCTGGCCAGGCGGGTGACGACGACGGCGGCCAGCTGGGTCAAGACGACGTAGCCGATCGCCCACTTGGCCAGGTGGAACGTCGCGCCGAGTCCCGAGCCGCGCAGGTCGAAGCGCGGACGGTAGCGGAGCCCTAGCGCCCGCATCGCCGGGATCAGGACCAGCGTCTGCGCGATGATGCCGACCGTTGACCCGACGCCGAGCACCAGCACCTGCTCGCGGGTGAACGGCACCGAGTGATCGGACTGGGATGCCCACGCGATCGCGTACCCGCCCAGCACCACGATCTGGACGAGGTTGTTCACGATCGGCGCCCACATCATCGGGCCGAACTTGTCGCGCGCGTTGAGCACCTGCCCGATCAGGAAGAAAGCCCCGTAGAAGAACAGCTGCGGCATCGTCAGGTAGGCGAGGAAGAACAGGGCGTCGCGGTGGCCGGCGAGGCGTCCAGCAGTCCAGGCGTCGCCCATCCACAGGCTCATCACCTGCGGCGTGAAGACGAGGGCGAACGCCGTCACCACCGCCAGCGCCATCAAGAAGGCGGTCATGATGCGGTTGATGAAGGCGACCCCGCCGTCGGCGTCCGAACGAATATGCCGGACGATCTGCGGCACCAGCACGGTGTTGAGGGCCCCGCCGGCGAAGATCATGTAGAGGTTGTTCGGGACGACCGTCGCGAGGGTGAAGGTGTCGCCTTGGGTGGTCACGTTGCCGAGGGCGAACGCGACGAGCATGGTCCGGACGAAGCCCAGGATGCGCGAGACCATCGTCCCGGACGCCATCACGGCGGTCGCGCTGAGCAGCCGCTTGCTCGAACCCGATGCAGCGTCAGTCACGGCGTCCGCCCGGGGTGTGGACCGTCGCCAGCCGTGCCACGGTCGTGCCGACCCAGCGCGGGCGGCGGCGGGACGGCTCGCTCACCCGCCCATCGTAGGCCCGGTAAGCTGGCCGACCGTGTCATCTCTGAGCCCGTCGCAGCGTCAGTCGCTGGAGCGCGTCGTGCTGGACGCCCCCGCGATCGGCTCTCTGGCGTCCGCTTTCGCCGCGGCTGGGCACGAGTTGCACCTCGTGGGGGGCTCGGTGCGCGATGCCCTGATCGGTCGCCTCGGCAACGACTTGGACTTCACGACGGACGCGCGTCCGGACGCCATCGAGCGGCTGCTGCGCACGGTGACCCGGGCGACGTGGGACATGGGACGGGAGTTCGGCACCATCGGCGGACGCGTCCGGGAGGCCGACGGCCGCGAATGGATCGTCGAGATCACCACCTATCGTGCGGACGCCTACGACCCCGCCTCACGGAAGCCCCTGGTGGCCTTCGGGGACGTGCTGGTCGACGACCTGAAGCGGCGCGACTTCCGGGTCAATGCGATGGCGTTGTCGGTCGTGACTGGGGCGTTCACCGATCCGTTCGACGGGCTCGCGGACCTCGAGAACCGGGTGATCCGGACGCCGGCGTCCGCGGAGCTGTCGTTCGGAGACGACCCGCTGCGGATGATGCGGGCGGCCCGGTTCGTGTCCCAGCTGGGCTTCATGGCTGATCCGGCGGTGGTGACGGCGATGCGCGAGATGGCCGCGCGGCTGTCGATCATCTCGGCTGAGCGGGTGCGCGACGAACTGTCGAAGTTGATGCTGTCGGCGTCCCCCTGGCCGGGACTGGACCTCTTGGTCGACACCGGACTCGCTGAGCTGGTGCTGCCTGAGGTCGCTGCGCTGCGCGCTGAGGTGGACGAGCACAAGCGCCACAAGAACATCTACCTGCACACTCTCACCGTGCTCGACAACGTCATCACGTTGGAGCGGGAGCGGGGGCACGGGCCCGATCTGATCGTTCGGATGGCGGCCCTGCTGCACGACATCGGCAAGCCCCGGACGAAGCGGTTCGAAGCCGGCGGGGTCACCTTCCACCACCACGACGTGGTCGGCGCCAAGATGGCGAAGAAGCGGCTGACGGAACTGCGGTTCTCGTCCGACGAGATCAAGTCGATCTGCCTGCTCATCGAGCTGCACCTGCGGTTCCACGGGTACGCGGAGGCGGACTGGTCCGACTCGGCGGTGCGGCGGTACGTGCGCGACGCGGGGGCTGAGCTGGAGCGGCTGCACATCCTGACCCGCGCCGACTGCACCACGCGGAACGTCCGCAAGGCCCACCGGCTGCGGACGGCGTACGAGCAGTTGGAGTTCCGCATCGACGCGCTGGCCGAGGCCGAGGAGTTGGACGCCATGCGTCCGGATCTCGATGGGGTGGCGATCATGGCGCTGCTCGGGATCGGGCCAGGTCCGGTGGTCGGGGAGGCCTACCGGTTCTTGCTGGAGCGTCGGCTGGACGAGGGTCCGCTGGGCGAAGAACGAGCGCGCGAAGAGTTGCTCGCCTGGTGGGCGTCCCGGCCAAGCTAGGTTCCCTGAGCCCGTCGACGGCCGTTCCCTGAGCCTGCCGAAGGGCGGCATCCCGGACCTGGCTTAGGCTGACGGGATGCGCGTCCCACCGGTGTTGTTGGTCCTGGTGTCGATCGCGTCGGTGCAGCTGGGGTCGTCGTTCGCGAAGGACCTGTTCTCGTCCGCCCCGCCCCAAACCGTGGCGTGGCTCCGGCTCGCGTTCGGGGCGCTGATCCTGACGGTGATCGCGCGTCCGCGGCTGGCCGGACGCACCCGCGGCCACTGGGGCATCGTCTTCGCCTACGGCCTCGCGATGGCGGTGATGAACCTGGTGTTCTACCTAGCCATTCAGCGAATCCCGATCGGGATGGCGGTCACGCTCGAGTTCCTCGGACCCCTGGTCGTCGCCATCATCGGCTCCCGCCGCGTCCGCGATTACCTGTGGGCCGGGCTGGCGTTCGTCGGGGTGGCGATGCTGGGCTTCACCCCGGGAGACCTCGATCCGCTCGGCATCGTCCTGGCCCTGCTCGCCGGCGCGTTGTGGGCGGGCTACATCGTGCTGGCGGGGCCGACCGGACGCAGCTGGTCCGGCGTGACGGGGGTCACGGTCGCCTGCTGGGTCGGGACGTTCGCGCTCGCCGCTCCCGCGCTGGCGTCCGCGCCGCAGTGGGTGACCAACCCGAAGGTGTGGCTTCTCGGCGCCGTCGTCGGGCTGCTGTCGTCCGTGGTGCCCTACGGCCTCGAGATGATCGCCTTGCGCACCATCGACCGCGGGGCCTTCGGCATCCTGATGAGCCTCGAGCCGGCCGCCGCCGCACTGTTCGCGTTCGCGCTGCTGCACGAGCAGCTGCGCCCGATCGAGTTGGCCGCGATGGCCTGCGTCATCGTCGCGAGCGTGGGGGCGACCCGCTCCGCTCGCCACCCCTGAGGGCTGCTCGGACGCCGATCCGTCGCGTCGGCGTCCAACGTCTTGGTCCGAGCATCGGAGCGAGCGCCCGGCCGGAACCCACCTGAGGACTGTTCGGACGCGCCGCTGGCGCCAGTCCGAGCTCTACTCCGGCGCCGGCCCGATGATCGAAGGACCCCGCACCCCGGCCGCGCGCAACGCTTCCTGCGACCGCTCGAGGATGTCACGCTGGACGCCCCAGTTCTGGTTTGGCGCGCACTTGGCGAAGATGCGGATCGTCATCGCGGCCCCGACGACCTTCTCGACGCCGGCCACCTCCGGACGCTGCAGCAACACCGTCTCCCACTTGGGATCGGCGTACACGGCGTCCATCGTCTTGTTCAAGATGCCGACGACGCGCGGGGCGTCCTCGTCGTAGGCGACGGGGATGTCGACGGTCGCCGTGGACCAGCCCTGCGACCGGTTGCCGATGCGGGCGATCTCGCCGTTGCGGACGTACCAGACCTGGCCGGACGCGTCCCGCAGGCGCGTGGTGCGCAGGCCCACGTCCTCGACGGTGCCGGTGACGTCGCCGGTGTCGATGAGGTCGCCGACGCCGAACTGGTCCTCCATGATCATGAACATCCCGGACAGGAAGTCCTTCACCAGGCTCTGCGCGCCGAAGCCGAGGGCGACGCCGCCGATGCCGGCGGAGGCGACGATGGGTCCGAGGGGGACGCCGAGGGCGTCCAGGATCGTGAGCACCGCGATCGTGGCGATGACGGCCGTGGTCATACTGCGCAGGATCGAGCCCATCGTGCGCGTCCGGGCCTCGTGGCGGGCGCCGCTCACGCCGGTCGCCGCGGCCAGGATCCGGTCGGCCCTCGACCCGTGCCCGGCGTTGCGGTCGCGGGCCCGCTGCAGCGAGGCGTCCACGCCGGCCTTGACGGCGCGCACGATGAGCCAGCGGACGGCGATGCCAAGCACGACCACCAGCCCCACGACGATGGGGGTCTCGGGCCAGGTCCAGGTCAGTAGCGGCAGCACCCGTCCATTCTTCCCGGTCGGCACGTCCGCGGGAAGCGCCGGTCTGTCCGCTGATGAGGTCGGACGCCGATGCGCCCGTCCGACTTCGCGGCAACCCGGAATCCGGCACGCTCAACCCGGCTGCTGATCCGAGAGGCGCCAGGCGCGAGGTTGGGTGCGACGACATCCGTGATCACGGTTGGACCCTGGACGAACCCGAATCTCGTGGCTCTCACCGTCTCGTGCGGTGACAAACGTGCTCAGTTCAACCGTGAGTGTGACCAAATCCGGGTGGTGGTCCCGAGGCCTGACAGACCGCGCTAATAGCACGAGGCCGGACGACTCGCGTCGTCCGGCCTCGGGTGTTGGGTTCTTCTGACCTATCAGGCCTCGGACTGCTTGGCAGCCTCGATCATCTCGGCCTCGGTGTTGTGAGCGCCGTTGAAGAAGAAGTTCAGGCCGACGGCCATGATCGAAGCCAGCAGGATGCCGGAGTCGACCATCGGGTGGATCTGGGCGGGCATCCACTGCTTGAAGTCGGGGGCGATGAGCGGAATCATGCCGAAGCCGACGGAGACGGCGACGATGAACGGGTTGAACCGGTTCTTGAAGTCGACGCCCGCGAGGATGCGGACACCGGTCGCCGCGACCATGCCGAACATGACGAGGCCGGCGCCACCGAGGACGGCGGTGGGCAGCGCGGCGACGATCGCGCCCATCTTCGGCACGAGGCCGAGGATCAGCAGGATGATGCCGCCGGTGACGGTGACCCAACGGGACTTGATGCCGGTCACGCCCACCAGGCCGACGTTCTGGGAGAACGACGTGTAGGGGAACGTGTTGAAGATGCCACCGATGAGGGTGCCGAGGCCGTCGGTGCGCAGACCGGCGGACAGCATCGGCTGGGTGACCTTGCGTCCGGTCATCTCGCCCAGGGCGAGGAACATGCCCGTGGACTCGATCATGACGACGATCATGACGATGGTCATCGTGAGGATCATGACGATGTCGAAGACCGGCACCCCGAAGTGGAACGGCATGATCAGGGCGAACCAGTCGGCCTTCATGACGTTGTCGAACTTCATCATGCCCGTGGCAGCGGCCACGATGGCGCCGATCACGATGCCGATGAGGACGGCGACGTTGGCCAGGAAGCCCTTACCGAAGCGCGAGATGATCAGGATGATCGCCAGGACGAGGGCTGACATGCCGATGCCGGCGGCCGAGGCGTAGGCCGGGTTCATCATGGTGGCTGCCGGGGCGAAGCCCTTGGGCAGCTCGGGGATGCCGGGGGTGGCCTTGGCAGCCTCGACCCACTTGGCCCAGTCGGGGTTGACCATCTTGGACGTGACGGCGGACGACGGAGCGAAGATCCAGCCGATGCCGATCTTCATCAGCGAGACGCCGATGACGAGGATGATCGTGCCGGTCACGACCGGCGGGAAGAACCGGATCAGGCGGCTGACCAACGGGGCGATGATCATCGCGATGACGCCGGCGCCGATGATCGTGCCGAACAGGAGCCGTGCGCCCTGGGCGCCCGGGTTGGCGGCGGTGATGGCCAGCATCGGGCTGACGGAGGCGAACGTGACGCCCATCATGACGGGCAGCTTGATGCCGAACCACTGCGAGGCGCCGAGCGACTGAATGATCGTGACGATGCCACAGGCGAACAGGTCGGCGGAGACCAGGAATGCGATGTCCTGGGGGCTCAGCTTGAGCGCGTTTCCGACGATGAACGGCACGGCCACGGCGCCGGCGTACATGACGAGAACGTGCTGAAGGCCAAGGGTGATGAGTCGGGGTACTGGAAGGATCTCGTCGACAGGTTCGACCTGCTTCGAGACCGGTGCTTCAACGGTAGACACCTGCATTCTCCATCTTTGCTGGTGTGGGCAGGCAGCTGATCGTCCAACACGTTGGGGCAGCTGACGCCACAGGCTTTGTCGAGTTCCCGAGTTGGCCTTCTCAACAACGTTGCCTTGAGACATGGTGACTACCCCGGGTAGTCGTCATCCTAGGAGTGAGGATTCACGCTGTCAGGCGAACCGAATAACTCATCAATTCAACGTGACACAGCCAGGAATCACCCCAAGTCAGACCCGGATTAGCACTTGCCGTCGGTGGCTCAGTTGGCGGCCTCGGGACACCTCGCGGCGTCCAACTACCCGCAAAAGGTTTGGCGACAGTCCCGTCTACCTTGCCCAAGGTTGCACGGACGCCCCCCGTTCGAGGAGCGTCCGCGCGGCAACCTGGGGCCTTGTTGATCCGGGCCGGCGTGACCTCGGGCTCTGTACCGTCCCGTGCTCGGCGCGGGTCGGGGGCCGTCCAGAGGGAGCGTCCCCGTCTCGGCCTAGTGGTCGGCGTCCACCAGGGTCTTGAGCTGGTCCTCGGTGACGGCGCGGGCCGGCGCGTGGGCGTCCGTGACGTGGACGCCGGACGTGTCCGACTTGCCCCACACGTTGAACGCCAGGTTCAGCACGAAGGCCACGAGGGCGGCCGAGCTGATGCCGGAGTCGAGGACGGTCGAAAGGGCGTCCGGTAGCCGATGCCAGAAGCCGGGCAGGACCACCGGCAGCAGACCGAACCCGAGGGACGCCGCCACGATCAGCAGGTTGTTGTTGCCGTCGTAATTGACCTTGCCGAGGCTGCGGATGCCGGACGCGGCGACGGTGCCGAACAGGACGATCCCGACGCCGCCGAGGACCGGGGTGGGCAGCGCGCCGATGATGGCGGCGAGCCAGGGCGACAGGCCGAGCACGGCGAGGATGCCGCCGCCGACCGCGACGACCCAGCGGCTCTTGATGCCGGACAGGGCGACCAGGCCGACGTTCTGGGCGAACGCGGTGGCGGGGAAGGTATTCATGACCGGCGCGAGGACGCAGGAGAGCATGTCGGCGCGCAGGCCGTTGGCGACGCGCTTGGAGTCCACCTCGGTGCCCACCACGGTGCCCACGGCGAGGATGTCGGCGGTCGTCTCGACCATGATCACGATCAGGACGATGACCATCGAGACGATCGCGCCCACCTCGAAGATCGGCAGTCCGAACGCGAACGGACGCGGCACGTCGACCGGCAGCTTGCCCGCGAAGGACGGCGCCTTGATCATCCCGGACGTCGGTGAGATGAAGTTCCAGATGACGGCGAGCAGGGTGCCCGCGACGAGGCCCAGCAGGATCGCCATCCGGGCCAGCCGCTTGATCATCGACAGGCCGAGGGTGATCGCGAGGGTCAGCAGCGCGAGGACGATGTTGTTGGGGTCGCCGAAGGCGGGATTGCTGACGAGCTTGCCGTCCACGACGACCTGCGCGGGCATGGAGCCGACGATCCACTTGCCGGCGGCGGGCACGAGCGACAGGCCGATGACGGCGATGATCGAGCCGGTGACCACAGGCGGGAAGAACCGGATCACCTGCGCGAAGAACGGCACGATGACCAGGGCGACCAGGCCGGCGACGATCACCGAGCCGAACGCCATCCGCAGCCTGGTGACGCCGCCACCCTTGGCGATGATCGCCGTCAGCGTCGACACGGACGCGAACGAGATGCCCTGGACGAGCGGCAGCTGCGAGCCGAAGCCGACGGGGGTCTTCGTGAAGACGCCGACCGTCTGCAGGATCGTCGCCAGCCCGCTGAACAGGATCGCCGACGACACGAGCAGCGCGTTCTCGGCCGGGCTCAGGCCGGCCGCGCCGCCCACGATCAGGGGCACGGCGATGACGCCGCCGAACATCGACAGGATGTGCTGGAGGCCGTAGACGATGCTGTCGCCCACGCTCAGGCGCTCGTCCTCGGGTCGTGTCGTGCCAACCGGGGTGGGTTCTTGCTTGCTGCGTCCACGAGCGGACATCGAGTCTCCTTTGATCACCAGCCGCTGGTTCCAACTTCGGCAAAAGTATCGATAACTATAACCTCAGTTTGAGGATAGGTCGGACGCCGCGTGCTCGCTGGGCTTTCGCCAGATTGCCTCGACGTCGAGGAAAGAACGGATTGAGGGGCTTCCCGGACGCGTGACGTCCGGAACGATCTTGAAAGCCCTTGTCAACAGCAGAAAGCCGAAACCGGACGCCTGTGCCCACTGGTGGAGTCGGCTTCCGGTTGGTGCCACTTGTTGCACGGGGATGCCCGCGGAGGGCCCGGCTTCGGGGCAGCGAGCCGGGCCGGCGGCGTCCGAACTCGTTCGCCACCTGGGCCGAAACAATCGGAACTTTATTGGCAACTCTGCCAACTGGAGACGCCAGGAAGATAGGCTAGTGACGCCGACAACCAGTGCATGAAGGGTCATCATGGGAACCGCACGCCTCGTCCTCAACCCCTA
>Ga0208693_1001662_pt1 | contig 15617 bp, 12 predicted proteins | sample AD_UKC071_MetaG_FD_184438 | JGI IMG/M metagenome (GOLD analysis project Ga0208693, IMG submission 184438) | Active sludge microbial communities of municipal wastewater-treating anaerobic digesters from USA - AD_UKC071_MetaG (SPAdes) (version 2) | ecosystem: Engineered > Bioreactor > Anaerobic >... | reverse complement strand
CGGGAGCCTCACCATCCGGCCGGCAGTGGCGTCCGACACGGCTGCCCTCGTTGACCTGCGCCCACTGATGTTCGACTCGATGGGCACGCCTCCCAACGACGGCTGGCAGTCGGACGCCGAAGTTTGGTTCGCCGATCACGTCGTCACCGACGCTGATCTCTGCGTGCTGGTCGCGGACGACGCGGGTCAGGTCGTGGCGTCCGGGCTGGCGATCCTGCAACGCAACCCGCCCAGTCCGGGCAGCCGGGGCCTGGCGACCTACGTGGCGAACATCGCGACGCTCCCGTCCGCCCGTGGCCAGGGCGCAGCCACCAGGATCCTCGACGGGCTCCTGGAGTGGGCCGTCGTGCAGGGCGCCGACCGTGCCGAGCTGCATGCCACCGGGGTGGGGCGGCCGATCTACGAGAAGGTGGGGTTCGTCGACACCGCCTGCCCCTCCATGCGACTGTCCCTTCGCGAGCCGGCGCACGGCCGGTGCTCAGGACGCTCGGGTATCGTTGCGTCCGGCCCGCCGGTGGCCGACAGATCACAGGAGAGACGCGTGACGACCCCCAGCCAACCCAGCCCCGCCGGAGCGGGCGACGTCGGAGCAGCCGCCAAGATTCTCGGCGAGGCGATCTCCGAGGTCCAGCGAGTGATCGTCGGCCAGGAGCACATGGTCGAGCAGCTCATGGTGAGCCTGCTGGCCAAGGGCCACACGCTGCTGGAAGGCGTCCCCGGCACGGCGAAGACCCTGGCCGTGCGCACGTTCGCCACGGTCGTGGGCGGCGACTTCGCGCGCATCCAGTTCACCCCGGACCTGGTGCCCTCCGACATCGTCGGCACCCGCATCTACTCGGCCCAGCAGGAGAAGTTCGACATCTCCCTCGGCCCGGTCTTCGTGAACTTCGTCCTGGCCGACGAGATCAACCGCGCGCCCGCCAAGGTGCAATCGGCGATGCTCGAGCTGATGGCCGAGAAGCAGGTCTCGATCGGCGGCAAGACCTACCCCGTGCCGAAGCCCTTCATCGTCATCGCGACGCAGAACCCGATCGAGTCCGAGGGCGTCTACCCGCTGCCCGAGGCCCAGCGCGACCGGTTCCTGCTCAAGGTCGACGTGCCGTACCCGCGCGGCAACGAGGAGTTCGAGATCCTGCGCCGCATGTCGGTGTCGCCGCCTGAGCCGAAGCGGATCCTGAACCCCGAGCTGGTCATCAAGCTCCAGGACCAGGCGTCCCACGTGTTCGTCCACAACCTGGTGGCGGAGTACATCGTCCGCCTCGTCCTCGCCACCCGGACGCCGGCCGAGTTCGGCATGCCCGATCTCGCGTCCATCATCCAGATCGGCGCCTCGTCCCGCGCGACCCTGGGCCTGACGGCCGCCGCCCGCGCTTTGGCGCTGATCCACGGCCGCGACTACGTGCTGCCGACCGACGTCCAGGCCGTCGCCAAGGACGTCATGGGCCACCGCATCGTCCTGGGCTTCGACGCCGTCGCCGACAACATCTCGACGACCCAGGTCGTCGAGCGGATCCTGGCGATGGTGCCGGCCCCGACTCCCGTCTGGAACAGCCCCCAACCTCAGTCTCGGACGCCTCAGCTGGCGGCACCGCTTCCTCCGGCACCCCAAGCCCCAGCCCCGACGGCCCCGGCGCAGCAGCACCCGGATGGTCAGCCGCCGGCCGCCCAGCCGTACGTTCCGCAGCAGCCCCAGCCGGCGCCGTACCCGGCCCCGTCGCAGGCCGCGCCTGCGGCGTCCGGTCTGAACTTCCCGCCGCCGAGCCCCGGTCAGGCGCCCCAGGCGCCGCCCAGCCCCTAGGACGCCGTGGCAGCCGTCGACTTCACTCCCGCCAGCGAACCCGATCTCGGGGCGCTGGCGTCGGTGCTGCGCGAGCCGACGGCCGCCACCCTGCCGCTCAACAAGCTGGCCCCGGAGGCCGCGCTGCGCCGACTGGAGCTGACGATCGTCCGGCGCATGGAGGGCTTCCTGCACGGGGATCACCGTGGCCTGCTGCCGGGTCCGGGCTCCGAGACCAACGACGCGCGCATCTACGTGCCGGGCCAGGACGACGTGCGCAAGATGGACTGGGCGGTCACCGCGCGCACCCAGATCCCGCACGTCCGCGACACCATCGCCGACCGCGAGCTAGAGGTGTGGGCGCTGCTCGACGTCACCCCGTCCATGAACTGGGGCACCGAGGGCGTCACCAAGCGCGACCTCGGCATCGCGGCCATCGCGACCATCGGCTTCCTCACTCAGCAGATGGGTGACCGCTTCGGTGGGCTCATCATGCGTCCGGACAAGATCGCCCGCATCCCCGCGCGCTCGGGCCGGATGGCGCTGTACGGCCTGCTCCGCCGGATGCTCACCGAGCCCATCGTCAAGGACCATTCCGCGGGCTCGTTCGAGCTGGCCGCCGGGATCGAGGCCATGGCCCGGCTGCAACGGCGGCGGGGCCTGCGCGTCGTGGTGTCCGACTTCCTGAGCGCGGGGGACACCGAACTTGATCCCAACGTGGAACCCGACTGGGAACGTCCGCTGCGGCGCCTCGGCGTCCGCAACCAGGTGCTCTGCGTCGAGGTCGTCGATCGGCGCGAACTCGAGTTCCCGGACGTCGGCGACATCCTGATCCGCGACCCGGAGTCCGACTTCCAGCGGTACGTCAACACGTCGGACGCCGCCGCGCGAGCCCGCTTCGACGCGGCCGCTGCCGCCCAGCGCGAACGGGTCCGCATCGCCATCCGGCGCGCCGGCGCCGGCCACATCAGCCTGCGGACCGACCGGGACTGGGTCTACGACATCGCCCGCTTCGTGCTCGCCTATCGGCGCACCGCCGCCATGCTGCACCAGCCTCCGCAGGGGGTGAGCGTGTGAACCTCGATGACGTGTTCTTGAACCCCGAGCGGCTCTGGTGGTGGATCGTCGTGCCCGTGTTGGTGGCGCTCTACATCTGGATCATGCGCCGCAAGCGCAGGACGGGGATGCGCTATACCAACACGGCCGTCCTCGGCGCCGTCATCCCGCGGCAGTCGCAGTGGCGCCGCCACCTGGCCGTCGCGATGTCGCTGGCGAGCCTGGTCACGATCATCGCCGCCTGGGCGCGTCCCAACGGCGTCGAGCGCGTCCCGCGGGAGCGGGCCACGATCGTGTTGGTGATCGACGTGAGCCAGTCGATGCGGGCCACCGACGTCAAGCCGAACCGTCTGGACGCCGCCAAGCAGCTCTCCAAGGAGTTCGTCTCGACGCTGCCGCCGAAGTACAACGTGGCCGTCGTCTCGCTGTCGGGCAGCCCGGCGGTGAAGCTGCCACCGTCCACCGACCGGGGGCTGGCCCTCCGGGCGATCGACGGGCTCACCACGCAGGACTCCACGGCATTCGGCCCGGCCCTCCAAACGGCGCTGGCCGCCGTCCAGATGGCACCCAAGGGCGACAACGGTGAGCCGGCCCCAGGCGCCGTAGTCCTGCTCAGCGACGGGGCCAACACGGCCACCGAGTCGCCGCTGCAGGCCGCCCAGGCGCTGGCAAAGGCCAAGATTCCCGTCTACACGATCGCGTACGGCACCGAGAACGGGTCGGTCGATCTCGACGGCGTCCGGCAGCGGGTGCCCCCGGACCGCGAACTGATGCAGCAGATCGCCAACGCCACGAAGGGCACCTTCTCGTCAGCCGAAAGCGCCGGGCAGTTGGACAACGTCTACAAGAACCTCTCGTCCCAGGTGGGCTTCGAAGAGGTCAAGAAGGAGACCACCGCGATGTGGGCCGGGTACGGCCTCGCGTTCGCCGTGGTCGCCGCGCTCGCCGCGGTCTCGTTGGGAGCGAGGTGGCCCTGATGCAGTTCACGTTCGCCTACCCGGACCGGCTGATGTTCCTGGGCCTCATCCCGGTCCTGCTGATCCTCTACTTCGTCTTGTCGCGGCGCACCTCCGCGCGCAACCGCCAGTTCGGCATCGACGGCCTGAGCCGCCTTCTGCCACGCCAGCAGGCGTGGAAGCGCCACCTCGGGGTGGGCTTCGCGCTGCTCTCCCTAGCATCGCTCAACATGGCCTTCGCGCAGCCGTCGGCCGCCGTCGACGTGCCCCGCGACCGCGCGACGATCTGCATCGCCATCGACGTGTCGCTCTCGATGGAGGCCACGGATATCGACCCGACCAGGTTGGCGGCCGAGAAGGTCGCCGCGAGCCAGTTCGTCGACATGCTGCCGCAGGGATTCAACACGGCGCTCGTCTCGTTTGCGGGCTACGCCACGATGCTCGTCCCGCCCACGACGGATCGCGGGCTCGTCAAGCGGGCGATCTCCAACCTGGAGTTGGCCCCCGCGACCGCGATCGCCGAGGGCGTCTATTCGTGCCTGGACGCCATCAAGCTGGCGCCCGCGGACCCGAAGAATCCGGACGCCCCCGTGCCAGCCGCCATTGTCCTGCTCAGCGACGGCTACTCGACGGTGCCTGGCCGTACCTCGACCCAGGCCGCCAACGACGCCAAGAAGGCCAAAGTGCCCGTCTACACGATCGCCTACGGCACGGCCGGCGGCTACGTGGTGCGCGACGGCCGCAAGGAGCCGGTCCCGGTCGACAAGGCCGAGTTGAAGAACATCGCCGACCTCTCGGGTGGCAAGGCGTTCACGGCGGGCTCGGCCGCCGAACTGAAGACCGTGTACGGCTCGATCGCGCAGCAGGTCGGCTACGAGAAGCAGTTCACCGAGATCACCGAACGCTTCGCCGGTGGTGCCTTGGTGCTGGCCATCCTGGCCGCCCTGGCCGTGATCTCGCTGGCGTCCCGCTGGCCCTAGTCCTGCGATTCCCCGGGGATCTATGGGCCGAGCCTGCCGAAGCCCCTTGCTGATTCGGCCTCGGCAAGATCACGCACTGACTCTGCGGAGCTTCGTCAGCCTTTCGCCTGGCCGGACGCGAGCGTCCAGGCGCCGAGCCCGATGAGGACGAGCCCGCCGCCTCGCTGGAGCAGTCGCATCCGGCCGGCGGAGCGCCCGAACCAGGCGCGGGCCTGGGCGGCGCTGAGCGCCCACACGGTGTCGCCCAGGATCGCCAGGACAGCAAACACAGCCGACAGCGCCAGCATCTGCGGGACGGGGTCCGCCGTCGCGGGCACGAACTGGGGGAGCAGCGCCGTGAGGAAGACGAGGGTCTTCGGGTTGCTGACGCCCAGGACGAAGCCGGTTCGCAGATCCGAACCCGGACGCCGCTGCGTCACCTCGTCGTCGGTCGGCTCAGCGGCGCGGAGCGCCTGGGTGCCCAGCCAGACGAGGTAGAGGCCGCCGCCGATCTTCAGCGCGGTCAGGGCCCACGCCAGCGTCGACATCAACGTCCCGACACCGCACGCGATCACGAGCCCTTGGACCAGCAGCCCGAGCCCGTTGCCGATCACCGTGCGCAGAGCGCTCGCCCGCCCGACGGTGAGCGCCCGGCCGATGGTGAACAGGACGCTGGGTCCGGGCACGGCGATGATGAGGGCGGCGATCGGGACGAACGCGATCAGGGCTTCCAGCGAGACCACCGGGGGAGCCTAGGGCAGCTACCGCCAGATGCGTCCGGCCGCGACGGCGGCGGACCTGCCCTGGCGGCGTCCGGCCTCGCGGGCGCCCTCGCGACGGGCGGCGCTGAGGGCGTCGAGGCCGATCGCGCGCCGGGCGGTCGCGTCCGGCCGGACGTAGAGCCAACCCGTCCGGGCCGGGAGCTGCCGCGCCTGGACGCCGGGGCGGCGGGCGGGATCGAGCGCCTGATGGAACGGCGCCAGAGCGATGACGGCGTCCGCGTCGGCGGCGAGATCCACGTTGGCCGGGCTGCGGACGCCTCCGTCGACGTGGGGGACGCCGTCGATCGTGACCGGCGGGAATACGCCAGGTACCGCGCAGGACGCCGCAACGGCGATGCCAAGGTCGACCCCCGCGGCGGCGTCCAGGATCACGGGCAGCCCCGTGGCCGCATTCACCGTGGTGACGACCAGGCGGTCCGGCCAACCTCGTCCCACCAGGTGCGCCGAGATCGCGTCGACGAAGGCGTCCTCGGAGAGCCCGGAGGCGTTCCGCCCGGACCCCGCGAGGCGGCGGATGGCGACCGTCCGATCGCGGCCGACCTGCGAAGAGACCAGCCGAAGGACGGCGCCGGGGTCGAGGCGTCCGATCGTGCGGACGTTGTCGACCAGCGTCGTGGCCAACTCGCGGGGCGAGAAGCCGAGGCAGAGGAAGGCGCCCACCAGCGCACCTGCCGACGTGCCGACCACCCGGTCGGCCGCGTCGACGTCGACGCCGGCGTCGGTCAGGGCGTCGAGGACGCCACACTCCCAGGCGATGCCCGTGCTCCCGCCGCCCCCGAGGACCAGCGCCCGAGTCACTGCGCCGAGTACTTCGCGATGTCGGCGGCGAACTTCGCGATGAGGTCGCTGCGCCAGCCGGGCTCGGGGGCGTCCGGCAGCTCGAAGGTCGCGATGACGTTGCGGGCCCGAAGCGTCAGGATCTTGTAGGGGTTGCGGAGGTCGGTGTTCTCCGCGTACTGCCAGGTGACCTCGCCCCGGACGCCCTTGTCGACGACCTTGAGCGGGTAACTGTAGGCCTTGCTGACCTCTTGGAAGTCCTGGAGGCAGACGTTCCATTGGGTGACGGCGGCTGCGGCCGCGCCGGTGTCGTCCCAGAGCTCGGTGTCGAAGCCGGTGATGGCCGCCTCGTCCGGGTTGGTCGGCAGGCCGCTGGACTGCCCGAGCAGGTGGGTGGTGGCGTTCGTCCAGTAGGTGGTGCAGCTGCCGACGTTGAGGTAAGACTCCCGCTGCTGTTCGAGGTTGATCGTGGGCCGGCCCGGATCGACCGTGAGGTCGTTGGCGATGCCGGCCAGCGTGCCCGACTTCATCAGCTTGTCGTACTGCGCCGAGGTCAGGGCCCGCGGCGCCGCGCAGGCCCGGACGACCCCGATGGTGACCAGCGTCAGGAGCAACACGGCGGCGATGACTCCGACGAGTCGCCAGGGAACACGGGCAGGCATGCATTATTCCTACCAGTCGACGCCGAACGCGTTGCGTCGCCATCCCGCCGTCGGCCTTGGGTAGGTTGGTGACATGCCGCTCGCCGAGAACCTCGCCGCCGTCGAGGCGCGCATCGTGGCCGCCTGTGATCGGGTCGGACGTCGCCGCGAGTCCGTCCGGCTGCTGCCGGTGAGCAAGACGCACCCGACCTCGGACATCGCCGAGTGCTATGGGGCGGGCGTGCGCTGGTTCGCCGAGAACAAGGTCCAGGAGCTGGCGGCGAAGGCGTCCGAACTGGCCGACCTCTCCGAACTCAACTGGTCGTTCATCGGCCACCTCCAGACGAACAAGGCCCGCGACGTCGCCGCCCACGCGCACGAGTTTCAGGCGCTGGACTCGCTCCGGGTGGCAGAGGCTCTCGATCGGCGCCTGCAGGGGCTCGGCCGCGGGCTCGACGTGCTGATCGAGGTCGACACCTCGGGCGAGGAGTCCAAGTTCGGGGTCGCGCCGGACGCCGTCGTCGACCTTGCCCGGGCGCTGGGGACGTATTCGTCGCTGCGGCTGACCGGCCTCATGACCGTGGCGGCCAACACGTCCGATCAAGCCGTCGTGGGCAGGTGCTTCGACACGATGGCCGGCCTGCGCGGACGCGTCCGCGATGCGCTGGGGGGCGGCTGCGACGACCTCAGCATGGGCATGTCAGGAGACTTCGAGCTCGCGATCGAGCACGGCTCGACCTGCGTCCGCGTGGGCAGCGCGATCTTCGGCGCCCGCTCCTACGCGTAGGAACCCCTGTGCTCGCCCCAGTCCGTTGGCTGAGCCTGTCGAAGCCTGCGTCGCGGCTTCGGGAGGGTTGAATCGTGAGTTCCCGAGAACCGCAGCGGGAACGTCAGAAGCCGCCCGGCATGTGCTGTCCTGGCATGCGCCGCATGCTGGCCTCGCTCTCAGCACGCCGACGCGCGTCGTCGTAGGCGTCTTCGACCGCGCGGCGCTCGGCTGCACCCGGGGACTCCGGAGCCGTGGGCGTCCGACGGCCTCGCAGCCGATCGAGAAGTCGTCCGAGGACCGAGGGCTGTCCGCTGCTGCTCATGAGCCTCAATCTGGCAGCGCCGACGGGACCTCCGTCAGGTTCACGATCCGTCCACCAGCAAGACGTGCAGCGTGCGGGGACCATGGACGCCCTCGACGCGGCTGAGTTCGATATCGCTCGTGGCACTGCCGCCCGAGATCCAGGTGATCGGACGCCTCTCGCGGATGGCCGGCGCGATGCGGGCCACCGCCTCGGGGACGTCGCTCACGACCTGGTCGGCGAGCACGATGCAGACGTGCACGTCCGGGACGAGCGACAGGGCGCGACGCCCCTGGCCGGGGCCGTGATCAAGCATGATCGTGCCCGTCTCGGCCGCGGCGACCGCACACGTCGTGACGACCGCGCTGGTGGCGTCCAGCTCGATCCTCGTCAGCTGCGGCTCATCGAGCCGCACCTCGAGGCCGGCCGCCGCGACGGCGTCCGAGATCGACCGTGGGAGTCCGGACGGCAGCACCACGGACGCCGTACCGTACGTCTGCAGGGCGCCGACAACATGCTCGGCCAGGGTCGCGGGGGTGCAGCGCTCGAAGGCGGCCCGGTAGTCGATGATGCGGTCCTCGAACTGGTCGAGGATGTTGTCGAGCGCTCGGGGCTGACCGTACGTCCAGGCGACAGGCGTGTCCGCCTCGGGCGTCAACGGGGGAAGGTCGGCCAGCGCCGCCCGGACCCGACCCAGGATCGCGTCGCGTGCTTCAGTGCTCATTTCAGGGATCCGTCCTCGTGATGGGTCCGGGCGTACCAGGCCCGGAAGCTCTCGGTCGGGGGGATGGGGACGTCGCGGGCGTTCGTCCACTTCGACAGCGGCCAGGGCAGCGGCCCGAAGTGCTTCACGCGTCCGGTCAGCGCCTTGCCGCCGAGGGCTCCCGCGTTGACGGCGGCGGCCCACAGGCGCGGATGGGAGAACATGCGTCCGGTGGCCTTCATGATCGCCGACTCGGTGTGGACGCCGCCCTTCGCCTTCTTCCCCTCGACGACCTTGTGCCGCATGTGCACCAGCAGGTCGGGCAGGGGGATCCGGACGGGACACACGTCGAAGCAGGCCCCGCACAGCGTGGACGCATACGGCAGCGAGGCGTCCACGGCCGAGGTGACGCCGCGCAGCTGCGGCGTCAGCACGGCCCCGATCGGTCCGGGATAGACCGAGCCGTACGCGTGCCCGCCGACCTTCTCGTAGACGGGGCAGACGTTGATGCAGGCCGAGCAGCGGATGCAGCGCAGCGCCTCGCGGCCCTTGGGATCCGACAGCACCTGGGTGCGTCCGTTGTCGATCAGCACGACGTGCATGGTCTGCGGTCCGTCGCCGGACGCGGGACCCGTCCACATCGACGTGTAGGGGTTCATCCGCTCGCCGGTGGAGCTGCGGGGTAGGAGCTGCAGGAAGACCTCGAGGTCCTCGACCGTGGGCACGATCTTCTCGATGCCCACCACCGAGATCAGCGTGTCGGCCAGCGTCAGGCACATGCGTCCGTTGCCCTCGGACTCCACGATCACCAGGGTGCCGGTGTCGGCGACCATGAAGTTCGCCCCGGAGATCGCGACCTTCGAGCGCAGGAACTTCTCGCGCAGGTGCAGACGGGCCGCCCCGGCGAGGTTCTTGGGCTCGGTGTCGAGCCCCTCGGGGGCGGGTCGCCCGTAGGTGCCCATCTCGGCGTTGAAGATCTCGCGGACCTCGGAGCGGTTGCGATGGATCGCCGGAACCAGGATGTGGCTCGGGCGGTCGTGGCCCAGCTGCACGATCAGTTCGGCGAGGTCGGTCTCCCAGGCGGCGATGCCGGCCTCTTCGAGGGCCTCGTTCATGTCGATCTCTTGTGTCGCCATCGACTTGATCTTGACGACCTCGCGGGTCTCACCCAGGGACGCCTCGACCAGGCCCACGATGATCCGGTTGGCCTCCTCGGCGTCGCGGGCCCAGTGGACTTCTGTTCCGGCGGCGGTCAGATTCTCCTCGAGCTGGACGAGGTAGGTGTCCAGGTGGCGCAGCGTCCGGTTCTTGATGGCCTCGCCGGCCAGGCGCAGGTCCTCCCAGTTGTCGAGCTCGCCCGCGACCCTGGCCCGCTTGTCGCGGATGGTCGTCATCGCGTGATGCAGGTTCTTGCGCTGGACGGGATTGCCCAGCTCGACCTTGGCCTGCGCCGGGAAGCGCGGCGAGTCGATGAGGCGTCCGGGTGGGGGCGCCGGCGTCAGCCGGGGCGGCTCCACCGTGCCGCCGCGGGACGTGACGACGGGCAGCTTCTTGCTCATGACTCCTCCTCCGTCGAGGCGAGCACTTCGACCAGATGGATGGGCCTGATGCCCGACTGCTGGCGCCCGAGGACGCCCGAGATGTTCAGCAGGCACAGGTTGTCGCCGGCGACCAGGTACTCGGCCCCGGTGGACGCGACGTTGCGGGCCTTGTCGGCTGCCATCGCGACCGAGACGTCCGGGTTCTTCAGCGCGAAGGTGCCGCCGAAGCCGCAGCAGCGGTCGGCGTCCGGAAGGTCCTTGATCGTGATCCCGCGGACGGCCTGCAGCAGGCGCATCGGCTTGTCGCCGACGTGCGCGACGCGCAGCGAGTGGCAGGTCGGGTGATAGGTGACGACGTGCGGGAAGTACGCGCCCACGTCGGTCACGCCCAGGACGTCGACCAGGAACTCGCTGATGTCGAAGGTGGCCGCGACGACGGCGTCCACGTCGCGGCGCAGGCCGGGATCCTTAGCGTGATCGGCGAGCATCTGGTGCTGATGCCGGACGGCGCCTACGCACGACCCCGAGGGGGCGACGACGTAGTCGTAGCCCTCGAAGGCCTTGGCGAAGTTACGCACGATCGGCACGGTCTCGTCGTAGTACCCGGTGTTGACCAGCGGCTGGCCGCAGCAGGTCTGCTTCTTCGGAAACACCACCCGGCAGCCAAGCCGTTCGAGCAGCCGGGTGGTGGCGATCGGCGCCTGGGGGAACATGACGTCGTTGGCGCAGGCCGCGAAGAGGGCGACGGTCTTGCCCCACCCCGGGGCGTCCGCGAACGAACGCCCCGGGGAGGTGGAGGTGGTGGTCATGATGACTCCTGGTAAGGGTTTCCGGATCAGAAGTGCGGGAGCATCCAGGACAGCACGGGAGTCGACTGCAGACCCACGAGCAGGCACAGGATGACCAGCAGGCCGAGGCTCCACGGCAGCATCTTGCGCAGGATGTCGGACTCGCGGCCGAGCAGGCCCACCGCGGTGGCCGCGATGGTGAGGTTCTGCGGGCTGACCATCTTGCCGACCACGCCGCCCGCCGTGTTGGCGGCGACGAGGAGCGTGGGATCGATGCCGGCCGTCTTGCCGGCGGTCTGCTGCAGGGTCGCGAACAGGGCGTTGGCGGAGGTGTCGGATCCTGTCACCGCCGTGCCGAGCCAGCCGAGGATCGGCGAGAAGAACGCGAAGGCCGCACCCGCGCCGGCGATGAAGGTGCCGATCGTGATGGTCATGCCCGCGAGGTTCATGACGTAGGCCAGGGCGAGGACGGATGCGATCGTCAGGATGGAGAACCGCATCTTGTAGGCGGTCCCGGTGATCTCGCCGAGGAAGGCCTTCATCGACACCTTGTAGACCAGGGCCACGATGAGCGCGCAGATGATGAGCATCGTGCCGGGGGAGCTCAGCCACTGGAAGTTGTAGATGGTCGAGCTGTTGGGCTTGCCGGCCAGCGTGAGGACGCGTCCGTCGAGGCCGGGCCAAGAGATCTTGACGTCGGTGCTGGCCAGCCAGGACGCGACCGCCGGGATCAGCTTGGCCAGCGAGAACACCACGATGACCAGCAGGTAGGGGAACAGCGCCATTCCGATCTGGCCACCGGTCAGGGCGCGCTTCTCCTGGGCCTGGTGCTGGGGCAGCTGCGCCCGCTCGGTCTCAGTCATGGACGCCAGCTCGGCCTCGCGGTCTTTCAGAAGTCGGGACGCCGCATCGGCCGTCCCGGACGGCTGCCAGAACCGCAGGAACACGGCGGCCGCGCCGAGGCCGACCAGCGACGCGATGATGTCGGTCAGCTCGACGGACAGGTAGGTGGCGCTGATCCACTGGGCGATGCCGAAGGAGAGGCCGGTCACGATCGCGACGGGCCAGCAGTCCTTGACGCCGCGGCGTCCGTCGGCCAGCAGGCAGAGGAACAGGGGGACGACCGCGGCCAGTACGGGAGTCTGATGGCCGACGTACGCGCCGATCTGCTGGTACGGGATGCCGGTCAGCTTGCCGGCGGTGATGATCGGGATGGCGATCGCGCCGAAGGCGACGGGGGCCGTGTTGGCCAGCAGCACGACGGATGCCGCGCGCAGGGCCGAGAAGCCGATGGCCATCAGCATGACGCCGGTGATGGCGACGGGGGCGCCGAAGCCGGCGAGCGCCTCCATCAGGCCGCCGAAGCAGAAGGCGATCAGCATGGCCTGGACGCGGGGGTCATCGCTGAGCAGCGCGAACACGCCGCGCAGGTCCTCGAAGCGCCCGGAGACGACCGTGACTTGGTACAGCACGATGGCCGTGAACACGATCCAGACGATGGGGAAGAGGCCGAACACGGCGCCTTCGGTGGCCGACAGCAGGGCCAGGTCTGCGGGCATCCGCCAGGCGGCGATCGCGATGACGATCGCGACGGCGAGGGTGGTGAGGCCGGCGACCCAGGCCTTCCAGCGCAGGACGCCGAGGGTGACGAAGATCGTGACGATGGGGAGGAAGCCGACCAGGGCGGAGAGCCACAGCGGGCCCAGGGGCGAGATGACGGGTTGGAACGTATTCATATGCGTTGCTCCTCGATGAGCAGGCGGGCAGCTGGGTTGTGGTAATGGTCAGACCATTCCTTGGGCAGAATCTAAGTGTCGTGGGGCGGAGCGTCAAGCATTTTCTGAGGAATCTGCGGGGAAGAATGGACCCATGAGCGAATGGACCTCCGACGAACCTCGTGCGCGAGCCCACGAACAGGTGCTCGGGTTCGTCGAGGAAGGAATCGCGACCGGACGCCTCCGTGTCGGCGATCGGCTGCCGCCTGAGCGCGAGTTCGCCGCGCAGTTGGGCGTCAGCCGCGCCTCGGTGCGCGAGGCCGTACGCGTCCTGGAGGCCATGGGGATCGTCCGCAGCTCGGTGGGCCAGGGGCCGGACGGGGGCACGGTCCTCACGCCGGGGTCGTCCTCGGCGCTGACCCGCCTGCTCAAGCTGCACATCGGGCTGTCCAACTTCCCCATGCCGGACGCCATCGAGGCCCGCGTGATGCTCGAGCGCTGGAGCTGCCGGCTCGCCGCCCAGTTCGCCACGCCGGACGAGATCGCCCGGATGCATGCGACCTTGGACGCCATGGCGCGGCCGGGAGTGCCGCGCGATGAATTCAACGACCTGGACACGCACTTCCACGTCCAGATCGCGCAGGCAGGTCACAACCGCCTGGTGGCCGACATGACGACCGCCATCCGCGACGCCATGCGGTGGTGGATCATGCAGAGCTTCGAAGAGCGCGAGGACTGGGACGAGCTCGCCGAGGAGTTGCACGAGGCGCACACAGGCATCCTGGAGGCCATCGCGAGCCACCGGCCCATCCGCGCAGCCGACCGGGTGGAGGCGCACATCCGCTCGTCCTACGCCTCGCTGCTGTGGAGCCGCGAGCGCGACTGAGGCTCAGGCCGTCAGCTCCGCCAGCAGCTCCAGGACGTGCCGGTAGGTCTGGCCCGTGGCACGGGTCATGCCGAGTTCGCAGGTCCGGTTGCTGGACAGGTACGCGTCGTACGTCGCCTTTCTCACCTCGGACGCCTCCGCCCTGGTCGCGGACGCCGTCAGCTCCGGGTGCAGCATGCCGCGGTCGCCGGCGAAGGCGCAGCAGCCGGCGGCGTCCGGCACGATGACCGTGTCGGCGCACGCCTGCGCGCAGGCGAGCAGGTGCGGCAGGTCGCCCGCGTGCCGGTCCGAGCAGGTGGGGTGCAGCACCGCCGAGCCGAGCTTCCGGGTGACCCGCAGGTGTGGCAGCAGGTGCTGGGCTGCGTAGGCCACGGAGTCGATGATCTCGATGCGGGCGAACCGTTCGGCCAGGTCGGGCTTTCCGGCCTTGACGAGGTCGGACGCCAGTTCGTGCAGCCCGTGGGTGCAGGAGCTCGCGTCCGTCACGACCGGGACCTCGCCGTCGCGGGTCGCGGTCAACAAGACGGACGCCGTCCGTTCGGCCATGGTGCCGAGACCGTCGGTGAGGCCTTTGGATCGCCACACCGTGCCGCAGCAGAGTCCCTCGATGCCCTCGGGGATCTGTGCCTTGACGCCCGCCCGATCGCACAGCGCCAGGAACGCGAAGGGCGCACCCTGGTGCTTGTCCTTGCGGGTCGCCGTCGCCGACCCGAAGATCTCGTTGAGGCAGGACGCAAACAGCACGACCTCGCCGGGCGCCCGGCGGTGCCGGGTCTTGCGCGACACCCCTGGTCCGGGCAGGTCGTCGCCCACCCGGTACAGCAGGTCGGTCGAGACGACGCGACGTCCGACGTCTGTGACGACCGATAGCACCGGTGACGGCACGACGGACGCGACCTCCATGCCGAGCCGCAGACCCCGGACCACCGAGCCCCAGTTCTCGGCCAGCTGCAGGGCGACCTTCTGGGCCACGGGCGACTGCGCCTCGGCGCGGAAGCCCTTCATCACCTTGCCCGTGTCGATTGAGACCGGGCAGTTGAGCAGGCACAACGAGTCGGCAGCGCAGGTCTGGACGGCGTCGTAGGTGAAGTCGGCCTCGATCGCGGCGCGACGGTCGGCGTCCGACGCCTTCAACTCGCGCATGAGGGCGATGCGCTGCCGCGGGGTCGTGGTGAGGTCGCGCGACGGGCAGACCGGCTCGCAGTAGCCGCACTCGACGCAGCGGTCGACGGCCGGATCGACGACCTCGGGCACCTTGAGGTCGCGCAGGTGCAGTTGGGCGTCGGAGGTGATGATGACGCCTGGGTTGAGCACGCCCTCGGGGTCGAAGAGCGCCTTGACGTCGCGCATGACGCCATAGAGCTCGGTTCCGTACTGGCGCTCGACGAAGGGGGCCATGATGCGTCCGGTGCCGTGCTCGGCCTTGAGGGAGCCGTCCGCGGCGAGGATCAGGTCGACCAGCTCGTCGGAGAAGCGGGCGTAGGCGTCCAGCTGGGCGGGGTCGCGCAGGTCGGGGTTGATCATGAAGTGGAGGTTGGCGTCCTTGGCGTGGCCGAAGATCACGGCGTCGTCGTAGTCGTACCGGCCGCACAGCCGCTGGATCTCGCCCACGGTCTCGGTGAGCGCGGGCATCGGCACGACGACGTCCTCGAGCAGGGCCGTCGAGCCGGACGGCCGCGCGCCGGCCACCGCCGTGTAGAGGCCTTTGCGGACGACCCACGCCTGGGCGCGCTCCTGCGGGTCGGTGGAGAAGACGTACGGCTTGGCAAGCGGAACGAGTCCGCCGAGGGTGCCCACCACGCCGGACAGGGCGGCGACGCGGTCGGCCAGCTCGCCTGGGGTCTCGCACTGAGCCTCGACGAGGAGCGCGGTGTGTGCCTCGACGTTGAGTCCGACGAGCGCGGGGACGACCGTGGCCAGGTTCTGCGCGACGCGCAGGGACGCCGCGTCCATGAGTTCCGCGGTG
>Ga0208693_1001654_pt1 | contig 15659 bp, 11 predicted proteins | sample AD_UKC071_MetaG_FD_184438 | JGI IMG/M metagenome (GOLD analysis project Ga0208693, IMG submission 184438) | Active sludge microbial communities of municipal wastewater-treating anaerobic digesters from USA - AD_UKC071_MetaG (SPAdes) (version 2) | ecosystem: Engineered > Bioreactor > Anaerobic >... | reverse complement strand
AGATAAGGCGAATTATATATACGACGAATATCATTGAGGGATTGAATCGTCAATTTAGGAAAATCACAAACAACAAACCGTCATTCACCAATGATGATTCATTAAAAAAGATGCTATATCTTGCATCAAAGAAAATTGTCGAACACTGGACCTGCAGATGTCGAAACTGGGACAAGGTTTTAAACCAGCTAAATATCATGTTTCAGGATAGAATCGCTGGTTGATTAGCCTTTAAAATAGTATTCCCAGGGTGTATCGTCGGCATTCATGTCTGACGACACGCATACCGCCGCTCTACCCTGGGATACCCACCAATACAGGCAAAGCAACCATCTGATTTCATTTGTAAACCCACAGCTTATTTCCCTATATTCTTGTCTGAACCGAACAACTGTTTACACAAAATTTTACGGAGTGCCTTTTATTTCACAAATCGCCATAGCAATATTGGGTATTTTAGTTGGTGTTTGGTTTACGACATCAAATAATATTCTGTATAATTTTTATATAATGCCTTTAGTCGGAGCTGTTTCTTATCTTGCACTTAAAAAGAAAAGCTTATTTGTTCCACTTGGAATAATTACAACTGTAGAGCTTATGCAAATTCTAAAAACTATTCCTTTTTTGAGTTATAATTTTGGTAAAGCTATTAATCAAATTGGAACACTGTTAATAAGCAACATTTACTTCGGAATAATTTATGCTATATTATCACTGATAGGAATTTTAATAGCATTTTTGTTTGAATTTACATTTAGGAGAGATAAAAAATGAACAATAAATCACTTTTAAAAATAGGAGCATTTATTCTTGCATTATTGCTGATTGGATTTATACTTTTTATTGCAAATTCTTTTTTGGGCAACCCAATATCAAGTAATATCGCTAAGTCGACAGCAAAAAAATATATTGCGGAAAAATATTCAAACTTAGATTTGAAAATCGACAGTGTTAAATACAATTTTAAAGATGGTGGATATTATGCTTTTATTGTTTCAGAAAAAAGCATAGATACACATTTTTCAGTTGGTGTCAGAGGTGGAAAGGTTTTTAATGATAGTTATGAGTATATGGTAGCCTCCGGTCAAAACACAATTGATAGGCTTTGTAAGGAGTATAAAAATCTCGCGTTGCCAATTTTAAAAACAAAAGCAGATGAAATTGTAAGCGTTTCCGTTATACCAAATAAATCAGAGAACTATGGACTTGCACTTGATGTAGCTTTTGATAAAGATTTGGTAACAAATGTAGATTTAATGATATATATTCGGAATGGAAAAACTGATGGAAGTAGTATGGCTAAAGTGTTTGTTGAATGCTATGATAGCCTCGCAAAAAATGGTTATTCAGTTGCAGGGTTAGGTGTTACTTGCGAGAACAGCACAGGGGACTTATTGGAAATAAATAACGTAAAACCAACGCATATTCAAAGCGTGGATTTTGAGGAAACATTAAAAAAAGCGATAGAAAATCGTGAATATGATGGTATTACGACTTTTGGAAAAAGTCTAACAAAATAAACATTAACCCGAGCGAATGAGCATAATCTCCTAGAATCACTTGCATCTTTTTCGTTACCTCTTTACAGAAAAAACGGCAATTTGCGAAAGCGGATTGCTGTTTTGCTTTTTTTGCGGACAGCATGCCAAAGAGCAAAATAATTCCCGAACGCCAAACAGAGAGGACAATATGGCAACCGTGCTCTGCGTCGGCGGGATTACTGCTCTTTTCAAAAGCATAAATTTTTGATATAATGAAAGGAACAAATTTTTTGGAAAGACTAATAAAGGTGGCGGGAAAATGGGCGGCCATATGCATGCAGGACACCGCGAGCGGCTGAAAAAACGCTTCCTTAGGGACGGGCTCTGGGGGTTTGAGCCGCATCAAATCCTCGAACTGCTGTTGTTTTACGGTATTCCGCGCAGAGACACAAACCCGATTGCGCATGAGCTTATCAACACGTTTGGCAACCTTTCCGGAGTGCTTAAAGCCTCTTATGACGAACTGCTCAAAGTAAAAGGGGTTACTCCGGGTTCAGCCGCCCTTATCTGTTTTTGCGGGCAGTTAATCAGGGAATACTACGACAGCGAGGTCTCAAAAAAAGATATAGTGCTTGACAGCACCGAGAAAATGGGGGAGTACATACTTCCAAAATTCTTCGGGGAGCGCAATGAAAGGGTTTTGCTGGTCTGCCTTGACAATAAATGCAAGGTGCTGCACTCCTCGTTTGTTTCGGAGGGAAGCATTAACGCGACCGAAATCAGCGTGCGAAGGATACTTGAACAGGCTATCCGAAACCACGCGACCGCGGTTGTGGTGGCGCATAACCATCCGAGCGGGTTCGCGCTGCCAAGCGTCGAGGACCAGAAAACCACAAAAGTCCTCACTAACGCGCTCAACGTCGCGGGCATACAGCTTGTGGACCACCTGATTGTGGCGGACGACGATTATGTCTCGCTGCGCAGCACAAAAATGCTCACCCATTTGTTCAGGCCGGATAAAATCATTGAATGACCGCAACTAACGCACGCATTATATTGATTTGGAGGATGTCCTATGGATTGCTTTCGACTAAAATCTGATTTTAAACCTACTGGCGACCAGCCGAAAGCAATTGAAGCTCTGACAAATGGGGTTCTGGACGGTATGAGGGAGCAGACACTGCTTGGGGTTACCGGTTCAGGAAAAACCTTCACCATGGCGAACGTTATCGCGAACGTCAACCGCCCGACTCTGGTACTCGCCCACAACAAAACCCTCGCCGCGCAGCTTTGCAGCGAGTTCCGCGAGTTTTTTCCGGAGAATGCGGTTGAATATTTTGTCAGCTACTACGACTATTACCAGCCGGAGGCGTATATTCCGCAGACAGACACCTATATTGAAAAGGATTCCGATATCAACGAGGAAATCGACAAACTCAGGCATTCAGCCACCTCGTCGCTTGCCGAGCGCAGGGATGTGATTATTGTTGCCAGCGTTTCGTGCATATACAGCCTCGGCAGCCCGATTGACTACCGCAGTCAGGTGATTTCCCTTCGCCCTGGCATGCGCAAAAGCCGCGACGAACTGCTCGCGAAGCTGGTGGAAATCCAGTATGAGCGCAACGACGTCAATTTTACCCGCAATAAATTCCGGGTGCGCGGCGATGTGGTTGAAATCTTTCCGGCGTATTCGGGCGAAACGGTAATCAGGGTAGAATTTTTCGGCGACGAAATCGACAGAATAAGCGAAATCAATCCGCTGACCGGCGAGCTTAAGGCGGTTGTCAGTCATGCGGCGATATACCCCGCGTCCCACTACATCGTGCCACCAGAGAAGATGGAGGACGCGATAAAGGAAATCGAAAGGGAGCTTGAAGAGCGGGTAGAATACTTTAAAAGTCAGGGAAAGCTGCTTGAGGCGCAGCGGATTTTGCAGCGCACCCGCTATGATATCGAAATGCTTCAGGAAATCGGCGCCTGCAAGGGGATTGAGAACTATTCGCGGATACTCGCGGGCAGGCCGCCCGGCAGCACCCCGTACACCCTGCTGGACCATTTCCCCGACGATTTTCTGCTGCTGGTTGACGAATCCCATGTAACCATTCCGCAGGTGCGCGGGATGCACGGCGGGGATTACGCCCGAAAAAAGAACCTTGTGGACTACGGGTTCCGCCTGCCGAGCGCGTTTGACAACCGCCCGCTGAATTTTGAGGAGTTTTACAGCCGTATCAATCAGGTCATATATGTCAGCGCCACCCCCGCTGAATTTGAACGCCAACGCAGCGCGCAGGTGGTGGAGCAGGTAATCCGCCCGACCGGGCTTGTGGACCCCGAAGTGTTTGTAAAGCCTGTTGAGGGACAGATAGACGACTTGATTGGGGAAATCCGGACACGAGCCGAGCGCGGCGAACGTGTACTGGTAACCACCCTTACAAAAAAGATGGCCGAGGATCTGACGGTCTATCTGCAAAACCACGGTATCAGGGTCAGATACATGCACCACGACATCGACACCATCGAGCGGATGGAGATAATCCGCGATTTGCGCCTTGGGGAGTTTGACGTTTTGGTCGGTATCAACCTTTTGCGCGAAGGGCTGGATTTGCCGGAGGTTTCGCTTGTAGCCATCCTTGACGCGGACAAAGAGGGTTTCCTGCGCTCCGAAACGTCTTTAATCCAGACCATAGGCCGCGCCGCAAGGAACGTCAACGGCATGGTGATAATGTATGCCGACAGCGTAACCCCCTCGATGGAGCGCGCAATCAGCGAAACCAACCGCCGCCGTGCAATTCAGACGCAATATAACAGAGAACATGGGATTACCCCGCGGAGCGTTTATAAGGACGTGCGGGACGTGATTGAAATTTCTTCCCGCGGCAGGGATTTGGAGAACGCCGCAAGAAAACTCAGCAGAAAAGAACGCGGGGAACTGATAGAAAAACTGACGCGCGAGATGAAAAACGCCGCGCGGTTGCTTGAATTCGAGCATGCGGCTTATTTGCGGGACCGCATAAGAGAGCTAAGAGAAGGGAAATAGAAAGGACTTGGATTACTGGTGCAGAACAAGATAATCATAAAAGGAGCAAGGGAGCACAACCTTAAAAACATATATATTGAACTGCCGAGGGACAAGCTGATTGTGTTTACCGGCCTTTCGGGGTCTGGGAAATCGTCGCTGGCTTTTGACACCCTTTATGCCGAGGGGCAGCGCAGGTATATCGAAAGCCTTTCCTCCTATGCCCGGCAGTTCCTCGGCCAAATGGACAAGCCGGATGTTGATTACATCGAAGGGCTGTCTCCCGCGATTTCAATTGACCAGAAGACGACCTCAAAAAATCCCCGTTCCACAGTCGGTACCGTAACCGAGATTTTCGATTATTTAAGGCTGCTTTATGCCACTATCGGGGTGCCACACTGCCCGGTCTGCGGGCGCGAAATCAACCAGCAGACGGTGGACCAGATTGTGGACAGGATACTCTCGCTTCCGGAGGGGACAAGAATTCAATTACTGGCTCCGGTTGTCCGTGGGCGAAAAGGGGAGTATGCCAAAGAATTTGAAAACGCCCGCAAATCCGGTTATGTCAGAGTGCGGGTTGACGGGATAATCTACGATTTGTCCGAAACCATTAAACTCGAAAAAAACAAAAAACACACAATTGAGATAGTGGTTGACCGCCTTGTGATTCTCCCGGAAATCAGGGGGCGGCTGGCGGATTCGGTTGAAACCGCGACCTCCCTTTCGGGCGGGCTGCTGACGGTTGATGTCGTGGGCGGGGAGGAGCTTAGTTTTTCGCAAAACTATGCCTGTCCGGAACACGGGGTCAGCGTGGAGGAGCTGACTCCGCGCATGTTCTCGTTTAACAACCCTTTTGGCGCCTGTCCGAAATGCACCGGGCTCGGTATTTTCATGTCCATTGACCCTGACCTGATTATACCGAACAAGAACCTTTCAATCAGGGAAGGCGCGATTCGCGCCAACGGGTGGAGTTATATCGACGGCGGCACCATCGCCCAGATGTATTTCGAGGGGCTGGCGAGGCATTACGGCTTTTCGCTCGACGTGCCGGTAAACAAGCTGCCCAAAGAGGCGTTGGACGTCATTCTCTACGGCACCAAGGGCGAGAGAATAAAAATGATACGCAAAAACGAGTACGGCGAAGGCTCGTATTCTGTCGAATTCGAAGGGATTGTAAACAATCTCCAGCGGCGGTACAGGGAAACAAACAGCGACTGGGTCAGGTATGAGCTTGAATCCTATATGAGCCAAATCCCCTGCCCTGAGTGCAACGGAAAGAGGCTAAAGCGGGAAAGCCTTGCGGTAACAGTTGGCGGCCTGAATATTGCCGAGCTGTGCGATATGTCGGTCGGGGACGCGCTGGATTTCATAAAGGGCATTAAACTGACCGAGCGGGAGCGGATGATTGCCGACAGGATTTTAAAAGAAGTAATCGAACGGCTGGGCTTTTTAAAAAATGTCGGGCTGGACTATCTTACCCTTTCCCGGTATGCGGGCACGCTGTCGGGCGGGGAGAGCCAGCGTATCAGGCTTGCGACCCAAATCGGCTCCTACCTTATGGGCGTGCTTTATATTTTGGACGAGCCCAGCATCGGACTGCACCAGCGCGATAACGACAAGCTGTTAAAGACCCTTTTCAGGCTGCGCGACCTTGGAAACACCCTGATAGTGGTCGAGCATGACGAGGAGACCATCCGCAGCGCCGATTGGGTGGTTGACATCGGGCCGGGCGCGGGTATTCACGGCGGACAGATAGTATATCAGGGGACGGTTGATAAGATTACTGAGTGTGATAATTCAATTACCGGCCAATACCTGAGCGGGAAAAAATCCATACCGGTACCGCAAAAACGGCGCAGTGGGAACGGCAAGCTGCTGACCGTAAAAGGCGCGGCTGAAAACAATCTCAAGAATATAGAGGTTAAATTCAAGCTTGGGGTGTTCAACTGCGTAACGGGCGTTTCGGGTTCGGGCAAATCCTCACTTGTCAATGAGATAGTCTACAAGCGTCTGGCGAATGAGCTCAACCGCGCCCACACCAAAGCGGGCGCGCACAAGGAGATACTGGGGATTGACGCGCTTGACAAGGTAATCGACATCAACCAGTCTCCAATCGGGCGCACCCCGCGTTCCAACCCCGCCACTTATACAGGGGTTTTCAGCAGCATACGGGAACTGTACGCGAGCACGACCGACGCGAAGATGAGGGGTTTTTCAGCCAGCCGCTTTTCTTTTAACGTCAAAGGCGGGCGCTGCGAAGCCTGTCAGGGGGACGGTATCACCAAAATTGAAATGCACTTTTTGCCGGATGTCTATGTTCCGTGCGAGGTCTGCAAGGGCAGGCGGTACAACCGCGAGACTCTGGAGGTGCGCTATAAAGGCAAAAACATTCACGATGTTTTGGAGATGACGGTTGAGGAGGCGCTTGAGTTTTTTGGAAACATTCCGAAGATAAAAAGAAAGCTCAAAACCCTGTATGATGTCGGCCTTGGATATATCAAGCTGGGTCAGCCGGCGACCACCCTGTCCGGTGGGGAGGCGCAGCGGGTGAAGCTCGCGACCGAGCTTTCCCGCAGAGCCACCGGCCGCACCCTCTATATTCTGGACGAGCCAACGACCGGTTTGCATGCCGCGGATGTGCACAGGCTGATTAACGTGCTGCAAAAACTGGTGGATGACGGAAACACCGTTATCGTGATTGAGCACAACCTTGATGTAATCAAGACCGCGGATTATATTATTGATTTGGGCCCCGAAGGCGGGGACAGGGGGGGCTATATAGTTGCGTGCGGAACCCCCGAAGAGGTCGCGGACTGCGAAAAATCATATACCGGCCAATATTTAAAGCGGGTTTTGAAAGGGAACGGGTGAACGGTTAAATAATTTACAATTCTTTAATATACTGATATCTTTAGTTTAGTATGATAAAACTAATGTTTTAGACAGTAATCAGGCGAAGGGAAAGGCAAGGCGCCTATGTTCGGGTATGTGCGTATATACAAGCCTGATATAAGGTTTTCGGAATACGAGCACTATCAGGGAATTTACTGCAGGCTGTGCAAACAGCTCGGCAGAAAATACGGTTTGCTGGCGCGTGCGACGTTAAGCTATGATTTCACTTTTCTTGCGCTGCTCGGCATGGCGCTGGACGACGGGTGCGCCGGGTTCAAAAAAGCCCGATGCCTGTTCAATCCGTTCAGGAAAAAAGTCTGCTGCTGCGAGAACCGGCACATAGATTTCGCCGCCGACGCAGCGTCAATCTTGATTTATCACAAACTTTTGGACAATATATCTGACAGCCGTTTTATTTCATCAATACCGTCCCGCCTGCTTTTGCCTTTTGCGTACCGAGCAAAGAAAAAAGCGGCGGGCAAACGGCCACAGCTTGACAAAATCGTTGACGACTGCATGTCAAAACAGGCGCAGATTGAGGCAAAAGGCGCAGACTGCATTGACGCCGCCGCGGAGCCGACCGCTCGGATTACCTCAAAGCTTGCGCAGGATATCTGCGGCAACGGCTGCGAAAGGCGGCGCAGGGTGCTTGAACGGTTCGGGTACTGCCTCGGCAGATGGATTTATCTGGTTGACGCCGCCGACGACCTGATGGACGACATTGAAAAAGGGGAGTACAACCCGCTGACAGATTATCTCGGAATGGATTACATCCACAAAAACAAGGGTACCGAAGGCTTTCTGTCGCCGTTAAAACCAATGCTCAACGCGTGCCTTGCCGAATGTATCTCTGCCTATAACCTGCTTGAAATAAAACGTTTTGACGGGCTGATTAGAAATATTCTGGAGCAGGGAATGCCGTCTGTACAGGAGCATGTGCTTTCAAAAAAGGGGAATAATGATGAGCGCTTACGACCCGTATAAAGTTCTGGGCATTTCGCCTAACGCCACCGATGAAGAGGTAAAGGAGGCGTACCGCGAGCTCGCCAGAAAATACCATCCGGACAATTATACCAACAACCCGCTGTCCGATCTTGCCGAGGAAAAAATGCAGGAGATTAACGAGGCGTACGACATGATAGTCAAGATGAGGCGACAAGGCGGGTATTACGGCAATGCCGGCGGCACCGGAGGTTATCAGAGCGATGGCAAATACTACGATATACGAAACATGATAAACGCGGGCAGGATACTGGACGCGGAAATGCTGCTTGACGGAATTCCGCCGGCGGCTCGCAATGCGGAGTGGCATTATTTAAAGGGCAGCGTGCTCTACAGAAAAGGCTGGCTTGAGAGCGCTCACCAACACTTTATGACCGCCGTCCAGATGGAGCCGTCAAATATGGAATACCGCAATGCGCTTAACAAGATAGATTTTCAAAGGCGGTCGGGCGGCTACCGCACAGATACCGAAAGGCGCAGCGACGGCTGTTCCGGCTGCGATGTCTGCACCGGACTTATATGCGCCGACTGCTGCTGCGAATGCATGGGAGGAGATTTGATACGCTGTATCTGATTCTGGGAAATCCGGGTACCGCATTCTTTTTCTAAAACAGGAGGTAGTTGGGTTGAAACAGGCCGGCAGGATTGCGCTCGGAGGGGTATTGGGTGCGCTTTCGCTGACTTTATTGATGTTTACGGTCTTCCCGATAGGCAGGTTTACCCTGCCCGCAATTGCCGGAGCGGTTCTGATACCTTTTGTAATCGAGTTCAGCCCGCAAAGAGGATTGTTAATCTATGCCGCGGTTGCGGTTGTCTCCCTGTTCACTGTCCCCGACATTGAAGCAAAAGCGCTGTTTATAGGTTTTTTCGGTTACTACCCGATACTCAAATCCCTTTTTGAGCGCCTTGCCAGCCGTTGGTTTGAGTGGCTTGCAAAGTTCGCGGTTTTCAATATATCGGTGGTGCTGTCTTATTTGCTGCTGATATATGCGTTCGGGTTTGATATCGGGTATTTTTCGCTGTTCGGCGTCAATATCGTGTATTTGCTCATTGCCGCCGGAAATATCGCTTTTTTGCTGTACGACAAGGTACTGACAAATCTGGTTACATTGTATATTCGTGTTCTACATCCGCATATTGCAAAGATTTTTAGGTTGTAAAGCCAATAAAAGATACTGCGCATGACCAAAGCCTGCGGCTGAGTTCCGCAGGCTTTCCTTTTGTCGGAAAGAGGAAAGCAGACGACGGTTTTGCAAGCGGGTGCGGCAGTCTGGGGCTGAATTTCAAACATTAACTAAATTTTTCACAAAACTTGATTTAATACCAACTATTTCTAGACTATTAATCACTGAAACGATAGAATTTTCTCATAAATTGCATATTTGTAAGGAAGTGCTAATGTGAAAAAGATAGGAAAAAAGTTTTATCTTTAGTCTTGTCCCTTACTCTATGTGCAGTATTTATTATCTCATCGGCTTTTACAGCGCTTTCGGCTGGTGAACCCGAAGAAGAAATGACCACCGTCAGAGGAACTCTTACTATTTTACCCCCATATGTAAATGTTGAAAAACTGGTGCTTCTGGAAGCGCCCGAAGGCGTTGAACTCCACGAGAAGAGATACTCTGAATATTTGCCGCTCTCGTATCTTTTATCGCCGGAATTTGAAAAGGAATACGAGATGGATTTTAACTATCATGTCATAACCGGACTGAATGACGGCGATAAGATTAAAGTTGAAGCGTATACCAGCAATCCCATGCTGAAAACAACCGCAAAGGAATTCACCTATACAGCTACAACTGGGGAAGAGCCGGAACAGCTTATTCTCGTTTTTGATATTAATAAAACTAATCAGGAGAATTCCAAATTTATTCCCGATTCGAATGCAAACGAGCCTTATGAGTTGAATATAAGCGGAAACACGGTGGTAATTCCGGTGGACTCGGCTTATAATCTCGCCAAAAATAACGGCAAAAACGGTGTTCAATATGTCTTTGACAACGCTAAAATACTGTTTTCGGGCAGTTGTTTGTCATACCTTTCCGACTTATTAGTCGACTTCGGGCTTGCCTTGAAGCTCAAGGACAGCAGCTTCACTGACGCGGAAGACGTGTTGGATAAATTGAATGAGGCTACGAGCGGCGATGAGGATATTTTAGAAACTGCTGATAAAACCCTGTTGTTCCAGTTGAGGCATTATAAAAACCTTAGTGAGAAAGTAAAAATCGAGGTCAGCAGGGAAGATTTGAACCTCTCCGATTCAGATTACTCAAATGTAAAGGCATTCTACTTTAATGCGGCGAGTTCGAGCTTTAAGGAGCTTGAAACAACATATAATCCGGACAATGGCTTAATCTCTTTTGAAACGGACAAAACCGGATATTTTGCGTTTGCATTAAAGCGCGAAATACCACAGGATACCCCGGATAACCAGGATGACACGGATGACGACAAGTCGGAAGATGGCGGGCCGCCCAGCCCGGATACCGGCGACAGCACCGCGGCTCATCTGGAGCTGGCCATTTTGTCGATATCCGCCGGGTTGATTGTGCTCTTTAAAAAGAGAAGAATTCTTGTATAACGGGACAGTGCCAATAGGCCGGTCCTGACAAAAAACGGGGGCTTTGTTCGCAGCAAAGCTCCCGTTTTAGTTGTTGGCTGCTGTGAGTAAGGGAAAGCGGGAGGATATGAAATCCATTCCTGCGCCCCAGTTTATTTAACCTGCAACCTGACACCGGCTTATTTAAACCGGATAATTGATTTTTAAACGTGAGTGCAGTATAATATCGCTTAATGCATATTTTTCTTAAAACTGTGCAGCTACGACAATTAAAGCGGTCATCAACAAAAGGCGGGGGAACCAAAAAATGCGGCTCAAACAGGCGTTGCGGCTTATTCTATTAATATCGTGCGTTATGGTGTTATGCTCTAACACCGCGTATGCATATATTGACCCGGCAACCACCTCATACATAATACAGATTGTTGCTGGCCTTTTTATTTCCTTGGGCGTTCTGGCAGGAACACTGTCCACCAAAATCCGCGTTTTCTTTTTAAACCTTCGGATAAACCTGATGAAGCGGAAGATTGCGCGCGAGGCGGCAAGGGAGCGCAAACGCAACAAAAACGCGCAGATTGCGGCTGCGCCGGCATATCCGCAAAGCGCGGGCATAGCCTTGCCGGTAAGTAAAGGCGCGTTTTTGATTACGGACGACCGCACTTTCCTTCAGCGGCTGAAATTATCTGCGCCGGTGGTCGGCTGTTTTACGTTCACCTTTGTTTTGTTCGGAATATTTGATTTATATGTCGGCAACTACAAACTGTTTCCGTTCGCGCTTAAGGATATCTGGTTGAATGTGCTGCTGCTGGCGCTGTTTGTGTATCTATTGATACAAATCGTATTTTTCCTGCTCAAAGGCCGCATTTTTGATATCTTGCTCTCGCTTTTGTTCGGCTTTCTGATAGCCGGCTACATTCAGGGAAATTTTCTCAACCTTGATTTTGGGCAGCTCACAGGCGACGCTATTTCTTGGCAGTCTTATACCACCCACGCATTGGTTAACCTTGCTATCTGGGCTGGGATTGCCGCGCTGCCGATTGTTTTAAGGTATTTCAGCAGGCGGGTCTGGAAAGCTGTTCTGACGTTTTTATCCGTTCTGTTAATCGGCATGCAGGGGGTTGGCCTGCTTTCCACGATAAGCGGTTCGAATGTTTTATCCGGCGCCTCACAGACGGGAAAATACCTGTCCCAGAAAGGGATGTACGAGCTTTCATCAAACCACAACTTGATAGTGATTGTGCTTGACAGGCTGGACCAGAGGTATATTGAGGAAATGCTCGCAACCGACCCCACCTTTTACGACAGGCTTGACGGGTTTATCCAGTACACCGACTACACATCTTACTATTGCCGCACCTTTCCGTCCGGCGTCAACCTTCTGACCGGCGCCCTTTCGATGTACGATACTCCCGCCGACCGTTTTTTTGAAAAGGCCTGGAAGCAGTCTTCTTTCCTTCCGGATTTGCGCAAGGCGGGATATACCACCAAACTGTATATGGACAGGCCGTACATGTATACCAAAATCGAGCAAATCAGCCATGTCGCCGACAATGTTGTGGATGGAAGAATAAAAATAAAGACAATGCCGATGCTTAAAAAGTTTTTAAAATTGTCGGCATTCCGTTATGCGCCGCACGCGCTGAAGCCCAGTTTCTACGTCTCCACAGTGGAGTTCGGGCAGGTTGTGGATGTCAACAGGGAATTTCCGCCCCATGTTACGGATGACGCCGCGTTTTACCAAAGGCTGCAGGCTACGGGGCTTTCGCTCAAAGAGGATAAGAAAAATTTTGTTTACTATCATTTGAATGGCATGCACGACCAGATTTTGGACGAAAACGCAAGGCGCCTGCCCAAAGGCGAACGCGGCTCGATAGTCATGCAGATGAAGGCGTGTTTTAAGATTGTGTACGACTTCCTTGACCAGATGAAGGCGCTGGGCGTTTACGAGGATTCCACTATAATTATCCTTGGGGACCACGGTAAGTCGATGGACAAAACAAATCTGGACTATGCGGTAAGGACCGGGCTGTTTGTTAAACCGAAAGGGGCCGCGGGCACCCCGCTTGTACGCTCCGATGCCCCGGTAAGTCAGGAGCAGTTTTGCTCAACGATTATAGAGCAGGCCGGTCTGGACAACTCAAAATACGGCGCGACATTTTTCGACATACCCAAAAACGCCGATGTGGTGCGCCGTTTTTACTACCGCGTAGACCGCCCGAACAGGCGGTATCTTGAGGAATTTGAAATCCGCGGCAGCGCAAAAGATTTTAACAACTGGGTCAAGCTGCGCGAAATTAATATCAAATATGTGCACGGCTGATAACCCCGTATGCGCGGATGTTTGGGCGCGGGCTTTATGAAATCTTGGGGGAATAGGAGTATTTTGTTATGGAATTGCTTAACCTGCTTCTAGGCGTTCCGCTTGGGTACCTGATGTACCTCTGCTACCGGCTGACCGGCGGTTACGGGATGTCAATAATTGTATTCACTGTTCTTACAAAGATTATCCTTTTCCCGCTGTCTTTGCTTTCCCAGAAAAACTCAATCAAAATGGTGAAAATCCAGCCCCGGCTTGATGACATAAGGATTAGGAACGAGGGCAACATCGAGCTGATTATGCAGGAACAGCGCAGGCTGTATAAGGAGGAAGGGTACAGCACCGTTATCGGGATACTTCCGCTGCTTTTGCAAATCCCGCTGATACTGGGACTGATTAACGTAATCTACAATCCGTTGCAGCACCTGCTGCACGTCAGCCCGGACGTTATCAGCCTGCTTGCCGACAAGACTATGGAGCTCACCGGTGTTGCGGATTTGGGGTACGGTGGGCAGCTCACCATAATGGAAACCGTGCGGAAACACCCGGAGGCGTTTTTGGCGCTGCCCGGTGTCAGCGAAATCGTAGAGCAGATTAAACAGGCTGATTTGATGTTTCTCGGTATCAACCTGTCAGAGGTTCCTAAATGGGCGAGCGCAACCGTACTGGTTCCGCTGCTTTCCGGCGCCAGCGCGCTGATTTTATCGCTGGTTCAGAACAGCGTAAACGTTCTTCAAAAAGAACAGGGTGCCGTAGGCAAATGGGCGATGACAATCTTTCTTGTAGTCTTTTCAGGTTACTTTGCGTTCGTGGTGCCGAGCGGTATAGGCGTGTACTGGATATTCGGCAACCTGCTGTCAATCCTGGTTACCTATATCTGCAACTGGGTTTACAACCCGCGCAAATATATTGATTACGAAAACCGCCCGCAAAAGCCAAAGCTCACAAAAGAAGAACGCGAGCAAATCCGGTTGCAGAAAAAACTTGCCCGAAAGCGGGAGCGAGAGGATTACCGCCGCTTTTTCTCGCAGAAAAAACAGCTGGTTTTCTATTCCGAGGCAAGCGGGTTTTACAAGTATTTTGAGCGGCTGATTGATTATATCATAAATAACTCCGATATTGTGGTTCACTATGTTACCAGCGATTACAGCGACCGGATTTTCAATAACGAAGATTTGCGCATACAAAAATACTACATCGGCCCGAAACTGCTTATCCCGTTTATGATGAAGATGGACGCCGACATGGTGGTTATGACAACCCCCGATTTGGAAAAATACCACATCAAACGTTCAATTGTCCGCAAGGACGTGGAATATGTCTATCTCGACCACGGGATGTCCAGCTTTCATCTCACCTTAAGAGAGGGAGCGCTCGACCATTTCGACACCATATTCTGCTATGGCCCAAATCATATCACCGAAGTGCGGCAAACCGAAGAAGCGTACGGACTGCCGCCTAAAAAGCTGGTGGAGACAGGGTACGGGCTGCTTGACACCCTGCTGGAAAACGTGGCAAAGCTGCCGCCGGTGGAAAATGAGGTAAAGCAAATCCTGATTGCGCCCTCATGGCAAAAAGACAACATTCTGGAGTACTGCCTTGACGAGGTGCTGTCCCAGCTTCTGCACAAGGGGTTTAAAGTCATACTGCGCCCTCACCCCGAATTTGTAAAGCGGTTCTCCGGCAAAATGAAATCCATCGAGACAAAGTATCAGCAGGATATCGGCGACGACTTCATTATCGAAACCGATTTTTCGTCCAACTCCACAGTATTCATGTCCGATTTGGTGATTACCGACTGGTCCACAATCGCGCATGAGTTTTCTTACGCGACTAAAAAACCGTCCCTGTTCATCAACACGCCGATGAAGGTGATGAACCCCAACTATAAGCGGATTGCCGCTGTGCCTTTGGACATTTCGCTGCGCGACCAAATCGGTATTTCGGTAGATACCGACAAACTGGATACACTGCTTGACAAGGTGAACTACCTGCTCTCAAAAAGAGAGGAATACAGGCAGAAGATTACCGATGTTATGCAGGAAAATATATTCAATATCGGCTCAAGCGCCGAAAAAGGCGGCGCCTATATAATCGAGACGCTGAAAGAGAAGAAGGCGCAGCGCGAAAAGGCGGAACGGGAGCTTGAGGCGCTGCTGAAGGGGATTGACCCTTCAACTCTTGATACCGAATACGATGACGGTAAGGAGAATAAACATCCACGCGTAAACGCGGGCACGGCGTAAAATTTTGTGTAAACAGTTGTTCGGTTCAGACAAGAATGTAGGGAAATAAACAATGGATTTACTAATGAAATCAGATGGTTGCTTTGCCTGTATTGGTGGATATCCCAGGGTGGAACGGCGGTATGCGTGTCGTCAGACATGAATG